>Ga0116227_10001147_pt1 | contig 57575 bp, 47 predicted proteins | sample S1TSphgellanicum_FD_89693 | JGI IMG/M metagenome (GOLD analysis project Ga0116227, IMG submission 89693) | Host-associated microbial communities from peat moss isolated from Minnesota, USA - S1T2_Fb - Sphagnum magellanicum MG | ecosystem: Host-associated > Plants > Peat moss > Unclassified...
GGGTTGCGAAGCGGCTAGGGCATACCGAGGACCCGTCACCTCGTTAATCAATGGGAAAAACGTAACTGCAAACGACGAAACGTTCGCACTGGCAGCCTAAGGGCCGCCGTCCTCTGCCTAGTTTACTGACGGGCTAGAGTCGCAAGACCGGTAGCAATACCGACAGAGGTCATATACGTCAGTTAAGCCTTGGCGGCGTCACGACGCCCGGGTCGAAAACCTAGTGAATCGCCGTCATGCAGCGTGTTCGTCCGCGTCGTGGTGGTTAAATCAAATGACAGAACTAAGTATGTAGAACTAGTCGTAGAGTGCTTCTGGACGCGGGTTCGATTCCCGCCGCCTCCACCAAACACCCTGCAAGTGGCAACACTGTTTTACTGGAAACCCCGACAGCGTCAGGCTCTCGGGGTTTTTTGCTGGGCGCTGCGTTAGCTCGGCGGACGCGCAGATGCACCCCATCGGCAAGACACGAGAAGCTTGAGCCAAGTCATATCCATACCGTCAAGAACTGCTTTTGCTAAACTTTAGCGAGCTAAACTTTAGTTAGCCGGATTGCTATTAAAGTTTCGATAGCAGCCTCCGGTCTGATTAAACTCTTTGGCCCCTGCCTTTAGTTATGACAGAACGAATCGCTGGCGACTACGTTGACGGCTCACTCGCCGCCGAACGCTATAAAGCGTTTGTTCCCCGTCCCCTGCCGCCTGATCCGCCCATCGCGATTGACTCGACCATGTTCATACTGCTCGAGGGTGCGAATCGCGCTCTCGGCAGATTGGACGGACTGGCGGCCCTGTTCCCCGACCCGGATCTGTTCATCTATTTCTGCGTTCGAAAGGAAGCGCTGCTATCCAGCCAGATCGAAGGCACCCAGTCGTCACTGTCCGATCTGCTTTTATTCGAGAATGATGAAGTACCAGGCGTCCCGCTGGACGATGTTCAGGAGGTGTCCTGCTACGTTGCGGCGATGAACTATGGCTTGGAGCGTATCAGGGCCAATTTCCCTTTGTCATTGCGGCTGCTGCGTGAGATTCACGGCAAACTGCTCAATAACGGGCGAGGAGCCGAGAAGGACCCAGGTGAGTTTCGGCGTCAGCAAAACTGGATTGGCGGGAGTCGGCCGAGTCTGGCGATGTTCGTGCCCCCACCTCCGGATCGCCTGATGCAATGCCTGGGAGACTTCGAGCGTTTCCTGCACGCCGATCCGCCAGCGGTCCCCCTGCTGGTCAAAGCAGCCATGGCACATGCCCAGTTTGAAACGATCCACCCGTTTTTAGACGGTAACGGACGCCTTGGACGCCTGCTCATCACGCTTCTCCTCTGTGCGGAGGACGCCATGTCGCAGCCAATTTTGTACCTCAGCCTGTACTTCAAGGCCAACCGCAACGAATACTACGAACGGCTGCAGCGTGTCCGGGAAAAAGCCGACTGGGAAGGTTGGATCAATTTCTTCCTGCAAGGCGTCAAAGAGACTTCCGAACAAGCGGCGGACGCGGGCCGACGGATCTTGAGTATCTTCGACGAAGACCGCAAAGCGATCGAACAGTTGGGCCGAGCCAGTGGGTCCGCCGCGCGATTGTTCCAGGCGTTGCAACGCAGGCCCATGTTGACCATTCCAGCCGCAGCTGAAAAACTGCAACTGTCCCAACCGGCAGTCACTGCTGCATTTGCAAACCTGATCGAATTGAAGATCGCCAGCGAAGTTACCGGGAAGCAACGTGGACGGGTTTTTGTCTACAGTCGCTATCTGGCAGAACTTGCACAGGGAACCGAGCCTATCAGGCGGTAGCCAACGACACTCCCCACATGAAATCACACCTCCCAACCCTGCTCACCACAACCCTCCTCTGCGGCTCGCTATTCACCCAAACCGCGCAGGCTGTCGACCTCCACGTCATGAACTCCGGCGGCTTCACCGCTGCCTATCAGCTACTGGCGCCGAAGTTCGAAGCAAAAACGGCAGACACGCTGAACATTGCCTACGGACCGTCCATGGGCAACTCGCCCGAGGCGATTCCCAACCGTCTCGAGCGCAAGGAACCCGCCGACGCCGTCATCATGGTGGGCTACGCGCTCGACAAGCTGATCGCCGAGGGCAAGATCATCCCCAGCTCGCGGGTCGAATTAGCGGACTCGCGCATCGGCATGGCGGTTCGCGCAGGCGAACCCAAGCCGGACATCGGCAGCGTGGAAGCATTCAGGACGACCTTGCTGGAGGCAAAGTCGGTGGCGTATTCGGATAGCGCGAGCGGCGTCTATATCCAGAATCAGCTCTTCGAGAAAATGGGCATCGAAGCGCAGCTCAAGCCGAAAGCCACGATGATCCCAAAGATTCCTGTGGGCTCGGTCGTGGCCAAGGGGGACTATCAACTGGGATTCCAGCAGGTCAGCGAGTTGTTACCGGTGCCGGGCATCGAGTTCGTCGGGAAGATTCCTGAGTCGCTGCAATCGGTCACCCGTTATGCGGCCGGCATTCCGGTGGGCGCCGCTCATCCGCGTGAGGCCAAGCAGTTCCTCGACTTCCTGGCCTCGCCCGAGGCCGCGCCTGATGTGGCCAGCACCGGTCTCGATCCGCTAGCCGCGCACTAGCAAGCAATCCGTACCAGCAAAGCGAAGCCCGTGCGTGGCGGTGGCGCGAAGGTGCGGCAGCACCATGCCGCGCCAATGCGCGTTACTGATCCTGCGGGCACTGCAGATTGCAACCGTCCGGGTCACCGTTGTCGCCCTTGCGGCGCATGGCGGACTTCTTGTCGGACTGGTACTTGTTGGACGGCGCCGATGCCGCGAACGGCAGTTGCGGATGCTCCTGCAGATGGAATTCATCGTCCAGAATGCCGCCCGGCACGCCCGGCGAATTTTGCGCAAAAGCAATGGAGACTGTGGCGCACAACGCGCCTGCCGTCACGGCCACGGCACAGGCTTTGAGAAGAACGTTCATGTCGATCCGGCGCGGTGTGGCCGCGCAGTTGAGGCTAAATCATAAGACTACAGAGTATCTCATACCACTCTGCGACGCAGCGGCAGGCCCCTGCGCGCTTGTTACAGCCGCTTACCCGACGGTCGCGCCGAGCCCTTCGTCGAGTTCCAGCAAGGTGCCGCAATCCTGTGGATTGTAGCCTTCCAGCCGCGCCACCCCGCTCTTGAAGGCAACGCTACGCAGCATGTCGATGACCGTGACAAGCGGCGCGCGCTCCAGCGCCGCCCGGTCACATGCGAAGTAATAGTCTTCGTCGACGATCGGCACAAAATCGAGACCGAAGTGATGCGCGGCCGGCTCGACGCCGAATCCCACATCGGCCATGCCGCTGGCGACAAACGCGGCAATCGCCGAATGCGTCAGCTCCGTCGACGCATAGCCGTTGACCCGATCCGGATCGACACCCACGCGGCGCAGCGCCAGATCGAGCAGCATCCGCGTGCCGGATCCCGGCTGGCGGTTCACGAAGCGGATGTCGTCGCGCGCGAGATCGCCCAGTCCATTGATCCGCTTCGGGTTGCCCTTTGACAGAAACAGGCCCTGCTTGCGCTGCGTGAGGTGAAGCAGCACATGGCGCTCGGGATCGAGCCAGCGCCGGTAGGTATCGGCACAGGCAGCGCGAAACTCGCCGCGCGGCAGATGGAAGCCGGCCAGGTCGCACTCGCCGCGCGCCAATGCGGTGACCGCATCCGCGCTGTCGCGATACTTGATGTCGACGGGCACGTCATCGGCCACCAGCGCCGTGACCAGCGCTGCGACGGCATAGCCGTGCGAAGCGTGAATCCGTACATCGTCGGCGGGCGGCGCGAGCCATCGGTTCAGATCGCTCGCCACCTCGCTCGCCAGCGCCCGCATGTTGCCGTCGAGCCGCTCGCTGCACAGCCGCTGCGCGCGCAACACGGCCTGGCCGAGTTCCGACAGCACCGAGCCGCGCCCACGCTCCTTGGCGATCAACGGACCGCCCAGCCGCTCCTCGATGCTGCGCAACAAACCCCATGCGTGACGGTAGGACAAACCCTTAAGCGTCGCCGCCTGGGCAATGCTGCCGGCTTCATCGACGAGCGCCAAAAGCTGCACGACGTCCGTCAGGCTGGCTTCGCGGCCGTCCGGGTCGCGGACAACTAGCTGTGCGTGGCATTCGATCCTGATCATATATGTTGACTTGCCTCCTATTGCGTAAGGGCCAGTACCCGCCTATCGTTGGCTCTACACCTACAAACGAATGAAGCATAAGTGCACACTTTATGAAAGACAAGTGCATATTAGACTTCGGAGGAGTCCCCACTTTGCACGATTCCAACGCGATCGCGCCTGAGCCACTGGTGCAGCGTCACGCGCAACCCGGCCGCTCGCTGCTTGCCGTACTGCACGCCATCCAGGATGAACTCGGCTTTGTGCCGCCGGATACCGTGGCACCACTCGCCCGCGCAATGAACCTGTCGCGCGCGGAAGTCCACGGTGTGCTGACCTATTACCACCACTTTCGCACCCATCCCGCTGCGCCCGTCACCGTGCAACTGTGCCGCGCCGAAGCGTGCCGCAGCATGGGCACCGAGGCGCTTGCGCAGCACATCGAGACGCGCACCGGCTGCCGCTTCGACAGCGCACATCAACATCAAGACGCGGAAGGCGCAGCGGTCGGACTGGAATCGGTGTATTGCCTTGGTCAGTGCGCGCTGTCGCCGGCCTTGACGATCAACGGCACGTTGCACGCGAAAGTGACACCCCAGAAGTTCGACGCGCTGCTCGCGGCCGCGACGAAGCGGGTGGAGGAAACCGCATGACGCGCATTTACATCCCTCGCGATTCCGCAGCGCTTGCGCTCGGCGCCGACGCGCTCGCCGACGCGATTGCCCATGAAGCGGCGCAACGCGGCATCGCCATCGAACTGATCCGCAACGGTTCGCGCGGCTTGCTGTGGCTCGAGCCGCTCGTCGAAGTAGTCACGCCGCGCGGGCGGATCGGCTATGCGAATGTCGACGCAGCAGACGTCGTCTCCTTGTTCGACGCGGGCTTCATTGAGGGCGGCGCTCATCCGAACCATGTGGGTGTCGTCGACGAGATTCCTTATCTGCAAAGGCAGCAGCGCCTGACCTTTGCCCGCATCGGCATTACCGATCCGTTATCGATCGACGACTACCTCGCCCACGGCGGCCTCGAAGGTCTGAAGCGGGCGCTCGCCGCCGACGGCGATGCCGCCTGCGAAGCCCTGATCGAATCGGGCTTGCGCGGCCGCGGCGGTGCGGCGTTCCCCGCCGGCATCAAATGGCGTACTGTGCGTGGCGCCAGCGCGCCCCAGAAGTACATCGTCTGCAACGCCGACGAAGGCGATTCCGGCACCTTCTCCGACCGTCTGATCATGGAGAGCGATCCGTATGTGCTGATCGAAGGCATGATCATCGCGGGGATCGTGACGGGCGCGACGCTCGGCTATATCTACGTGCGCAGCGAGTATCCGCATTCGATCGCGACGCTCGAAGCCGCCATCCAGCGCGCCCGCGACGCCGGCTGGCTCGGCGACAGCGTGCTCGGTTCGGCTCACCGTTTCGAACTGGAAGTCGCCAAAGGCGCGGGCGCCTACGTCTGCGGCGAAGAAACCGCGCTGCTCGAATCGCTCGAAGGCAAGCGCGGCATCGTGCGGGCCAAGCCGCCCGTGCCGGCGCTGGTGGGCCTGTTCGGACAACCCACCGTCATCAACAACGTCATCACGCTCGCCACGGTGCCGATCATCTTCGCGCGCGGCGCCGCGTTCTATAAAAACTTCGGCATGGGCCGCTCGCGCGGAACCCTGCCGTTTCAGCTCGCCGGCAACGTGAAGCAAGGCGGACTCGTCGAACTCGCGTTCGGGGTCACGCTGCGCGAGCTGCTGTACGACTATGGCGGCGGCACCGCGAGCGGCCGGCCGGCGCGCGCCGTCCAGGTGGGCGGCCCGCTCGGCACCTATCTGCCGGAAAGCCAATGGGACATTCCGCTGGACTACGAAGCGTACGCGGCGGTCGGCGCCGTGGTCGGTCACGGCGGCATTGTCGTGCACGACGACACCTCGAATCTCGCGGAGCTCGCGCAATATGCCATGCATTTCTGTGCGCTCGAATCGTGCGGCAAATGCACGCCATGCCGGATCGGTTCGACGCGCGGCGTCGAGGTGATCGCGCGGATTCGCAACGGCGATACGTCGACGCGGCAAGTGCAACTGCTGCGCGACCTGTGCGACACGATGGTGTCCGGTTCGCTCTGCGCGATGGGCGGCATGACGCCCTACCCGGTGCTGTCCGCACTCGACCACTTTCCCGAAGACTTCGGTCTCGACACCGTCCAGCCCAAAGCGGCGGCGGCCTGACGATGGAGCCCACCATGTCCGACGTGCTCAAATCCACTGCCGGCGGTTGCGGCTCCGGCAATTGCGCGTGCAAGTCGCAAGCGCAGTCTCAGTCGCAAGGAAATCCGCAACCCCGCTCCCCCTTCGACGACACCGACTACGGCACGCCACTGCGCCACGCGGATGTCGACGTGACGCTCGAAATCGACGGTCAGGCGGTGACCGTGCCGGCCGGCACCTCCGTGATGCGGGCCGCGATCGAAGCCGGCGTGAACGTGCCGAAACTGTGCGCCACCGATTCGCTCGAACCGTTCGGCTCGTGCCGTTTGTGTCTCGTCGAGATCGAAGGCAAGCGCGGCTATCCGGCCTCGTGCACGACGCCGGTCGAAGCGGGCATGAAGGTGCGCACGCAAACGGACCGTCTGCAGTCGCTGCGCCGCAATGTGATGGAACTGTACATCTCCGATCACCCGCTCGACTGCCTCACCTGCCCCGCCAACGGCGACTGCGAACTGCAGGACATGGCGGGCGTGACGGGTCTGCGCGAGGTGCGCTACGGCTTCGACGGCGCGAACCACCTGAAGGATCAGAAGGACGAATCGAATCCGTACTTCACCTACGATCCGTCCAAGTGCATCGTCTGCAACCGCTGCGTGCGTGCCTGTGAGGAAACCCAGGGCACCTTCGCGCTGACGATCGCCGGACGCGGCTTCGAATCGCGCGTCGCCGCCAGCGCCAGCGAGCCGTTCATGGACTCGGAATGCGTTTCGTGCGGCGCGTGCGTCGCTGCGTGCCCCACCGCGACGCTGCAGGAAAAGAGCGTTGTGATGCTCGGTCAGGCCGAGCATTCGGTGACCACGACCTGTGCGTACTGTGGCGTCGGCTGCTCGTTCAAGGCCGAGATGAAGGGCAGCCAGGTCATACGCATGGTGCCGAATAAAAACGGCCAGGCCAACGAAGGCCACGCATGCGTGAAGGGCCGCTTCGCGTGGGGCTATGCCACCCACAAGGACCGCATCACCAAGCCGATGATCCGCGCAAAGATCACCGACCCCTGGCGTGAAGTCAGTTGGGAAGAAGCGCTGAGCTATGCGGCCTCGGAGTTTCGCCGCATCCAGGCGAAGCATGGCCGCGATTCGATCGGCGGCATCACGTCGTCGCGCTGCACTAACGAAGAAACCTACCTGGTGCAGAAGCTCGTGCGCGCCGCGTTCGGCAACAACAACGTCGACACCTGCGCGCGCGTGTGCCATTCGCCGACCGGCTATGGCCTGAAGACTACGCTCGGCGAATCGGCCGGCACGCAAACTTTCGCATCGGTCGACAAGGCCGACGTCATCATGGTGATCGGCGCGAATCCGACCGACGGTCATCCGGTGTTCGGCTCGCGCCTGAAACGCCGCGTGCGCGAAGGGGCGAAGCTGATCGTGGTCGATCCGCGCCGCATCGATATTGTCGATACGCCGCACGTCAAGGCGTCGCATCATCTGCAACTGCGGCCGGGCACCAACGTCGCGATCGTCAATGCCCTCGCGCATGTGATCGTGACCGAGGGCCTCCTCAACGAAGCGTTTATCGCAGAACGTTGCGACACGCGCGCGTTCGATCAATGGCGCGCCTTTGTCGCGCTGCCGGAAAACGCACCGGAAGCCACGGCGGACATCACCGGCGTACCTGCCGAACACGTACGTGCAGCGGCGCGCATCTACGCCACGCCCGGCAATTCCGCGATCTATTACGGCCTCGGCGTCACCGAACACGCGCAAGGCTCGACCATGGTGATGGGCATCGCCAACCTTGCGATGGCTACCGGCAACATCGGCCGCGAAGGGGTGGGCGTGAATCCGCTGCGCGGCCAGAACAATGTGCAGGGTTCGTGCGACATGGGCTCGTTCCCGCACGAACTGCCGGGTTACCGCCACATCAGCGACACGACCACCCGCACCCTGTTCGAAGAAGCCTGGCACGTCACGCTGCAACCCGAACCGGGCCTGCGCATTCCGAACATGTTCGACGCGGCGCTCGACGGCAGTTTCAAGGGGCTCTACTGCCAGGGCGAAGACATCGTGCAGTCGGATCCGAATACGCATCATGTGTCGGCTGCGCTGTCGTCGATGGAGTGCATCGTCGTGCAGGACATTTTCCTCAACGAAACCGCGAAGTACGCGCACGTACTGCTGCCCGGTTCGTCGTTCCTCGAAAAGGACGGCACCTTCACCAACGCGGAACGCCGCATCTCGCGGGTTCGCAAGGTGATGCCGCCCATTCCCGGTTACGCCGACTGGGAAGTCACGGTGATGCTCGCCCGCGCGCTCGGTTATGAAATGGACTATGCGCATCCTTCCGAGATCATGGACGAAATCGCGCGCCTCACGCCGACCTTCCACGGCGTCTCGTATGCGAAGCTCGAGCAGCTCGGCAGCATCCAGTGGCCGTGTAACGAGAACGCGCCGGACGGCACGCCGACCATGCACATCGATACTTTCGTACGCGGCAAGGGCAAGTTCGTGATCACGAAGTTCATCGCGTCGCCCGAAAAGGTCACGCGCAAATTCCCGCTGATCCTCACGACGGGCCGCATCCTGTCGCAATACAACGTGGGGGCGCAAACGCGCCGCACGGAAAATTCGCGCTGGCACGACGAAGACCGCCTCGAGATTCATCCGCACGATGCCGAGGAACGCGGCATCAAGATGGACGACTGGGTAGGCATCGAATCGCGCGCGGGCCAGACCGTGTTGCGCGCCAAGGTGACCGAACGGATGCAGCCGGGCGTCGTCTACACGACGTTCCACTTCCCCGAATCGGGCGCCAACGTGATCACGACGGAGAGTTCCGACTGGGCCACCAATTGCCCCGAATACAAGGTGACAGCCGTGCAGGTGATGCCGGTCGAACAGCCGTCGCAATGGCAGAAGGACTATTCGCGCTTCAACACGGAACAGCTCGACTTGCTGCGCCAGCGCGAACTGGCCAACGCAACGTCGGGCAAATGAGGGCGCGCCATGGATGAACAGAACCTGATCGACATGGCGAACCGGATCGGCGAATTTTTCGATTCGATGCCGGATCGCGAAGAAGCGCTCGCCGGCATCGCCGATCATATTCGCCGTTTCTGGGAGCCGCGCATGCGGCGTGCGTTGCTGGCCACGCTCGATCGCCCGGATGCGGACGGCCTGCAGATGTCGGGCATCGTCAGAGAGGCCGTGCTGGCGAATCGCGAGAAGCTGACACCGGCGGCCGCTGTGGCCGGCTGACCTGGAGGCGAGCGCGGCATGCGACGCGTCGCAACGTCATGCCGCGCCAGGTGTCGCTGGGCACATCGCCCTAACCGGCCGCCTGCTGCGGCGTCACGCTCCTCGCGAACCACGCCTCGCAGTGGCGCAGCAAGCCGTTCAGATCCGACGCCGGACGCCCACGCGCACAGATATACCCGTCCGGACGCATCAGATAAAACGCCGGCCGGGTTCGCCCATAGGATTCGGACAGCGGCGGCGCGCCCTCGCCTGTCGTATCGCTGATCCGCCAGATTCGCACCGCGCCGGGCAAGAGCCGCTCAATGGCGTCGCTCAGGCGGTCGAGATCGGCGTCGCGCGCCGCGTGGCGGCTCGCAGCCGGATCGAGCGGCGCTTCGTTGGGCGCGACCGGTGCGACCAGCAGAAACAGCGAAAAAAGCGCCGGGTCGTGCAGATCGAAAATGCAGCCGATACCGGGTGCACGCCCCAGTGGGCCATCCACGACATGCACAAGCGCATCGGGTGCGCGCTCACCGGCGCGCGGTCCGCCATCGAGCACCCGTTCGAGCGTGAGCGGACTGCGCCGGTACTGGATCGACAGTTCGCTCACCGTCAGGCGTGCGGCATCGCGCAGCGGGCCGAGCGCGGCAAGCGCCGGCATGACACGCTCGCGCAATAGCTTGAGCGGCCCATGATCGGCTTCCGCCATGTGCGTCACAAAGCTGGTCTGCCGCAACACATCGCGCTCGATCGGATGCCGCTCCAGGTGATACGAGTCGAGCAGCCGGTCCGGCGCATGCCCCTTCATCACGCGGGCCAGCTTCCAGCCCAGGTTGAACGCTTCCTGAATTCCGGTGTTCATGCCTTGCGCGCCGGCGGGGCTGTGCACATGCGCGGCGTCGCCGGCCAGAAACACGCGCTCGACCCGCAACTGTTCGACCATCCGGCTGTTCAGATGAAAATGCGTCGCCCACGTCAGGTCCGCGAACTTCACCGGATGATGGATACGCCGTGCGGCAAGCGCGCGGCATTCCTCGAGCGAAGGCGCGGGCGCAGGTGCTGCCACCTTTGGCGCTGTCTCGCCGGAACCGTCCGGTGAGGCCGGCATTGCCGGATGATCCGCAATCAACCGGTAGCGCCCCGCGCCCATCGGAAACAGAGCCGCGAGTCCTTCGCCCGAGGCAAAGATATGGAACTCGTCGTCTGACCAGTCCGTCTCCGCCTGCAGATCGGCGAGCAGGAAAGTCTGCTCGAAAGTCTTGCCGGCGAAGCTCATGCCGAGGCGGTGGCGAATCGCGCTATGCGCGCCGTCCGCCGCGATCAGGTACGACGGATGGACGGTTTCGCTGCGTCCGTCGGCGTGTTGCAGCGTCGCACTGAGCCCGGCCGATCCCTGCGCGAACATCGTCAGCTCGACACCGCGCTGGATGTTCACGCCGAGCGTCGCCAGATGCTCGGTCAGCAAGCGTTCGGTGACGGCCTGATCGAGGAACAGCACGTACGGATAGCGCGTCTGCAGCGGATCGAAATCAAGGCGCGCGAGACGTTGCCCATTGGAATAGAGATTCGCTGCGCGGGCGCGATGTCCCAGTTCGAGAAACGGCTCGATGAGGCGATGCTGTTCAAGCAGTTCAAGCGTGCGTGCCTGAATGCCGATGGCCCGCGAATGCGGATCCGGCTGCAGCGCCTTGTCGATCAGACGCACGGAAATATGCGCACGAGCGAGGCTCATGGCTGCAGCAAGCCCGGTTGGGCCCGCCCCAACGATCAGCACCGGCGACGCATCGTATGAAGCGGCGGCCATGCAGAACTCCGGAGACCAACATGCCGCCTAGTGTACGCCGCTGCCCCGCCGCCTGACGGTGCACTGCGTCAATCCCGCATCAGTGCGCGTGCGGATGCTCGAGCGAGCAGTGGTGATCGGTCGTGCCGAGATCGACCTGCAGGGTGGCGTGCTGCATCGCAAATCGTTCGCGCAGCGTGAGTACGATGGCGTCGACAACTGCGTCGCCGGGATGTCCCGCCGGGATCACGAGATGCGCGCTCAGCGCGTTGCCGGTGGTGGACAGCGCCCACACGTGCAGGTCGTGCACGTCGGTGACGCCCGGCTGGCCCGCGAGATAGTCGCGAATGCGCTGCAGGTCGACGCCGGGCGGAACCGCATCCAGCGCGAGCCGCACCGAATCGCGCAGCAGCCCCCACGTGCCGTACACAATCACCGCCACGACAACGAGACTCATGACCGGGTCGAGCCAGGTCCAGTTCGTACCGAGAATCACGAGGCCGCTCACCGCGACGGCCGCGGAAATCAGCGCATCGCCGGCCATGTGGAGGAAGGCGCCGCGAATATTGAGGTCTTCCTTCTGGCCGCGCATGAAGAGCCACGCGGAGAAGCCGTTGACCAGCATCCCGACCGTAGCGACGACGAACACCGTCAGACCCGCAACGGGCGCGGGGTTCATCAGGCGGCCGATCGCTTCGGCGACGATCACGCCGCACGCGAACAGCAACAGCCCGGCATTCGCAAGCGAAGCGAGGATCGAGGTGCTGCCGTAGCCGAAGGTGTAGCGCGCCGAGGGGCGCCGCGTGGTGAGCCACGTCGCGCCCCAGGCGAGCAGCAGGCCCAGCACGTCGGAGAGATTGTGGCCGGCGTCGGCGAGCAGCGCAGTGGAATGCGCGAGCACGCCGTAGATGCCCTGAACCAGGACAATGACGACGTTCAGTACGACGGCGATAGCGAAGGCGCGTCCATGGCCCGCGACCGGCGCGTGGTGGTGATGGTGGCCGCCGTGGCTGTGGTTGTGATCGTGGGTATGGCTGTGACCGTGCGCGGCGTGCTCATCGCCGTGTGCGGCGTGATCGTGTCCGGTGTGGTCATGCCCCGCGTGATTTTCGTCGCGCTCGCCGGCGGGGTCATCGGGAACGGGAGGGGTCGTCATAGGATACGGGCCGCGTCGTCGACACACACATGAACAGTGCGTCATACGTTATAGATCAACATCCCGACCGTCAATCGATGGGTGGGAGGCCGCGAGTGTGGGAAAATACGACATTTGCCTTACAAGACTTGCCCTTCCCGTCATGGAACCCCTGTTTGAGAGCGCCTACGCGGCGCATCGTGACGGCCGCCTCGACGATGCCGAGCGCGGCTATCGTGCCGCGCTCGATATCGATCCCGCGCATGTCGATGCGCTGCACCTGCTGGGCGTACTGCGCCACCAGCTGGGTCAGCACGCCGAAGCAGCCGACCTCGTCGGCCGCGCGGCCGACCTGCGTCCGCAGGATGCCGCGCTGCAGCTGAATCTCGGCAACGCGCTCAAGGCACTGGGGCAACTCGACGGCGCCATCGAGCGCTTTCGCAACGCCTTGACGCTGGCACCGTCTTTTCCGCTCGCGCACTACAACCTCGGCAACGCGTATGCGGCGGCCGGCCGTCACGAAGACGCCGCCGACGCCTTCCGGAAATCGTTGCGCCTGCAACCGGATAACGCCTCGATTCACAACAACCTGGGCAACGCGCTGCACGCGCTCGGGCGCCACGACGAAGCAATTGCCTCGTTCCAGCGCGCGCTCGAACTGCAGCCGGGTCACGCGGGCGCCCACAACAATCTCGGCATGGCACTTAATGCGCTTGGCCGGGCCGATGAAGCCGTCGAGCAGTTTCGCGCCGCGATTTCCGCGCAGCCGCGCTTTGTCGCCGCGCATTTCAACCTCGCCAACACGCTGGACGCCACCGGCCAGCACGCACAGGCGCTCGGCGCATTCGAAGTTGTGCTGGCATTGCAGCCGCAGCTTCCGCCGGCGCTGTACGGCTTGGGCAACGCGCTCGCCGCGTTGGGGCGTCACAAGGAGGCGCTGCCGCGTTTTGAACTCGTGGTGGGCCTCGATCCGAAGTTCGCGCTCGCGTGGCTGAGCCTCGGCACCACGCACCACGCGCTCGGCGCGCATGCTGCGGCCGTACGCGCATTCGATCAGGCGTTGCGCCTGCGGCCCGATCTGGCGTCCGCGCATATGAATCGGGCCCTGGCGTGGCTCACGCTCGGCGATTTCGCGCGTGGACTGCCCGAATACGAATGGCGTCTCAAGACCACGGCGCAGCGTGCCCCGCAGACGCTGCCCCGCTGGCAAGGCGAGCCGATCGAAAAGCGCACGCTGTTCGTGCATGCCGAACAGGGTTTCGGCGACACGCTGCAGTTCGTGCGTTTCGTGCCGATCGCGGCGCAGCGCGCAGCGCGCGTCGTGCTCGAGGTGCAGCCGCAGCTCGTGCCGATTCTCGCGCCCGCCGCACTCGAGTGGCGCGTGACGCTGATCGCCCAGGGCACGCCGCGCCCACAGGCAGATCTGCAATGTCCGCTGCTGAGCTTGCCGCTGGCGCTCGGCATGAACAGCGAGACCATTCCGGCGCGCACGCCCTACCTCAGCGTGCCGCCTACCTACCGGCGCAAGTGGCGCGGCTCGCTCGGCGGCCACGCCAAGCGCAAGATCGGCCTCGCCTGGTCCGGCCGCGTCCAGCAACATGAAAACCGCACGATGCCGCTCGCCGTGCTCGAGCCGCTCTTCGCGCTCGAAGGCATCGACTGGATCGTCCTGCAGCCGAATCTCAGCGCGGCGGAATGCGCCACGCTCGACTCGCATCCGCGCGCCGGCTCGATTCACCGTTTCGACAAACGTGTCGGCGATTTTGCGGACACCGCGGCAATCATCGAACGGCTCGACGCGGTCGTTTCGATCGACACCTCGATCGCCCACCTGTGCGGCGCATTGCGCAAACCGCTCTGGCTGATGCTGCCGTTCGCCGCCGACTGGCGCTGGTTCGTCGACGAACCGCGCAGCCCGTGGTATCCCGGCGCGCGCCTCGTGCGTCAGCCGCAACCGGGTGCGTGGGATGCCGTGGTCGAGAAGGTCGCGAACGAACTACGCCAGGCGTAGACGGCCGCCTTCGCAGCCCCAGACGCTCCAAAAGAAAACCCCCACGCTCTTGCGAGCGTGGGGGTTTTCTTTGCATAGCGGCCTGAAGCCGCTTTGAAGCCGCTTCGAAACCGCTTAAGCCGCGCGGTACTGGTTGCGCGATTCGGGCGTGCGATACAGCACGAGCGTCGCGATCAAACCGCAGATTGCCGCCAGACCGAGCCACAAGCCAGGCGCAGCCTTGTTGCCGGTCGTATGGATCAGCAGCGTGGAGATGGCAGGCGTGAAACCGCCGATCGTCGTCGCAAGGCTGTAGGCGAGCGAGAAACCCGCGGTACGCACTTCGACCGGCATCACTTCGGTCAATGCCACCACCATCGCACCGTTATAGCAGGCGTACAGGAACGAGAGCCACAGTTCGACAATGAGCAGGCGAGCGAACGACGGCTCGGCCACCAGCCATTGCACCGCCGGATAGGCCGTGAGGATCGTCAGGATGGTGAACACCAGCAGCACCGGACGACGCCCGACGCGATCCGAGACCGCGCCGGCGAGCGGCAGCCAGACCAGATTCGACAGCCCGATGCAAACCGTGACGACCAGCGAGTCGAGCGACGACAACTTCAGCACTTCCTTGCCGAAAGTCGGCGTGTAGGCCGTGATCATGTAGAACGAGACCGTCGTCATGATCACCATGCCCATGCCGCCGAGCACAATGCCCCAGTTGTCGAGCATCGACTTCATGATCTCGCGCATGCTCGGACGATGCTTGCGCGCCGCAAACTCTTCAGTTTCCTGCAGCGAACGGCGGATCAGGAACAGGAACGGCACGATCAGGCAGCCGATCAGGAACGGCACGCGCCAGCCCCAGTCAGTCATCTGTTCAAGCGGCAGAATCTGGTGCAAGACGACACCAATCAGCGCCGCAAACACGACGGCCACCTGCTGGCTGCCCGACTGCCAGGAGCAATAGAAGCCCTTGTTACCCTTGGTCGCGATCTCCGACAGGTAGACCGACACGCCGCCCAGTTCCACGCCGGCCGAGAAGCCCTGCAGCAGACGGCCCAACAGAACGAGAGCCGGCGCGAGCATGCCGATTGTCGCGTAGCCCGGAATGGCCGCGACCGTCAGCGTGCCGAGCGCCATCAGGCCGAGCGTCAGCATCAGGCCTTTGCGCCGGCCGTGATGGTCGATGTAAGCGCCGAGGACGATGGCGCCGAGCGGCCGCATCAGGAAGCCTGCGCCGAATACCGACAACGACAGCATCAGCGAAGCGAAATCGCTCCCGCTCGGGAAGTAGGTCTTGGCAATATACGAAGCGTAATAGCCGTAGACCATGAAATCGTACATTTCCAGAAAGTTGCCGCTGACGACGCGGAAAACTGTCCGGACCTTCGATTCATTGGAAGATGCGTGAGACGCAGTAGACATGACATTCTCGAAATGGCCCACCGCCGGATCGAGCCCGGCATGATTGGGCAGTTGACAACACTTCACCGCGTCGGCGAGCAGAGGCCACTGGCGAGGGAAAACCTGGGAACAAACAACGCGCCGGGGGCGCTGCATTTTGATGCTGTGCAGATTGCAGCGGTATAAGGGTAAACCTAGGGGTGCCGCCGCGATATCTGCGAGACCGCATGTTACCGTTCCTGACGCAAGCTTGCAGTCAAGTAACGCAATGATCGCGCCCCTTCGCGGCGCTCGCAGTACACTCGCGGTACCCTTGGTTGATTCCCCTCTTTCACGTGACTGTCGAACAGATGTCCACCGCCCGCGCGCTTTCGTTGCGCCCCGCCACGCCGGCCGACGCCGACCTGATCGCCTCGATCCATTCCACCAGTTGGCAAGCCACCTACCGTGGCCTCTTGCCCGACGCCTTCCTCGACGGCGAGGTAACGCGCGAACGCGCCGCCTACTGGCAGGTGCGGCTGAATGCGCCGGGCGCCGAACGGCGCAATGTGGTGATCGCCGAGATCGCCGGCGAGCCGATCGGGTTTGCGTGCGTCGAACGGCAACCCGACTCCCAGTGGGGCGTCTTGCTCGACAACCTGCATGCGCTGCCCGGCCACCAGGGAATCGGCGTCGGCAAGCTGCTGATGCGGGCGGTCGTCGACTGGGCACGGGCGCAAGGCGAAAGCCAGATTTATCTGTACGTGCTGGAGGGCAATACGCCGGCCATCGGTTTCTACGAACGCCAGGGCTGGCAATTCGTCGGCGCGGAACCCGATCACATGGGCGGCGTGGATATCACCGCGCTGCGCTATGTATTGCGGCTGGAAAGCGCTTCCGGTACCGGCGGACGTTGAAGCAGCCGGCGGTATCGGTACGTCGGCAAAGCGGGAACCCATCAGCGGCGGCCCACAAGCAGAAAGCCCGGCAATTTGCCGGGCTTTCTGCCTGAAACCACTGCGAGGATTGCGGCCTGCCTAACGCGTTGGCGGCAACCCCGACTCATTCTGACGCTGCAGTTGCAGCACCTGGTTTTGCACGGCACGCAACTGGGCCTGAGCCTTTTCCTTCTCGGCCCGCAGCGCAACCGCCTCGGTCTGCGACTGGCGCTGGTAATCGTTGACCTTGGCCTGCTGGGTACGCGCCACATCCAGGTCAGCCTGCAGGCGCTTCGCGCGGTCTTCCGACAGTGCAATCACATCCTGGATAAACGCCTTTTGCGCCTGCAACTGCGTGCGGCGGATTTCCACTTCGGCCAGTTGCGCGGTTTGCTGCACGAAGCCGGCATAAACAGCCTCGGCGCGCGCATCGTCCTGCGACTTGATGACCCGCCAGAAATGCTTGTCTTGAAACAACGCTACGTAGTACGTCATTTCCTGCGGATAGAAAAACAGACTCGCGCCATAGCTGCCGTTGTAGCTGGTGCGCAATTCGGTGAGTTGCGAGTCGTGAATCATTTGCATCAGCTCGGCGACATTGCCTTGCGCATCGCCGCCGGCGCCATCTGCAGCAGCGGCGCCACTCGAATCGCCGGCACCGCCTGCAACCGATGCCGCTTGCAAGGCCGCGGCAACCGGCTGTGGCGTCAGCGTATTCATGGCCGGACGCGTGCCGACGACCGGCACCGAACCCGATGAACCGGCGCCCTCTCCTGCCAGCACGAGACCACCATGCTGCAGCAGCGCACACGTGGTCGCGAGCAGCATTGCGCGCCGTACAGTTAAGAGGTACTTCATACTTGCATGCTCCATGCGAATTCCAAACAGCCGTGGATTATCGCGCGGATTTAGATGCAAGCGAAGCGTTACCGTGTCGCGTAACGACACTTTAAATCGAGATAGATGACAATCTTAGGATTCCATCAAATCAATCTGCACATCGCGAAAAAGTGTCCTGCTTGATGCGCTAAAAAAGAAACAATTGCATCACTTACTATCGCGCTAAAGCAGCGCATGGCCGCTGTCCTCTTTCAATCAAATCGCGAGACAGTATCTCCATAAGGAAACGGCTCCGTATGAAAACGGAGCCGTCTGGGTGTCGTCGCATCGAATCCGGCAGCGTGGTGCTGCAAACGCGTCCCTAGAAACGCGTTTCGCGCGCCACACGCAAAAACGTATCGAGCAGCGGTGTGCAGTCGAGCAACTCGGGGCCACCGGCACGGTGAAACTCGGGGTGCCACTGCACGCCCATCACGAAGGGCGCGCGTCGATAGCGAACCGCTTCGATGATGCCGTCCGCCGCCGACACCGCCTCAATATTGAGATCGCGTCCGAGCGTCTTGACCGCCTGGTGGTGAATCGAATTGACGATCGCGTCGCGGCGGCCCGGGAACATGTTGGCGAGCGTCGAGCCGTCCGGAAAATGGATGCCGTGGCGGTGCTGGTCGTAGTGCTCGTTGACGTGCGCGCCGGCGGTCGGCACATCCGTGGCGATGTCCTGATACAGCGTCCCGCCGAATGCCACGTTGATTAGCTGACAGCCCCGGCACACGCCGAGCACCGGCTTGCCCGACTCGATGAATTCGTGCAGCAGTTCCAGCTCGTACATGTCGCGCACGCGGTCGCCTGGCCACTCGGGGCTCGTCGCCTGTTCCGCGTAAGACTGCGGCGACACATCCGCGCCACCTTGCAGCAACAGGCCGTCGAGATTCTTCGCGTAGTCGCGCAAACGGATATTGCTCGGATGCAGCATGCCCTGATGGCCGACCGTCGGGATCATGAAGACCAGCACGTCACGCGACATCACCCAGTGCGCGATCGATTCTTCGAGATATTGCAGGGTCTTGCCGCGCAAGCCTTTGGCGCCCGGCTCCGGGTGGAAGATCCGCGCCGAGACGCCAATCCGCAAGGTACGCTGGGTGATCCGTCGCCCTGCCCGGTCGAAGATCTGGCGCGCCCGCGCCGCGATGATGCGGCCGAACACGGACCAGGCCGAGTCCGTCTGCTTCAGATAGCGCGGCGGAGACGGCGGCAGCGCGTTCGGCGGTGGGGGATTCGTGGCGGTGAAATCCGGGGCGGCGCCGAAACCCGGCGGCACCGAACCCGCTCCGGCACGCGCGCCGGATGGAGCCGACGAGGCGCTCTCGGCATTCGCATTCGCTGCTGCCGCAGACGCCGCTTCCGCGGCGCGCGGCGCGGCGGCCGGCGCGGCACGCGCGGCGTCGCGTAACTGCTTCGTCTGGGTTTCCTGCTGTGCGTAAGCCTCCTGCCGCGCCGTCGATTCGGCAGCGGACGCGCGCGCTTCGGCGGCATCGCGTTGCTGGGCCGCTTTGGGATCGGTGGGTGTGACGCTCGATGCGCTGGCGGGATCGTCGGTCGACGAGCGAACCGCAGCTGCTTCGGCCGCAGGCGATGGTGTGACCGACGGAGCAGACAGATCTTTGAGCGGCGACTGGACGGAATCCTCGTGTGAAGGCGGCAAGGCGACCTTCGAGGAGGCGGACGCAGTATCGGCTTGCGAGCCAGCGGCCTGTGAACCCGCTGACTGTGAAGCTTCAGGCTTGGAAACCTCAGCCGGCGCGCCGGACGGGGATGGGGTGCCGGGCGTACCGGCATTCTCTGGCTTGTTTTCGCTCATGACTGTCGGACGGGCGCCTTCCACGCGAACGAATGGATATGGTTTGATTATCCGCTACCGGGCCATGCGCGGCAAACCTGCACACAATTGCTCACATTGTTCCGCCACGTTCGCCGGTTCATCGGCCGGCGCAACAACAGGATTCACGCGCGGCCGTCGCTCATGGATCAGGCTGCTCGTCGAACGTTTCGCGCAGTGCGATCTGCAAGGTCGCGTGGATTTTCACGCACCAGCGCCACAGCAGCGTCATCAGCAGCGCGGCGCACACCAGCACGACGATGAGCAGCCCGGTGGGCGGCAGGATGCCGCCCGAGAGCGCCACCACCAGCAGAAACACGCCCACCATCGAGACCACCGGCACGAGGTCGGAAATCGCCGAGCGGATCGCGCGGTTGAAGCGCCCCGCTTTGGCCGGCTGGACGCTCAACTCGGCAAGCAGCAGCGCGAGCGATTTGGTCTTGCGATAGACCGCCACCAGAAACGGCATCGACACCAGCAAGGCGGCACTCCAAAGCACAACGCGCTGCATCGGTTCGGACGGCAGCCAACGATCGAGCAGCGCACTCGCGTGAGGCGCGCCGTACGTCGTCGCGAGGAAGATCGCCACCACCAGCGCGAGGTTCACGACGATCTGCAGAACGATCCGGCGTGTGATGCCGAACAGCGTCGGGCCGTCGCTGGCAGGCCGCAGGCTGCCGAGCCATTGCGAATACATGCCGAACACATTGGCCACCGTGCGCGGCATTGCGTGGCCGAGCCGCTGCGTGAGGGGATCGGCGGCGCGGATCAGGTAAGGGGTGAACAGGGTCGTCAACGCCGACACCGCGACCGCGATCGGGTACAGGAACGCGCTCGTCACCTTCAGCGTGAGACCGAGCGAGGCGATGATGAAGGAGAACTCACCGATCTGCGACACGGTCATGCCGACCCGCATCGCCGTGCGGCCGTCCTTGCCGGCGAGGAAAGTGCCGAGGCCGCACGAGACGATCTTGCCGACGATCACCGCCACCGTGATCACCGCGATCGGCCAGGCGTAGTCGACCAGCACATGCGGGTTGAGCATCAGCCCGATGGTGACGAAAAAGATCGCCGAGAAGGCGTCGCGCAGCGGCGCAATCAGATGTTCGATGCGCCGCAGATGCCGCGACTCGGCCATGATCGCGCCGATCAGAAATGCGCCGAGCGCGATGCTGTAGTCGAGCTTCACAACCAGCAGACAGAAGCCGAAACAGAAACCGAGCACCGACACGAGCAGCATCTCGTCGCTACCGGAGCGCGCCACGTAATTCAGCGCCCGCGGCACGACGAGAATGCCCACCACCAGCGACACGGTCATGAACAGCAGCAGCTTGCCGAGCGTGACCAGCGCGACGCCGGCGCTCAACTGCCCGGTCTGCGCGATGCCGGACAGCAGCACCAGCATGGCGATGGCGAGGATGTCCTCGACGATCAGAATGCCGAACACCAGTTGCGCGAAGTTTTCGCGCTTGAGGCCGAGCTCGGACAGCGCCTTGACGATGATGGTGGTGGACGAGATCGCGAGGATCGCGCCGAGAAACAGCGAGTCCATCGGGCTCCATCCGAACGCGCTGCCGATCTCGTAGCCGAGCCACAGCATCAGCACGATCTCGGACAAGGCCGCGACGATCGCCGTCGCGCCGACCTGAAACAGCTTGCGCAAACTGAATTCGAGCCCCAGCGAAAACATCAGGAACACGACGCCGAGCTCGCCGAGCGTCTGGATGGTCTGCTCGTCGTGGATCAGCTGGAACGGCGGTGTGTACGGCCCGATGATCACCCCAGCGGCGATATACCCGAGCACCACCGGCTGTTTCAGGCGATGGAACAGCACGGTGACGACGCCCGCGAGCGCCATGACCACCGCCAGGTCCTGAATGAAGCCGATACCGTGGTGCATAGGCCAAGCCTCCTTACAAAAAGTAATCTGAACGCCAGATAGTAACGCACCGCGACGACAAGCCCATCTGCCGTGCCGTCCGGCACAAAAATGTTTTTGAAACGCTGGACGCCTGTGAAATATCACAATAATATTTGCCGAATATTCAGCAGACGGAGTGCAGCAATGACGCAGGTATCGTTCAACGTGGTCAGCCGTTCGGGGGCAAGCGCCGCCTGTGCGGTCGAGGTGAACCGCTTGACCATCGCAGGCTGGGCGGGACGCGACCGCGCCGCGATCGAACACCACATCGCCGAACTCGCGGAACTGGGCGTCAAGCGGCCGTCGACCACGCCCTGCTTCTACCGCCTCGGCGCGGAACTGCTGACGCAGGCCGAACAGATCGACGTGGTCGGCGCGCATTCGAGCGGCGAGGCCGAGTGCGTACTGGTGCAATCGGCGCAAGGCCTGCTCGTGACGGTCGGCTCGGACCACACCGACCGCCTCGTCGAAGCCTATGGCGTCACCGTGTCCAAGCAGATCTGCCCGAAGCCCATCGCGCGCGACGCGTGGCGCTTCGATGACGTCGCCGGGCATTGGGACCAGTTGCAGTTGCGCGCCTTCGCGATCGTCGACGGCGTGCGGCGCGTCTATCAGCAAGGCAGCGTCGCCACGCTGCTGGCGGCCTCCGACCTGCTGGAGCGCGCCCCCGTCGCAGCAGGGGCGGCCATGTTCTGCGGCACGCTCGCGGTGGAAGGCGGCATTGTCGGCATGGCCGAGGGCGACGCGCTCGAACTCGAACTGCACGACCCGGTTCTGAACCGCACGCTGCGCCACGCCTATCGCGTGCATGCGCTGCCCATCGTCGAATGAGACGCCCATGAACCCCGTTCCGTCTTCAGCCGCGCCGCCCGCCGCTCAAGCCGCCGGCTCGAGCGCGGCGCCCGACGCCGCCCTCGAAGCCGCCGCGCTGCGCAAGATCACCTGGCGCATCATGCCGTTCCTGTTCCTGGTCTACGTGCTGTCGTATCTGGACCGCGTCAATATCGGCTACGCGAAACTGCAGTTCACCGGCGATCTCGGTCTGTCGAACACGGCCTACGGGCTTGGCGCAGGCATCTTCTTCTTCGGCTATTTCGTCTTCGAAGTGCCGAGCAACCTGCTGCTGAAGAAGTTCGGCGCGCGCGCGACGATCGCCCGCATCACGATGCTGTGGGGCGCGCTGTCGTGCGTGATGATGTTCGTGCGCTCGGAGACGATGTTCTACGTGCTGCGCTTTTTTCTCGGCGTGGCCGAAGCCGGACTGGTGCCGGGCGTGGTGCTGTACCTGACGTTCTGGTTTCCGTCGGACCGGCGTGCGCGCATGGTCGCCGTGTTCATGGCGGCGATTCCGGTGGCCGGGATCATCGGCGCGCCGCTCTCGGGCTTTCTGATGTCGGCGCTGCACGACGCCCATGGGCTGCGCGGCTGGCAGTGGATGTTCCTGATCGAAGGCATTCCCTCGATCCTCGCCGGCTTCTGGGCGCTCGCGGTGCTGCGCAACACCCCTGCCGAAGCCGCCTGGCTCAGCGACGACGAAAAGCGCGTGGTCCTCACCCGGCTGGCCCGCGAAAACACCGCCGCCGCCACGGCCGGCGCCGAACATAGCCTGCGCGCGGCACTCGCGTCGGGACGCTTCTGGCTGCTGACGCTGATCTATTTCTGCCTCGTCACCGGCAACGCGGGCTTCTCGTTCTGGCTGCCGCAGATCGTCAAGGACCTCGGCGTGACGAATCTGGTGAGCAACGGCTTCGTCACCGCGATCCCGTATCTGGCGGCGGGGATCGGCATGATCCTGATCGGCCGCTCATCGGACATCACCGGCGAGCGGCGCTGGCACTATGCCGTGTGCTGCTTCATCGGCGCGGCGGGGTTGCTGGGCAGCGCCTCGGTCACAAACTCGATCCCGCTGGCGGTGACGGGGCTGTCGATTGCCTACATCGGCATCCTGGCCGGCTTCGGCATCTTCTGGTCGATGTCCACCACGTTCCTGCAAGGCAGCGCCGCCGTGGCCGGCATCGCCGTGATCAATTCGATCGCGAATCTCGCCGGCTACGTGAGCCCGTATGTACTCGGCGTCGTCAAGGACGCCACCCATAGCGTGACCTTCGGCCTTGTGCTGATCGCCGGCGCGCTGATTGTCGGCGGTCTGGTGACGCTGATGATGCCGCGGGTCAAGGTGCCGCACGGCATGGCGGAGCTGGCCTGATGGCGCGCTTCGGGTCGCCTGAGGGTGCGCCGCCAGCCTCAGGCCGGCGGCGTGAAGCCTTGTTCTACAATGCGTGCGAATGAGTTTCACCTTGGCCCCCGACCCCGTCCGCACTTCCTGTTCATGACGCTTTCGCAAACTTCCCTCGCTCCCAGGGCCGCCCGGCAAAACGGCGCGAGCCTCGCCGAACAGGCCTATGAATTCGTCAAGCGCGAAATCATCACGATGCGTTTGCGTCCGAGCGAAGTGCTCAACGAAGCCGAACTGATGACGCTGACCGGCATCGGCCGCACGCCCGTGCATCAGGCGCTGCACCGGCTCGTCCACGAAGGCATGCTCACCATCATGCCGCGCAAGGGCATCATGGTGCGGCCGGTCTCGCTCGACGACGTCCTCGCCATCATCGACGTCCGCCTGATCAACGAAGGCCATTGCGTCGAACTGGCGGCGCGCCACGCCCAGGCGCACGACTACGCCGCGATGGAGGCGCTGCTCGAGCGCTCGAAAGTGTGCGTCGCCGCGCACGACGTGGAAGGCATGATGGAGATCGACCGCGAGTTCCATCTGGCCATTTCGGCGGCCTCGCGCAATCCGGTACTCGCCGACATCCTGCGCGGCCTGCATGAACGGTCGCTGCGTTTCTGGTTTATCTCGCTGTCCGAGCCGCACCATCTCGAAGATGTCCACGAGGAACATCTCGAACTGTTTCGCTTGCTGCGCGAGCGCGATGCCGAGGGCGCCCGCCAGTCGGTGCAGCGCCATATCGAAGCGTTTCGCGCGACTCTCTTCAACCGGATTTAACCGTCAATCGCCTCTAACCGGACCCGAACGACCATGGCCACTGAATTCACGCCCTTCCCGCCGCTCGCCCAGCTTGCCGCCGATCTGGCCGCGGGCCGCACCACCAGCCGCAAGCTCGTCGAAACCGCGCTCGAACGCATCGCCGATCCGGCCGGCCAGGGCTCGACCGTCTTCATGCACGTGGATGCCGACAGCGCCCGCGCCGCCGCCGACGGCCACGACCGGCTGCGCGCCGCGGGCACGGTGCTGTCGCCGCTGGCGGGCATCCCGGTGTCGGTGAAGGACCTGTTCGACATCGAAGGCCAGGTGACCCGCGCCGGTTCGACCGTGCTGGCCGATGCGCCGCCCGCCACCGCCGATGCAGTCACGGTGGCTCGCCTCAAGCGGGCCGGCGCGGTGATCGTCGGGCGCACCAACATGAGCGAGTTCGCGTTCTCCGGGCTCGGCCTGAACCCGCACTACGGCCATCCGCTATCGCCCTATCGCCGCGACGTGAAGGGCGACGAGCGGGTGTCCGGCGGCTCGTCCTCGGGTGCGGCGGCCTCCGTGGCGGACGGCATGGCAGCGATCGCGCTCGGCACCGACACCGGCGGCTCGATCCGCATCCCGGCGGCGCTGTGCGGCCTGACCGGCTTCAAGCCCACCGCCGATCGCATCCCAAAGCACGGTGGCGTGCCGCTCTCGGCGACGCTCGATTCGTTCGGGCCGATCGGCGTCTCGGTGGCGTGCTGCGCGCTGGTCGACCGCATGCTGGCGGGCCTCGAGCCGCGCATTCCGGCGGTTCGCCCGCTCGAAGGCGTGCGCCTCGGCGTGCTGACCAACTATGTGACGGATGGCGTGGAGCCGGCGGTGGCCGCCGCCCTCGACACGGCGCTCAAGCATCTGGAAGCCGCCGGCGCGATTGTCAGCGAAGTGCGCTTTGCGCCGCTCGACCGCTTGCCGGAGATCAACCGCTTCGGCTTTCCGTCGATCGAAGCGTATGCGTGGCACCGGCCGCTGCTGAACAAGCACCGCGAGCAGTACGACCCGCGCGTGCTGCTGCGCATCCTGAAGGGGCAGCCTGCCAGCGCCGCCGACTATCTCGACCTGGTGGCCGAACGCACCGCGCTGCTGGACGCGGCCCGCAGCACGCTGTGGCAACGCTTCGACGCGATCGTCGCGCCCACGGTGCCGGTGGTGCCGCCGCGCGTAGCCGACCTCGTTCAGGACGACGATGCCTTCACCCGCACCAACGCGTTGATCCTGCGCAATCCGAGCGCGTTTAACTTCCTCGATACCTGCGCGCTCTCGCTGCCCTGCCACCGGCGCGGCGACGCCCCGGTCGGGCTGATGCTGGCGGGCGCGCCGCACGGCGACGACGCGCTGCTGGCGATCGGCCGCGCCGCCGAAGCGGTGCTCAACACGATCCGTTAGCGATCCGTCGGACGAAAAACAAAGGGGCGGTGTTCGCGCTAGAATCGCGGGCACCCGCCCCTTTGGATTTTCGACAGCCACACGATCCATGAATAACGACAATGCGATGCTGCGCCGCGAGCGCACCCTGCTGGTTCTGCTTGGCCTGATCTGCGTGGCGCTGGTCGCCGGCGCGCTGTACCTGCAATACGGCCTGCACGAAGACCCTTGCCCGCTGTGCATTCTGCAGCGTTACTTCTTTCTGCTGATTGCGATCTTTGCGTTCCTCGGCGCGCGTTTCAATACCTGGCGCGGCGTGCGGCTGCTTGAAGTGCTGGCCGCCATCTCGGCGCTGGCCGGCATCGTGACGGCGGCACGTCATGTCTACGTGCAGGCGAACCCGGGTTTCAGTTGCGGCTTCGACGCGCTGCAACCGGTGGTCGACAGCCTGCCGCCGGCTCACTGGCTGCCGGGCGTGTTCAAGGTCGCCGGCTTGTGCGAGACGGCGTATCCGCCGATTTTCGGCCTTTCGCTGCCGCAGTGGTCGCTGCTCGCCTTCTTCGTGGCGTATGTGCCGCTGGCGCTGAGCCTGATCCGCAATCGCCGCCGGATTGCCTGAAAAGTAAGTCATGAACCCGGCTCCCCGCCGGGTCGCGACACGCCGCCAAAGCGCGCGTCGTCGTAAACACCTGGGCGCCGGCTCGGCCCCTTTTTATCCCCTTCCAGCCTCGATTTCCGCCCATCGGCACCTGATTGGCGCCTCTCAGCGCCCCACGCGGCGGCCGCTGCGCCCGGCTCCGCCTGGCTTTCCGGCCCAACCGCCCGCCCTCGCCTCCGCGCCGCAGCCCGCGTCGCGTCCGACGCTCATGACCACCCGCGAATAACCCGCATCACCCAGGGGAAATATTTTCGGGACAAGGTAGTGCTATCGTCGGATATGGATGGCGATCTACGTGCGCGAGGCCGGCTACGGTACGACCCCCTGCGTAACGCGCGCCCGGTCCGCAATGTCTTTCGGATTCGCCATGACAACGCAAACCATCCGTTTCTATCACCGTGGGGCCGTCCGTGAGGTTCAGGGCGTGCCGGCGACGCGCACCGTGCTGCAGCACCTGCGCGAGGACCTGCATTGCACGGGCACCAAGGAAGGTTGCGCGGAAGGCGATTGCGGCGCCTGCACGGTTGTGGTCGGCGAACTCGACGTCGATGGCGGCCTGACGCTCAAAGCCGTCAACGCCTGCATCCAGTTTCTACCTACGCTCGACGGCCGGGCGCTCTTCAGTGTCGAGGACCTGCGCGCCGCAGACGGCGCGCTGCATCCCGTGCAGCAGGCCATGGTCGACTGTCACGGCTCGCAATGCGGCTTCTGCACGCCCGGCTTTGTGATGTCGATGTGGGCGCTATACGAAAACCAGCCCGCTGCCGCCGGGCTTCCTACGCGCGACGAAATCAATACCGCCTTGTCCGGCAATCTGTGCCGCTGCACCGGCTACCGGCCGATCGTCGAGGCGGCGCAGAAGATGTTCGACTACGGCCAATACCCGCGCGTGCCGTTCGATCGCGCCGCCGTCGCCGAGGCGCTCGAGCCGCTGCAACGCAAGAACACCTTCGAATACCTCGCGCCCGACGTGCGCGGCGCCGCTTTCGGCACACCCGCTTTCTACGCACCGGTGACGCTGCAGGCCTTCGCCACCTTGCGCGCGCAGCATCCGCTGGCTCGCATTCTCGCCGGCAGCACGGATGTCGGCCTGTGGGTCACCAAACAGTTTCGCGACCTCGGCGAGATCCTGTATCTCGGCAACGTGGCCGAACTGAAGCGCATCGAGCGCGATGCGCAAACGCTGACGATCGGCGCGGCGGTCACGCTGGAAGACGCCTACGCCGCGCTCGCCGTAGATTACCCCGAACTCGCCGAACTCTGGACCCGCTTCGCCTCGCTGCCGATCCGCAATGCGGGCACGCTCGGCGGCAATGTCGCGAACGGCTCGCCGATCGGCGATTCGATGCCGGCGCTGCTCGCGCTCGGCGCCGAAGTCGTGCTGCGGCACGACGCCAAAACCCGGACGCTACCGCTGGAGGCGTTTTACCTCGGCTATCAGAAGACCGCACTCGCCGCCGGCGAATTCGTCGCGGCGATCCGCGTGCCGCGTCCGGCGCCCGATCTGCGCTTTCGCACCTACAAGGTCTCGAAGCGGTACGATCAGGATATCTCGGCGGTGTGCGCCGCCTTCGCGCTGCGCGTCGCGGACGGCGCGATCGTCGAAGCGCGCATTGCCTTCGGCGGCATGGCGGCAACGCCGAAGCGCGCCGCCCACGCGGAAGCCGCCCTGACCGGTGCGGTCTGGGATGACGCGACGGCCCAGCGCGCAATGGACGCACTCGCCGCCGACTATCAGCCGCTCAGCGACATGCGGGCGTCGAGCGCCTATCGCTTGAAGGTGGCGCGCAATCTGCTGCGGCGCTTCCAGATGGAAACGCGCGATAACGCACCGCTCGCCCTGCTCGACGTGAATGCCTTCGCATTCGAGGCCGGCGTGATGGGCGCGGCGGCCGCGCAGGAGTCGTCGTGATGAACAAGCAAACCGACGCTTTCATCAAACATGCCGCGGACCGCGAGCAAACCGCCGCGATCGGCGCCTCCTTGCCGCATGAATCCGCCGCGCTGCATGTGAGCGGCGAAGCCACCTATACCGACGATCTGCCGGAACTGCGCGGCACGCTGCACGCCGCGCTCGGACTGGCGCGCCATGCGCATGCGCGCATCGTGTCGCTCGACCTCGCCGCGGTACGCAAGGCGCCGGGCGTGATCGCGGTGCTGTCCGCGGCCGACATCCCCGGTGAAAACAACTGCGGCCCGGTGCTGCACGACGATCCGATTCTGGCCGACGGCGAAGTGCTGTATCTCGGTCAACCGGTGTTCGCGGTGATCGCCGAGAGCCACGAACTGGCGCGCCGCGCCGCCGCGCTCGCGAAAAGCGACGACGTGGTCCGCTACGAACCGTTGGAAGTCGTGTTGACGCCGGCCGAAGCCAAGGCGAGGAAGCAGTTCGTCCTGCCGCCGCTGCATCTGAAACGCGGCGAGCCCGCCGCTAAAATCGCCGCCGCGCCGCACCGGATCGAGGGGACGTTCGAAGTCGGCGGTCAGGAACAGTTCTATCTCGAAGGTCAGGTCGCCTATGCGATCCCCAAAGAGATGAACGGCATGCTCGTCTACAGTTCGACCCAGCATCCGAGCGAAATGCAGCAGGTGGTCGCGCATATGCTCGGCTGGCCGGCACATGGCGTGGTCTGCGAATGCCGCCGCATGGGCGGCGGCTTCGGCGGCAAGGAATCGCAGTCGGCGCTGTTTGCCTGTATCGCAGCGCTCGCAACCCAACGACTGCAGCGCCCGGTGAAAGTGCGCGCCGACCGCGACGACGATTTCATGATCACCGGCAAGCGACACGACGCCGTCTACGAATACGCAGCAGGCTTCGACGAAACCGGCCGCATTCTCGGCGCGCGCGTCGAGATCGCGCTGCGCGCGGGCTATTCGGCGGACCTGTCCGGCGCCGTGGCCACGCGGGCCGTGTGCCACTTCGACAACGCGTATTACCTGTCCGACGTCGAGATCGTCGCGTTGTGCTGCAAGACCAATACGCAGTCGAACACCGCGTTTCGCGGCTTCGGCGGCCCGCAGGGCGCACTCGTGATGGAAGTGATGCTCGACAGCATCGCGCGGCAACTGAAGCGCGATCCGCTCGAGGTACGGCTCGCCAACTACTACGGCGTGGGCGAGCGCGACGTGACGCCGTATGGCCAGCGGGTCGAAGACAACGTGATCGCGCCGCTCACCGACGAACTGCTCGCCAGCAGCGACTATCGCGCGCGCCGCGCGGCGCTGGCGGCGTATAACGCGGCGAGTCCGGTGCTCAAACGCGGCATCGCCTTCTCGCCGGTGAAGTTCGGCATTTCGTTCAACGTACCGTTCCTCAATCAGGCCGGTGCGCTGGTGCATGTCTACAAGGACGGTTCGATCCTCGTCAATCACGGCGGTACGGAGATGGGCCAGGGCTTGAACACGAAGGTGGCCCAGGTGGTGGCGAACGAACTCGGCGTGCCGCTCTCGCGCGTGCGTTCGACAGCGACGGACACCTCCAAGGTCGCCAACACCTCCGCGACGGCCGCCTCGACCGGCAGCGATCTGAACGGCAAGGCGGCCGAAGCTGCGGCGCGTACGATCCGCGACCGGCTGGCCGCGCTGGCCGCCAGAGAACTCGGCGGCGAACCCGAGGCGGTGCAGTTCAGGGACAGCATGGTGCACGCCAACGGCGTGGCGATGCCCTTCGCACAACTCGTCAACGCCGCGTATCTGGCCCGCGTGCAGTTGTGGTCCGACGGCTTCTATACGACGCCCAAGGTGCACTGGGACGCCAAGACGCTCACCGGGCATCCGTTTTACTATTTTGCGTATGGTGCGGCGGTATCGGAAGTGGTGATCGACACGCTGACCGGCGAATGGAAGCTCGTGCGCGCCGACGTGCTGCACGACGCCGGGCAGTCGATCAACCCGGCCATCGACATCGGTCAGGTAGAAGGCGGCTTCATCCAGGGGATGGGCTGGCTCACCACTGAGGAACTCTGGTGGAACCGCGAAGGTCGACTCATGACGCACGCGCCGTCGACGTACAAGATTCCGGCCGTGAGCGACACCCCGGCGGCGTTCCACGTGCAGCTCTATCGCAACGAGAATGCCGAGCCGACGGTGTTCCGCTCGAAGGCGGTCGGCGAGCCGCCGTTGCTGCTGCCGTTCTCGGTGTTCCTCGCGATTCGCGACGCGATTGCGGCGGCAGTGCCCGAAGCGAACCATGCACCGCCGTTGCGCGCCCCGGCGACGCCCGAGGCGATTCTCGACGCGCTGGAGGCAATGGTGCCGCCGGCAGCGACACCGCCACCTGATTTTTCACGCGCTGCGCGACACGAACGCGCAGCGCCATGCGTAACCGGCCATACGGACACCCCGTGCGGCCATGGACGGAGCACCACCGGATGCAAGCCTGGCTAACCGATCTGCAACAACTGCTCACTCACGGCGACGCCGCCGTGCTGGTGACGGTCGCGCGCGTCGAGGGTTCGGCGCCCCGCGAGGCCGGCACGAAGATGATCGTCACGCGCGATTCGGCGCGCCATACGATCGGCGGCGGCCACCTCGAATGGAAAGCCATCGAAACCGCGCGCCAGGTCCTCAAGGAAGGCATGCGCGTGCCGCATCTGCGCCGGCTCGAACGCTTCGCGCTCGGCCCGAGTCTTGGCCAATGCTGCGGCGGCGCGGTGGTGCTCGCGTTCGAACGGCTGGACGTCGGCGATCTCGGCTGGATCAGCTCGCTCGCGAAGCGCGTGGCGGCAGGTCTTTCGACCGTGCGTAGCGTATCATTCGGCCCCGCACCGGATGCGGTGATGCTGTCCGAGCCGGAACCGGGCGTCGAAAGCGCCGACTGTCTGCTGTGGGACGGCGCCGGGTTCGACGAGAGCAGTTCGCTGCTCACCGAAACCGTCGCGCCGCGCGACTTCGCCGTCGTGCTGTTCGGCGCCGGTCATGTGGGCGCGGCGCTGGTGCGCGTGCTGGGCACGCTGCCATGCCACGTGCGCTGGGTCGACGAGCGCGATGCGCAATTTCCGCCGCCCGAATTGCTGCAGGCGTCGAACGTGACGATCGATCCGAACGACGCGCCCGACGAGGCCATCGACCAGGCTGCGCCGCACACGTACTTCATTGTGATGACGCACAACCATGCGCTCGATCTCGACCTCGCCGAGCGCATCTTGCGGCGCGGCGACTTCGCGTTCTTCGGCATGATCGGCTCGCACAGCAAGCGCAAGCAGTTCGAGCACCGGCTCGCCGCGCGCGGCCTCGACCCTGCGCTGGTGGCGCGGATGAAATGCCCGCTCGGCGTGGACGGCATCGTCGACAAGTCGCCGGAGATCATTGCGATCTCCGCGGCCGCGCAGGTGTTGCAGGCGGTCGAAGCGAACGCTCACGCCACCCAGGCAGCATGATGGGGCAACGTTCGGCGGCACGCATCCGGCACGGCTCGACTCATCCCGAATCACCTCATTAAACCAACGCACATGAATACGACGACCACCCTCACTCTCGCCGACAAGGTGGCAGCCGCGCCGAAGGCCGAGCTGCATATCCATATCGAAGGCTCGCTGGAACCCGAACTGATCTTCGCGCTTGCAGAGCGCAACGGCGTGAAGCTCGCCTACGACTCGATCGAGGCGCTGCGCGCCGCGTATGCGTTTACCGACTTGCAGTCGTTCCTCGACATCTACTACGCCGGCGCCAGCGTCCTGCTGCATGAGCAGGACTTCTACGACATGACGATGGCCTACGTCGAGCGCTCGCTCGCGGACAACGTCACGCACACCGAAATTTTCTTCGATCCGCAAACGCATACCGAGCGCGGTGTATCGATCGCCACCGTCGTGGCGGGTATCGAGCGCGCGCTGGCCGACGCCGAAAAGCGCGGCCTGACGAGCAAGCTGATCCTGTGCTTCCTGCGCCATCTGTCCGAAGAGGATGCGCTCGCAACCTTCGAAGAGGCGTTGCCTTTGTTCGACCAGTACCCGCATCGGCTGATCGGCGTGGGCCTCGATTCGTCGGAGCGCGGTCATCCGCCGTCGAAGTTCGAGCGCGTGTTCGCGAAGGCGCGTGCCAAGGGGCTGAAGCTCGTCGCGCATGCGGGCGAAGAAGGCCCGCCGTCGTACGTCTACGAAGCGCTCGATCTGCTGAAAGTGGATCGTGTCGATCACGGCGTGCGCAGCATCGAAGACCCGGCGCTCGTCACGCGTCTGGCCGACACCCGCGTCGCGTTGACCGTGTGCCCGCTGTCGAACCTGAAGCTGTGCGTATTCGACGACCTGACGAAACACACGTTGAAGGCGCTGCTCGACAAGGGCGTCGCCGTCACCGTGAATTCCGACGATCCGGCTTACTTCGGCGGCTACGTCAACGCGAACTACCTCGCCACCATCGAGGCGCTCAAGCTCACCGACGCCGAGGTCTACACCATCATCCGCAACAGCTTCGAGGCCGCGTTCGTCACGCCTGTCGAACGCGACGCCTTGATCGCGAAGCTCGACGCGCACTGGCACGGCTAAAACACGAACCGACTGGCGCGGTTGCGATTGACCAGCAGGGGCTGCGCATTCAGTGTCGTTCAAGCGCCGTCGCCTGCGTCCCCTCTACACGCTTATTGCTCATATAACGGAGACAGTTTTCCTCATGACTCACTCGGCTCAAGCGGTCCAAACCGCATTCCGCGCGCAACTGCTGACGTTCAACGGCGACCCGGCGCAATCCTCCAACGCGGCGGTCTTCCACGAAGACGGCCTGCTGATCGTCGCAGACGGCCACGTCGTCGCGACCGGCGCGTATGCCACGCTCGCGTCGCAACTCGCGCCCGGCACGCCGGTGCAGGACCTGCGCGACAAGCTGATCGTGCCGGGCTTCATCGACACGCACATCCACTATCCGCAGACGGACATGATCGCCTCGCCGGCGCCCGGTCTGCTGCCGTGGCTCGACACCTACACGTTCCCGACCGAGCGCCGCTTCACCGACCCGGCCTATGCGCAGGACACCGCGAGCTTCTTCGTCGAGGAACTGCTGGCCTGCGGCACGACCACGGCGCTGGTGTATTGCACGGTGCATAAGGAATCGGCGGATGCGCTGTTCACCGAGAGCGAAGCGCGCAACCTGCGCATGGTGGCCGGCAAGGTGCTGATGGACCGCAACTGCCCCGAGTTCCTGCGCGACACCGCACAGTCGGGCTACGACGACAGCGCCGAGCTGATCGGCCGCTGGCACGACCGCGGACGCCAGATGTATGCGCTCACGCCGCGCTTCGCGCCGACCTCGACCGAAGCGCAACTCGAAGCCTGCGGCGTGCTGGCGCGCCAGCATCCGGACATCTTCATCCAGAGCCATGTCGCGGAGAACACCGACGAAGTGAAGTGGGTAGCGGACCTGTTCCCCGGTCACCGCAGCTATCTGGACATCTACGATCACTATGGCCTGCTGCGCCGCCGCGCCGTGTACGGCCATTGCATCTACCTCGATCAGGAAGACCGCAAGCGGATGGCGCAGACCGGCACGGTGGCCTCGCACTGCCCGACCTCGAACCTGTTCCTCGGCAGCGGCCTGTTCGATTTCGACAAGGCCGACGAAGCCGGCATGCCGATCGCACTCGCCACCGACGTCGGCGGCGGCACCTCGTTCTCGATGCTGCAGACCATGAACGAAGCGCACAAGGTGGCGCGCCTCACCGGCCATCATCTGACGGCCACGCGCATGTTCTGGCTCGCTACCGCAGGTGCGGCCGAAGCGCTCGACCTGGCGGACAAGGTGGGCACGCTCGCGCCGAAGTCGGAGGCGGATTTCGTCGTGCTCGATCCGCAGGCTACGCCGCTGCTCGCGCGCCGCACGGCGCGCACCGGGTCGCTTGAAGAACTGCTGTTTGCCTTCGCCCTGCTCGGCGACGACCGCGCCATCTTCGAAACCTACGCAGCCGGCAAGCGGGTACACAAGCGCGACGCAGCGCGTCAACATGCGGCGCGCGGGACGAAGATCGCGGCGTAACGCCCTCAGGCCAGAACCGTTACTGCACCACCACCGGCGCGGAAGCCGGCGAAGCGGGCGCCGGCGCGCCGGCCGCCTCGTTCGAGATCCCGGCGTTCTTGTCCACCGGCAGCTTGACCGTACGCACGGCGCCGTTGCCGAGCGGGAAGTCCGCCAGCGCGCTACGCGCCAGATACGGCATGGCCCGCACCAGCGACGGCTCGTCGCCTGCATTGCGCGCCATCACGTTGTAGACCTCCTTGCCGGTCGCTCGCTCGACGATGCGGATGCCAAGCGTATGCGTAAATACCGGGTACGACTGGCTCACATAGGCCGGCGGGAACGCGCCGAACGGCCCCCACGGGTCGAGCGGACGGCCCCAGTAAGGCCCGGGCCACGGGCTGCTGTAGAACACCGGCTGGGTGACGCTCATCGTCTCCGTCTTGCTGCCGTAGGAGAGGCCCACCAGGTAGTGAGCCTGCTGCGCATCGACCTGGCGGAACGCGCGCGTGGCCAGTTCATTGGCCACCAGCACTTCATAGGTTTGCTGCTCCAGGCTGTTCTGCTGCGTAGGGCCGCGCGTGAACGCATAGGTGCGGCTCGCGTCGTTGCCGCTCCAGTCGGAGAAGGCCGTCACCTGGGTCGTCACATAGCTGGTGCAGCCGGAGAGCACTGCCGTCAACGCCGCCAGCATCAGCATGGCGCGCCGGGTCCAACGGTCTGATTTCATGGTCTTCCTCGTCCTTACGTTTAATCGCCGCACGCACGCGCGGCGGCCCGATCATACGCTGACCTGGCCCCAAGGCAAAAAGTTCGGCGCGCAGAGCGCGCCCGGGCTTTGTACAATGGCTCGGTATACCGGTGCGCACTGGGTGCGCGGCCGGCTTGAGACCCTATTCTTACAAAGTGCCATGGCTGATACCGCTACGCCCCCTGTCATCCGCCGCGCAGACTATGCGCCGCCCGCCTTTCTGATCGATACCGTTGCACTCGAATTCGATCTCGTTGCCGAACGCACAGTCGTCAAGAATACGATGCGCGTGCGCCGCAACCCCGACGCCACCCGCGCCGCACATCTCGAACTGCTGGGCGAGCGCCTCGAATTCGTTAGCGCAGCCATCGACGGCGCGCCGCACGCCGCCGTGCGCCCGAACGAACACGGCCTGACGGTCGAGAATGTACCGGAAGCCTTCGAGCTGACGCTCGTCAGCCTCTGCAAACCCATTGAAAACACTACGCTCTCCGGCTTGTACGTGTCCAGCGGCAACTTCTTCACCCAATGTGAAGCGGAGGGCTTTCACGGCATCACCTACTTCCTCGACCGGCCGGACGTGATGGCGACGTATACGGTCACGCTGCGCGCCGACAAGACCGCGTACCCGGTGCTGCTGTCGAACGGCAACCTGCTCGAAGAAGGCGATCTGCCGGACGGCCGTCACTTCGCCCGCTGGGAAGATCCGTTTCGCAAGCCCTGCTATCTGTTCGCGCTGGTCGCGGGCAAGCTGGTGTGCGTCGAAGAGCGCGTGAAGAGCGGCTCGGGCAAGGAAAAACTGCTGCAGGTGTGGGTCGAACCGCACGACCTCGACAAGACGCGTCACGCCATGGACTCGCTGATCCATTCGATCCGCTGGGACGAGGAGCGCTTCGGGCTCGAACTGGATCTGGACCGCTTCATGATCGTCGCCGTGAGCGACTTCAACATGGGCGCAATGGAGAACAAGGGGCTCAACATCTTCAACACGAAGTACGTGCTGGCGAACCCCGAGACCGCGAGCGATACCGACTTCGCCAACATCGAAGCCGTGGTCGGCCACGAGTATTTCCACAACTGGACCGGCAACCGCGTGACCTGCCGCGACTGGTTCCAGTTGAGCCTGAAGGAAGGCCTGACGGTGTTCCGCGACCAGGAGTTCTCCGCCGACATGGCAGGCGGCCAGAGCGGCGCCAGCGACGAAGCCGCGCGCGCCACCAAGCGGATCGAGGACGTGCGGGTGCTGCGCCAGATGCAGTTCGCCGAGGACGCCGGTCCGATGGCGCATCCGGTGCGCCCGGAAAGCTACGTCGAGATCAACAACTTCTACACGATGACCGTCTACGAGAAAGGCGCGGAAGTCGTGCGGATGTATCAGACGCTGTTTGGCCGCGACGGCTTCCGCAAGGGCATGGACCTGTATTTCAAGCGGCACGACGGTCAGGCGGTGACCTGCGACGACTTCCGTCATGCGATGGCGGACGCCAACGGCCGCGACCTCACGCAATACGAGCGCTGGTACAGCCAGGCGGGCACGCCGCGCGTGGCCGTCAAGACCGCGTACGACGCCGCCCAGCGCAGCTACCGCGTGACGCTCACGCAGGGTTACGGCGACGCCGCACCGGCTGCTCGCGAAACGCAAAAGGGCGCGCTGCTGATCCCGTTCGCCATCGGTCTGATCGGCAAGGACGGCGCCGATCTGCCGCTGCGGCTGGAGGGCGAAGCGAGCGCCACACCGGCCACCACCCGCGTGCTCGAACTGACGGAGACCACGCAGACGTTCACATTCGTGGATGTCGCCGAGAAGCCGCTGCCTTCGCTGCTGCGCAATTTCTCGGCGCCGGTGATCGTCGAATACGACTACACCGCCGAGGAACTGGCCTTCCTGCTCGCTCACGACAGCGATCCGTTCAACCGCTGGGAAGCCGGTCAACGGCTCGCGACACGTGAGCTGCTCGCGCTGACCGGGCGGGCAGCGACCGGCGTGCCGCTGCAACTGGACGATTCGGTCGTCGCCGCGTTTGCGCGCGTGCTGAGCGACGAGTCGCTCTCGCCGGCGTTCCGTGAGCTGGCGCTGATCCTGCCGTCCGAAGCGTACCTGGCCGAGCAGATGGCCGAGTCGAACCCCGCCGCCGTTCATACCGCCCGCCAGTTCGTGCGCCAGCGCCTCGCCACCGCCCTCAGGAGCGAATGGCTCGCGGTGTACGAGCAACACCATGCACCGGGTGTGTATGAGGCGACGTCGAAGGCCAGCGGTCATCGCGCGCTGAAGAACCTCGCGCTCTCCTACCTCGCCGAACTGGACGATCCCGCCGAGGCCGTGCGGCTCGCTTCGGCGCAGTACGCCGCGGCCAATAACATGACCGATCGCTCGGCAGCGCTGTCCGCCCTGCTCAATGCGGCGGCAGCAGGCGGCGGCACGCAGGCGCAAGACGCATTGGCCGACTTCTATCGCCGCTTCGAGCAGGAGCCGCTCGTCATCGACAAGTGGTTCGCCCTGCAGGCCACCCAGCGCGGCAGCGCACAGCGGCCGGTGATCGACACCGTGCGCAAGCTGATGACCCATCCGGCCTTTAATCTGAAGAACCCGAACCGCGCCCGCTCGCTGATTTTCAGCTTCTGCATAGCCAACCCGGCGCAGTTCCACGCCGAAGACGGTTCGGGCTATGCGTTCTGGGCCGAGCAGGTCATCGCGCTCGACGCGCTGAATCCGCAGGTCGCCGCGCGTCTGGCGCGCTCGCTTGAACTGTGGCGGCGCTTTACCCCCAGGTTGCGCGACGGCATGCGTGCGGCGCTGGAAAAGGTCGCCGCGCAAGCGAAGTCGCGCGATGTACGGGAGGTCGTGGAGAAGGCCCTGGCCTGATCTCGCAGGCGCAGTCGCGTAGGAAAAAGCCGGCACGTGTTGCCGGCTTTTTTTCGCCCGTAAGAATGAGTCGTAGGAATTAATTAGCCATCCGGACGACTGTTCTTGTTGGCTCGCAGGGGTGAAAGTAAACACATTCAATTAACGGTTTACGCTTAACGCATCGCGTTATATCATTCCCATGATCACAACATTTGGCAACAAGGCTACGGCACTCTTGTTTAGCGGCAGCTTCGTCCGGTCGCTGCCCACGCAGATCCAGCACATGGCGTTTCGCAAGCTGGTCATGATCGATACCGCGTCATCGGTCGAAGACCTGTACACGCCACCCGGCAATCGGCTGGAGGCGCTGCAAGGGCAACGCAGTGGGCAATGGAGCATCCGCATTAATGCGCAGTGGCGTATCTGCTTCCACTTCGTGGGCGGCGAGGCGCTGAATGTCGAGATCGTCGATTATCACTGATTGATTGGGAGACCACTATGGTCATCAAACGCTCCGAGCTGGACAGCATCGACTTTTCGGACATCGACACCGGCGAGCGGATTGCGCCGGTCCATCCGGGAGAGATCCTGCGCGGCGAATTCCTCGACCCGCTCGGCATGTCGGTCAACGCACTGGCAAAGGCCCTGCATGTGCCTACGCCGCGCATCAACGACATCATGCTCGGCAAGCGCGCCATCTCGGCAGACACGGCACTGCGCCTCAGCCGCTATTTCGGTGCGAGCGCGCAGTTCTGGCTCAACCTGCAGATCGACTACGACCTGCGTATCGCCACCGCAGCAGCCGGCGAGCAGATCGCCAACGAGATCGAACCGCTCGCCAGAGCGCGGCGCCCGAAGCTGCCCGGAACGCCGCGCGCTCGCGCAAGCGCTACCGCTCTGGCTAGAAAGGTCGCCAGCAGCGTGGCTGCGGTCAAACCTCGGCGCAAGCCCTGAGACTGCGCCGGAATGCGCTGGAATGAGCCGAGGTAGCGTGCACATTCCGTCTCAAAAGCGCGGGAAAGTCACAGCGAGCGGTTAAAATCGCACTATTCCTTCGCCTTATCGGAGTACTGCAATGGCTTTGCAACGTCGTACCACTCTTACGAAGTACCTGATCGAGCAGCAGCGTGAGACCAATAACCTGCCGGCGGATCTGCGGCTCCTGATCGAAGTCGTTGCGCGGGCGTGCAAGGCGATCAGCTACCACGTCAGCAAGGGCGCACTGGGCGATGCGCTCGGCACCGCGGGCAGCGAGAACGTTCAGGGCGAGGTGCAGAAGAAGCTCGACATCCTGTCCAACGACATCCTGCTCGAAGCGAACGAATGGGGCGGCAACCTCGCCGGCATGGCGTCCGAAGAAATGGAGAAGTTCTCGCCGATTCCGGCCAACTATCCGAAGGGTGAATATCTGCTGGTGTTCGATCCGCTGGACGGCTCGTCGAATATCGACGTGAACGTGTCGATCGGCACCATCTTCTCCGTGCTGCGGTGCCCGGACGGTCAGCAGCCGACCGAACAGTCGTTCCTGCAACCGGGCACCCAGCAGGTTGCCGCCGGCTACGCCGTCTACGGTCCGCAAACCGTGCTGGTGCTCACCACCGGCAACGGCGTGAACTGCTTTACGCTGGACCGTGAACTGGGTTCGTGGGTGCTCACGCAGAGCGACATGAGCATTCCGGTCGAAACGCGCGAATTTGCCATCAACGCGTCGAACGAGCGCCACTGGTACCCGCCCGTCGAGCAGTATGTCGGCGAGCTGAAGGCCGGCCAGGACGGCCCGCGTCAGGCCGACTTCAATATGCGCTGGATCGCCTCGATGGTTGCCGACGTGCACCGTATCCTGAACCGCGGCGGCATCTTCATGTACCCGGCCGACAAGCGCACGCCGGACAAGCCGGGCAAGCTGCGCCTGATGTACGAGGCCAATCCCATGGCGTTCATCGTCGAACAGGCGGGCGGCGCCGCGACCAATGGCGAGAAACGCATTCTGGATATCGTCCCGAAGAGCCTGCACGAGCGCGTGGCGGTGTTCCTCGGCTCGAAGAACGAGGTGGATCGCGTGACCCGCTACCATCGCGAAACAAAAAATTGAGTCAGGGGCTTGCCAAAGCGCCAATGAAGTCCCTATAATCTCGGTTCTCCTGATGCCGGAATAGCTCAGACGGTAGAGCAGCGCATTCGTAATGCGAAGGTCGGGGGTTCGATTCCTCTTTCCGGCACCAACAGATTCAAGCACTTAGCCCAGTCATCGCGACTGGGCTTTTTGCTTTCTGGCTGTCAAAGAAAAAGCAGCGCGCCATTCAACGCTTCTTCATCCCGAGGATGCGTGAGCCACCCCTGCTTGACCGGCACCGAATAAAGACGAGGCGCGCCAAAGCGCGGCCAGAAATGACAAAGCCCCGGCACAATGGCCTGTACCACCGGCAGGCCGATGTCGGGGCGGGTCTTGTCGACCACCAGCAGTTCCATGCCGGCAGCGGCGAGCCGCGCCTTGCAATGCTCGATGGCCTCTTTCAGGCTCTGGAATTCGAGGCGCGGCCAATTCGATGCGTCGGCCACAGCCAACGTCTCGGCCGGATAGAGAAACTGCTTCGAGGTAAGTTTCGCTGCGTCCCACGGGCTCGGCGCATCCGCCGCGAGGTCGAGCAGTTGATTGACCTCGGTGAGCGCGCGCTGCACGGCGATGCGGCTGTCGAGATGGCAGCCGAACCCGATCGAGAAGCGCCCCGTCTCCGGCTCTTCGGCGAGAGCGACCACGACGGGAATGCCGAGATCGTGCGTGATGTCGAGGGCCCATAAACGCCAGCCGAACGACGCGTACTCCCGCACGAGCGAATCGAAGTAGGTATCGCCAAAGCTCGCCAGGTCGATGCCGGGGCGCGCGACCTGGTTGTACCACCAGATCGCGGTCGCGTCGCGCTCGATCAATTCCAGCAAGCCTTGCAGAATCGCTTCCTCCAGGCAGGCGCCAGCGGCGCTGCCGTTCGGATTGTGCACGCAAAAGAACAGCCCTTGCGCGGACTCGGGTGTTTCGGCATAGCAGTAGCTCAACGGCACGCAGCGGCGTGCCCCTGTGGTCAGCGACCATGCCGGCGTCCAGTCGATTGCGACATCCGGCGAAAACGGCAGGGGAACCTGCTTGCGGACGTCGTCGGTCAGCGCATTGTCCTGCTCGCGCCGCGCGAATTGACGCTCGCTGAACTGCTGAAGATCGTTGATAGCGATTGGCAATCCGAAATATTCAGGATCGGCTCGCAGTTCGTTCATGCTTGCGCGGACCGTCGCCTCATCGCCTTGATACACGCCGCTGAAACGCTCCAGCGTCTCGCAGAGTGCGCTGACGCGCGCCTGTTCGTCGGTGCGGCCCTTACCCGAGCAAATCCGGTCGAAGCGGTTGGTGCGCGGCGTGCCGGCCGGACGGACCAGATAACCGGCCGCATAGACATGGCGCAGGCCCACATGACGCTTGGGCATCGGATGCAGATAGGCGATTGCGCCGCTAACCGGCGATATCAAATGCTGATAGCGTTGCCAGACTTGCCGGGGATCGGCCGACCGGAAGCCCGACTCGCGCTGCGCAATGGCCGTACTGTCCTTCAGCGACGGCGCGCGCGCGGCCTGCTGCCGCATCCAGTGCGGATTGCCGCAGCAATGGCACTGAGGACGTTTGACGACACGATGCGCGGCCACCATCGACGTATCGAGCCGTAGCGACAGAATCTGCCCGCGCGCGGTGTCGCGACGCGCCTCGCTCACCGTGATCTGCTCGACCAGCGCGGCGACGAATGCGCACACGGCGTTCACGCCGGCCGACGTATGCGCGGGCGCGAGGCGCCTCGCCGCATCCCCGTGATGCCGGGCGAGGACGGCTTGTACGGGTTGATTCAGGCCGATCCAGTATCGGACACATTCGATGCACGGGCCATCATGTCCGTCGTTGGGTCCGGCCAACAGCGGGCCGACCAGCGGTTGCACACCGTAGGGCATCACGACGAGCAGCATGCCGTCGCGCGCAAGCACTTGTACCGCGAGTTCGGCAAGCTCATCCCGCTCGTATGAGTCGGTCAAGGCGACGACCAGCGGCGCCTCGCCGCTCACCTCCATGCCGCTTGCCTCGAATGCGCGAATCTGGGCGCGCGCATCGACACCGAATGCGCGTACCTCGACACGCTGGCGATCGATACGCTCGCAGGCCGTCCGCGCATCGATCCCGATACGCTCGAAAAAGCCACGCGCCGCGTCGCGTTCGTCGGCAAGATCGATGCTGACGTAGCCCTTGCTCACCAGGTGATCGAGCGCGGCAAGCACCTGCCATTCGGAGAACGTTTCCGACAGCGTCGCCAGCGTTTGCGCGATCGTCATCTGCTCGCGCATGCACGCGGCGATCCGGACGTAGAGCGAGCCCGCGAGTACCGATCGCCTGAACTCGTCCACCACGAACAGCGTTTCGGGGCCTGCGTCGAGTACAAGCAGATGGGATTTGAAGCGCAGCACACGGGAGAAATCGCCGAGCATGACGTGATCGATCGGAGGGGAAAAGCGGGAAAGGGAAATACCGGGAACATGGCCGCACCGAACCGCGGCACCGCATTCAGCGAGCATGGGCGCACATGTCAGTGCGCCCATGCCCTTCACGGATTACCTGCGACGAGGCAATCGATCGCGGGTTAACCGGGTCACCGCGGCTCAGCAGCAGGTGAACAGATAGGCCGGGCCTGCATCGTTGTAGGCGGCCAGCGCAATCGCTTCTTCGCTACCCGCCGAAGGGCGCACCGGCACGCCGAAGCTCATGACATTGTTCGGCAGCGACCAGCTTTGTTTTCCTGCGTCCCACCCAGCGCCTTCCGGTGCTTCGACCACCTTGAGGTCGATCAGCCAAGGGCAGGTGTAGTGAAAGTAGCGGCCCAGTGCTTCGAGAGGGTTTTTCAGCAGCGCGCCCTTGAATTCAGCGTCCTCCCACGAGAGCGCGATTGCGCGCAGATAGACTTCCTGAAACTCGAGCATCGACTCGAACGACGGAACAGCATTGTTGAGCGCCATATCGGACTCCGTAGTTATTCAGTTCAATCGAGGATGTGGATGTGTTCCGTGTTGTAGGCCGCGAGTGCCGCGGCACGCTGCTCTTGCTGCGCGGGTGCCGGAGGCAGGACCAACTGGAGCGTGTCGTTCTGTTGTGTCGTCCAGCCACCCGTTCTCGCCGGCGTCCACGCGGCGCTGCCGGTACGCACCTTGAGGTCGAGGCTGAACGGATACTTGTACCCGAAGCGATCGAACAGTGCCTGCTTGGGGCTGTCTTTCAGGTACTCGAGGAAGGCCGGGTCGTGCCACGCGGCGGCAATCGCCTGGATGACGACGGCGCGGTATTCAAGGAACTGCTCGTAGGTTGGAATCCTGCTGCCTAGCTCACTCATTGACGCTCTCCAGAGGGATGATGGTTTCCTGCTGAAATTGCCTGAACGAAACGGACTGCGCAGATCGGCGCAAACATTGCGCGATGTGTTCCTGGTGCGGAGCGTGGCCATGCGCCGAAACGACAACAGGCGCAGATCAGGCGGCGATCATGACCTCGCGATGACCAGCCCGGGGCCGCACTGGAATGGGGAGTGCTTCAGCAACAGTGCCGCGCGCCGGACTTGCGCAAAACGTCAATACGAGTCACTGACGCGTTGAGCGCAACCGATCCTACTCTTCATACCAGGTGCATGCAAGGCGTCGAAATAGTCGGGTCAAGTGTGCAAAAAAGCGGCGAAATCTGGCGGCGAAGCCGTATGTTGCAGAGTCGTTAGATTCGGTAAGGAGCCTGCGTCCTCGACGCCGCTCGCGATCCGTACAATCGCCTCAGAATGAAACTCAGGCGGGGGCGCCAGGTGAAAGCAATGCGAGTACACGTCCGGCTTTGCGCTCGATTATTTCGATGCCTGTCAGTCCTTGCCGCTCTTGTCTGCAGCGGTGCCCAATCCGCGTATGCCGACTGCGTCTCCAACGGTATCAACCTGCCTCTGGATCTCACGCTGCCGTCCGCGAATATCGCCGTGTCGCCGAGCTTGCCTCTGGGTGCGACGCTCGGCTCGGTACGCGTCGCGGCGCCGCAAAATATTCCGTTCGCCTGTAGCGGCACGTCGAACGCGCGCGAGGCGCGCTTCGTCATGGCTGCGATTCCCGTGACCGATTTCGCCGGCGTCTATCGCACCAACCTCGCCGGCGTTGGCATGCGAATCAGCGTGAGCGGTGGGAGTTTTGCGGGTATCGACGACGGTCCCCGCCTCGCGCCCTACAAGGTCCCGCTGCCGCACGAAGCAAGCCATTTGACAGGCTTCGCGCTCCAGGTCGACTTCATCAAGACCGGGCTGGTGCAAAACGGAACCCTGGCTGCGGGCAAGCTCGTGAGCGTGCTGGTCGGCGGGGCGGAGCTTGTCGACGTGGCGATCCCGAGCGGCGCCGTCGTGTTTGCGGCGAATCAGTGCGACGCGGTGCGTGTCGGAGGGGCTGTCGCAACAGGCATCGGCAGCGGCGGCGCGTTCACGGACGAAAGCATCGCCGTGGGTTTCGGCTGCAATCCAGGAATCGGCGTCATGGTGCAATTGAATCAAGACTACGTGTACGGTAGCGCGCCGCTGCTGACTCACGACAATCCGGACAGGAAGGTCGCGGCAGCCCCTGACGGCGCGTTCGTTCACCATGCCGACCGGCGCCTGCCGGACCCGAATTCAATCGACGCCACCAACAGCGGTCCCAGCTTCAACTCAGGTGCGTTCGATTCGAACGCGTCCGGCTCCGGTTCTTTAAGCGGGAACACCTTCGGCGGAAATGCATTTGACGGAAGCAGCCGGGCAATGGACTTTCGCCGATAAGCCCGGCGCTCCACGAGCAAACATTGACGCAACCGAAGTCGCGCGCCTTCATCGTGCCGGCCCGGGCTCGACTCTCCTGCTGAACGGCAGGCTCGACGAAGCGTCGTAGGACACCGTCACCGTCTCGAGCGCGGCAAGAAAGTCCCGCGCATCGAACAGGTCGCCAAGACTCGAGACGCCGCCGCCCGCTGCAACCTTGCCCTGCAGCAGACGCTCAGTCGCCTCCACCACGATCGGTGCGCTGACCGCATAGATATCGCGACCAATTGCCGTGGCACGGCGCGTCGTTCCGCTTTGTTCGATCACAACGTCCACGATAAATTGCTGAGCCGAGCGACCCTGCTCGTCCTGAGGATGGGGCGTCGGTGTGTTGGGATCGCGAATGTCGCGCAGAGCCGAGAGCGCAAGCCAGGACTCGAGCGTGTCAATGCGCAAATGACGCGAAACGGTGAGCACTTCGGTAAAAGGCAGCATCACGACGTCCATGCTGCCGAGCGGCGACGGGAACGACCACACGCCTTCCGGCGCAGGCTGCGGAACAGGCGCGAGTCGCCCCGCCTGCTGGATCAGCCGCGTCGCGCGATTGCGGGCGCCGGTCAGACGCGTGCCGGGCGTGGGATGCCAACTGTCGAGGCCGATCGCGATGTCGACCCTGTCGAGCGGCTTGTCTTCGTCTGCGATTGCCGTGACGAGCAAATCGGCGAGTCCACCATAGAACGCCGCTGCGGGGATGAGCCTCACCCCGGCCGCGCGCGCGTTCGTGTCGCGTTGCTCGATCAGCTCCTGCAGCGCAGCCTGTTCCGCCATCACGTCGAGATAAGGAATCCCCGCGCGCAACGCGGCATCGACGATCGGCAACGCGGTATCGAGGAAAGGTCCGGCGCAGTTGATGACGGCATCCGTACCGTGAATCGCCGCGTCGAGTTGCCTGGGGTCGTCGATGGCGGCGACGCGCCGTGGAGCCGAATCGCCAGCGCCGCCTTCCCGCAGGCGCGCCGCATCGCGCCCTATCCGGACCACGCCAATGCCACGCCGCTCCAGCTCCGCCACAACAAACTTGCCCGTGTGACCCGTGGCCCCGTAAACCGCAACCGTGATTCGATCGTTCATGCTTGTCTCCGCTCCTGGATTGATGGATCAACGCTACAGACCGGTATGTTTTATAGTACAGATCTGTAGCGCCGTCAACCGGCGAGTGCTATGATCGAAGCGAGTGTTTCGGCATGACCAATCTTTGAGGTTGAAGCGGAATGAAGAAGGGAGAACCAGCGCGCGCAGCCGCACCGGATACGCGCGAGCGAATCCTGCGGACCGCCAGCGAACTTTTCTATCGCGAGGGCACGCGTGCAGTGGGCGTCGACCTGATCGTGGAGCGGGCGGGTGTCGCCAAGACCAGCCTGTATCGTCATTTCGGCACGAAAGACGATCTGATCGAAGCCTTCCTGCTCCTCGAGGACGAAGACTTCTGGCGGCACTGGGATGGCGTCGCCGCACAGCACAAGGGCGCGCCGCGCGAGGAACTGGACGCGCAACTTCAATGGATCGGCGAACGTATCGCACGGCCGGGTTATCGCGGTTGCCCGCAGATCAACATCGCCGCGGAATATGCGGACGACAGCCACCCGGCCCGCAAGGTCGCGGTAGCGCACAAGCAGGAACTGCGGCGGCGGCTCGCGGAGTTGGGGCGAGCCTTGCGCGTCGACGAGCCGGAGACGTTTGCCTTACGGCTGGGAACCATCATCGACGGCGCACTCAGCAGCGGTCGCGCACTGCACGCAGAGGGCCCCGTACGGTTCCTGCAGGAACTGGCGCAACTCCTGATTCCGAAAAAGACCCGCAAGTGACGCCCTCGTCCTGCATCGCGTCACACCATACATCGGGCCTCAGGCGGCCGGCGCGGCGCCATCCAGCGCGGGTCTACGGCGCGTAAGCAGCAACAGCAGAAGCAGCGCCGTACCGGAACACAAGATCGCAACCTCCAGCAAGGCGTCGCTGCCTAACCGGGTCAACAGCGCGATAAACAGCGGCGGCGCAGCGGCTGAAATCACGTTCAGAGGGAGCGCGATGCGCGACGCAGCCAACGCGTACTCGGCCTGGTCATAGAACACCAGCGGTATGGTTGCGCGCGCAACGGCAAGTGCGCCGCTCCCCAACCCATAGACCACGACGAACACCACGACCGCCGAATGCGACCCGTGGCCCACGATCAGCAGCACCATCGACACAGGAAGCGCAATGCCCGCAAAGATGCCGGTGGAAACGCCATCCCATTTGCCGCCGCCGAGGAAATCCACCGCTCGCGCGCCGACCTGAATCACGCCGAGCGCCGAACCGAAGGCGACGGCCTGCACGGCGGGCAGTCCGACTGCCTTGAGCAATTCGATAAAGATCGCGCTAAACCCAAACGTGACGAACGCATTCAAGGCGATCGCTGCCGCGATGAAGTAGAACGTGCTGCGGCGCGCCGGCACCTGGGCCGCTGCGGCGGGGAGACTGCGCGCGCGTTGAGGTGCGCCCGGCGTCTGCGCCGGAAGTCCGAACACGTAGAGCGGAAGGGATACGAGCATCATCATGCCGGCATAGACCGCGCAGGTTCCCTGCCAGCTCAACGCGTTCGCCAGCAGCGATGCCAGTGGCCAAAAGAAACTGCTCGATAGCCCGGTGAGCAACATCAGGCCGCCGATTGCGCGTTTCGCCTTCGCTCCGGCCAGTTCGTTGAGCATGATGTAGGCGGCCGTCGAGAGCGTGGCGCTCCCCGCGGTTCCCAGTGTTACCCAGGCCGCGAAATACATGAGCGGTCCACGAGACGACGCAAGCAACAGGAACCCCAGGGCCGCCATGACCGTGCCGCCCATCATCAGGCGCCGTGCGCCCAATCGGGCGAACGCGCGGGCCAGAAGCGGCGCCCACAGTCCCATCACGACATAGAACACGGAGCCGCCGGCGAACACCGACGAAAGATCCATCCGGAGATCGACGGCCATCTGCCTTCCCACGATCGCCGGCAAGCCGACGGTGCCCCAGCCGATGATCTGCGTGACGGACAAGACGAAGAGCGGGACGGCGATCTTTCTGTCGAATGAAGGAATACGCATCGGCTGTCCATCGTCAAAGGAAATGGGACTTCAGTGGATGAACCGGTGTGCAGCGTTTCGACTGCCGGCGCAAACCGATTTTAAGCAGTCTTTTTAGGCGCGTCTCGGCAGACAGGCGGATTGGATCATCGGATCGGCGCCGCAGGCCGGTTCAGCTTGCCCTGCAGGAAGTCGATCAGCACGCGCAGCTTGAGCGGCATCTGCGCACGGCTCGCGGTGTACAGATAAAAGCCGGCGAATCTCGGGCACCACGCGTCGAGTACCGGCACGAGCCGGCCATCGGCAAGCTGCTCCCGCACGAAGTCTTCCATCACGTGCAGCAATCCGACACCCTGCTCCGCGGCGCGCACCATGGTGCGCAAATCGTTGGTCACGAAGCTGCCGTGCGTGTCCGCCTCGAACACCCGCGACGGATCGCCCTGCGCCGCAAACTCCCAGCGGTAAATCCCGCCGCTGGTCGAGAAGCGGTAGCGCAAACAATCGTGCGCGGACAGATCGTCGGGCGTCTGCGGCTGGGGATAGCGCTCGAAATAAGCCGGCGAGCCGGCCACCACAATGCGGATCTCACCGCCCAGAGGAATCGCCACCATGTCCTGCGCGAGCCGCTCGCCCAGCCGGATCCCGGCATCGAAGCCTTCGCCGACCAGGTCCGCGAGACCGTCGTCGAGCGACATCTCGAGGCTGATATGCGGATACAGGCGAGCGAACTCGCCCAGATGCGGCGCGACCAGCAGTTCGCTCGCCACGCGCGCGAGGTTGATGCGCAAGGTGCCGGCCGGATGATCGCGGGTTTCGTCGAGCGCGTCGAACGCGGACTCGAGGGCCGCGAGCGCGGGCCGCACGCGCTCCAGAAACTGCATGCCCGCCTCGGTGAGGGCGACGCGGCGGGTGGTCCGGTTGAACAGGCGCACCTTGAGCTGCGTTTCCAGCGTGCGCACCGACTGGGACAACGCCGACGCCGAGACGCCCGACTCGCCCGCCGCACGCGTGAAGCTGCCGTGCCGCGCTACGGCGGCGAATGCCATCAATGCCGGTAATTGAGCGGGATCCATACGTCGTTTCCATTGTGAAGCGCGACTTCATAATCCTTCCAGACAACCGCTATTTTTCCAAGCAAAGAATCGGCGCAGGATGGCTCCATCGACCCACGTGTTCTGGAGGACACCCGCCATGACCATGAATCACTACACCCTGCTCGGCCGTTCCGGCCTGCGCGTCAGCCCTATCTCGCTCGGCACGATGACCTTCGGCACCGAGTGGGGCTGGGGCGCGCAGGAGCAGTCGGCGCAGCGCCTGTTCGATCTCTATGTGGATGCGGGCGGCAACTTCATCGACACCGCCGACCTCTACACCGAAGGCACCAGCGAAACATGGCTGGGCAAGTTCGTCGCGGCGCGCGGCCTGCGGGACCGCCTGGTGATCGCGACCAAATACGGCTACAACGCCGGGAGCGGGAATCCGAATGCCGGCGGCAACCATCGCAAGAATCTGCTGCGCGCGCTGGAGGGTTCGCTCAAACGCCTCGGCACCGACTACATCGACCTGTACTACCTGCACACGTGGGATCGCGTCACGCCCGTCGACGAAGTCATGCGCGCAATGGACGACGCAGTGCGGGCGGGCAAGATCCGCTACGTCGGCCTGTCGGATACGCCCGCGTGGTTCGCCGGACGCGCCCAGACGCTCGCCGACTGGCGCGGCTTCGAGCCGGTGGCGGCCATGCAGCTCGAATACTCGATGATCGAGCGCAATGCCGAGAATGAGTTTGCCGACCTCGCCGCCAGTCTCGGCATGGGGCTCGTGCCGTGGAGTCCGCTCGGGATGGGCGTGCTGTCGGGCAAGTATCGTCCGTCGCAGGACGGCGCGAGCCACGGCGTATCGGGTGACGGCCGGCTGGCAAGCCTCGCGGGCAATCCCCCGCCCGGCTTCGACAAACTGACCGAGCGCAACTTCCGCATCGTCGCCGAACTGGAGGCCGTTGCACGCGAAGCGGGCCGGCCAATGGCGCAGGTTGCGCTGAACTGGCTGCACCAGAAGCGCGGCGTGTCGAGCATCATCGTCGGCGCCACCAAACCCGAGCAATTGCAGGAATCGCTCGGGTCACTGGAGTTCACGCTCGAGCCGGCGTTGATCGCACGACTCGATGCGGTGTCGGAGCCCACCCGGCCGTTTCCGTATTACATGTTCGCCGACGGTCATCAGGCGCGCATCCACGGTCAGGTCGAGGTGACCGACAAGCCCGCGGCATTCGACCGCCCGGTACGCGTGCCCGCTCCGCGACCTGCTGCTTCCTGACGCGCGCGGTAGATCGGCTGACAGATTGTTCCGCGTTAATTCGTCAGGCTAATTCCTGAAACCGTTTACAACCTTCCGACAATTGCACGCCGCTTTCAATCGGAATGCGGCGTGCATTCCTCTTTTCATAGACATACGTAAAAGAACGTCAGACGCGTCAACGGAATGCGCTAATTCGTCGTTAACCAAAAAATGCGGGGCAATTCGACGCATTTGAATTGGGCAGCGAACGGAGCCTATACGTTTCGGATCACATTGTGTCCTGTGTGCAGTGCAGCGAATGGATTGCTTAACGCTCCTGACAATCGACCGACGTGACCTGGGGAGCCCGGCATGTCTGGATGCAACGCGTGCCGCAGTGAAGGCTGCGCGAAGCACCATGACCTGTACGGCATGCCCACGCGCAAAGGATGTCGGTACGCTGCAACGCACCATTTTAGCGCTGCATTTGCAGGGCGAAACGCATTTGGCGCACATCGGGCACGCACGACGACGAAGCACCGGTAGCGAGCCGTTGCAGGTTTCAGGTTGGACTAGCGAGCGGGGTCGAGACTATGCACAACACGCTGCCGCAAGACCGCGTGCTACACGTGGTGGCACGCGCGGCGGACACCGTACCGACGATCCGAGCGAATCAGTGCGACCGTTCGCAAATGCAGGGCAACCGTTAAATTTTATTCAAACGAATTCAAGCAAAGTGACGCTGTGCCGTTAAAGCAACAAATGGCGAATGAAATGCGGCGTTATGGGTTTGCAGCACTGGTGCAAAACGGGGACCGAGGCTGATAATCGGTCCGTACAGGAGAAATATCATGGATGCCAAACCGCCCAAGATTCCGACCCCGGATAAAGTTTTCAGTCCGGATCCGGAACCCGCTGGCGTTGAGTTCCTGGGCGCCGAACTGCCTGAGCATGTTCGCGCGTTCTTCGACGAACAACGCAAGTCGTGCGAGCAGAAGTAACAGTCAGCTGGCGCGCTGCAACATCGGGGAGTCGCACGCTGTGCGTCGCCGGTGGCCCGCTGCGCGCGTGCTACGCAGGTCGCAACCGGTCGCGCTAGCCGATCGTACGCGCTGAGGTTCGCCTCATAGCGCGTGATCGTCGTGCGTCTCGTCACCGCATCCGCGCCGCTTCCCCTTCGCATCGTTTATTCTTCAGGCTTTTCCGCTTCGACCGTTCGGTCGCTCTTCCTTCATGAACCGTTTGTATCGTAGTGGCGTGCTGGGCGCGCTTGCGTGGTGTGCCGCATTGGCTCTCACGCCAACACCCGCTCGCGCAGACAGCGACGACACCGCCCTGACCAACCTGATCTCGCTCGTCTCGCAACGGCTCGCGCTGGCCGAGCCGGTCGCGCGCTGGAAATGGGCCAACCATCAGGACATCACCGACACGCCGCGTGAAGCCGCCTTGCTCGCCGACGTCGCCAAACGCGCCGCGGCCGCGCAGGTCGATCCGGCGTTCGCCCGTGCCTTCTTCCAGGACCAGATCGACGCCAGCAAGGAAGTGCAAAACGCCCTGTTCGCCACCTGGCGCAGCACCCGGCCGCCCGAAGGCGCGCCGCCCGACCTCGCCACCAGCACCCGGCCGCAGCTCGATCAGCTCACCCAATCGATGATCGCCGGGCTCGCGCGCGTGCAAACGCTGCGCGCGGCGGCGGACTGTCCGTCGCGCGTCGCGCAGGGGATTGCAAACTGGAAGACGTTGACGCGCTATGACTCCGCGCGCTCCGGTGCCCTCACCCATGCGCTCGGTCACGTGTGCGAAACGGGCGGAGTCGGCGCGACCGGCTAGATCGGCTATACCGCTTAGGCGACGCTCGCCGCGGCCGCGACGACGGAAACGCCCAGCGGCATGACCCGTAAGCCACGCGCCAGATGGCTTTGCAGAATCCGGTAGGTAGAGAGTTCGAAGGTACCGGTCCCGGTGACGCTCGTTGCATGCAAGCTCGCCGCCTCGGCAAGCGTCGGGGCATGCCCGACGTAACGCCAACGGTCCACCACGTGAAAGGCGCGCGCCTGCAATTCCGCGTCGCGCTCTTCGAAGACAATGGGACCGTCGAACGGCCAGGGGGCATCGACAGGGTCGCTCTTCGCCCCCCGCGGCAAACGGTTTTGCCCCGGGCGCAGCGTCGCGATCCATTGCGCTTCCGCCAGCATGGCGCCCAGTTCGCCGCCGGTTGCGAGCCATTCGACACGCCGCACCTGTTGCGCGAGCCGCAGGTCTTTCGACGAACGGCGCTCGCCGGTCAGATGCGAGCGCAGACGCTGCCGGACCCGCACACTACGGCCGACGTAGAGCGGCACATCCTCCTCCCCGAAGAACGCATAGATGCCGCAACCGGCGGGCGCCGTGTCGAGCAGGTCTTCCGTGATCTCGCCGGCCAGCCGGTAACGCCTAAGCGTGCGCTCGATCTGCGCCTGCAGCACCTCGAGCGGGACGAGGCCATGCAGACGCTGCCAGAACTGCCACAGCAGATCGGCGTCGGCGAGAGCACGGTGGCGGTCGGACGGCACCAGCGCGTGACGCTCCACCAGCGCGTCGAGTCCATGGCGCTTTTCCGCCGGAAACAGCGCGCGCGACAGACGCACCGTGCACAGCACATCCGGGTTGAACGCGAAGCCCGCGCGACGAAACTCACCGCGCAGAAAGCCGCGATCGAAACTTGCGTTATGGGCAATAAACAGCTTGCCGTCCAGACGCTCGAAAAGGCCGGGCGCGACGGCATCGAAGGTGGGGGCGCCGCGCACCATGGCATCGGTGATGCCAGTCAATTGCTGGATAAACGGCGGAATGGCTTGTTGCGGGTCGACCAGCGTACTCCAGCGGGACACACCCTCGGGCCCCACTTCGACGACGCCGACTTCGGTGATGCGATGCTCGCCGGTCGAACCGCCTGTGGTCTCGAGATCGACAAATGCGATCGGCATATCGATCGCGGGGTTCTGCAAAAACTGTTCAGACATGGGGACGGATAGGTTTCGATGCGTAGCTTGCGGCAAGTATGCACCAGTTGGCGTCCGGACACGCAGGCGGCATGGCCGCTTTAACGCCACACGCGAACAGTCCGCGGTCATTGCTCTTTGTGATTGGAAGCCGCAGTCGCCCACGCGGGATTATATTTTTATGACCGGCATGCGGGAGAGCCGGGTGTTTTTTATACTCGAAAACCCTGGGTAACTAGCGTGAAACGGCGCAATATAACTTAAGCACGTTATATAAACAAAACGGCGACCTTTTTAACCGGATTCCGACATGCCATGACGACGCTCGCCAGAACATGTTCCCGAAAAGACCGGCACCAATGCTTTGGCCCATAAAAAAAGCCCCCGGCAATGCGAGGGCTTTCTTCGTTCCACGATGCAGTGCATGCGACTGCATGGTCCGCACGACTTACAGGGGCTGGATGTTTGCCGCCTGCTTGCCCTTCGGGCCGGTCTTCACTTCGAAGGAAACGCGCTGGTTTTCCTTGAGCGACTTGAAACCTTCGCTGCGAATTTCCGAGAAGTGAGCAAACAGGTCGTCACCGCCGGAGTCCGATGTGATGAAGCCAAAGCCCTTAGCATCGTTGAACCATTTTACGATACCGGTTTCCATATTCCAGTTTCCCTCGAGATTTGATTTAAGACGGGCAATGCCCTCAGCCGATTACGATGCGCCCTGATACAGGTACGTGGCAACGATACGCTATCACGTTTGCTAATCGAAAATTCAGCATTGCCGTTATACGGGGAAGAAAGATCGGCCGTCAAGAGAATTTTTAATCAGCGCTTATCAGGTTAAAACATAACGGAATAACACCTGATCTGGCGCAATAGCTAACCACCTGTTAAGTAACAACCGAATAAGCGATACGTCGTTTTTACTCGATTAAATCCTCATTACGCATATCACCGGGAATTTTTCCCGCTATGTGTAACAAATCATGACATTCGTAAGTGTTTGTCCGGGTTGCTCGAGTAATAGGCCCCGCTCATGATGGACATGCGCAGTTGGTATCGGGAGATTGGCATGCTACTGAACGAATACCGTCGCCTCGCCGCATGGCTTGGCCGCGCGATCCACAAGGCACCCGTGGACACGACAACGCCGGCGGCCACAACCAGTTCGGCGTTCGACTTCGATCCCATGTGGCACGGCGATCACTGGCAAAACCTGCTGTCTTCCCCAATGGACGCGCGCCACTATGTAATGGAAGATTGGAGCGTCGGAACGGACACTGATTTCGAGACAGCCGGACTGGCCGCCCAGATTCGCTAAAAAAAACCCGCCGGAGTGATGGGCAAACGAAGGGCAAAAAAAAAGCGCGACTGGGAAGTCGCGCCGACAAAGGTTTGGAGATCTTTTTCGTCAACGAAAAAGTCTGCTTCGGAAAGCAGAGACTTAAGTATATAGCGGAAGCATCTGATGATTTGAGGCGCAATCGGCAATCATCTATTGCGGATACGACAACAATGTCGATTTTTCATCGTTTTGGCGTTGTTTTTTTACATCGTTTCATGTAGCAATTGAACAACGCGCCACGGTTGACACCGCCGCCCTCACCCCCTTCTATCCCCGCAAAGCCTTTTCCAGCAAGGCCTCAACAGGCATCGCCAATAATTGCGCGTCAAGTAATACTTTATTGCGCAAATCGGAATGTCAGCTGGCCGACCGCATCCCTACACTCTGCCTGTCCGGAAACAAGCGCGCTGGATGTACCGCGCGTTTTCACGCAGATCACATCGCCTCTCGCAGCGTAAGCGTGACGTTTCCTTGAAGCCTGGGTTTCCAGAAACCCATCCTGTTCTCGGAGTTACAAAGATGAAAAAGACACTCATGGTCGCGGCCCTGACGGGCGTTTTTGCTACTGCAGCGCACGCACAAAGCAGCGTCACGCTGTACGGCCTGATCGATGCCGGCATCACCTACACGAACAACCAAGGCGGTCACTCGAACTGGCAAGAAACGAGCGGCTCGGTCAACGGTAGCCGTTGGGGCCTGCGTGGTTCGGAAGACCTCGGTGGCGGTCTGAAGGCAATCTTCACGTTGGAAAACGGCTTCAACATCGCTAACGGCAACCTCGGCCAAAACAGCCGTGAATTCGGCCGTCAAGCGTTCGTCGGTCTGGCAAGCGACCAATTCGGCGCAGTGACCCTCGGTCGCCAGTACGACAGCGCTGTTGACTACCTGGGCCCGTTGGCACTGACCGGCACGCAATACGGCGGCACGCAGTTCGCTCACCCGTTCGACAACGACAACCTGGACAACTCGTTCCGCGTTAACAACTCGATCAAGTTCCAGAGCGCAAACTACAGCGGCTTCAAGTTCGGCGGCCTGTATGGCTTCTCGAACGACGCAGGCGAGTTCTCGAACAACCGCGCATACAGCGTGGGCGCGTCGTACAACTACGGTGGCCTGAACGTTGCAGCTGCATACCTGCAACTGAACAACAGCGTCGGCGCACTGGGCGCAAGCACGAACTCGAGCGGCGCGGTCAGCGGCGACAACACGCTGCTGGCTGGTCGTCAGCGCACGTTCGGTGCTGGCCTGAACTACACGTTCGGCCCGGCAACGGCAGGCTTCGTGTACACGCAAACGAACCTCAACAACTTCGCTGGCATCAGCTCGGGCGCTTCGGGCATTGCTACGACGGGTGTGCAGTTCGCAAACGTAACGAGCGGTCACTTCCAGAACTTCGAACTGAACGGCCGTTACCAGATCACGCCGGCTATCAGCGTTGCTGGTGCGTACACGTACACGCAATCGAGCATCGAAGGCACGAACCCGAAGTGGAACCAGTTCAGCCTGCAAACCGCGTACGCGCTGTCGAAGCGTACGGACGTGTACCTGCAAGGCGAATACCAACACGTCAGCCAGGACGGCTCGGGCCTGAAGGCAGACATCAACAGCCTGGCAGCTTCGGGCAACAACAACCAAGTCGCTGTGACGGCTGGCCTGCGCCACCGCTTCTAAAGCATCAGGTTGTAGCAGTATCGAAAGGCGCCGCTTGCGGCGCCTTTTTTTCGTTCTCAGATAGGCGCAAGCGATCCCGTGGTGGGCGCCCTGTCCGTGTCCGCGCCCTGGGACCGATCAGCCGCCCGTATCCGGCGGCGGATAATGGACGTCGACCACATCGATCGGTTCAGGCCCCGCCGGCGTATGCAGCGTCACCTGGTCGCCGATCCTCGCCTTCACCAGCGCCCGCGCAACGGGCGAGATCCAGCTCACCCGGCCGTGGTCCAGGTCGACCTCGTCGACGCCGACAATCGTCACCGTGTGCGTCTCGCCGTCCTGTGTCTCGTAGTCGACGGTAGCGCCGAAGAACACCTGATCGACGTTTTCCTGCTTGCTGCTGTCCACGATCTCCGCGAGATCGAGGCGTTTGGTCAGGAAGCGGATGCGCCGGTCGATTTCGCGCAGACGCCGCTTTCCGTAGATGTAATCGCCGTTTTCCGAACGGTCGCCGTTCGAGGCCGCCCACGACACCAGCTTCACGACCTCCGGGCGCTCCTCGTCGATCAGATGCAGCAATTCATCGCGCAGCCGGCGGTAGCCGGCAGGCGTAATGTAGTTCTTCGCACCTGCGGGAATCGCAGGTTGCGCGACGTCGAGGTCGTCGTCATTTTCTTCACTCGACTCTTTGACAAAGGCCTTGTTCATGATCTTCCATAGACTGCAGCAAACCCTGCCTATCAAGGTTACACGATCGAGACAATGAGACAAATCGTAGTTTGAGGCTTCCCTTTTTTTGAAGCTTTGCTATAATCCCGTTTCTGCGTGCGGCTGTAGCTCAGTTGGATAGAGTACTTGGCTACGAACCAAGGGGTCGTGGGTTCGAATCCTGCCAGCCGCACCACTTATTTCGAGGGCCTCCCTCCGGGGAGGCCCTTTCGTTTCACCCGGATTTATCGTTGTACGCGTTTTGTTGTACCGCGTTTTACCAGTTAATGTGCGGCTGTAGCTCAGTTGGATAGAGTACTTGGCTACGAACCAAGGGGTCGTGGGTTCGAATCCTGCCAGCCGCACCACCTATGAAGGGCCTTCCATTCGGAAGGCCCTTTGTTTTTGCGGTAACGGATTGCCGATGGTGGATGCGCCGCCAAGCTAGCGTGTGTGTCGGCGTGTCAACGCGGCGCTGATTGAATGTCGCCGATCTGTCCATCCGGCGACGGAATGTCCTCCGGCGACATCCCTGCCGTCACTTCGCTGATCAACTCCGCTTTCAGACCGTCAAGTGCCTGCGACTGTTGCAGGACGTCGTCCACGGTATCGCCAAACCGGCTCGTGACGAATGCTCGCAGCACGGCCACGCGCAGCGAGTCGCCGCGCCCTTCTGCCGTCCTGTGGCCGCCTTCGA
>Ga0116227_10001148_pt1 | contig 57559 bp, 35 predicted proteins | sample S1TSphgellanicum_FD_89693 | JGI IMG/M metagenome (GOLD analysis project Ga0116227, IMG submission 89693) | Host-associated microbial communities from peat moss isolated from Minnesota, USA - S1T2_Fb - Sphagnum magellanicum MG | ecosystem: Host-associated > Plants > Peat moss > Unclassified...
ACACCAATATGTTATATAAACAAACTTCCTCTAATTGTTGTATAAAAATATTAAACGTGTGTCGTCTTATGTGGGGGGGGGGGGGGGAGACACTAGTAGAAAAAAGTAGAAAATATGTGAGTAAAAATATAGAGTGCAATATATTGATTGTTGGGTAAAAAATATAATTAGTTAAAAAATAAGGTACATTTTATTCAAATAATCAATTTAATTATAATATAGGGTATGTTATATTTTAAAATAATGCATTATAATTAATATAAAGTGACTTTAATATTTATATACTAAAAAATTAGATAATAATAAAATGATTAAAAAAAATTGGACAATTATTTAATATCCCCCAAAATGGTCCCAAACTTTACACACAGTGTCTTCCCTGGGCTTTAAACTCGATTACCAAAAGTGTGTTAGTGATATGGCAAGGGAATAATCAAACACTTGTAGTTTTAAATTTATATGTGGATGACTCAGTGATTGTTTCACATGATCTTCAATATTTAAAACATTGTAAGACTAAATTAAATGAAGAATTTGCAAATTAACAAAAAGGACATTTCATATTGTCCTATAATTCAAATAATTTGAGACCACTTTACTAAATCTATCAAGTTGTCCCAAGAAAAATACATTTTAGATATCCTTGCAAAATTTAACATGGCAAATTGTAAACCTATTAATACCCTTTATTGTCAAGGTTTAAACTCACAAAAGACATGAGCCCAGCTTCTTCTACCCATCAAAATGTTATGCAGTTGTTCCCTATGTTAATGCTATAGGGCACTTGATTTATTTAGCAACAACTGCATTCTTGGATTTGTCATATCCATTGGGACATTGTGCTCAATTTATGTCCAATCCCAGTCCAAGTCATTGCAATGTTGTTAAGAGAATCTTGTGCTACTTACAATATACTCAATCCATAGGATTGACCTACTCATTTTCTAACAATTTATGGTTGCAAAGTTATATTAACGCAAATTGAGTTAGTGATGCCAATACTCAGAAGTTCACATCTGGTTATGTTTTTCTACTAGGAAGTGAAGCAATCTTTTGGCAATGCTACAAGCAAATGACTATGGTTTTGTCTTCAACTAAAAGTAAGTATATTGCAGTCACTTTAGCTACTAAAGAGGTGGAAGAGGCGGTTTGGCTAAAACAACTCCTTCAAGATCTGGCTCCAACTCCTATAGCAATGCCTCAACCTATTTTATTACATTGCAATAACCAATCTTACATTTTATTAACTAAGAACCCTCGTTTTCATAATCACAACAAACATATTGAACTTCATTACCATTTTTTATGTGAAAAAATAAAAAGCCAAGAAATTGTCATAAAATATTGCCCCACCAATGATATGTGGGTTGATTTACTTACTAAAGCCCTTCCCCAGCCTAAACATGTCAAGTGTTGTTCTACTCTTGGACTTATTGAATCTTTGGTCATTAATCCCCAAGTAGTTGTAGCTAGAGGGGGAGTATTCAATCAACAAACAATTGGCTGAGTAGAGAGTTTTAGACCATATAGCTCAACATTGGAAAATTACCCATGTTTTTGTTAAGAGGGAGTGTTGGAATAATGTAATCAATTTCCAGGTTATTAAGAGGTGCAACCCTTCAGTTATAAAGAGTTGTAACTCTCCTAAAGAGATATGACCTCATGTGCTCGGGGGTGAAGCTATTTAAAAGCTTCTAAGGTTGGAAGGAGATCTTAATTCATTTTGCAATATACATTATAATGTAATACACTCATATATTCCAATAGAGAGGGGAGGAAGCTGGCCCGCCTAAGTATGGGAACCCACTTAATACTTTTTTGTGAGCAAACCAGCACATGCATGCGAGTATCAGACAATTTGCACTCATCTTTTTTACTGTGGCAAGTATCAGATAAGAACTCGATATTTTATGCCCTGGAATTTTTAGTGCTTCCTACAAATGCTTTGTAAGCACAATGCATGCACCAAGAGAGTCATGATGACGAGACCATTCAGCTGCTCATATCTGTGAATGATCTTTGACTCTAACAGGGTCCTGCAAAGCTCAGAGAAAACAGAACCTCAGCAACAGCTAATAAGGCAAGGCCATAAAGCCATGGAGCTTTTTTAAAATGTAGTGAGTCTGGTGCTCAGGTTTTTTTTATCTCGCATGTCCGTACCGCATTGCAGCATCGAAGGCGGAATTCTTGTAGCAGGCTCTCTAGTCTGCTCACCTTTCTCAGGAAATTTCTCAGAGCTAAAATGGACAACTGCAACTACATGCAAGGGGTTGCCATAGTTCCGCACTCAACGGATTCTGTTCATCCTAATGGCAACGTCAGGAACTCTGACTAACAGGGACTATTCGGTCACCAAAGAGGCGCCACAATGAACCAGCACCCACGAGCGCACCATGAAGGATGGATGGTAAGTGGTCAGGAAATAGTTTTCTGTTGGGCTCCAGTTCCCTACCTAACCAAGGTGGTTATCTCAGTTGCTTTTTTCGACCCACCTACTCAAAACTCACTTACTGGTTGTTAGTAGGTTGATATTGAAAACAGCCCTACCTGTGTATAAACCATCTACTTACCTATTACCACCTATTTTGTATGTATCTACATGTACATGTAGGACCTACTTCTTCCAGAATGCATTACCAAGGTGAAACCAGATATTAGCTCAGTTGAGGCTCATCCACAACTGAGTCATATTCAGCATCCCAGTGGATGATGTGAAAGGGTGATTATTAATTTTTTTGTGATATTCAGCATCCCAGAATCATTTTTGACAATTGTGATTATTAAATTGAAGAAACACTCCCAGCAACTTCTCAAAGTGAATCTTCAATTTAATAATCACAGTTGTCAAAAAATGAGAAGAATTGATTTTGATATACAATGGTCCCAGTTCTTAAAAAATGAAAACCAAATCAAATAACCTTCAAATAAAAGTATAATATTTTTGCTGATTCTGTTGTGATCATGGGTTCTTAGACGTCGTGGGATAACGAAAACCAGAGGTTTTTTTATTTTGTTTGTTCTCATTTGAGTTAGGAATTGGAAAAAATGCAGAAAAATAAAAAATAAAATAAAATAAAATTTAACCTATTCAAGAAAAGCCTGCTGATATGGTTCCCACGACCTAGGGAGCTAGCAATTACCTTGGCATCTTACGTTCCAAATACAAGAAAACAAAAGAATTAGGATGCTGTACATTTTGCAGCACAAAACGGCAAACCTGAAAAAGCACTGTAACTGTACATAGACTGGTGGAAAACTGACCTTTAGGACCAACAACATGTAAAGCTTTTAATCTTGTTACTTTTCCTTGTTAAAACATTTCAATCACATTGCAAAGGATGAAGGATCTTCCACCTAAGTCGGGCTATCTGGAAGCCTGGCTCCTTCTTGACTACCACCTCTTCAGGACACACCTCCCATCTCCTCGGCGTGACTTATTGCAGGGATTTTTGACTTGGAAAAATATGACCGACCTATTATAGGCGGTCAGTTTTAGACATGATGAGATTTTGACATCTATTTTGCGCTAACTTGATGTCCTGTAATTTCTCCCTTTTCTTTTTTTTTATTTGTACATTTTCCAAATCTACTGTGTGTTTATAAATAAAATTTTGCAGGATTGCATCATTTCAGTCACTCCTTTCAACACATAACCCCAATTTCCCCTTTTTCAAAAGATAGCCGAGCACGTTAACATTTTGGGCAGATATTTGTGAATTATATAGTACATGGGAAATCACACATGTTTTGTGTGAGGGATGGGCAAGTCCAAAAGGGGTTCCATTGTCGGAGGAATGGAAACAACACTATATAGGGAAAGACCCCAAATACACAGTCAAGAGCTCTGGACAGGAGTCCCTTTTACGTACGCCCTTCATGTATAGGTATCGGTTATGCAAATGCCATGAGGATAAAAAAATTACTCCCAGCCGCCCATGACCTGCACTTCCCAAACCTAAGAACTTAGTGTCCACACTGACTCCTGAGCCTTTCTAAACTGGAGAGAGTCCACCCCCTAGTGAAATGCCAAAATGCCAAAATTAAGTGAATTTAGGTTTAGGGCTTATTTGTTCTAAAAAATTATCAGTTACAATTGGGAAAAAATTGATAATATTTGTTCAAAGTAGAGACGCTTGTTGTATTTTAGTTTTGCTTATTCGAGGATCGAAGAATAGAAAACTTGAAACTAATTTGCAACAAATGAGTCTTTCGAAGCACAAAAGTTCTATATTTGTTGCCAGTACGTAGTCAAAGATATAAACTGAGACTTGAATCTTCAAATTTTCATATCTTGTTTATACCCAATTATCACATAATTTTTTCCTATGGATGATCACCACATTGGCTACATGAATCGACCAGTAAACCCATTGCCACACCTTGCAAGCAGCCTGTCACCTTTGCAGATTTGTGTGGTGCATTGACGACTGGGAGCTCCGAGCCAGTGTTGCAGTGGTATGTCCTTTTTTCACATACCAGTTGGGTACTGGAGTTGAGTACTTTCATACCAGCCTGGTACTGGTATTGGATCAATATTAACTTTCATTTTGGCCAGGTCGCGGTATTAGACTAGTATTGGACCCAAAGCTGATTTTGGCCTCATATGAGGTAGGTATAAACCTGGTATTAGGTTCATATTATTTCTGGTCCATACCAGTCTGGTACTGGTATAAGGCTTGTATTGCCTCAGGTGATACCAGACTGGTATGTTTTTTCATAGCAGTATACATATCAATATTATATACCTGGGTTGGTCCCTATATATCCATACCACACTCTTCAAAGCCTCTCCAAGGAAGGAAATGTTTTGACAAGTACTTCCAAATTACTGAGGAAAGGACAAATTATGAATGAACTTGTCTTTGAGTCATTAATATTCAAACTTCAAGGATTGTAGCATAAAACTAGTTGGTCCCTTTTGGGACCTCGAGTGGAGGTAGGCCTAACACCCAATTTTATGAAGGCTATTAATATTTTTCCCCTTTCAATTGTTGGGTTCATTTTTTTATTTTATTTTTACCAAGTAAATTGGATATGCAATGCATGGCCATACCTAAGAAGAACAAACAAAATTTTGTTTCAATGGTTCATGAAACCAAGGTCATAATGACACAAGGAAAGTTATCAAATTGAAAAATTCATAATCATAGAAAAATAAAATTGACGAATAGTTGCAAAAGGCCCCAAGTTGTCAACATGAAAAGCATGTAGGTAGAATACATGATAAATGTGCATAATATTATCTAACCTTGATGCCAATTTTGTAAAAACATTTCATACTAAATGTTAACATATTAGATTTTAGTTGCATATGTATCAATTATCGAGATGGTTTTACCTAATTACAAATATGTCTTAATGACAAATGTAATTAACTTTCAATATTTATTAAACATTTCATATATTAAAGATGTATACTAAAAATGTAAGTATAACATTTGGTATATATGTGATATTTTCATTAAAAATGACATTTTTAAAATTTTAAGAGTATACTTAAAATTTAACATTTAAGTTGGATAGTTTGTATTCAAATATGCATAAGTACAAGGTTGATAGAATGGAGAATCAATACATTCAATATTTCAATAATACATGCTATAACAACCTTAAAGGAAAACCTACTTCATACAAAAATATTAGTATTTGAAAAGGAATAACATCATATGTAAATGTTGAAGTCGTATAAACAAAGTAATGGATCAAAAGCCATGAGCCAAAGTTGTGAATGTAATGGTGAGGGGATGCAAAACGCGCATACCTCTTAAGTTTGTATATATACTTATGCATATTTCTATGTAAAATCCACATAAATAACAAGCTACACTTTGCACATCAAGGAATAGTTGACACCTTTGCTAGATTCTAGCTTTCATTGCCCTATACAACTTGTTAAATGATTGCACATGTACATCCCACAGCCAAACACACATGGCAACTTTGTAAACACAATTCTATCACATGCCATATGAGCCATACAAAGTTTCATTCCTCTACCATTGCTTTGCAATTTGATAATCTTATTTTTGTCTCAATAGCTAGGCGCGCACATAGGGGTACTAGTTGTAGGGCATTCCTACAAATAGAAAAAAGGTATCAGGGCAAGTGATGAATAGTCACATGGCTTGTCAAATAGTGGGAACAACACAAGATTGTAGATCTCTAGTGCTTGGGAAAGTTCATATTGAATGTGTACATACATACATTTTGGTTGATGCAATGAGGAATTTAATGTTGTTGATCAATGTGACAATCTTCCACCCTTCTTTAATTACTCAATCACATGCATTCTTGGAATCAAATATTCATATAAATCCTAATCATGAATTCTTAGTTGTGATGTATATAGGGTTCTTAAGTGGACAAAACAAATAGAAACGTTACACTAACCCATATTATAGTTGGGTTGGCTAGAATAGGAAATGTTTAGGAAAAAATAGTGGTGAATGCCAACCACTTGGGGTATTGGCTTGAAGATTACAACTATGCATTAAATTCCATAATTCACCAAATTACTTCTAGCACAAAGATCACGAAGCAAATTTGACTAAGTACTAATGACAGCTAACTATTACACTTCCTTTAGTTTAGAAAGCTAGTGAGAATCATAAACAAGAGATTGATAGCACCTGTGAAGTTGTGCACAAAGGTTTTTAAGTTGAGAATTGCTATGACCAAAACTGGAGGAAATTTTGATATGTTGATAGGAAATTCAGCAATAATGCAATTGGGAATACTTTACCTTCAGAGTAGTGAGGCGCATGACATACCGTAATATACCCATCAGATGATCCACAAGCTCATCTGACACCTTACCTTCTCTTGCCTACTGCACCCCCACAAAAACTACATAAGCTCTATTACTTGCATACAGAGGACACACTATATCAAACAAGGCATGATGTCGCAAAAACAACACCCTTAATTATTTGTAGTAACTCTTCATGTGTTTGTACTACAACCAGATGCATTCTCAAAAGGAAGTACATATGCAATGTACCACTAGTCTTGCAACTTTGGCAAGCTTCTACTTTACTTCCCGTGGCAACCTCTTAGCCTTTCCTCCTAACTATGGTGGCTGCTCTAGTTCTTCACCATCAGCTCTTGGCAGGTAGTCTGTCACATCCAAATGAACAAAGAATGAAAAAGAAGTAGATGGCAATCTAATATGCAGAGACATCCACTTGAATGTTATAGATGGCAACAAGATGAGATACACAGAGATGTTTACAAGCTCATGCAATCAAGCAGTACACAAAACCTAATTCAACAACACCCTTTTCAAGGTCCTGAATAGCTCTTTCCATCATAGTGCATTTGGGCCACCCTGAACGACGACTTGGGCTAATGTTCCCTGCTGCATCATACCATAGAGTGCACACCTTTCCATACTTGACCTGCAAATCAATACATTGCCACGACTTACCCGTTGACTTCATCAGCTCCCAACAATTCGTGTAGATAATTTCTACTAATTGACACAAAATTTGGGCAAACATTCAGGCAGTTCTAAAGCCAGAATCACCCAATATGTACCTGCAATTCCTGAGCAAATTCCAAAACAGGATTGAAGCCAATCAGCAAATGATCCCCCTCCTCAGCACATTTTGGGACACCTAAGGCGAAATTCCTTCAATGGGTGCTCATTTTATAACAGTTGCAACAAATTCAACACAAGCACCTTTAGCAATAGTCACTAAACCATGAAAACCATGTTTTTCCAACCTTTAACCTGTACACCAAAAAAGTGGAAAGCAATGTCCAGATTGATCAGAACCTCCTTCTATGTCGTTGGAACCATGTGCTATGTAACTTCCTCAGGATTTGCATCAAAAGTAATAAGATCCTCTTCATTTTGTGGTGACACCACACTTAAAGTAGTATTTGGTGTAAAAACTTCATTTTCAAGCTGTGGCTGGCCGACATTTGCATGGACCTTTGTCTCAGGTGAAACTACTGGTTCTTCATTTGACACTCCAGCTTCAATCTGCTGGACTGCAGATAATTCTTGTCGGGAAATATCCAATGACCCCACCATTTGGAGAAATTTCTCATGTTTTTTAACAACCTGCAAAACAAGAAAATGAATTTAGTATCTCAGTGTCATTCATCTCCTCTTGGGAATACCATGACAACGCTGAAAGAATTAAGAGAGTTTCTTGAAACAAACTTTTGTTGCTTTTAAGTACCTGAATCAGAACCCACACACAATGTCCAAACTTTGGCCCTGCAAGTGCTGTCAGTTGTTAGTGTGACACATAGTGACCTAGTCTTTAAGGGGCCACAAGATCAACTAATGCTTCTACTTCACCATCTAGAGCTAATCCCTTCTGTGGCAACTGTAATTATACACAAATGCACATCTGATCCAATTTTCCTTCAACTCTAAAATAACCAATTCTAGCATGGGGCAAATATGATAGTGAACATTAAGGGCCACAGTCAAAACACTATCAAAAGTGCCTTGGACAGCAAAACTACCTTGTAGGGCTTATCTGAAAACCTCTAAAATCTATTGCATTGCACATTTTAGGATCAAAACAAAGCACAAAGAAAATCATGAGTAATATACCAATTACCTTTAGTGTTGCTGCATATTCATCCCCACCAACATGTACAAGTTGAGTTTGTGGTGGCCATGCACTTGAACCACTGTTTCATAAACGTCATATCTTGGTGAACTGAATGCCAGGTGTAAGTTCAGTTCCATCAAAAATTGTCACATCCTGCACAAATCAAGCATCCAACTTCCCACCCAACCCAAGCATGCTCCTTCCATAGTGAGCTTCTGGTTTTCCACCATGATAAAGACTGCCAAGCCCTCCAGGTGAAGACTCCACATGGAAAAGGCTGGTAGGCTTCCCCTATAGTACATTGGGTTAGCTAGGCATTACATCTGCAGTAGAATCAACAGAAGTAAATCAACAGCAAGAAAACCCTAACTGTGTTTTTCTGCATACAACTTCAATGACCTAAGAAGGTGGACTTAAGCATCTAGCCACATTTAGGAGGCCAACAGAACATTGGTAAAGTAACATTTGACCACCACACATGGGTAGGTGAATGTGTTGAGGGTGAAACAGTGGTTGGTCAATTTGATCATAGTATTCAGCACATCTGTTTTCTTGGAAGCAAGCTTGACACAAGTCATCTTCCCTGCAAAATGGACAAATTCACAATGCATATCAATATCTGTTGAGTGGGTCACCATTAGTTGGTAAGACAAAAAGAGGAAAAACACATGAACTGATAATACAAATGCATGGAGAAGCTGTTACATGGATAGACCAGCTCAAGCCAGAAACTCTATTTGGGAGGGAGAGATCCTCACTGTTGGGACTTGTACTGAGGTCCAACAATAAGAGACAATGTGTTTCAGATGTCACACTGCACACCATTATGAAGCACATGCTCATGATCATCTTGGGCAATTGCAGTAGATGGCGTGGTTGCAGCAGCACCTTTGTTCTTGGAAACCTTTTCCAAAGGGATAAGGAGCTCAATGACAAGAGAAGGAACAGGGGATTCAGGGGTTGCATATGGTTTGATGAATACAGGATTGTTAGGTTTGCTGAACATAGGATTGTTTGAACAAGTCTGTTGGGTGAAGGGAAATGGAGCTAGCAAAGCATGTGTCAGGTTATTCTTGTTGCCTCCATTCGGGATGGCAGAAACCAACTTGGGCACATTCTTGACCAGAGGTTCACAACCTTCCAGAACCCAGTGCGCAACATGCTCAGTTGTCTACTTAGTGGTGTCCGAATCAAAAACATCACAGACGGCCACCATAGTGGCCACCATGGTGCCCATGTGAAGAACCATGAGTAGCGCTGGCAGGATGGAGTTCCCTATGTAGGTTAAAGGACAACCCTACATTAGCTTCCACAAACTCTTAACTTGAGAAAGTTATGCATATGCCCAAAATGTAGCAATATCTAACATTTGTTCCTTAAACAAAAGACAGGACTCAAGGATGAAAACATATAGTTCCATCACTGAGTTCATACAGGCTGATAGTAGACCATCTGGAGGATTGATGTAACTCTTGATCAAGCTCATCATTCAAAAGTTGAGTCACCATTTGACATATTAATGGGTCAAAAATGTTACTGGCAAAGTTGTATCATCCACTAATGCAAAAAGATATATTGGATATAAATATCGTCGAGTTACACTACATGAGAGCCTCAAATAGGGGATATGCACATGTGCTTGAACTTCGCAACTACAAAGCAGTCAGGAATGAAATCATCTCCTAGTTTCAGTATTGCATCCTCAGTTGTGCGGAACTAATGAGCCCTCTGGGCAAGACTGATTTGGTCCAAATTTGAAGGAAGAAGTGTTGAAAGCACCAATGCTGTGCGCCATAGCCCCTTAATTTGATGTAAACACAAACGTAACCCATCACACCCAACATCATCAACACATCAGCTTGTAATCAAAAGAAATGTAATCAAGGCAATTTAGTTAGGTAATTTCATGGCAACAAGTCCACTTCTTGAGCATAGGATAGGAATTTAGTGTTGCTATTGTTTGTTCCCTTACTACCCAATAGAGGCAATGACCACAATACACTATGCATTGCCTCAGGACTCCTTACTTGTCAACATTGAGGTATTTATCTTCAGTTGCAGTTAATTTTTATTGATAATCAACTTATATGCAATTGAAGCTAATCCAAAAAACCTTAGATGCCAAATTCAGGTGAATGTATCCCAGATCCATCTCAACTACACAGATGTGGGACATTAGAATTGCCCATAAAGAACTAAAATTTTAGTTTACATTACCAGCTTGCACTCGCTTGCGGCCATCCATAGGCAGCACCAAACCTTGTATACCTACTCCCCCATCCCTCTTTGTTTTGAGAGAACAGATATGAACTGGGAAGGCATGATACTCTTGAAAAAGAATTGCTAAAAAACAACAATATCAATGTTATAAAAATTACCAGGTTGGACTCGCTTGTGACCATCAACAAGCAGCACCTCTTGCCTCCCTGTTCCCACATCATTTTGAGATAACAAGTTTGTCACCTCTGTGAACTGCTCTGCTGCTGCATCTCATGGGTGACAACATTATTAGTGCATTAGGATGTGATAATACATGGACATGATTTGAATAAAAGAGCAACAGTTGAAGAAAAGTGTGCTGACCAAGCCTTTCTTGTAAGGATGTGTGTGATGTTGAAAGGGAAGAAGTAAAGCACTTAAAAAGCATAGCCTCCTTTCCTCCATCTGTGATTGCCCATAATTAAGCCCAAGTACATCTATCACTACTCCTTGCACACAGCAACATAGTAAAACATGCCCTATAAACAATCAGGACTACCAGCATGACGGATATGAATGACCAAACTCTGTAAGATTTCACACCTGACATGACATGCTTCTTGCTCTCAAACACCTTATCCTAGTGGGTAACAAAATAAAACAAAATTGCATCTGTACTGCAATGCAGGCCCACGATAACACCCACTGTCAATTGTGAACCCTCAAGTTCAATTAGAACCTCTGCAGTTGCTTGCATATAGTCAACACATAATCTGAGCCCACCATTTCCAGTAGATAATTCACAATCTTAACAGCCTTCATCATAAATACAACTCAATAAGCATTCAAGACTGGACCCACACTTCTGGTCTTCCAGCTTGAACCCAAACTGAGCACCTAATCAACACATCAAGAAATGATTTCCTCACATTTGGAGCACTTTTTTTCCATCTAACCACTGCCTATTGTAATTCTCAGGATGGTTTCAAAGACAATTTCATGTTCTGCGGATGGCCACCATGGCACCCATATGAAGAACCATGAGTTGTGCCAGCGAGATGGAGTTCGTGCTGGTGTTGACCAAAATGCCCATCAAACAGAGTTGCGACCAACACCACAATGATGTGCAAGTGAAGAGGATTCAAGCCTTGATTAACACAAGCATCCTGCAAATTGGGTCAAGATTTCCCTTGCTGAAAAGGACCTCTTATAAGAGTAAACAAAAAGAAGACATTATAAGGAGAAAAACAGGTGCCTCTTCTTTCCAAACAACACATTACAGACTAGCTCATTTTCTTCAATGTTAAACACAAACGATTTTATTCTGGTGATTGAAAGTTTGTCTCACCCAGTCCTTGATAGCCTAGGTCTGGTTTGATTATGTAGAAATGCTTAGAAACAAATAGGAAGCCCATAGCAAAAGTGAAAGAATATTATGGGTTAGGTTCAGGCACCACCAGAGAATTGGGTATTCACCTTCTATATACACACATGCAGCTTGTCCTCTGAAAGCTTCAATATGTCCAAAACAATTGTACAACCTTTAAGAACAGTCCTTCCATGAGCTGAAACTTTTAAAGATGGCAGCATTCTTCCAAACACCTACTGGTTCCCAAACGTGTCGAACTTTTTACCAGATATAAATCATCCACCAACTGTTTTTTTAACCTGGCACACAATTCATCACTGAGTTTTTCACAAGGTTCCCTAACAAATATACTGTGAATCTTCAAATCTACTAAAAAGTATACTGGATAGATCAAATCTTCAAATGCCAGTGGTGGTGCATATTCTTACAGAAATAAATTATATTCATAAGTACTGAGAATTTCTCAGTACCCATGATTTAAAAAGAATGTGGAGATGACCCTATAATGAGGAACTGCATATCTCAGATCTGACTCAAAAAAAAAGAAACAGGAAAACCCACCCTCCAGCAAAGAAAAAAACTCACAAAATAGAATTCATGACTTGCAATGATTTCATGGAACAAAATGACGTCTCAATAAACCTATGATTTCATGGAACAAAATTAATGAACAAGATTTAGGGTTTAGGGTTTACCATACTCCACATGAATGTATATGTCCCTTGCGTGACCAATTTGCCCTCCAGCCCCAAAAACCTTGGTGTCAAAAATATACAACCCTTTCACACCATTTATATCACCAACCTTGACCATAACCTCATAGATTAATTCTTTGCCACTAGACTTGGTGACAAGAACTGGTCTCATCTTTTCTCCTTTTGTGCTCTGTAAAAGTTCCACATAATGATGCCAACCCCAAGCAATTAAACATCACAAACATTGGCACAGTCTGTGTTCTGTACATCAATAGCCAACACATAAATATAGAAAATAAAATGCAGGATCAACATATGTGCAACTGTTTTTAGGCAAAACAACAAACCAATTGCATGGGTTCAGTGTGCAACTTCATAGCCCATGCAGAAGTCTCTTCATCCGTGAACTCCACAAATGCCTACACCACAAACACCGCATTCAAACTGTTAATAAGAAGGGCTGCCGACACAATGTCATTTCTTAAGGACTCAATCACACAAGCTTCCTAGGCATGGACTGCAGCTCCCCCTTGAAACTCTTCTAGGGTCCTCATGTGCCTACGTAATCATTGTTGTGCCTATCATCAAAATGTGGAACCACAATTCAGGTGCCAACCAAAGAAAATAAGCTCGGAAATTTTCCTTGAATATTTTGAAAATGGAAGTATAAAATGAGTATAAAAATGGAAATATAAAAATTATATATATATATATAAATGGAAATATTTATGAAAATGGAAGTATCTAATGAGTATCTAGTGGGCAGCTAGTCTGTTTCCAGCAGCACAACAAATTCTCTGTCAGCTGCTGGCCCCAGGGCAAGAATTTATCTAGTGTTAGGTTGCAAAGAAAGTGAATCAATTGACTTCTCTACCTCTGAAGCTGCGCCCAAGAAACGAGCTCCAATAGCTTGCTCATCATATTCAAGGCTCAGCTAGTGCAAAGCTTCTTTGGCATCATGATGGTGAGCTTGATCATCTTCTTTTTGTTCATGTTGTTGCCACACATGACTTGCTACACTACTACTCCCTATAGATGCTGCACCACCCTGCTGCACCAACATAGCTACTAATCGTGCCACAATATTGGAAAGTGATGCTCCTTGATCATAAAGCCTAACTTGAAATAAGGAGGAGAAGCCTGCTAGCAACAGTTCTTTCATTAGTTTCTCTGCCACCACCCCAATTCTCTTTTGCAGGCAACTGTTGATGGGGATGATTCGAACTATTCATATGAATCAAAGCTCTTTCAAGCTTTGCTCACAAATGCAAAAAAATGCAGGGATGGAGGACTGAGCAAATCCAAGGCATAGAGCAAGACTAAGTCAAGTCATAGCTACTTATATTTGTTAGACTTTAGGTGTAAAGTGCCACAGTCTCAATACATACTCTGTGACAGCACCTCCAATTCAAAAAGATTAAGTGGAATTCAATTGAATAGTACCTGAGTTAGATAATGGAGTCTTGATAGACCCTTTCTTTCTGATTAGCTCTCATGTTATCACAGATTTCATTATTCAAATTTGTGGCCATCTCTGTTGTCATTTTCTTAAAATAGATGTCAAAAGCCAAAGGACAACAAATTGTTTCAACAACAAGCTTGCCATCTTCATGGATGATTGGCCACTCTCCATCACCTTCTGCTTCCTTTTGGATAAACAACACCACCTCTTCACCTAAAACAAAGTTGACATTAATTTCTTTTGCTTCTTAATTTATTGGTACACATAAACCTGACCAATTATGAAATGTGTGGACTGCTGGACAAGAAATACCAGAGATATTGTGAAAATAATAAAAGCTGCATGCAGGTCTCACCTTTATTAAACAATGCCAAAACATCAATGGATACATTCTAGGAGTCTACAACATCTCCTTCAGATTCAATAGCCAACTAATCTGAAAGAGAGCCCACATCCATTCTTGTACTCCCCGAGCTTGATACAGTGACTCCAGGTTAATGGGAAGGTTTCTTCCTAGTCTTCCACTGCATGGATGGCCTCAATTTGATCTCTGGTTCTGGAGAGGATGTTGAGTCCACCGAGATGACAAGTTGCACACATAGTTCAATGGCAGTACTAAATGTTTACAGATAAGGGCAATCTCTCCTCCTCTAGTTTGTATGTTTATTTGTGTAAGGGTCTGTTCCTGCAGTGCTTTAATCCATTTTAGTGGGTGTTGTCTGGCATTTTGTATGTCTAGAATGTGAAACAATGATTCCTTGCCAAGAAGCCACTACAATATTCTGGTCTACATGCTACTCCACTACAAAGAGCCCAACATTTGTTTTTCTTCCAATGAATGTTAAATACTAAGATGCTAGTTGGGCAACACAACATTCCTTGTCATTTCCTAGACTGTTACTACAACTCTCCTTTCATGTAAAAAAAGCTTCAAACGTCATGTACTAGATCTCTTGAAACTTAACTAGATTGCAACATCTATGAGCCACATGCTTATGGAGAGCCTCCATAGCTAAAACCCTAGCTTCTGCTTCCTTCGCTGAGCACTTGGCATCCCTAGTAGCTAGTAATGGCCTCCCATAATGGCTTGAAACTATCCACACACCACATTTCAATAAACCAACCTTGTAACAAACCTTGGGCTCCTCAATTGGCTTCCCTAGAAAAACTTGCTACAAAACTCAAAACCAGCAAGTTTGTAAAAAGGGTGAGGCTTTCTTATTAGATACCCACTTTCTAATGAATTGATTCTAAAAGGTGATAACTATTGTGGATCACTAGGGATGCTGCTACTATTCTCAATGCACTCCTAAAAGTTTAGGTAAATTTTTGCTTGGAGTATTAATCTCCATCCTTTGTTTTTGTTTCACTACAAGAGACTATGGTGAAGGGTGCATTTTCCACTGACTCCTTTGACAAAGTAAGGTGCAATCAAGCTACCTATTTCCAACAGACAGCTCACTAGAGAGAATCCCAAATAGGTTGAATGTAGTACTTGGCACTCAATGCCAAGAAATCCAGGCATGAGGAAGTCAAAGAGAAACTAGAACTCAAACACATTGTTTTAAATTGGTGTTTCAGTCATAATAAGATGGTGATCTGCCTAGATGCGCTTAGCTGCTTGAATGATCTTTGACTTAGTGTTCTTGATGATGTGGCCTTCATCAAGAATGCAATAGTTCCACACTTGCTGAGCCAAAATGACCATGTCTTTTTTCAATACATCATAAAATGTTGCAATGACATTATGGTTCTAAAACTTTGTGCGCAAGGAGGCCAATTCAAGAATCAATTTAACATATTGCAAGGGATTCAAGATGTCATTAGATATGAACTTTTCAATTTCAAATGCCCAATGTCATGCCAAAGTGGGCAGGTAGACCACTAGGGATGGGAGAGACCTATTGAAATCTATTGAATAGAATTTTAAGATTTCAAGAGTACTTTACCACATGTCAATGGGGTGTAATGTACATGACATCTAAAGCAAAATTGTATTTTATGATACAAGAAAACAAATCATAAAATAATTAACATATTTTCATGCAATTTGAAATTAGGATATTTTTTCAAAACGAAACACAAAATTTGGTAGAATTTGTACACTTTTAGAAAAAAATTGGTTATTCATTAAAAATTAGTTTTAAAAATGTGATGTATTGAGAAAATTATATGTATTTTTTATACCATATTGCAAAAGGTTTCATCCAAAAAATCCTCTTTATGAGAAAATGAAAATGACTAAAAAAAGGAATGCAATCCTTGAGTCCTTTGTCATTGTTTGCTCATTTGATTGTGATCACACCCAAGTGCCACCTCAGTGTTCTTTGATCATTTAGCTAATGCTTGGAGAGTCTTACCAAGCCCCATATCATCACACAAAATCCATGCAACTTGAAGCGTTTCAAGAATGTTAGCCAGTTTATACCCTCCTATTGATACCTACATTTTATCCCATTTACATGTTTAGCATATCATGTGTGCTTCTGAATTGAAGAAGAGATTTCCATTGAGATTATTAAAAGTGGGTACTTGTGAGTAGTTGCCAACTAAATTCAAACAACAGAACAAGATCAAAGATTGCAATTCAAAGATTAATATCTATTACTGGACACAATTTCCCCTGTCACCTCATTCAAATTCCTAGTAAGTGAACAAGTAAAATCAAGCTTGCTTCTCAAAACCCACCACATAGACTAAGTTATCACCTTGTCCAAGATAGACCACAACATGCAATTCACCATTTTTGAAGCAAACGGACTCCAACATGCACCAAGAGACAAATTTCTCTCTCTCTTCAATTTTCACATGTCTATTACAGCCATGATACTTAAAGATTAGTTCCCTCAAAAACACCCTAAAAATATATATGAAGAATTACAAATGCATGATGATTTAATACAATCTTATGAGAGACACATGGCAATGCTAAGAATCTTGCACCTACATAATGTCACTTTAATGGGCATCGTTAACTTGTAGTCTTCAACTTAATTGTTTTCCAAAAGCTAATCCAAAAATCGAGTGTCTTCAACACTTTTGGAAGCTTGACATTCATTAAGGCCTCTTGGAGTAGGCACACCATGAGCCAGTGGGAAGAGGGGAACAAGGGCAACAAAACTATTGGTAACACTTTGACAAACAAGAAAATTGAAAACATTCATGCAACCAAGCAAAGGCATTATTAGCAATGGGGCATATGCAATAAGCTCTAGACCTAAACCATTGATGAATGAAATGACAAGCATTCCAACCCCTTTCCTCACTTCCACATATGTGATATCACCCAACATGGGCATTCCTAATTTCAAAACATCTATCATAATTGACTTTATCATTACCCATGCCATGGAAATAATGCATTAGGAAGCCACTAATCTAACTATCGCATGTTTGTGCCGCACATAGCTAAAGATGGTTGGCAATAATGACAGCATCTTTGGGTGAAGTTTTTTATCCACTACTAATACTATTGACTGCATCATTTGCACAATCCCACTTACAATTATCATGATGTTGATCTATTTGTGTTTTATTAGGAAGAACATTCTTGCACCTACATCCAACATTCTTCCTTCCCTCAGCAAAGCACAAGTTCAAAAAAACATCTATGATAGATCACTCCAATAACAAAGTCAATGTGTCAACAAAAACAAAAACCCCATAGAAAGTTCACATTTGCACTAAGATTAGAAAGAAAAAATTGTTCCTAAAGATTAGTGATGAGTGCTTGGGGGTTAGCTATCAATTCAAAGATTTAACCAAGAATTGCGATAGCTGAAGGCTACCCTAGAGCTTTAATCAAACACTCGCACAATTTCGAAAGTTGTTATAATAATGTGTCTCCAAACTTCTCACATAGTGACTTCAAACTAAACCTTGCCCCACACCATGTTATTAGCCCCTCCAGCTTCAACCTTTGTTGAAACTATATTATAATAACAAAGGAGAGTGGTGGATATGAGATAGAAAGATAAAGGTTACATTGGCAACCCCTGAAATGTTGTCAAGAAAGCGCTCACAATCAAAGAATAACCTCTTGGCACCATCAGTGTCAACAAATTAATTTTCCATGCTAGGATTCATGAAACCTTCATCCTTGAACATGTGAGGATGTGGAAAAACCTCTTGGCACCATCATTGTCAACGAATTAATTTTCCATGCCAGGACTCATGAAACATTCATCCTTGAACATGTGAGGATGTGGAAGCAAGTCTCTAGACAAATATTGCTATTCCAACTTCTATAGAAATGAACATCATGTGTTTCTAAGTGTTGTAACTCCACTTTGTGAAAATTTCAAATTAAAACACAAGTTTCCAACAACATTTCAAAACTAATGTGAGGTTTCAAAAACATGCAACAATAGTATTGAAGTAGTAGTGAATTAGCATTATCATGTAACACAAAAATTTGGATTACATATGTGAAAAGTCATTTTGCTTCAGTTCACTTTAAAAACATAAATAGCCTTCTTGTTATGGGAAAATTCCCTAGCTTTATTCAAGGGCACCACCTACACTACAACACATACACATGGGTACATGATGAATATCTACAAGGTCACATGCATGAAGCAAGATGAATAGAAGTTCTACAATACATAAATCAAGTATAGTTGAGTAAGAAAACTTACAAAAGAATACCTTAAGCAAGGGTATTGGAATCTTTACACGATTAATATGTCTTTTAATTAAGCATCTCCTCATGATTACCACTAATGTGAACCAAGGAGCCCTACAAATTTGCCAAGGCTAAGACTATAAGTTACACTCACAAACGAGCAATTGTCATCATAGTTGAACTCACAAACCCACCATTGCCATCATAGCTAAAAAAATTTCACAAAACTTTTCAAAAAGACCCTAAATCCTAATTTTTCAATTAAAAAATCAAAGTCTACGTGCACCCATGCCAACAATTTAGATTCTAGATCATCTCAATTGATGGCTTAGATGTTAGATAATTTATAATGCACATGTTTTGAATGTTGATAAATTGATTATACGTCACATTGGACCGAATTCATGCACACACCATCCCATCATAATCCCATCCATAAATGATTACATGCTAATTAATTTGAACAAGAATTCATATTTATGTGTACCAAATATTCATTTCAAACCTTAACTAGGTGTTAAATTTATTGTATATAATAGTGTTTAACATTCCCATATTTAAAAACCTTTCTGAAAAGATTTTTTTTCATTTATTATTCATCAGATAACTTGAAATATATCTTAAGTAAATGTTGATGTGAGTTATAGTGCTTTTATGGTAAGAAATCTTTAACATTTATATTAAAAATAAAGTTACCAAAAGGTTTATCAAAATCTTGTATTTGTTTGTTCAATTAAACAACTTTTAAGCAGTGAAAGGGCTAGTTACAGCAACTTAAATGTCCTTTTGGCCCTCTTAAAATTAATGAAATCATTTGCCCCTTTAGAACTTGGTAATAAACTAAAATACCAACATGTGTATTGAATTTTTTTTGGCATTCATGAAACTTGGATTTTTTACACAATTTTTAAAACATTTTCCTAATGAGTGGTTACACATCCTATGGTTCATTATTTTGTGAATGTACCCTCTTTTTCTTTTTGCTTAACAAGCAAACCCATTCTAGGGTGGTAACATTAGGAACCACTTGAAGAATGGTTAAGGAATAAAATTGGCCTAATAACTTTCCTAGGGGTCTAATGATGTTATTGTGTACCCAAGTAGTTCTAACTGTTACTTGATTTTACAAAATTTACAACAAAACACTTTTTAAACTTGAAATCTTTTTACACAAAGTCATTTCAAATATGATACTATGCTAATGTTCAAAGTACTATGAAATTATTTCATCAACATTTGAACCTTCAAAAGCAATGCAATATTGATGTAACCATTGTTTTTTTACTTTTTTATGTATTAGATTTTGTTATTTCCAATGATATAATGAACATATTTTTACAAAGTTTCAAAACTCATTCCCCCACAAGTGATTGTTCTAGAACATAAAATTTGAAATAGATGGTTTGGCTTGCATTTAAATAATTTGAGTTTTTTCTATGAATGAAATTAATTTTCTTTCTTTGATTGACTTATAATAACACACAAATATTTATTAAATATGTATGTGTGGTATCAACAATTTTTTTGATCCAAAATGATCTAATTTGTGGATTGCATGTAGGCCAAAGACAATTATAAAAATGTTTTAAAGCTAGGAAAATTCAATAAATTGATGTTTTGATTATTTTGAATTCACATGGATGAAAAGGTGGATGAGTGTCCATTTTTCATTTACATTGTCATGGTGGTGGGATTTTGAACAAGATGGAGGTTCAAATTTCCAAATTTTGTAAAGGTGGCAAATGGACAAACATTTGACAAGGAAGCTTGAACATTCAAGGATGGTTTAAGGTTTGATGTGGGGATGGTTTGAATTTGTGGAAAGGAGTTAAAGAAGCATTTACTACATGTGTTCATGGTTGGAAATGGGATCTAGCCAAGGAGTTATAAACATATGATCAATAAGCAAATGGTGCTAATGGTGGCAACATTTTCACATAGGATGTGTAGGAACTTGTGACAAAGTTCAAAGTTATGAACAGGATGGGGTTTAAGTGATTTAGTTGCATTGGAATCATGGTCTAAGTGATTTAGTTGCATTGGAATCATGGAAGGTGGAAACTCTAAAAACCTAAAAGACTTTAAACATGTTCCAAGTACAACAAAATGAATCATGTAATCTAAGAATGCCTTAAACATCCTCTCATAATGAAAAAGGAACTTGAAAAGGATAGTGTTTTCAAATTATGTTTTCTACACTCTCCTTCAAAGCCCATTTAATGTAAGCCCTAGTTGTCAAAGCCTAAAATAAACATTTGTGATGGTCATGTTATTGGGAAAAATGAATTTTCATTCCAACTTTTGAACATTTAAGGATAGTTAAAATGTTGGACATGCATGATGTAATAATTCATCAATTGGTTTTCAATCAATGGTGATTTCCAACAAATGTGTTTGTTAATGACTACAATCCTACAAAATTGATTTCAATGTTAATGAAATTTGCTTTTGTTCCAAGACCTTGTAAGTCCAAATTGAAGCTTGTGCAACTAGTTGCAAAAAGATTTTTGGGTAAAAAAAATATAGTGCTATAGGGGGGTGCCAAGATTGTTGGCACATTGTATTGTTTTTTAACGCTACCATATTTGAATTTCAACCATGTAATTATTATGAAAGATTTTCACAATGTTTTTGCATATTATGGTACGTCAAAACCTTAAGAAATCAAATGCCAAGGAAACTACATTTTTTTTTCCACATCATGTGATGTTAAAGTATATTGGGTGCAAATGGGATAACATGAGCCACAATTATCTGCTTAGGGGACTACTTTTGGGGGAATTTTTTAGGAATATTCTCAAAAGTCCTCAAAAAAATCTTTTTAAATCTTCAAATTTTTCTTTACATTATTATGTTAAGGTTTATGTAAAAATTTCAAGAAATATTTCACTTAAAAAAGTTTTGAACCCCATTGACAAGTCATTTTTGTGCTTAAAAACAACCATTACAATCTTTAATGCGTGCTTTTGAAAAACATTATTCCTTAAATATTTTCAAATTAATTCATATATTTAAATGATATATTAAGAACTTTAAAATATTTAAAAATCTTATATTTTCAACACCAAATTAAATTGCCACTTTTAAATGTGAAAAATTAAGCAGACATTACATTTGCTATGCCTTTTGTTTGTGTGACTCCATATAATTTGCATGAAAAAATGTAAATCACAATGTATTAATGTAAATATATTGAAAAATTGATTGAAATGATTTTTGATATTTATGAAAATTGTAATATTTACTAAACATTGTGGTTCCATATGATTATAATAGGTTTGTGACCAATGTGAAAAGTTTGATAATTATCATATCACAAATATGTTTTTTTCATGGTGATAACCATAAATATGTGGTAGATTAAAATTTTAAAACATAGTCAATTTCAAATGGAAGATGATGAGAAATGTGAAGTGGGCCATTTTTAAAATTCCATTTCAAATTTTGTTTTAGTTAATTAATTCAAACCAAAATTAGTGTAATGTAAAACAAAAATGAGTTTTATTATATTGCATATACCATAAATCATTACAAGAAAAATGTGAATTTGTGATCATAATTTATGACTATAAATGAATTGTAATCAACATGTGCAACTAAAAAACTTTAGTTGCATAAATGAAGTTGCATCCAAAGTTGCAAATGATGACTCACCATAATGTCAACATGTTTCACATGTATGATGTATCTAGTTCAACATATATGATTTCATCCATTGACTATTAGTATGCAATTTGCAATGAATCCCCATTTTTGTAACAAAAATATAACCCACTCACATATTGTCATTTAGTGCAATCAAAATTTGCCACTTGGCATAATCAAAATATGTCAAGTGGCATTTAAAACAAAAATTAAAAGCTTTAATTTATGTAGGTCTAGGTAAGTAGGCATGAATAAATAGATAAGTAAGTAGGTAAATACTAAGTAAGTAGGTGGGTATGTAAGTGGTGAGATAAAACTTAAATAGGTAAGACGTATGTAGGTAGGTAGGTAGATAGGTAAATAGGTAAATAAGTACTTGGTAGGTAGGAAGTAGGTAGGTAGATAGGTAAATAGGTAAATAAATACTTGGTAGGTAGGAAGTAGGTAGGTAAGTAGATTACTAATTTAATTTTATGTTTAGGTTTAAAATTAAACCTTTTTATTGATTCATCCCAAATGACATTTTTTAAAATGTTGTTTTTGTGTTTTCAATGTTTCAAATGCACCTTGTTATATAGTCTACAAGATTGAAATTATGGAAGACAAAGAATATGGGATAAATATTATAATCACAATTTAGTCACAAATTAATTTGCGATTAAAGATTTTTATCCCATATCTTTTATCTTTTTTTCCAATGTTGCAAACTATATATTAGATGTACACAATAAACCTTTTAATCCCACATTGAAATAAAATCTTCCTAAAAAAACAACCTACCTAATTACATAGGCATATATATATAATTAACATAATTAACTTAAAGTACTACCTATCAACTAATACCTCACCTAACCTTTTATTGATTAACCTATGTTATTAATCAAAGTAATAATGTCACACCTATATTAGGCCCACATGGCATTTATGCCTAAACCTAGGCTAAACAAGAATTTGGCTAATCATTTGCTAAATTAAAACTTGGCTAACCATTGACGAAACTAAAAGTTGGTTAAACATTGGTTAAATTATAACTTGGTTAAACCTTAGTTAAACATTGATTAAATTAAAATGTCTAGTTGAAATTTGATTAAATGTTATTTAAACTTTGATTAAATTAAAGTTTGGTTAAACCTTGTCTAAATTAAAATTTGGTTAAACCTTGGTGAGATTGAAATTCATCAATAATAATATAAAATAACTAACTAATAATTTATTAGTGATTAATTATTTTTAATGATTAATTAATTAAAATATCTTCTAAAATATTAATTCAATAATAGTTATGAATTTTTAATTTTAAAATATTCATAATTAATTAATGACTAGTTAATAATTAATAGTATTTTGAATTAACTTCATATTTAACTACTTTCCTAGATTATTTAACCCACCCACAATATATGTAAAATGTATGTTTGACATACCTTAAATATAACATACTCTATAAATATAGCTTAATATATTCAAAAACACTATAATGTATTTCAGAAGTATAGGTACATCACATAGAAATAATCAAGTTGTGATTACCTTTACAACTAATTTGATATAACAACCTTTTCTTGAATGAAAAGCCCAAAAAGTTAATTAACATGTGGAAAAATGAAAACCTTAATAATTAGAAACTAATTGCACCATAATCACAAGAATAATAATAGATTGAAAATGATGATGATTAGTTGTAATAACTAAAACATAGTTACAAATGACAATTAGTTGCATATTGGATAGTTGCAAATTAGATGGTTGCATAACACAAGAATTCTTGTAATGAACATATTCATTATTTTTTGAATTTGATTTTAGTATTTATTTATTTATTTATTTCAAATAATATTAAATAACATTAATTTTATGAGAATCAAAATATTCAACCCAAACACAAAAAATGAAACCCAAAATTAAATGCAACACATATTAATGGTGTATACATTAGGGAAATGTCATGAAATTGCCCAAGTTCGCCCCTTTGTAATGTTTTTTCTCCCTTTCTTACATTTTAATGACTCCATAAATACACTTTTTTTTCACCATTCTTTTTAGGTTTAACATGTGTTTTAATTTATGGACTAAATGTTAACTATACACATTTTCTTCATGATTGATTTAAAGTTTAACTTGTGTTCCAATTTCTAGATTAAAATTACATTAGGTGACGCGTTCCCAAGTCACGGGGTGAAACCCACTTGAGGGTTTCACAAAGTCAAGTTGCGGAAATTGTGACTTAGAGGCACGCTCCCGGCTTCCAACTCTAAAAAGGGGTAGAGGGTCAAGTTGGGAGCCCAGGGATTAGACTAGGAAGAAAGACTAATTTAGCTCGTGTGAATCTGCATCCAAAAACCACCCCCAAGAGGTTAGTTTAGCATTCGGGACACCCTTGGGTGTTGGGACTTGCCACGGGCACTTGGACACACAAGACTCACCACGGCCCAGACTCGAGAGTAAGCCACCACCTTACTCCCTATAGTATTCTTTGCAGCTTGCCGCCAAGGCTACATCCAAATTGCACATTTTGTTGGGACTCCCGAAATGGAGTCTCGAAACTGTCCCGGCTGGACTCCCAGAACTTTGAACTGCCATAACTCCTAGCCCCGAGCTCGGATCGGGATGAGTTCTGAATCAAAGTTGTATTTCTCGTCTAGAGCTTTCCAACGCCATGTTGCACTCTTCAAGGCGACGTCAGGAAAAGGTCGATTCCCGACTTTTAGTGGTCGGGAGTCAAATTGCCAGTTTGACTCCCGACCCTTCTTTTGCCCATAACTTGGGCTGTAGATATCCGAATGGCCAATGCGAGGCCATTTTCGATATCTACGTTTCAAGACCTTTCTAATAACACCAAGAACACTTCAATGCGAGGTGTTTTGGGCCTTGCTGTCGAGCTCTAAACATTTGGGAGTCCCGGAGGGCTCCAAACCTCCAACTTTTCCAAGTGTTGGGCTTCACCCCCACACTTGGCCAAAGTGGGGTTGCGACATTAGGTGTACACATTTTTTTCACCATTCCTTTTAGGTTTTGCAATGTGCTAAATGTACATTCAAGAATGAATGGCTACCTTGGTTGTGTGGACCAAGTTTGTTTGTGTATATTGGGCATGGGGGCACCAAAAAAAAAGGGAATGATAGTGCTTGAAAACATGCAACAAAGCTCAAAAGACCATGAATATGAAAATTATTGAAAGTGGTATGAAAAAAAAGCAAAAAAGAAGGTGAAAGCACCTATGGGGGCCCAACTTGGGCACTTTCATGACATATGCCAAAAGTGTACACCTCCAAAATGTGTTGAATTTAATTTTAGGTTTTACTTTTAGTGTTTGGGCTTTATATCTTGATTTTCACAAAGTTAATGTTATACTATATTATTAAAAAAAGAAATTCAAGATTGAATTCAAGAAATAACGAATATAATTATGGTATATGTAATATAATAGAACCCATTTCTTGTTTAAATTACATTAGTTTTTCACTTGAATTAATCAACTAAAAAACATTTGAAATATAATTTTAAAAAATGGTTCACCTCATATTTCTAGTCATCTTCCATTTGAATTAATTATTTGTTAGAGTTTGAATTACCACATACTTACACAACGCCAAAACATGGCATTTACAATTACAAAAATCTATTCATATGTGCTATCTATGATTAGAAATGATTACATGATTGCTAATTCATAAGGCCACGTCGTAAATGCCACTAGTTGCATTAGTCATAACCACATCAATAACTATGATTTGCCATGACTATAATCACAAAGAACATAGTCCTGGTTCTAACGAGACACATGGCAACCTCACAAAATACCATGTGTCACAATATTTTTAAAAACAAAATAAAAATAAAATTTCTTTTCAATCAAATATTGTCACATGTTAACTTTTTAAACTAGAAGACCTAGCTCAAAAAGCCTAGCTTAAGCCTACTATAGGCAACCTAGCTTAGGCATTAGAAAATTTTCATAGACTAGGCCAACCACCAAAAGCATTTAAGCAAGCCACCAAGGTATCTAGGCATTTAAGTATTTAGATGTTTGGGTTTGCAAGTGGGAGGATTTGAACTCACCATTTCCACTTTGGGGACAAAAAATTTCACCATTGCATCACATCATTTATTTATGATAACTATTAGTTACCATTAATATTCAAATGATAATATTTTTAGTTCAAGTTAACCTAGCTTATTTTAGGTTGACCTAGGTTGGTTTAGGTTAATTTAGGATATCTAATAGCTTAGCCTTCGGTAACATAGGTTAACCTAGACTAATTTATGCATTCCTAGAACCTAAATGTAGGCCTACTTACCATAAACTAACATAGACTTAAACTAAGTTAAAGTAGGTTAAACTTAACTAAACTAACATAAATTAAGTTAAATACAATTGTTTAGAATAAACTTGGTTAGACTTAGCAAAACTTGACAAAATTATAATATTAATTAGGTTAAATTAAACAATTTAAAATACATTTAATTAAATTTGGTAAAAATTAAGCTAAACTAGAACACTTAAGCAAAATTTGGCAAAACATGACTACATTTGGTAGAACTTGGTTAAAACATACATAAATTCAACTAAATTAGGGTATTGAAAATAAACTTGGTACATTTAGATAAGTTAGGTTAAACTAAAGTATTGAAACAAAATGGCAAAACATGATTATTTAAGTTAAATTTGGCTAGACTTGGCAAAATTTAGCTAAACCTAGCTATGTAAATTAAACTTGACAAAGCTTTGTTAAATATGGCTACTTAAGTTAAACTTGGCAAAACTTGGCTACTTAGGTTTAAAATGGTAAAATTTGACAAAATTTACCTATTTAGGTTAAACTTGGCAATATTTAGCCATTTAGGTTAAACTTTGCAAAACTTGTTTAAACATGGTTAGGTTTAATTTATTAAAACTTGGCAAAACATGGTTATTTAAATTAAATTTAGCTAAAATTGGCAAAATTTGGTTATTTAGGTTAAACTTGGTTAAACTTCGCAAAACTTGGCAATACTTAACTACATTTGGCAAAACATAAATAAATTTGGTTATACATGGTTATTTAGGTTACACTTGGTTAAACTTGGCTACTTAAGTTAAACTAGATTTGGAAAAACTTGAATAAATTAAACTAAATTAGGGTATTGTGGCTAAACATGGCTAAACATGGTTACTCAAGTTAAATTTGGTTATACTTGGAAAAATTTAACTAAATTTGGCTAAACAAAGGTATTGACGCTAAATTTGGCTAAACATGGTTAAACATGGATAAGTTAGGCTAAATTAAGGTATTGAAATAAAACTTGGCTAAACTTAGTTAAACATGGCTACTTAATTTTAAATTGGTTAGATTTGGCAAAACTTGAACAAATCAGGCTAAACTAGGATATTGAGGTTATATTTGGCTAAACATGATTATTTTTAAATTAAACTTGGCTAGACTTAGCAAAACTTGGATAAGTTAGACTAAAATAGGGTATTAAGATTAAACTTGATGAAACATGGCTACTTAGGTTAAACTTGGATAAAAATGGCAAAACATGGTTAAATTAGACCACTTAGGCTAAATTTGATAAAACTTGGGTTAATTTTGGTTAAATTTTTTTCAATTTGGTTTATTTTATTTTTAAAAAACCATCTAAAATTTGGCTAAAATTGGCTAAATTAAATTACTTATATTCTGCTATGTTAAAATAAAAAATAATTTAATTTAATTTAATTAGTCTAAATTAGTTTAAATTACATTAAATTATGTTAAATTATGCTACATTGGGCTAAATTAAACTAAACTATGTTATTTAGGCGAAATTAAGCTAAAGTAAATTAGATTGTGTTAAAGTAGGTCAATCTAGGTTATGGTAAAATAGATTAGACTATTTAAACATTTGTTTGTCCATTTCAAATTAAATTGAATTCAGTTATATTATTTCAAATTCAAATATTTTTCAATATGAATACATTAATGATGTAGTCATATTTTTAATCATAACTACTTTTAGTTTTAATTATAGTCATATGTATAGTTATGTAATCATAATTTTGAATATAATCATTAAGATGGTAGTGACTAAAGGCCACATATGATTACATGACTATGTTCAGACAATAGTTGCAAGATGTTCTAGTCATAAAAATCACATTTTGATGTTGTGTTATTAGTGTCGCCCTAAAAAAAAACCCCATTTGTGATATGATAATTATCAAACTTTTCACATGGTTATAGTAGGTTTTTTTGTGCATTTTTGATTGGGCTGTATAATTTTGTAGAGTTTTGTGTATTAAAAGGTTCTCCAACTAAGGAAGGGACAAACAAAAGCTTGGTGTTTTAGAGGTATAACACACATCCATGTGAAGAAACCATAATTGGTAATTTCAACATTTTGATTATGACCTTGATTATGAAAACAATAATCTTGAATTCTGCAACTTTTTATTTGACTAGTGAACAAGTAGAATGAACAAGAAACCCATATCAACAACCAAACTTAGACATATTTGTTAAGGGTGACACACAATGATTGTGCATGCCTCTGAATTTGTAAACATGTTGAAGCAACATTCATAAGCTTATTTCATTTTTGAACTATGAAGTAACATGGGACCCTTTTCCTTGTAATGTCAAATTGACAACATTGAGTCTTGAAGTATTTCACAAGATGTCAATGTGACAACATACTTTTTTTGGATTGATGTAAGGAGAAACAAATTACAATATGAGTTGATACCATTAAAGGGAAACTTTGTGCTATAAACCCTAAAACGTGAAGGTGGGACAAATTTGATTCACATTCCCTTGGGATTTCAGAATCCCTGACGTTTAGGGGTTAATCACATTTCTGTCACCCACATAAAAGGATGACCTTTGCAAATCAATGAATTTTATTCCAGCCTTTAAAAACATAGAAATATAATGTTGATGGCAAATAAACTTTGTTCATATTCTGGGGAATCATAACATGTGTGTCAATGAATGCCTAGTAAAATTTTGCCACATAAATCACCATTTCAAGGTTTAAAGAATTAAAACACAAACAAATATTATGTACCTATCTTTGTCCCTCCTCCCATTCCAAACCTCCCCCTACACATAGGTGTGCCTACTTCCCTTCCATAAACCTAGGTACGTTCCTACTTGCAAAGTAACCTTCGAAAGTAAAGTAATTACCTTCAACCTCTTCCTATTACTCTTTGCATGTGTTTCTTTCCCAAGTTCCATTCACCCTCAAGTACAAGAATCACACTCTCAAGAGTTTTTTTTTCATTCCTCCTTATGCTTCTTCCCAGCAAAAGATAAAGATTTAGTGGCACTCCATCTTTCCACACTCTAACCTTTTGTGCTGAAGGAAGGGTCTCACCAAAGTGCTTGCTGGGGACTTCCTCCTAAATAGACCTCACTCTGTTTCTGCACGATCTGCAAAAGCCAGCTTTAACTTGGGTTCTCCAGTTTCTCCATGATTACCATATCTCCATCTTTCCCTGTACACTGAAGTCAAGACACAAACATTTCCTCTTCTTCATATAGAGTGCACTTGACTGCATAATCATATGTTCCATCCAGAATTGAATCACATGGGGAGACAACATGGATTGATTTTCCCGTTATCTCTGCGACTGGCCATGTCCCAGTCTCTGCCAATATCTCAAAAAACCTCCACATTTTATGAACAGCAGTTAGAGGTGCAGTCATCCTCTCTACCTCAGAGCCCTCGCAATCCTTCACCTTAATGGTGTAAAGGCCACCCTGAGCTCTCTCCTCCTCCATTTTGGTTTCGACAAAATGGTCTTTCCCATTGATCCTAAACCTTCGAACTGTGTCATAAATCATGTTGCCTTCCTTGCTTACAGGTTGAAATAACTCTTCAGTCATACTCTCCAACGGTATCTGACAACCATGAACACAAATAAATGTATCAAGTTTTCTCCAATAGCTTTTTTCCATGGTTTTATCACAGTACATGAACGAGTCTGTCCCTGTGGCCAGTATGTGATGAATTATGACTCTTGGATTCCTGCCTAAGAGTGACAATCCTCTTTTGGTCCAGTAGAAAACAGACCTCTTGAACAACACCCATACCATGTTACACCAAACAGAGGTCAAGTCCATAATTATGATCCCAAGAGATACAAAGATGGAAGCTGTATTGAAGTTTTTGGCCTGCATCACCAAAGGCAAAATGGAGATGACCCTCATGAAGTTTACGTTAAGACCGTCGCTGTTTGTGTTGTCGACTATACACTTTCCTGTTTTGCACATGATCCTTGCTCCCATCAACACGTTGCGCAGCTGTCTCCTGTAGTCAATTGCTTTCACTAGCTTCACTCCTTCAACAAGATCGAGCTCGTCCTTCACAATAGGCATGGTTTGGGCACATTTAAGGTACCTCAATATTCTGCCACTGCCATCGTTGCCACAAAACCTATACTGTCTTCCGCTGGCCTTGAAGCAGGTGTCTTGATTGGCGCTGTAGAAATCGAACTCCTCTCGATCGATCCCACCCCATCTGGTCGCCGACTCAAGCATTTTGGAGTCCACCACCAAATACTCGCGTGTCTTCAGCGTGGTCGCCTCCCAGCCATTCCAAATTGTAGAGAGGAAGATGAAAGGTAATCTCAGAAACTTTGTTACCCTTACGAATTGCCACACTGCATAAGCAGTCTGGAACCTATGATAACTGATAAGAACTCATCAAATCTTGTCATAGCGAGCAAGATGTTTTGTGTCAACACTAGTTGACATAAGACCACACCCGGCACTCCTTCGAAATTGGTTGGCTCCTGGAACACCCCGCTCGCCCTCTTTGTTGAGACCTTCGGTCTGCTGCAACACTCCGAGCTCTTTGGCTTTCACCGCCTTGTGGTTCAAGAGCACTCGGAGACCCCCAACTAGGAGCGTTCAACCTCCCCGCGGATCCTATTTTGCAGTTGCACCCTGGCCTAGAGCTCGAGCGCTCCACCAGGAGTCCGATCAACCACAATGTCGGCCTTACACTCAGCGCTCCCTCAAGACAATGCGAATGCTACCCTGGAATATGTGAATGGAAATGCCCTAGCCGCAGACTAGTAAGGAATTGCTTCAGCTTTCCTCCTCACGTTGTCACCCCCACTGCATCGCCTTTGAGAGCCAGCTCCCCTTGTCACCTACAGCTCCTCTTCATTCCACCATCCTCGCCCTTCACCAGCTTTGAGCAAGACAACACCAATTCACGATATAGTGCACCACAAAAGCTCGCCGGCGAAGAAATTGTCGGCAAAGAGCTAGGACACAACTCCCACGAACGTCACCTTCCCAAAACGCCAGATCCTAAACAGTAAAACGCTGCCGAAAATTTCGCTGTATTCGGTCTACAGTCTACACCATAATCTTGACTTCAGAGAAATCGCAGGGCATTCCATTTTACCGAGGTGTCTCTCATTTTTCCAGCGGGATCTTCAGTTTTTTGGGAGGTATCTTCCGTTTGCTTGCAAATTTCAGCAGGTCTTGAAGAGTGGTAATGCCCTCGACCTCGAGCCTCACCCTACACGATTACTTTTGGTTCAGGGAGAGCACCATCGGTAACACTGTAATGCAATGCAGGGAGATACCGATTTTTCGACCACAGTGAACCAGCACCCACCAGTGCACCATCCACTGGATGCCTGTTATTACTCAGTTGTGGATGAACCTCAACTGAGTTCATATTTGGTTTCACCTTGGTAACCAATTCTGTAGGAAATAGGTCTCATAAACCGGCAATTAGGTAAGAAAATAGGTAATTACTAAGTAAGTAGATAATTTATACATAGGTAAGAGCTGCTTCAACTACCTACCTACCAACAACCTGCTGTGGGTTGTTAGTAGGGAGGTAGAAGAAAAGAGCAACTGAGCTAAGCACCATGTTAGCTAGGGAACTGGAACCTAACAGAGAACTGTTTCTTAACCACTTATCATTCATCCTTCACGGTGCGCTTATGGGTGCTGGTTCACTGTGGCCCCAGATTTCGAAGTTTCTTCCGTCGGACCGACTCTCTGCGAGGCCTGACACCAATATACGAACCAACAAGCAAATTTCCTTCGCTACTTACATGTTCTCTTCTCTTGGTACTCTTGCTCATCAGATGGGATCTCAATTGTCTTTTGCACTTAGTTCCAAGATTGTGCCGTCCTAGCTTGCAAATCACTTTGAGTTTTGAACGACGGGTCTTGAACGATGGGTCAAGTCTGAGACTCCGACCACCTTGTTAACCTTGTGACCAGGGATGGCAAAATTCCACACTTCGCCGTTGCAGTAGCGGGGAACTTCCGTTCTTTACCTTGACCAATAGCTCGAAATTGGTTTGTTTCGTTCGAACAGGGCGTCGTCGGCTGACTGGATTTATTCGTGAAGAAGACAACTGTCGGTACTTGATCGTGAACTGGTATTGTACTTGGAGCTGGGGCGTTGGTTTTTTAAGGAAGACTGGAATTTCAACTTGGATGCATATGAGTCACGAAAATAAATAGGGGGGGACAGAAGAACCAACAGCTTGTACGCTTCTATGAAGATTCAACACCCACAGATGGGTTGTGGGTCGTGGCAAAGCATGGCTGCTCATTGCACCTCAACTGTGGTGGTTGATCAGAGCAAGTTTCTATGATATAGCTTCGTAGAAACTATATCATCAGTGAGCGAACACATCATTGCTCAAAATGTGCTAGCAGGCTGTTGTGCTTCAAATTTTTGAAAAACAAGTGCTAGTAGTTGCAACTAAAGTAGGCTAGCATTACATGTAATTGGACTAGCCTTCAAACCTTGAATAATCAATGTGATCCTGCATTAATGAGCACTTTCTTCACAATTTACTCCCTGTGGATGTTGCAGATTTCCTTCAACAGCTTCAATGACCTTCAATTCAATCCACATGAACTGAGTTTGGAATGCCTCTATAGATCTATGCTAGTTCAATCACAGAAATTTGTGAAGCATCTCTACCTTCTCTTTGCACTTTTCATTTTGCAATTGTTTATTTCATGTTGAACTATCAAATCCTAGGAATGATTTCATAGAATGGGGCTTGATAGGCATTCACAGGTAGAAGTAAGTTAACTTTGATTGATGCATGTTTAGTACCTTGCCTTTCTCACCGCAACATTTGATATACCACACTTTGTCAAAGTTTTTTTCAAGGCCCTCTCATTTGACCTCTAGGTGTTTGGGAAGCTTTCTTTGAGCTTCTTTCACAACTTTTTCTTCTTTGACACAATCATTTTCTCCTTCTAGTGCTTGCTCTCTTTAGTTGACACTTCCTTGCAACGTTGGGTTCAATGCTAGTACCTCTTCAACTTGCAAATCCACAACTTCAAAAATTGGCTTGGGTGTTTAGATGTGACAATGAATTGCTTGTTATGTTGCATCTTGCCAAGTTCTATTGCAATTGGGTTATATGGCCAAATTTTAGGAGTCTTGAAACTCTTGGAGATGTTCAATGGAGGTAATGCCTTTATAAGATCTACTAACACATGTTGTGCTAGATTTTCTTTTTCAACCTTTTTACCTTTTTTAATCAATGTCCACATTTCCTTATAAGCCCTCAAGGCAATTTTGAATGGTTTGAAGCATACAACGTCAAAAGGATGATGGATGAATTAAACCAAATTAGAATTTTGAGCTTGAAATCTTTGATTGTTACATCTTTGGCTTTGGAATGCAAAGAAGTTTTGGAAAGCCCAAGTTGATGCACCCATCATGTTTTAAATCATTCAAAACAAACTAAAAATGACAAAGATATGGGCTTGAAATTAGAAAAGGTCTAGAGCTATTTTTTCAAAAAAATTGAAGTAAACTATCACTCATTCTCTTCTGCCTTGCTCCCTTACTCATGACATTCAATGAACATTTGTAACTCTCTAGTTTGTGTGTCGAATGATAGAAAAATCACTCAATCTGGTTAAGGAATGAAGAAAATATTGGAAAGTGTTTGACATAAATATGTGTTTAGTGATAAGCGGTTCTACATTAGTCCCTTTGTTTCTAATCTTAAACATTTTTGTTCTTAATTATGTGAATGTAATTGGATGTTCAATGCCCTAAATCTTCTTCATGTATTGTGTCCTGTACTTATGAAACACCATCTTGTTGGGGGGAGACTCCATCCTTCTATAAACCCACAACTACATTTAAATAAATGCATCAAGAAAAAAATCAATTAATTTTTCATGTAATAATCTAATAATCTTATGGATCTCAAAAATATGATGTTCTGTCTAGGTGAAAACATAATTAGAAGGGCAATTTGAATTATCACAATTATAGTTTTTTGGTATTGAAAATGATTAAAAATTAAATTATATTCCATATTAACATTGTCCATTTTTTAGTTATCCATGTTGTAATAAAGTTTATTGAAAATTATATTAAAAATTATGGACAAGTTCAAAGAAAATAATGGACTCATAGTGTACTTTTGAAATTAAAATGATAGTTGTCTGATCACAAAATAAACATTCACATGTGAATTCAAAAATCTACCTTAACATAGGATTGATTTTAATTTATTTAAAGGATAACATCAAATGAGGTGTTTAAGAATAAAATGCATTGAAACTTTCCTTATAGAAAATAATCTATTTTAAAAATTAATATTATATTATTGAGTTTTATTAATTCATTTCTCATTGAAAAATTAATGTTTAAATTACAATTTTTTTTTTTATCACTTGTATATGTTTAGTCATGTGCACACTTGGGGATACCCATATTTTTTAGTGAAAGCATAAGGAAATGAACATTGGATGTATAAATAATCAATTATCAAAAAAATAATCTAAGATTTAAAAGTATTGTTTCAAGTGGTCAAGAGTGAACCATCTAACTATGCTATCACATGTCTAATGTAAACTTTAATATGTTATATGTGCTTTAAAGATTTGATTTGTTTATATTTTGTAATTACATTGACATACATAACATTTTATGTTATGATTTATTAACACATCCATTTAGTAGTTTACATATAAGAAATTTAAATAATCATGTTAAAAGAAGTCTTCATTTGCAAAACATGCCAAGATGTGAACCTTGAGAACTATAAATAAATTAGATATTGACTTAATAAGTTGTAAATGTATTGTAAATGAACATGTACTTTTTAGTAATTTGACTCATATATTGATTCTAGGGTTAGGTTCCTCTCTCTCTTGCTTGCTCACGGGTGTGGATGTTGCCTTATTGGATCTGAAACATCCATAAAAAAGCACAATTTTTCCTGCTTTTTATTGAGACATCACTACTCTCATGTGATTCACTATGGATGTCTGACAGATTGTAAGATTCCTCTTTTTGAGCTGATAATATCAGTGGGACATCATTGCAGCTTATCGCAGCTATTCATGATTAAGGATGGTCTGACACTAAGAAAGAGACACTCATAACATTATGACTGCACCCATTTCTTTACTGTGTTAGTCTTGGGTCTTCTGGAATATTGACACAATGGGGTACCTCAAAGTGTTGTGTTGTTGTCCATCTTTGTGATCTCATAGATATGGATTAATATCCTGTTCAACACAACCATTCCAAAAATGCTTGAATGTCATCACCACAGTACTTATGCTGCAGTGGAGGAAGATAATCCAGAAATCCAAAGTTGAAATACAAGATCCAATAGAACAGAAGGTATTACTACCAATTGAGACCTTGCAAAACTCTACCATAATGCAGATTCAAACCTGCTGACTGCCATTTCTGACACATCATCAAACAAGCTTAACAAATAACTCTGCAACACTGTCTTCTGATGCATACTTAAAAAAGTATGGTCACTGGCATTTCTAGAAATGTCAACAACCTTTTCCGCTTAGATGTAGTCCACAGCTCCTGTAGCCTTTAAGAAGGAACAGGCCAATTTCCTATCTCCAAACCATTCCCTGTAATACATTGATGATGTGAATTACAGCTTTAGTTTCTACAGCAGATTCAGGAGAATGACATTCAATCAATCCCCATCCACACCACAAACCACACCATCAGCTGAAATTTATCCAAGGAATAACTATCAACCTTTTTCACCATTTCCCACCATCCTTGTGCAATGACACAAAATAAAATAACCATTGAAACATTCTTTGGTTCTCTAGACCTGTTGGAGACATTGCAAAGAACAGCAACTGCATTAAGCAAGTAGCAGATTCTAAGTAGATGTATCACACCAACTGGTACTGATAGATCAGGCATTGAGATTGGGTTGAACTGAGTTTTTAAGTGAGAAATTGGAGGAATGCAGTAAAATGACTCTACAACAAAAAAAACTTGTTTATTATGTTATGGATTGGACCATTTGTTTTTGTATACAAAACAGTGTGCTATGAGACATACCATCAGGGTCAAAGAAGAAAGCCTGCTTGACTTTTCCATCCTGTTGAGTCTTTTCAAAGTACTGGACGTTTCTTTCCTGCTTAATCCAAGAACATCAAACCCAATTGCAACTTGCCATAACATAAAAGAGACAAAGATGAGACAAGGATTTGCTGTTCAACCTGATATTAACCAAAAAAAAGGAATTGAGTCTGGAAGAGCTAAATTAGGAAAACAGAATTTGATGGAAAAAATGTTTGGATGGTTCACTCGTGCGGCAATTTCCACAACCTGCACCCACCTTCAGTATCTTGATTGCACCATCATAGTCAGAAACCCTGAATGACAAATGATGTCCCCTCCATAGTGCACTTGGATCTGCACTGTTTTGATCACATACATGCACATCAATCCAGTTCAGAGTCTAGGAAGCAAAGGGGACTCCAAACAATCAGAAATCAAAGCTAAGAACAGAAGTTCTATGTACACCACCAACCTGACTGCCTTGACACCATGAATTCATGCATCCTGGAACTCTGTAGCCCGAGTTGAGAGTTCCTCTACAAATTCAGTGATGAAATTCAGACAACCGGCACCACTCAGATCCTTGAAACTAGGAAAGCTTTGCACCTTCCAACGATTGCAAGGCTCTGTAAGTCTGCCTCAGGTCACCGTCGATTCTAGCGGGTTTAACAGCTGCAATCTGGTTTGCTCAATTTCTTTTCCAACAAAGATCCAAAACTTGCCCCCCCGCATTGCAAATTGCAAATTAGGGTTCGACATTGCAGTTGCCAGCAACAATAAAATTCCAGGAGCTTCAGATCCAGACGAGGGAGGGTGGGAGGGAGGAAGAGGAGGAGGAGGAGGAGGAGGAGCAGAGACTTACTTCGCATCATTGGGCACCACAAAGGGACTTTCTGGTAGGCGCGATTTGGGGTCTCGCTCGATCAAATGCAACGCATAGGATGGTGGCAGCTCCAGCCACACAACTTGAAAAGGTCCGAATTTTTCAGGCAATTCAAGCTCCTTGAAACCTAAGACCTGCATTAGCACACGTCTCGAGGCCTTTTCCATAAATCCAGAGCTTTTTTTCCCCTGGCACAGGGTTCTAGTACATACACGAATCATGATGCCTGATACTCTACCGTATGAATGGAATCCAAACAAAACAAACCTACCTGTTGGTAGAACTCCGACGCTCGCTGGACATCCTCGCTCTCGTGAGCCACATGGTGCAAATGCACTCCCTGGAATGGCGATGACAACTGCTCCATGATCTCTCTACTTGACAAAATAATTGAATTTCCCCCAACACTCGAACAACAACACAAACCAGCACGTCCCCACAGAAAACCAGCTCCAGGTTACTCAAATTGGGATCGAATTTGTGCCCCAAAATTACAGTCGATTGCCACCTTCGACCTCAATGTCTGGCAGATCTTCTCGCACGATTTGCGTCATGATTTTGAATCGCGGTGGGATTGATTGGTTGATGGATCGCTCTTGGCGCTCTGATCGGTTCGTGGTCATTGGAGGACGTGGGTAGTGCCAAGGGGGTGCCACGTGGTAGTGTCGCGAGACGAGCGGGTGGCCATGGCCATGCACCATGCATGCATGTCCTTTATATTTAATGTTAAATAAATAATTCGAATAATACAATAAGTGTTTAATGCTTTTAGGATATATTGGAGGTGGGAGGATCCGGGTATCATTCCACGGATATGGACCCGGTTATCAATTGATTTGACTCAAGGGCATCATTCAGCTTTCTCAATTGGCCCAAACCTAACCCAGGTTGGGTCACTGTACGTGTGTGTGTGTGTGTGTGTGTGAGTGTATGTATTTGTAGGGTAACGCATGAGGGGAAGGGCATTACTGAAATAAGGGCACATTGGGTGAGAGTTTAGTGCAAGCACAATTTTGGTAATGCTCTTGCCTTCAAGCTTTACATGATGACATGATTGTATTTTTCAACACGAAATTTGGTTAATTTTTTTTAAATTAAACATTGATGATGGCCTTATGCTATACATAATGTGATGGCTTTAATCATGAGCTTGTGATCAAGTTTAGAGCAAAAACAAGTGTGCAAGCCAAGGGCAAGCCTAAAACATGGTGAAAATGAAGCATTTACTCAAATGATAGTGAAAGTGCTTGGAAGTCAAAAGGAGACATTCTCAAGTTGCAATCTTACTTAAAGTTGGAATGTTATGAGGTTTTGAATCTTTGGGGCAAGACATGAAAGAGTAAGCCTTATCCACATGATCTTTAAATAATTGAAAAGGTCTCGAAAAGAACTAGCCTATAACATAGTGATCTCAAATTCTTAAAAAAGAGTTGGTTTTAGAGAATTGATTGTTCATTTCAAGAGTTAGGACACAAATTGTCAATATGTGTCTTGGGTCCTAACTAATCAAATGTCAATTTGAAAAAGCAAATGAATTTTGATTTTAAACATAATGTTGGAAGGCTCTCAAGAGGTGCAACAACCAATTAAGTTTCTTGGGTGTTAAGAGATCCCAAAATTGTGTGACACCAAATGTTCAAATTTCAAGAAAAGAGTTTGAAAGTGCTCATAGTTTTGTCATTGGGCACTCCCCAATAGAACCACATCTTTGGACCCAGTTGCAAAATAGAAACAAATGAGCTCCCTTATGGCCCACCTTTTCAGTTTATATCCATGAGAGTTGACCAGTGGGCAAAATCATATGGGATAAATTTGACGTGCTATTGATGTTATTGGAAATGTCTTGAGGAACAACTTGAGAACTTGGGGGACTTGATAAGAATCCCATGGGAAAATCATGGGAACAAGGCAAAAAACCGAAAACCCCTCTCCAATTCCCCCAAGAGAATGCCATATATATGGGACAAAAATGTATACTACCATCAAGAAAGCTTGCAAGTGAAATGGCCAAGAAATAATTTGTTTATGATTGAAACACATATCACACTCAGTCCCCACTTTAAGAGGCTTGGAGGTGGAGAAAATCTATTCTAGAGGAGATGATGCTTGAAATTGGGGAAAAAATCTCCTCCCATTCTAAAAGAAATGGAGTTTCAAGCTCGAAAAAGATCTTTGTGGACACCCATTCCACAAAGGGAGGCTGGTTGGAGGAATTTTTTTAAAAAAAGTTGTTGAGCCATTCCAAAGGAGAATGTTGGAGAAGAAATAAATAAATATTCACCCATTCCAAAGATATGTTTATAGAGGGGATAAAATTGGTCTTTGGGTAGGTCTATTTTCTACAGTCCTGGAGAAAACAACTATTTAACTTAGACACAAAATTTCCATTTATTTTCATATTTTTGTCAATTTCTTGTTGTTGAGTCGCTGGCTAGCATACCAAGAGGGATTAAGCATTAAGTGGTGACAGATTTTTAGAATCTGTCAATGGAGTGAAAATTTTAGTTTAAAAAATGCTAACAAACTAAAATTGAACTTCAAATGTGACAAAATTCTTCTTTTTTTTGAAATTTGAGGATTTTTTTCATAAAAGAAAAAAAAAGAATATTGTGAATGAATTTTTGCTATTCTTTTTCTTTTTTTTTCATTTTCACAAAATTTCACACCCAAAAACACATTGGTTGACACTATGAAAAACTTCAGGGACATAGTTGAGAACAAATTAGAACATAATTAGGAACACATTTGTGACTAGCACCCTCTTGTCACTTGTGAATAAATTTGTAATTGAAAATACTACCATTAATTTCTAGTATCTTAGGCACCAACTTTATAGATCAATAAGGGTCATTGTATTATAAGTTATCTCACATGCAACATCAATGTTGGTGAAGTTTTCAAATTTTTTATTTTTATTCAAATTTCTCGTTGCACAAGTAGCTTGCCAGTCACACTTAGAGGTAGGCCAAAATTCCTTTTTTCTTCTAACTTTGATGATAGTGACCCTAGGATTAACTTAACTTGCTAAACACAATCATTAGAAGAAAACTTTTTATCTTTTCTCACTTTCCATAAGTTAAAAATGGTGGTAGCGTAGGTAAAGACCAGCATTGTGTGTGTAAGTGTCAATAGTCGTATATACAGCGTGAATTTATACGACATGTAAATTCAGTGTAAGTGTAAATCATTTACATTTACACATCCAAATTCTTTACATTTACAATTATCCTGTTGTAATGTATATTATTTCACTTACACGAGGCTAGTGTAAATATTTGTCAAATACATTTACACAGCCCCGTGTAAATATTTAAAGGCTTGCAAGTGTAAATACTACAATTATTTGTAAAGTCACCCTTGTCTTTGGACCTCCTTTCACCCCAAACCCTTCTTTCAAAGGTATCCATAAAATAATGAAATTTTACTAAATCTGGGAATGAAATGCATTTAATGCACAAGGAATAAGACTAATTATAGTAGCTTCACAAGGAAAGACAAGATGAAACTCAGTTCCCCACAAAAACTGAGGTCCCCCCACCCTTGAATGCTAATGTTTTATATACCCTATTTATGATCAGACTGAGCGTTCTAGTGTTGTTTTCTTACTTTATAGATAATTTTATTATATATCTTTAATGACCAGACCTTCTTGCAAAGTCATACGAATTAGTTGTGGGTGTATATTTTGATGGTTTTTTTTTTCGCAATGGGCCATTTAGCAGGCTTATCATCAAAAACATTATGAAATCTCCCCTTCTCCAAAAAAAACACATTTTTTACATTGTTATATATTTACATTGTTTTACATAATCATATAAAATCATATAAACATACATATTTTTATATTTACATTGTTTTATCAGACCGCGTAAAATTATATAAATATTTTTATATTTACATTTACACTTACACAGAGTGTAAGTCCCAAACCATTTACACACAACATTGGTAAAAGACCTTTTGACCACTCTCGACCACTTTTGGACACACTTCAATGTACGGCCATGGAGTTTTTTTTTTTTCTATTCATCATGACTAGTGTGGCCTGTGCTGTTGGCCCAAGTGTTACCATGTCCTCAACTGATTTTTCCTTCCAAAACCTGATTTTTTGGAATTTATTTGAATTTTCAGCAGGAGAAATCACTTCAAAATCAATATCTCCCACATTCTGAATCCAAATCTTACCAAATCAATTCCATTAAATCCTGCTCATCAAGATCTCTCCAACAACACCAAAGACACATTCCAATTCCTCCAAAATTTTCAGTTACAATTTAATTTAATTTTCAGTGAAGAAATCATTCAATATTCAAGAACTTTTGCACTGCAATTCCAAACATGCAACTAATTTTTTCATGTGCACAAATGTGAATGTTTTCTTTGCAGCATGATTGTGAGTTCTTTGTTCAGACGTTTGTGAGTTCCAGGTACACGTTCCTTCTTTTTCATCTTTTCGTTATTTTTGAACTTGAAGTTTAGAAATGTTTATTCTGCATTTTTTTAAACATCTATGATTTCTGTGTTTCTTTTATTTCAATTTGATTGTTTTTTGTGATGAAGCAACAGCTCTTTGCGCACCATGGACACTAGAGATTTTTTGCACACATTGGGAATGATTGTCATCCTCATTGAATCCCTACAAACATTTTGAGAAACAAATGATTTGTCACGGATGTCAATGCCATGGAGTTCATTCATTTGAATGTTTATTCATGACTTGTAATATACTTATACCTAAACTTTTAATTTAGATTCAATTCACTTTAAATTAACTTTCAATTAAATTTTTGTTCATTTTCATTTGATTCATAGTTTACTTCTAATTAATTTTTAGTTCACTTTTAATTAATTTCTAATTAATTTATAATTAAATTCTAATTAACTTTAGTTAACTCCCAGTCAACTTTTATTAAATTTCAAATAATTTTCAATTAACTCATAATTGACACTTAATTAGGAAGGTTTTCAAGAAATTTTTTTTACTCAATACACACATAAAAGCTTCATTGAAAGCTTCCTTGAACTAAGTCCTAGAGGGGTATAAATAGAAATAAGACCCCTCATTTCTTTCAATCTATTCAATACTAATTTTAAAAATGATCTTACAACAGAACTTTGTTGTATTATTTTCATGTTCATATTTGCATATGTTAACATAATAAAAATTTGTTTTCACTTTTATCTCACACATCTCATGTTTTTATTTTTAGTTCTTGTTTTTTTTTTAATCACATAATTTTGTCTTGTTCTTTATTTGAAAGTTAAACTTAGACTTTTCCTTTAGCCTTTGTTCTTGTGATTCTTTGTGTTCATGACATGATTCTCCTTCCACATCTCTTCTTTCAACATGTGGTGATGATAGGAAATTTTTTACTACTATTATTATGAATATTGCATTGCAAACTTTGCAATTAACATCCAATTTGGTTACAATGGGATTTGATTTAGGTTATTGGGTCAAACCACAAAATACACCATGGTTTTTCTTTTTTTTATTAATATATATGATGATGAATGATGGATTCAGAACTTCAGGATGTCAAAGGACAAGTTGTTTAACAATATAACTAATAAATTTGACACCTTTGATTGTAAAAAAAATATACAAAACAAGCTACTACATTAATTTAGAACCTAAACCTAGAATTTAGAATTGGAATTTGGGATGGTAAAATGAAAAAAAAACATGAATTATTTTTATGGATGAATGATTTTTTACATTCATCTAATTTATGGATGAAAAAAATTAATTGCATTTAGTAATTTTTTAATAAATAAAATTTCCATTAGAATTATGAATGAATGTTTTATTTTATTATTAAATTTTTATGGATTTTTTTTGCATTATTTTAATTAACTAAAGTTTCATGAAACACAATCTAATTATATATGATATAACAGTTGTTGAATAATATAATGTAAATTCCATTATAAATGTATTTCAGGGCTATGGTTTTAAATGTCATTATTTTAAAAATCTATTAACTGTATTACCATTACTATGCTAACATCCGCCCCATGGTCATTACTATTTTTTTTTTTAATAAGATAATGTTTGTTTGTTTGTTTTATTTTTTTCCCCGAACAAATTGACCCAATGTTGTTGATGACAATGGGTGTTTCCCTCCTTTCTTCTAAAGGTGCCACAACTTCTTTCAAACCTATTTATAACTATTGTTGGTAATAATGCAAATTTTTTTTCAATTGTTCGTGAAAGGTGCCATGATTTTTTTCAAATTTAACCAAATTTGTTGTTGACAAGAATAGGTTTTAAATGTTTTAGATTTTTTTAAACTATGAAATATCATTAATGAGAATGGGTTTTAAAAAAAAACTAAAATTCACTTTTAGGCACCTTAATTAACTTTCTTCAAACAACCTACTATCATAGATGATAATGAGTTTCTTTAAATATTTATTTATTTTCAAGGCACCCTAGTTTTCCATGAAATAAATATATAACGTTGTTGACAACAATTGGGCAAGGGGGGGGACTCATTCCATGATAATATTTCTTGAATTACTTAACATTGTTCATGAAAATGATTTCTTAAACAAAATTTTACAAATCATTTTGGTCCCATCATCATGTTTTCCCTATTATCATAGTAATTTCATTATCCATCATTATTAAATGACATTCAAGTTTGAAATATTAATATTTGGACAACAAATGAAGATGGATATAAATAATTTTGAATTTATTTATTTTCCAATCATGAATGGATTTCATCCAATGATTTATTTATTTAATCCAAATCATAAATGAAATTCATCCATATGAAATCATTCATTTATGGACATGTTCATCCATATAGGTGGATTACAATCACCTTAAACTTTAAATCCAAGTTCAAAGCTTCAAGTTTAGGCTTCATGCTCATCCACAAGCCATCCTAAAGATATACCAAGTACCATTTCACAACCCCTATGGAGGTTTGAATGGCTTTCATGATTTACAACTTGTCACATGGTTCAAACTTGTTGATTTGCAATGAATTGTTTGCCATCGACAAATCAATTGTTGGGTTGGTTATATATGAGGTTGTTAGAACTATCAACATTATGTTCAAAAGCTTGATTTCATGGCTAGTGGGACAAGAGATGGAATGTGTCATGTTAAAGTTTAAGGATTGGCGTGGGTTACGAAGTGTGCATGGCACCATAAATGGTATGCACATTTCCATTTCAAAACCTAACATTGCATTTGTGGAGGATTATTATTACCACAAAATAGGAGGTTATTCAATTGTGCCATAGGGAGTTGTGGATGTTAAGAGGAGGTTCACTAACATCTTTGTTGGTTTAGTTGGAAGCATCAATGAATTTTGAGTCTTTTGAAAGTATGGATTGTATAAAAATATCAACATAGGGGGTCAAAATGCACACAAAGGAGCCACAAACATTACTTTACATTAGGATTGCATGTCCTTTTCCCCCAAAATAACTTTTTCATACAAATGATTTTTTGAATGATTAGAGTCACCCCAATAAATCAAATTGTTTTTCATTCATTTTTTAATAAATATGAATTTATAAAGACAAATTTTTGACAAATTTTTAACAAAAACTTCAACAAAATAGTACAAGCTTTTTATTAAAAAAATTAGAGATTTTAAAAAATATTTTATTTGAGAATATTTCAAGAATATTTCCCCAAAAAAATCACTTAAGGGGGCACTAATGGCTCTAATTAGCCCATTTACACCCTCAAATGGATTTTTAAATTGAGTTTCTTGACATTCATGTGTGTTAAAAAAGAATAATGTGCCATGATTACCATAATTTCAAATGACAATAAATAAATAAATCTCTAATTCTTTATGGTAAAATATAACATTTGATGCCCTTTGTGGCTCCTTTTAGTGTGTTTTGATCCTAGGGCCTTTTCAATTTGGTGAAAGGTGGTGTATAACGCTTTTCACTTTACTTTATTGGTGATAAAAAATACCCAATGCTCATATGGATTATGAAACTTCACAGGGAAGCACAACAACATTCTATGCTTAAACTTTTGTATAACAAAAAACACAAGTGAAGGTAGTCGGTTGTAGAAATGCCTTTGACATTTTGAAGCAAACCTTTTAGGAATTTTTGTACAAAACTAACCTTGATCACATTTTGGTTATAAATGTGTTTACATGTCACTTCTTTCTTTATGATTTGATTATGGTTTAAAGATAAGTTAACATTCAAACACTTTTACATTTGCTTCAATTGGAGGCACAATATCATGAAAGATTGAATCCACATCCACCACCATCTACTAATCTTGAAATGAATGTGGAAGTAGGACTAGTAACACTAAAAGAATCTAATTTTTTTTCTAACAATTCAACCAAATTTGGTGTGATGTGAATTCAATAATTTTACAATTTGCAATCTATAGGTATTATTGTTCTTGAAATTTTTCAAATGTTTTCATTAAATCATAACTCTTGTTCTTTGTCAGATTTCAATTGGCATCATGGTTTTGTACCTTAATTTAATGTTTTCAAAGTATAGGATTAAATTTTAGAGGTTTAGAATTCTAAATGACAGATTAATGTTTTCTAAAGTTAAGTTTCAACTCATATCCATTGTCATCAACATGATCTAAAAAAATTCTAACTTGTGTGTCAAATGGGCCATGGTTTGGAGAGGATGAAAATACTATTAAATTATTCCTTCCAAAGAAAACTTGACCATCATGTGTGTCAAACCTATAATCACATGCACCATACTCATTTGAATTCAGTTAGATTTGCATCTTAGTGTCAAAAGTATTTTAGTTGTTTTTCAAGAATTTATTGTTGAACTTTTGCCCATCATTCTTCAATTTGAAGGTTCACTAAATTGATATGATCAATGGATTCAACGAAGGTGTATTTCCCTATTTGTTCATCCTTTTTCACTTTAACCAAGGTTACAACTTCATGATGCTTTCAATTGGTCTATCTTGGTTTCTAGATTGGCTTCATTTCACTTGCAATATCATTTAAACCTTGCCCTTTCTTTTATCCTTTCTTCTTGTTACCTTCCATCATGCTTGGGATTGAATTGAAGTGTGACTTTCAACTTTATTGATACTTCAGCAATTTTGATTCAATGCATCAATTTTCTTGAAATTCACTAACAATATTCTTTGACTTTATTGTCTATCATTGTTGTGTGTTGCCACATCTCCCATTTCCATGATGTTCTTACACTTGCTGTGATTTTCATTGTTGCAAGTCTAGTTGTTGAGATACTGCATAAGAATTTAATGTGTCCTTGTGTTCCTCTTGTTGTGATGGTGTTGTAAAGCTCTATGGATGAAGATTGCAACGAAATGATGGTGGTGACAAAGTTCTTGGAGGTGCAATGGTTGGAGGTGGGCTCACACACATTATGACAAGCACAAGGTGAACTTTCTTGCACACTGTCTATTAGTTTGAACCTCGTGCCTAATGCACAGGTGTGTGTGTATTTGACGGTACATTACATATGTGCCAAAAAAGTATATTACGCAGTGACGGCCAAGTGTCGCAGGCAACATGTAGCACCTTATCAGACAACACAAAATGTTTTCCCATATTTTTGGTTGAACAAATCACAAAACTTATTTTTTTAAAATCACTAAATGCGAGTATGCCAAAAAAATCACATAGCACTAATTTTTCTAATGTTTGGATAAAATTATCCGAACTATAAAAAACTGGAAAAAAAAAAAAAAACTATCCCAAACACTAAAACCTATGTCCAAATGTGACAAAGTATTTTTTCCTACCAAAAAAAAAGATTCATTTCTCCAAAAAAATTGCAATTTTTTTCTTTGAGAGAAGGGAATTTGTGAAGAAAAATCGTTTTTTTTTTTGGAGAGTTCTAACTCATAATTTTGAGAAAATTCACCATGAAACAAATTGGTCAGATTCTGGGTTGGGTGGATAATTTTATTTTATTTTATTTCTAATTTGATGACATCCGCTAAAAATATTATTAATTTTCAATTCACTATATATATGTGTATTCCACTATTTCTTCGCCCCGTTAGAGTAAACAGACCATGATGGGATGGATGGATGACCGGACAAATGTGAAGCATCATTTCATCCATTTGTCTCATCATTACAGGGCTTTGGCATGTGTGCCATCTGTTCCTATTGCTTTCTTTGTCGCGCCACGTTTGTATTCCACTCTTTTTCCGCCCCGTCGGAGTAAACAAACCATGACGGGATGGATGGATGACCAGACGGATGGATGGATGGATGATAGGATAGATGGATGAAATGATGTTTCACGACGTCCTTTAATATATGTAACTAGTTTGAACCCCGTGCCTAATGCACAGGAATGTGTGTATTTTATGGTACATATTACAAAATTATAATTACAAACTACATTTCCAAAATTTCTTTATATATGACATTTCGCATGTATCCATCGGGACCCTGGTCAGTGAAAATCTTGATGTTTGCACTGCTTGTGACTTGTGATATAGCAACATATAGCTGACCATGGGAATAGACCGGAGACGGCAAATATACCCCAACGTTGTTCAATGTCTAACCTTGACTATTTATTGATTGTGATCGCAAATGCCATTCGAACAGGAAATTGATGATGATGCAAAACAAATGGCCAATCAGTCCCAGAGGGGGACATGATGATGCGAGGTATGAACACACATTTGCCGACATTGTTCCTTGTGATGATCTTCGCTTCAATGACACACTAACGCAATATCTTAACAATCAACCTCGTACCATTGCACAATCCTATTAATTGATTGAGATTGCGTAATAAAAGGATTGGCAAGCCCACTTTGAGTTCTAGCTTATGATTTGTAATATCGCTAAATCGCAAAGTGTTTAGAAATTCCATCGGATATAATGAATCCATTGAAACTCTTGCAGCAGCACTTGCACCTTCTTCTGTCAGAATTAAAGAATTTGCGCTTCAATACATGTGCAATTCTTCAGATAACGATTCTAAAATTGCATTGTTAACTTCATCAACGTCAGTATTTTTGGGGGCCATAATGTTGTGTTGCATAAGATACATGGCATCTTTGGAGTGGCGTTAGTGATCCGGATAGATGGTTCGGATTAATCCTCTAAAGTTGTAATCTTCTGTTGGCAGCTTCATATGGGACGGAATCTTGATCCAATCTGGATCAACACCTTCTTCTTTTGCAATGGCAGGAAGACTGCCGTCTCCAACATTCAACACCCATTTAGCAAACTATCGCAACCCCACTTTGAGGGAAGTGTGAGGTCGCCATTCACACTCCCGAAAATGGGACTTGAGAGTCCTTTGGGACTCCCAAAAACTCAGAGTTCAATTGCAGGGGTCAAAACACCTCGCCTTGAGGTGTTTTTCATACTTTTGGAAAGGCCTTGAAGTGTAGATGTCCAAAATGGCCTCACATGAGCCATTTGGACATTTGTAGCATAAGTTATGGTCGAAAGAAGGGCCGGGAGTCAAATTGGTACTTTGACTCCCAACCACTAAAAGTCGGGAATCGACCCGACCCCGGTGTGTGCAGGTGGAGTGCAACACACCGTTGGAAAGATCTCAAGGAGAGCTACAAGTTTTCTTCAGATCTCATCTCAATCAGAGGTCTGAGCAAAAAGTTATAAGTGGCCAAAGTCTCGGGAGTCCAAATTGGGATAGTTTCGGGACTCCACTTTGGGAGTCCCGAGAAAAAGTGCCATTCGGATGCAACTGCAACGAAGAGGCACAAAGAATATTATATGGGGGAAGGTGGTGGCTTCCCCCGAATTCGGGCCGTGGTGAGTCAAGTGAGTCGAAGGTTGCCCGTGACTTGTCCCAACACCAAAAGTGTGCAGAATGAGTTCTAACCAACTTGTTGGTTGGTTTGGGATGCAGGACCGAATAACTAAGTAGCTTGTCCCTCTTCCTAGTCTAATCCCGGAGCTTTTAGCATGCCCCTGTTACCCCCTTTAGTGCTGAAAGCTAGGAGCGTGCCCCGAGTCCCCCACATTTTTGCAACTTGAGAGACTTAGCCCCAACTTGGGCTAAATAGGGACTTGGGAGCGCGTCACAAACTCTCACTGCTTTTCAAAATTGGCTACCATGACTCGCATGTTGATATGAAGACGAAGAATTGTGACATGCTGCCAAAGATGCGATCGAAGGAACGAAGCACTAACAATGTATTCTCGTCTTCCCTTGGGAACAACAGGCAGCATCTGTCAAAAATCCCCACCAAGGACCACGGTTTTCCCACCAAAGATCTTCTTGGTTGCTTATGCGTCATCCAATTGCATCAAATCACGCAAGGTCCAATCAATAGCTTTGAAAGTTTGGTGATGCATCATCGGTGCCTCATCCGAAATGATCAGATTAACTTTACGCACCAACTCGGCCACTTTCATCTGTTGTGTGATGTTGCAAGTCAACTCATTATGTAGATCAATCGGAATCTTGAATCTTGAATGGGCGGTTTTGCCGCTCAGAAGTAGCAAAGATGCAATTCCTAATGAAGCAACTGCAAGCACGATTTTGCCTTGCGCTCATAGATAAGACAGAAGCGTTGTCTAAACAAATGTTTCTCCGGTTCCACCACTGCCATACACAAAGAATAGTTTGCCTTCTTTGTTTGTCACGACATTCAAAATAGTTTCGTATGCGTTGCATTGATCATCATTGAGCCTATCTTTTGCATTGTCTACATTTGTGGTCAATGAATACTGATCATAAGCTAGCTCTTCTTGGACTAATCGGTTTCCTCCATGAACAGGAGGGACGTAATTAAACTTTGGAAATGTTAGAAAATCTTTTAGGCGGTGTTTGTTGCGGATGAGAACCTGATCAATCTCATACAATGCATGATCCTTTAGCGCATCCTTAGAAAGGGTAATAGTTGGATCATCACGCTCGCAACATGTCATTGCTTCAATGTCATCGCTCAAAAACTCCCAATGTGCATCCCATAGCTATTTGGGATTCATCACCTCAGAAAACATCAGCATGGAGGCAAACATGTCATGCATTTGTCGTCATGAGGCCCAAAGACTGGCTTCTTCCAAAGCTCGATGCCATTCATTGTCGTTTGTAAGCAAACCCATTACAATGCATGCATCTTTGAATGTGTCGTGCTCTATGCCATCCACTATCCACAAATGCTCGTAAGATGTGGCACCTTTGACATAGTTCAGCAACATTCGCAAATAATAACATTCACCTGATGTCAGGTGTGCATAATACATGCGACCAATGGAAAAACCTTTCTTACACATTGTCCATCGCTTCAACTTTTGATTCCACACCCATTACTAAGGGAATTGATTGAATGTAAGGCTTCATGCAACTTCCGATTCTTGGTTTATTTTGAACCATTCCATTAGCATCGTTCTGGAAATGGCTGACCGTGCTGCCACTTCCTACACATCATTGTCATTGTCGAACAACACCATTTGTTGATTGGGCAAATGGTATTGCAAATGTTCAACGGCAGGAAATCGCTCATGCATATCAAACTTGAAGATGTGCCACTCTGCTTCCAATGCAGATACATAGCGACAGTTGAGATATATTTTTATTTCATCAGCTTCGACCACATTTCCTTCGGTGGCATTGTCGTTCTGGCATGAGATCTCAATAGTTACATGATCATGTCCTTTATAAACGTACTTGAACATATACTTGACTGCATGAATGTTGTTGCAGACCTTAACGTTGATGTGCACATTGTATTTGGTCAACAAATAGACACTGTGCGGTACCACCCAACGATTGTCTAATTCAACGCCATGAACCAAAAGTGTGTGCCTCGTATTTTTGCGTCGATAAATAGGATATCCGTTTACATCCGTCACTGTCTCGGATTAGAACTTGCGTGGATATTACTTTTTGCATTTGCCTTCTTCCATGCATGGGGCATTTGGAAATGCAACTCCACATGGACCATGCATCATGCATTTAGCAACCGTCTCGTGGGCCAACCTGTTTGTCTTTGGATTCGAAAGTTCAGAACTAATCATGCAATCTACATCTTCGACCGTGTGTGGCTTGTAGCTTTTAGCAAAGAAGATGAGAATGTGTGCATGCGGCAGCCCACGCTTTTGAAATTCAATGACATAGATTCCCGCAATTGTGTGTCCCAGAATATGCTTTTTGTGAATGTCATTGATCAACTCTTTCAGCTTGATTTTGAACATTCGGGTTACCAAGTTCAGTCATTCCTGAGGTTGCTACTCGAGTAACAATGCTCTCTTGATCTCAGGCCATTGGGGATCGCAAGTGAATGTAATAAACGCATTCGGGGAGCGAGCCCATTTACAGATTGTCATGGCATCTTGATAATTCTGAACCATGTGACGTGGACCTACTATGAAAAAAGATGGCAAAATGATCCTCTGTCCGATGGCAGCAGCACTATTGTCACATGCAGCGATGGCGTCTTGAAGGTTTTGATAAAGATCTGCACGAAGTTTTTTTTAATTCAAGCGCAGATACTTCAAGCGGTTTTGTTCGATAACCACATAAGCATCCACAATGTATTGATGCCTCAATTGGTCACCCCAAAATAACGCAATGCCATTAGTGTCTCGATGTTGAAGTTGATAATCGTAAAATTCGGCCATTGTCACGTTGCGATGTTTTCTTTGATGTTCAAATTCTTCCGCATGGTCTTCATCCAAAATTGCATCAGTGACGCGCTCCCAAGTTCCTAGTTAGGCCCAAAATGGGTTTAAGTTACTTGAACAGTGGAATTGTGAGGAACTCGAAGCATGCTCCCAACTTTTAGCACTAAAAGGGGTAGAGGGGCATGTTGAAGCTCCGGGATGGGACTAGGAAGAATGACAAGCTTTACTTACTTACTTGAACCTGCATCAAACCAACCAACAAGTTGGTTAGTTCACATTCTGGAACAACTTTGGTGCTAAGACAAGGCATGGGCAACTTTGGACTCACAAGACTCACCACGGCCCGGACTCGGGGGAAGCCACCACCTTCCCCCATATAGTATACTCTGTGCTTCTCCGTGGCACCCATATTCGAATGGCTTTTTGTCTCGGGACTTCCAAGGAGAAGTCCCGAAACTGTCCTAGTTTGAACTCCTAGGACTTTGTGAGATCATAACATTTTGTTCAGACCTCTGATTGGGATGAGGTCTGAAGCAAACTTGTAGCTTTCCTTGAGAACATTCCAATGGTGTGTCGCACTGTACCTACACACACTGGGAGTTGGGTTGATTCCCGACTTTTAGTGGTTAAGAGTCAAATTGCCAATTTGACTCCCGACCTTTTTTTGTGCCATAACTTGTGTTGCAGATGTCCAAATGGCCCATACGAGCTCATTTTCGACATCTACACTTTGATAGCTTTCCAATGATATAAAGAACATCTTAATGCAAGGTGTTTTGACCCCTATAATTGAATTCTGAAGTTTTGGGAGTCCCGGAGGACTATCAAGTCCCAATTTTGGGAGTGTGAGTTTCATCCTCACATTCTTTCAAAATAGGGTTGCGATAATCAGTAACAACACCATTGAGCGGAATATTCAGATGCCGTCCATCCTCACCGTAAGGAAATAACAACTGATAATGTAGAGCCATGTATCCCACATGTAGTTCGGAAATGCACTGAAATGGGTTAGCTTGCTGAGCAATGACGACGTCACGCCTATCTATAGCCTCAGAACCATCTCGTACCATCAATGTAGTGACTTCATCGGCCGTTGGCACATTGTATCGGTGGGCATCTTTTGTTCGAGAGGCAATGAGACACAATTTCAGATTCGTGGGAACACTTTCTGTTGCCATCATATCCCTTGCCATTTTGAACATTTTGACATAAGGATTGATATTATACATCATGGTCAACAACCAATCCAACATCGTTGGATCAAGCGATGGCATAACGACATGGCGGTTTTGACATTCGTTTTCCGTATCATGAATGTACAACTGTGCAAACTGTGGACGCTGTCCTTCGGCAAGACACATGGATTCGATTTTGTGATAAAGCTCACTCTAAATGTGAAAGGAGTACAGTCCAGTGCCTTTTGTTACTGACTCATCAACTTTGGCACCGAACGAAGTGAATGCGAACACCAAATTGTACATGCAAACCTGATCTCGAAATTTGATGACACTTTTCTCTTTGTTGGTTAAAATAACTTCCAGCTCTTGTGGTGTTGTAAGAAGACTTGGTAATAGAACTTTGCCATTCTCGCATCATAGAGAAAAACTGTGGGTTGTTGTTGCTCGATTTTGCCAATCATTCTTTGATCCACATTTTCACATTGCAGAATCCACAGATTGTGTCCATTTATCCACAATCCCATCGTCCCAGGGTTGACACGTTTTCGTCTCCAAATAATTGTAATGCTTCATTGCCAAGAGAAGGTTATGCACATGTTGCTATTTGTTGTATGGTTTGTCGTTCTCGACACAGACAATTACTTCGCTCTTGTGGTGTTTCAGATGGCCCGACTGACTTTGTACGTTGCCTAGCACGCCATTCTCTTTGTAGGCGATTGCGACGTTCACGTGCATATTTTGACGTGTCTTGATTGAATTATATTGGAACATTAATATGTGGAACAAGATTTTGTGAAGAGCCAGTTTGCTCATCATTCTGCTGAGCTTTTGGGTGCTGCCAAAGCTGTCAAAGCACTACCATGCTACGCAATGAGTTCTTCCTCTGCTTTGGAAATTTGTTAACGAAAATGATGCAAGGTGAACAGGATCAAGTTGGTTTATTGCACTTGAGCGTTGTTCATCACTAGCATTGAAGGGCAATATTTGTGGTGCATTTGGGAATTGCTTCCAACACCCCCCCTTGCAAAAGGATAAACCTTTTGTTGGGCTTTGACTGTCCCCAACTCTTCCTGTTTTGTGCAACTACTGTTCACTTTCTCTACTCTACTTTTCTCTTTCCATTCTCTACTTAGAATATCTGTTTGTTGGGCATCGTTGTCACCCCAGAAGTTAAAGATCACCAAAGGCCCCAAAACTCGCACTCTCCAAACTACAGAGTCTTTTTCTTGTTTGCAACCTAAAACATACCCAGAAAAAACCGTGCATAGAATAAACCACAAATTACAACATCATTTTTTCCCTTGGCAGCTCCATGCCTTCAGTCCGCCCCATCTAAAAGGACTTATTCCTCTCTGTGCAACAACATAAGCAAAGCAGAAAATCACACTCAAAGCAAGCAGATAAGAGCAACCCAAATTGGAGCAACGAAAACACTCAAAAATCTCGGGAACTTTTATGCAAAATTCACAACACGAACTACTCTACGACCAAAACCCCAAAAACCAAATAAAAATCTACGCAAAGATGCAATCTTTAAACTTGAAATAAACCACTGGAGGAACTCCAAACACAATGGTCACAAGATTATCATCCCCAAAACACACACACACACACACAAAACATATACACACAAAGCGAATGTGAGAGATTGGCTTTGGTGTATGATGATATTTTGAAACAGATTGTAGAGTAATCCAAGTTATAGATCAAGGAGCTGGCTACAGGAAATTGACTAGAGAGTTCTCATGGCAATAGAAAATTTCCAATGCAAAGGAGCTTTGAAAGGCGGGGAGAGAGAGAAGAGTCTCCAAGGGAATAAATGACAATGCCCAGTAAACAATCTCACGATCGAAAATGACTTTGGTGGATCTGTGATGGTGAGTAACTTTCTCCAAGGCAAGGAAGAATCCATAAGAACAACTGCTTATGATTGTAGGGCTTTAGCATGTGTGCCATCTCTTCCTATTGCTTTCTTTGTCACATTGTGTTAGTATTCCACTCTTTCTCCGCCCCATCAAAGTAAATAGACCATGACGAGACAGATGGATGACCGAACGGATGGATGACAAAATAAATGGATGAAATGACGTTTCATGATGTCCTTTACTATATGTAATGCTCATAGGAAAGGATTGTTAAGATAATGTTAAGTTATTTGATAGTTTTTTAAAAAGTTCGTTACATTAGTCATTTTTTCCAAAATCTAAGTTTTTTTAAAATCTTAGGGCTACAAACCTTGGTGCCTAACTACAACTTAACTTTGAGATACCTTGGCTTGCCACATAGGCAACCACATAAGATTTGGTGTTACCTAACTTTTCATGTGTGGCTGCAAGAATAAAATTTTCAATTTTAACTTTGAATTACCCATGATTTAATTTTAAGTATGGTCGGCCCTTTAGATAAGTAGCTTAGGTAAGGAGGTACCCTAAATATGTACATAAGTTGGTAGTCCTACGTGACTTGATAAGTCAATAACATAAGATAGGTAGGCAGGCAAATAGAAAGGAGGTACACTAAATAAATGGATAGGTAGGTGACTTAAGTACCTTAGTAGGTAACTTAGGTGGGTGGGTAGGTTGATAATTTAGTAACTTAGGTGATTAAGTAAGTACATTAGGTAGGTGGGTATATAGACTTATAGGTTGATAACATAGATAAATAAGCAAGCAGACAGGTGGTTAGGGAGCTTAGGTAAGGCCTTAATTTAGGTAGGTAGACCCTTTAGGTATGCACAAGGTTTCTAGGTGCAGCTAAACAATACCATGGTCACGAATTTTGGAGAGTTCATTCATAGATTTGAGCTTTGGGTACTTGTTTGGGAGACTTCAAGAATAGTTGCAAAGTGAGGCTGAGACTAATAGTAGTTTTCATTAATAACAATAAATACGATTAAAAAACCCTTAATGAATACATGTGTATGGAAAGTTATCTTTTTTATAGAACTATATCCAAGTTCGATATGAAAGCATATCCGAAATGTGTTATTCCGACTCCTCCTTATGGTGTGGTGGATTGGGGGGCCCTCTAATAAGGCTCCTCCAACCTTTGGGAACGTCTTTGAGAACGAAAAGGCGTTGGGTGACGACACCCTTGCAAACGCCGGGTGGCTGCCTCCCGGCGTGCCAGGCTCCTGCCCCTTTGTAGCAAAAATTAGACGGGTCTCCGACATCAACGGTCAGATGGCATATCCGAAATTTGTTCTGAGGAGAGAAGAGACTTACACGCACCTTTTTATTTCAGGGCCCCTGTCCATCTAACGGTGGACACTCTTACTTGCCACTTCTGAAGCTTATTGGAATTCCAGCCTTTTTTTCACTGGCGAAATTCAAAACTCAAATCTCAAAAATGGTGATTTTTTTGGGAATTTCAATTGTCATAAATCGAAAAAATAAAGAAAAATAATCAGATTTCGATACTTGGTTCAAGTAGGGTTGTGCAGAATATAGGAGGATGTTTTTTTTAAAAAAAAACTTTCATATCTTGTCTATAGCCAAATTTGGCTAAATCTTCATATTGTTGATCACCACTTTGGCTACATTATAAAAAAATTGTATTGAACCAATACAATTTTCTTAAACATAAAAACTTCTTAGAAAATTTGTAGTGCGTGTGAAGGGCACATTATTATAACACATAATACTTCGTCCACCCCCAGAGCGAGCGACACTAGGGGCTGTATGAAAAACATAAAGCCCCAAGCTCTGATTTTTTGGCATAGATTTTTAAGCTGTGTAAGGCCTGCGAGCAAGGGTTTTTTGAAAACAGGCTTGCATTCAGCTCTCACCTCACACGCCCTTACTTCAATAATGCCCTCGCCTTCGCTTTACCCTACAAGTTTTTTTGGGGGCACATCAAAGAGCCGGGTGAACCGGCACCCACACTGGTAAAAACCCTGAAATTTTGTAGGATGCTTCTAACCCTGGTAAATATGGCATCCTTAATACTAAATAAGTACCCTCAGTTTATATGGTGACGAACAGTTTTGGAAATAGAAATTTCATGCAGCCAATGGGAAGGCTCAGCATGCACTCAAAGTGCC
>Ga0116227_10001149_pt1 | contig 57556 bp, 33 predicted proteins | sample S1TSphgellanicum_FD_89693 | JGI IMG/M metagenome (GOLD analysis project Ga0116227, IMG submission 89693) | Host-associated microbial communities from peat moss isolated from Minnesota, USA - S1T2_Fb - Sphagnum magellanicum MG | ecosystem: Host-associated > Plants > Peat moss > Unclassified...
AGAATAGGAAACATCTACCAAGTACAAGAGCAACCTTTGGCACTTGTCACAAGGCATTGTACATAACACTGTGAATGGAATGTACCTTGATAGACTCAAGCTTAGTAAGACGTCCTGCCACTTCCTTGTCCACTTGTGGGAACTCAGACAGGGTTAAGGCAACTTGTTGATCATCATCATCCAAATCATAAGGCATTTTGTGTTGAAGAGAGCTTGAGGGGCCTCGCCCTGCTCTCTGCCAATCTATCTCCGTGTTGGGGCTATTCCAGTCATATGTAGTCACTTGGCCATAGTTACTGTTATCCAATTTATCAGCATGATCCCCACCTTGCTCAGAGAACCCTTGCTTAAATTCTGTGTCCACTCTTTTTGACTTGCTATCTGCTATTGCAGCTGTATCAACCCAGTTCTGGGCTAGAAATGATGCCTGCAAAGAGCCACTAAAGATGTGAGATGCAACACTCTTCCATGATACAGATATATGAGATCTGAGTTCAGGTTAGAAATTCTCATAGGAGTGTGTAGACAAACCTAAGGGCAGGTCCAGATTTGGCTAACATAAGTGCTATGAAATTGTGACCAGTCTAGCCTACTGTTGACTGTACTTTTCGAAGTATATGGAAAGCTCATTGCTGCTTGTAATAGGACTGAATATGGCTGGTATGTTCTAGCCTTGGATTTACACACAGAGCTTACAGAGAAACAAAGTTCTGAGGTAGGGCAAAACATCCTCCAATTTCTAAGATAACATCCATCTGGATGATCAACTCAAAGGTATCTCAATATGCCAACTCATCATCTAAAGAAAGAAAACAGCACCCCACTATTGCAGCAAAAGTTATATGAGGCCAAGGTCAAAGGTTGAAGGTTCAATGCATCAAAGCTGAAGTTTAACCTGCAAGTGCTCATTAACAGAACCAGCAAGCCCTGCCTCGTGTTCAGCAGCAGCTAACTTATGAAATTCTTCTTGCAAAGCTTGTGCAATCACTGCATCATCTGCTGTGCTTGGTAGATGTGGTGGTGGCACCAAATCAAGATAAGCATGGTGACCTGACTCAACATAGGGAATTGCTTCAGTTTCAGAACTGTCTCTGCTTGACTCAGTTACTGAACAATGACCACTGCTTCCTGCATCATATACAACCTGTCCACCTCCATCTAGCTCATGCAGGCCCCACCGCACCAGATTCTGGTCTGCTGAATTTATCATTTGTGTTATCAACTACTTTGTGTTACTGAACGTTCCTGCACTAGACCTTTGGATTGGATTTCCTGATGCCCAAATCCTTACAACAATTTGATGACTGCCACCCCCTAAGGCTACATCCAGTGAGATGAACTGATTTTGCAGAATATTGTTGCAGTTTCTTGTTGGATTGTAAGCATTAAGTCCAGCAAATCTGCTACTACAGTCTCAGCCCTCCTTGGCTGAAAATGACATCCCAGCAGAACTCAATCCCCTACGAAAGAACAGAAGTGGGGAATCCTAGCATGTTATTTGACCTCCAGAAGCCGAGTCCACTTCTCCTTGCTCCCACACCCAAGCTCCAGAGACCTATAAAAGGCCTGAAGAAGATTGGCCTGACTAGTTCCAGATTACTGTGCTTTCAATAAAAACCATATTACCTGCATACACCACTCCAATCCAAATAAGGCACAAGAAGTGAAGGTTTGCTTTATTTTGGCATGTATCCAAAAAATATGTAACCATCAAGCACACAACTGTTGGAACATTTTGACATCCTCCAAATATATTTGTGTCAGTCTAGTCACAACCTTATCATGTCAACCATGAAGTTCTCTATAACAGAAGACAAAGTTCAAGACTCAAAACTACATCTGGATTCTGGCTTTGGAAACAACAATTCATGTGCTGGAACCCTCTTCAAGACCAGAATTTGAACATCACAGTGGTATCAAGCTTCAGCTTCTCATGAGCAAACTCACCAAGTACCAACCATATTTAAAGATATTATGGAACTGAAGCAATATTACATTCTCCTGCAATGAGAAAAGAGTATGGGTTATTCCTGGAAATTCTGTGGTTGGGTGGGTATGTAGACTGCATCTGTGAGGCATGTAAAGATGATATGGAAGAAAAGCTAGATGTTTGAATTAGAGAGCCTCACACCACACATCCCCAAAAAACTAAAAATCACCTTAATCCTTATGAAGTCATTCAATATGAAAACCTTGATGCAAAATCATTCAAATTTGCATGCAAATAAGTAATACACAGTTTGGACTTGATGTTTCTAATGGCAATCACAATAGCAAGGAATGCTCAAAGAAAGATGTCAATTCCCCAACATGTAGGTGGAAGACAATTGATCATAACCTAGATGATGGCTACCAAAACAAGAGATTTTGTATAAGCTTCCCAATATGTGCAAAGCCAATAAACAGAAGTGTTTGTACCCTAGACATCACATTCTTTTGCACAAATGTTCAATTCTTGAGAGCAAGAGCAATGCAAGCTTTCAGCATAATGCCGCCAGTTCAGGTTGTTCTAAGTGATGACAGTGCTAGGAGGTTTTGATTGACCTCATTGCTTGGCTAGGTTACATCTCTCAGGCCTCCAAAGCTTACCGACACATGGTCGACTTCAACTCTTTTCAAACGCTGTAGAGAATCCGATCTTCCTTAGGGAAGAACGCCTACACAACCAGTTCCTTTCCCTTTACCTTGGCGAGCAATTCCAGGTTTAAGATCCAAACATAAAACGCGATTAGAGCTACAGCGACACAAAGACAAAATGCTACACCAACACCAAAGAAGTGGAAGCAAATAGGGCGAGAAAAACTGTGTCAGAGACAAGAAATGTCAACTTACAAGAAAGATCTACGACCGCTGATTCTTCCGTCTTGCCATCAGCAGACGCACTTCAGTGCGCAAGAAACACCAGTGCCGCCGTCGCAAACGAAAACATCCAGCTCCAAATGCCGACTATCTCCCAGTCCTATCTCGAGCCATTCGCAAACCGTCGAAAACCAGAAAGCAGTTGTGTCCAAAAAGGTTCACAAAACCAAAAGAAGAAAAAAGATATTAAAAATCTTCGAACAGGAAAATCGAAAGATAAGACCGGGGCGTGCGTTTTTTTCTTACGCGTCCCTCGAATCGAATTACAAAGACTTCTTTAAAACTTGCAGGTGGAGCTATCTCTCTAGCAGCTATTTTTCTCTTCGATTACTGAACGAAACGCGACGAAAATTATACCGAAAGTTGCAGTAGTTTGCGAGGAAGCTGTTGAGAGACTGGGAAGGCAACGATGACTGCGAAAAGACGCAGTATCTTGAGCAGAAAGTGAACACGACGCGCAAGCGCGCACATCTAGAGAGAGAGAGGGAAGGAGAGAGAGCGCGCGAGAGCGCGGGGGGACAGGAACGATGGCAATAGGGTCAAGACGGGTTTTTCCACGTGGCATGCGTCTACTGGAGAACGTTCATTAACGGAGGAGTTTGTTTCACACGGGACGAAACTCGGGGTTATGCAAGCCACGTCATTTGGGGATATGGATCAACCTTCCTTTGCACGTCCATAGGCTGCAGGTTGCGTGTGAATGTGTTTTCTAGTCTTTTGGAATCTTCTCAACGAGGTAAAATTAATGGTATAATATATGTACACAAGGTTCATGCCATGATTTTTACATTAACTTTTTTGCTTAGTTTAAACATAAGTTGTACCTTGGATTTGTCCATTTTCCTTAATATCATATACACAACAATTTGTATTTTTCACATAAGTTTTAAAATGTAATTTTAAAATAAAATTGCACATGAACAAAAGTAAATGAGATGTATACCTAACAATGGAGATCTTTGATCTAAATGGGACGTCAAATCAATTTTCTCCCCCTTCTTTAATACTTGTTGACCCAAGTCCAACATACTTAGTTTTTATATTTATTTTAAGCATCTTTTTTTTGAAATGAAATTTCACACTATAATTGTGAGATTTTGAAAAAAAAATAAAAATTCAAATCCAATGATTATCTGGAAAAATATCATAAAAAATCACCACATTTTTATACATGGTTCAAATATGTAGCCAAATATATGTAAGGATTATTATTATTATTTTCATAGTTTGTTAAAAGCCAAATTTTGCCACTTATGGATGATAACCACTTTGTCTACATCACAAAATTGAAAGAAAAAAACACACACACGTTAGTTCTAAGTTGTTAAATATTTTATATACATGTATGTTTAAAGATCTCCTATTTCTTTCCACAAGGTGCAAGCTATTATTTGATATTAAACTATTATAGATCTAAGTGAATGCATATTGCTTGCCTTAAGGCATGGCCTAATGAACAAAATTCATTAAAAAAAAAGGAGTACGTCACTTTGGGACCCAATACATCATTCACTTTTTTTTGGTTTAAATGTGAAATTACATTTGTGGTTATCATGTGCACAAGGGTAGCACGATGTTTTGGAGGCATGTTGGCATTGGTAAGGGTCACATGCGTTGTTAAGGGTGACCTTAGGAACATGTTTAAAATTATGCAAGGATAAATTTAAGAAAATATCATATGATTTGTTGAAGATTTGACATAGTTGAATTTCAAATGAATTTGTTATGGTTGATGTATGGTGCATCATATCAATTTTTTTGTCAAACATGTCAGCAAAATTCATGTAACACCTTTTCAACTACTAACAACATATACTCAACTAATGAAATGTTAATATTAATGGAGGATTTTAATTTGCAACTTGGACTTTAAGACCTTTACAAAGCTCTTACAACTTCAACATGTGTATTTGGGAGATTAGTTGAAATCAGAATATAAGGTTTATTACAAGCCTTAACCATATAACTAAACATAACCCTATAACCATATATTTAAAATGTTTTTAAGTAGACACAAGTTCCATGTATGTATATCATTTTTTATAAACATGTTCGAAGTTTTTTTAACATCACATTGTATACTTATGTACTTTGCAACTCCTTACACAAAGTTGTCACCTTGGTGTTTCATATGTAAGAGTGTTCTATATACTCCAAGATTTTCATAGTTAACCATGTCTTTAAGTGGTTTTCTCTCTCTCAAGAAATAATAAAAAAAAGTTGTATTGAACAACATTCTTATTCAAACCTTTGTTAAAAATTGAGTTTTAGTAATTTAAGTGCAAGCTAGAAGTCTTTTTTTGTCATTTTAGTTTTATACACACTTTGCACCTCACATGTTAAACTTTGTTTTCTTCTTGCACTATTAATTCAACCCACGAAAACTTGGAATTGTCAAAACATCTTGAAATGCACAATACACAACGTTATTTTATTCCCTTGAAATATTTTGGGATTACACTAATGTTTTGTCAACAACATGTGTTAAAATAAGCAAAATTATTGGGCACCAAAAATCCCTTTGTTTAGGGAAAACTTGGAGGAAGGTTGTCAAAACATCTTGAAATGCACAATTCATAATGTTATTTTATTCCTTTGAAATATTTTTGGGATTACACTAATGTTTTGTCAACAACATATGTGTTAAAATAAGCAAAATTAGCACCAAAAATCCCTTTGTTTAGGGAAAACTTGGAGGAAGGTTAAAAAGTTTTCTTGCCAAATTACACTTCAAAGGACAACCCAATTTTTTCACAAACAATAAACACCCCAAACTTTAAAAACTTAAACAATGAACATTGAAGATTCACAAATTAAGGGTTTAGAAGATGAAGATGAAATATATTAAACTAAATAGCACATGTTTGTAAACTTGTACTTCAATCTAGTGTCAAGTCCCATAAGAAGCAACATGTTTGTGCATTAGCTCTATAAAGTTCAAAGTTTCTACATCATCATTTCTAAAATTTGGAATAACTATTCATGAATCTCAATTTCAATTTTCCATGCCATTAACAAAGAGATGACAATATGTTGAAACAAAAGCCCATAAGTCACAACAAATTTCATCTCCATTGTAAATCTTGAAACCCATACCTCATATAATAGGAAGATTTAAATGCTCATAAGGGGAATAAATTAAAATAGTTGAACAAAAGCAACAAACTAGGGGGGCAAGGGTGTGTTCACTTTTTAGTCCTATTGTTTGTAACGCGCAAATGATATGTACACCTACAAATTATACACGTGCAAATGAACCCACAAACAATGGATTAGTTATGGTACAAAATCAAAGCAAGGCTTAAATCTTACAATTTGGATGATGTCTATAGTGAAAATTAAATTTATTGTGAAGGGTGGAAATATTAGGAAGAAATAATAATTTGCTATAATGGTGGGAAAAATGACACAAAAATTTAAAAATGTGTTTTACATTTTGGTTTTTGATGTGTGCATCATGGAATGATTATTAAAAAAACCTTTGTCAAATGCATGGCATGAAGGGGAAAACACTTATTATGTTTGTTTAAGGGATCATGGGAAAGGTTTTGATGTATTATTTTCATTTTATTTTCACTTATATATATATATATATATATATATAGCGAGAACATAAATTTTATAGAGGTGAAAAGGTTATTCAAAAGCTTTGTGGTCAAGTTGAGACTAATTTTAAGAATTTTACCTTGTCATAATAAATGTTTGTTGTCATGTATATTTTTTAAAAAAAGTTCCTGATTAGTTCCATTTCCACTTCAAGTTTCAAATATAATTTCATTTGAATTGTTTTAAATACTGATTTGCACATCATGTGCTGACCATGGCATAGGTTATCTTGGGAAAATAAATGTTACCAAATTTGATATTGGATTGGGAAAACCACAATGCATGTGATTACAAGCTCAACTTCAAAATTGTTTTTTGAACATGAAATTGGCCTTATATGAACTAATGGAATATTTTCATGCAAGGTGAATCTGTCATCCTTTTTCTTTAACCCAATATTTTTCAACACAATAATTATTTCTCATGCTGATTTTGATTGGTTTTAATTTTTTTTTGTAAATGATTTGAGTTAAATCAAGATTTGGTGTTGAGGGCACAAAAATTGCCATGATTGATGAATTCCCAATGTGCACAAGAATTAGGGCAAATCAACAAAAATAAGTTTAAACCTAAGTCCAACCACATAACCAATATTCCTTATGCTTGGAATTTTTTATACGTTTGGAGATTTTTAAGAAAATACTTATGTTGGAATTTCCTTTTTAAAAATTGCTAGAAATTGAAAAAAATTGCATTGTTTTTACACAGTGTTTAAGCAAGTAGTGAAGACATACAAATCTTTTAATAAAATTTTACTTTCATAGCTAGTGTATAGCCAAATGTGGTTAAATCTCCTAGTCGATGATTGCTAATGTGGTAACACCATAAAATTGAAAAACAAATCATTACACACAACATGTTAAATATGCAAGAAAATAATCAAACATAATTTTATTCAAAACATGGAATGATTAGAAATATGAAACCAAAAAAAATTAAAATGCCATAAAACAATGTTGTATTTAAAATTGGTGTTGAACAATTTGAAAGTAATTAAACCCCCAAAGTAGGGGTATCTTCATTTGTGTATGTTTGAAAACCTAACTCAAATCTAAACTTTCATATGGCCCACTGTCCTAAGAACCTTGTCAAGAATCTTTTTAAAGGTTTATTATGGATAAAAGTAGACATTCATGGATATTATTTAAGTTCATCCATGAATGATGAGTTAAGGTAAATGAAAATTTCATATTTAAAATTTGTATAATTTTAAAATAATCACGAAATTCAAGTGATGATGATTTAAATAAGTTTAGGTATGTTAGCTTTAGGTTATATAAATCATCATATTGGACAATGCCAAATTAAGATTAATTTATAGATTCCTAAATCAAGAGGCTTCATGTGGAAAGGTGGTTTTTTGAATTTTTTTATTTAATTTTTTTTTTCCAACACCATATTCACAAGAATATTTTGAAAAAAAATTCCACCATTTTACATCCCATGTGTTTTCAATTGAATTTAATTGAATTGGAATTCAATTCATTAGGGTTTGTCCCTTCAAGAAAATTCCATAAAACAAATTGTGAACTGTAAGGATATTTATTTTTTTTCTGTTTTTTTTAATGCTTTTAATCTTGGTGAAAATATGGAGGATTTATTGTTTGTTACACATATGTCATATCATTATTATCCTTTGGCCAAAATTCATTTATGTGAAGGTTATTTCAACATGTCATGTCATTGACATATGAACATGTGTTGTCTAATTAGGTTCCATGTGGATATGTTGACATTGTTCAAAAAATTGTTAACAAAGGAATAGATATAATTATCAATGCAAACAGTTCAAAGTGAGAAAATGTTTTTTACATTTAACATGTGAAAATAACCATAATGGAATTGTTTCAATACTATGCATGATACTTAATTTCCTTTTTATTTTTTTTAATCTTTACAAATCATAAATTGTACAAATTTGTGCAATTTCTTACAATTATGTAAATATTATGCGAGATTCATATAGAGGGCAAAAGGGAGCAAATGTGAAAGCACATTATGAGATTATGAATGAAAATGTTAACATATCCAAAAAACATTGAACCTTAAATCTTTATGATGTTTTAGGCCAAGGTCCTAAAAGGACATCCCAAGTTAAGATGTTGACTTAATGAACATTTCCAAATTTGGACATCCCTAATCAAAATTTGCTTCAATGGAGTGTTTTGGTTTGGGAGTGATTTAAAATTTGGTCAACAACAAAAACAGACCTAAACAACACCAAGGATGATGAAACATGAAGAATAACAAAAAAATGGGAATGTCGATAAAGAACGACAAAATCAAAACATGCAATAATAAGGGTTTTAAAAATGGATGATTGAAACACAAAAGGTTTTAAGTTGGACATGATTTTTTTTAGATAATAGGGGGCACTACGATGTTGAGGCCCGAAGGTTAAGGACATTGGCTAAAATGTTAGAGGACACCAAGAAGTACATAGGGGACATTATAGGCATTAAGGTCAAAAATATTTTATATTTTATATTTAGGTAAAAACATAGTCAAAGGAGTCACCCAAGTGAATGGACACTCCTTAAAATTACATTTTTGTATGTTTGAAAAATCACAAGGGAAACATAATAAATCGGATTATTATAAATTTTTTGGAATATTTTCCATTAATTGAAAAATTTATATGTTGAAAATTTAATACAAATCAAATTTTTTTTTCCATGTTCAAAGCACTCAAACCTCGAGAATGGGTAATCCTTTTTTTTTTCAAATGTCATTTTTTCCTACTAAATTTGCACTATTTTTTTTGAAAATTGGAGAAGATTTTAACATTAATGATTAAAAGGGCAAAAGGACTTGAATTAATGAAAATTATTTTATCACCAATTTGAGTACATTTGGTTCAAACGCACTTTTGATTTGAAAATTATGGATTTTGAAAATGTGGTTTTAACAAAAATTGTTCATATTTATGTGATAGAAGGCATGAATGCATAATATATATGATATAGAAATTAATTTTTAGTCAATATTTATTTATATCTAACATGCAATGTTAAACTAGATATCCAAAATATAAAATTTTAAGTTATAAGCCAACACAAAAATGAAATGTGTCATGTGTAGTCCTTGGAAAATGACTTTTATTCTAGCACCCTTGGCTCCTTTGATTGTGTTTTCACCCATTTTCAAACTAGGGTTTGTTGGGAAGCATGGTAAAAAAGACGTTGGAGGATATTGGAAAGGCCCAAAAAAATTATTTTTGAAACAAGGGGTGCCAAAAACAACATCATGGGTGCTAAAAACGTTAATATTTTAGTAGGTGAAAATTAAATATCATATTTTAGAATTAATGGAAGTGGAAATGATTTTGTGGACAATCTAGACATGATGTGCATTACCAATGTTTGGTAATTAATTTAAAATAAATAAATAAATAAACATATAATAATATTTTGACCTATGCCAAATTTCAATTGATGTCACTGGTAGTGTGGAGTAGTATGAAGCCCAAGTTTTCAATTTATTTTTTATGTCTTATGTTGAGGGCTTGCAAGATGTCATTTGTGATATTTGGAGTTTTTTTTTCTAATCACATGTCATATCTTTTAAAAAAACTTTTAATGGAGGCAATTTCAAGGCCTGAATATTTACAAGATTGTAATTGTGACAAGAAAAGGATTTTATACTAGCCCATATGTTTAACTATAATCAAACCTTTCAATAGCACAATTTGACTTATTGTTATTGAGGAGATCCTTTCAAAAGATTGGTCATTGTGTTTTCACTTTCACATTTTTAAAAAGAAATTTCACCCTTTTTGTCTTTAATAATTTGTTATGACCATTAAATGATGATGTATGAGATTATTATACATGACATTCATTCACCTTTGATTGTCATCTGGGATACATTCATGGTTGGGGTACTACTTTTTAAACAAAAGACTTCAAAACTTTTTTTAAAGTTGTCTACTTTACATGAAACAAATTTAAGTTTGAAAAATTGAAAAGTTCAAATAATTTATATGGTGGTGGTGGTTTTTCCTATGCATACATATTTGTGCATCAACATTTTGGTTCAGAATAATTAAATAAGTTTATATAAATTATTTAAAAAAACTTGCATGATGAATTCATGCATTGTGAACTATAATTAAGGCTACAACTTCTAAGCCTAATGGATAAAAAGAGCCAACCAAATGGCCAAAAAAATAGTCCTATTCCTTATAATCCTTTGGAATGGTTTTCATAATTTAAAAAAAAGTTATATGGTGTATAAATTAATGAAATGCATCCAATGGAGATTATTAAACATAAATGTAAATATTATTTATTTGTAATTTTTTTTTGAAATCAATTTCATTACTTAATGCATTTCTTTTAAAATTTTATAATTTAAACAAAGGCCACTCAAGTTAATTAAAAGGACTCAAACATACATTTATATTTTATCAAATTTATTCTTAATTTTTTTTATTAATTTAACATGACATCATTTTAATAGTAGACATACAACGATCCTCAATAATTATAATGTAATAGAAATTATAAAAATCCAAATTAGTCCTTTGCAATCCTTTACCTATAAGACTGTCATTTTTGGGTACCGCAACAATGAATAAGCTTTCCAACCAAGGTAGGTTTGTCAAAGTTTCCAATTTAATTCATGGGTGTTTTATGTGTAAATACATTCAATTAGTTGATTCATTTGTGTAGTTTTGTTCCACTGCCATGTTTTGTATTACAACAAATTTTATTAAAATGCTATTAAGGTGTTAGGTTTCATTAAATTTTCAAGCATTTCTTTCTTGGAACCTTATTGAAGGACATGAAACATGAAACTTTGCTTCTCCATTGTGAACCATTCAAATTTTGCAACTATTTTTCCAAGGCCCTTCATCATTTTTTTGGATGATTCCTTTCCATGTTAGACTTTTTGTAGCACCTTTCATACTTTAATTCATATATTTTACAATTTGTGGAATTTTTTTGGGTTGAAGGTAACCCACACAAAGATGTACTTTGGTGTCAAATTGCTTGCCAATATCAATAGGGGTATATTTTCATTTCAAATGTAACTATTGTATTTTGTATACTTAGGGCTAAATATTTTAAACTTTAAATATCATTTACCATTCTTTTTGGACATCTTGTTCCACAATGATACATTTTTCTTTTCTTTTCAACAAAATTTAAATGTAAATTGTAACTTTCATTAATACACCACATTCTCACAACATACTAACAAAACTTGCCTTTTACAATTGACCCTTCATCTACTTGGAAATATATTTGTTGTTATTTTGAAAACAAAATTGGAGGTAGCTTGGAAGCTATGGAGGAGGTATGAGAAGAACAAACATGAAAAAAAAACCAAGAAGTGAAAGGAAGAAGTTAAGGAGGACAAATGAACGAAGGGATTCTTAGGAAAGAAGGAGAGATTTTGTTAGGAGTGAGTAGAAGAATCAAGGATGAAAGGGAATTGTTTTACTAAAAGTTCATGTCATTGAGTTTGGAAAATAAAAATAAACTTAAAAGGAAGGAGGTTGTGGGAATATAGTGTATTCTAGGAATATAACATTTCCCGTTTGTTGGTGTTAAGAGTTGCAAATTTGCTAATGTAGTTTTTAAAATTTAATTATAGTTAAACATTAAAGAAATAGTGTGGTTGGTTGTTTAAGAAAATATAAATGTTACAAGAAAGAAAAAAGAAAAAAAAAAAACATGGGTATAAATAGGATATCAAGCATGAAGAAAATTGTATTTTATAATTGAAGGGTGTAGCATTTATAAAAAGATGAAACTTATAATAATTTTGGTTAAATATCGATTGCAACAAACCTTTTGGAACTTTAATGGGTTTGGGGAGGATGGATCCCAACTTGTTAGTCATATAAATAAATGGTTAGTAATTGAGGTGTTATTATTCTATCTTATCATGTCATTCAATTTCCATATACATTGAATAACTTCTTGCAATTGATACTTGGCATTGGCTTCCTTTTAAATGTGATTTTCATCCATTTATTTTACCTTCAAGATTTTAAATAGGTAACATTTAGATTTACTTTAAACCCATTCAGTAAATAATAAGTGGGGCATTCCAATGTGTTTGCAATGACCTATTGATCATATGTGTACTCTTTTATTACATCCATGAAGGTGTACACTTGGTCCTACAACGTAATCCATGATGATTTTGCATCCATTATCCAAGGAGATATATATTCCATGTGTATAAGATGATTAGCAAACATAAATTGTCCAAAGGTTCATTCATTCCTATCACTACTAGAATTCTTAGTTTTTCAAATGGTCCAAATTAATTAATTGATCTTTCTTGATTAGTGAACATGTACATTTTGATTATAGGTTAAGGGCTTAAACAATATGTGTATCTTTTGACCAATCAACTTGGTTGAAATGACTTATTTGACTATTTGTCAACATGGACATCTAGTCAAATTGGACAAAAAATTGACCACCTTGGTCAAAATGGCCAATTACATTTAGTCAAATTCATCATTAAAAAATGGCAACTTTTGGTCAAAATGGCCAATGGGGTTGTAGTCAAGTAGAACATTTAATCAAGATGGCCAATGTTATTATAGTCAAATGGGGCATCTTACCTACTTACCTACCTATAATCTATCTACTTGCCTACTTATTACAACTTACTTACCCATTTATTTATTTACCTACTTTTGTATAACTTACATACTAAACTTACTAACCTTTGTACTTACCTATCTACTACAACCTACTTTTTAATTTACCAACCTACATACCCACGCGCCCACCCACCTATTAATTATTACTTATTAATTATTACCTACCTATTTACCTAGTTACCCACCCACATATGTCTTTACCTATTTATTACACACCCACCCACCCACCTACCTCTTACAACATACGTACCTACATATTTCATAGTCTTGTAATGATGTGTCGAAATAAACATGTGAAATAAAAAATTCAACAAACTTTGAACACCTTTTGATGGTGTGGTCCATTGGTTAAAGACTTGGTTTTGTCACAAATGCTAATACCATGGAACTCATTCAAGTAATTGTTCATCCATGTACCTAACTTTTAGTTTAATTTCAATTCATTTTTAATTAACTTCCAGTTAAATTTTAATTCACTTCCACTTAACTCATAGTTCATTTTTAGTTGACTCTTAGTTCATTTTAATTAAATTTTAGTTAAGTCCGAATTAATTCCTAGCTAATTCATAATCAACTTTGAGTTAAGTCCTAATTAAATGTTAGTTAATTCAAAATTAACTCTTAGTTAGTTCCCAATTGAGTCTTAGTTAACTCAAAGTTAACTCATAATTAATTTTAATTGAATCCTAGTTAATTGTAATGAACTCCCAGTTGACTCTTAGTTAAGTCTTAATTTAAAATTTCAATTAAATTTTAATTAATTCATAGTTGAATTTTAATTAGAAAGGTTCTTAAGTTTAACTTCTTTATTCGATGCACACATAGATAGAAGCCTCCTTGGAATTTTTCTTAAATTAGGTTCCCAAAGGGATATAAATAAAAGTAGGACCTATCATTTTTTTGAGTCTTGCACCATAGCCTTGTTATGTTCTTTTCATGTTTATGTTTATATACATTAGTATAAGAAAGATTCATTTTCACGTTTGTCTTTCACATCTCGTGTTTTAGTTTTGTGTTTTTGTTTTGAATCACATGGTCTTGTTTTGTTTTTTATTTGAAACTTAGATTTAGACCTTTCCTTTAACTTTTGTTTTTGTGGATCTTCGTGTTTTTAACATGTTTATCATTGAGGAGGTCAAGGGTTTAATTCCTAATACTTGTAACCTATATATGTACATGCTTAGGGGTTAAGGTTGGTAGGTTAGGTTAAATAAGCTAATTAGGTTATATTATGTTAGGTTAGGTTAGGTTAGGTTAAGGTAGGTAGGTAGGTTAGGCTAGGTTAAGGTAAGTTACCACCTACCTACCTGCATTTTTATGACCTACCTACCTACCTAATTATATACAAATTATTTTTATAATTATTTAAAAAAAATCATTTGATCAATCAAATGGACCATTATTCATGAATCAAAAATGACCAATCAAATGGTCCTTACTTTGCAAATAAAAAAGACCACCCTAATCACATTGGACATGTTAAAATCAACTTGTTCAAAATGACAAGGGGTCTTTTTGAGCCTTGTTTAAATCTGATTTTTTTGACCAAAATTCTTGGTTTAAAAAACTAAGAATTCTAGTAGTGTATATTCTTTAAGTAATGGGGTTTTATTGCATTCTAAGAAATGTAAACATCCATAGTCATAAAATGAACAATGGTATGTGAATAGATTTCCATTTTATTTCTTCTTTGAAAAACCATCCAGAACTAAATGCTTGATTTATTACTAGTTGATGGATTTGTTGGAAATTCATGTACTTGTTTTTTAAAACTTTTGTTCTTTTGATTTTTCTCCTTTACACCCTTCATGTTCTTGTTATTCTATTCATTAGACTAATAAAGGTTCACATCATGTAAGTCACCTAATTATTTGTCTATTCCTTTAATTAGTCAAGTGGTTGTTCAATTATTAGTCACATTATACATAGGAGCAATGCTTTAAAATGGTTTAAATGACCTTTCAATTACAATTAACCTCTACTAAAATAACCACAAAGTATTTTATAAGAGAATGGCTTAGTAAAGTAACACAAATATTGCACACCATTACAAGAAATTTTCAAGTATTTTAGTTGGAAAAAAAATCATTCAAAATTTTCAATTGTAAGAAACAAACTTCTTATTGACATTAAAATGGGACATTAATTTGAAACTAGGAACCCACATTTTAGAATGCCAATTATGTTGTCACTAAAAATGATAAATTTTGAGCTTTCTCTAGAGTCCAACAATGTATATTTTTAAGTATTGAGAAGATTTTGAATGGTCAGAATCAAGATTCAGGTATTATGATTAATATTTATTTAATTTAATTTTACCTATGTTTAATTGGCGAATTAATTAGAAGTGTGAGTATATAAATTGGATATAGGGGGTCATGGGGTGGTATGTGCAAAGGTCCTGCATCCATTACTTTGTTAATAGAAAATTAATATTACAAAAAAAAAGGGAGCCACAAAGGAATTGTAGCAAAGGTGAATTGCAAGCAATGTTTACAATTTGAGTTACTTTGTGTAAAAAATGTTATCTAAAAAAAATGATGATTCTTACAATGGAAAGGAGTTGATTTTTATATTAGCAATGGAGGGAGTTGCATAAAGAAACAGAAAACATGTGTTAAGGTTAAAAAACATAAAATTTCAAATTTTCATATTTGGCAATGGCTAGGTCCAATCAATTTGAATCTAGTGTCCTTGGAAGGACATTTTCACAAGCTTTCCAAGGATATGTTACAATAAAAATTGAAACCAAAACTAAGTTTCTTAAACCCATTTTAATTAAACTATTAGTGTTACAATTGTTTCATTTTTTTCCTTTGATAGGTTATTGTTGCTTTGACTTGAAATTTCTCTAGTGTGTAATAGACCTCATGATGTAGCATCTCCCAAAAATTTAGTTGTTTTTAGAATCATGTGGAGATATAATTGAAGGAATGAATAAAAATGTTGAAGGAGGAATAGGTGTGTTCAAAGTCAGGGTGGGAAAATGGTGGGTGGTTATTGGCATCCCTAGTTATTAAAGCATATTTTTGAATATTTGTACCCATAGCTTTGGGTACTTTAGAGTTCCATGGCTTTTTCATTGCACCTAGAGATCACATATGAACCATGATCAAGATGCAAACTATTGTTTGTTTTTGGAAAAAAATAATGTAATTTAATTGGCAATCATCCATAGGAAGATTTGGCCAAATTTGATGATAAACCAAATATTAACTACACATCTTTATCCATGTTCTGATCAAATATGAATACCAAATCTAATATTATATTTATGGCTACTCCCTAAAAATCAAATATACCTTTTTTCAATTTCTAGTCATTGAACCCTCCAAAATCACTTCATTTTCAAATTTTTATTTGTAATTTTTATTTCTAGAGAAATTTTGCTAGTAAAAGAATGGTTAGATGCAACATGCAAATGTTGTGCAATCTTTCATAAAAAATGTAAGTGTTTGACAGTATACCAAATTATATCAAACACATTAAATAAGCCCATTTATTAGAATACCATCAAAACCATTTCATCTATTTTGAAGAAACAAACCATTGGTTGTTACTACTTAATAAAACACTAGTGTGGTCTATGCCATTGGCCTAAATGTGAAATACATGATTATTTAATTGCTCCAAGTGTGAATAGGACCTTAGCAATAGAGCCCAATTGCGAAACAAAAATTTAAAATATTAAATTATAAAGATGAAAATTAATCAAAATTCAATACCTCCCCCACCTTAGGTCTAAAAATTACAAAGTCACCTTCAAGAAATCTCACTCATAGTAATTGCATTTTTAAAATTTGATATGCAACCCTAAAGTGTAAAATTGGTGAATTCAAAATGAAGGATATAATAAAATTTCTATGGGCATCAAATGATCCATTAACATTGGTGGAGTCATGAATGGCATGACCTAATAACTTTCACTATGTTAGGCTACCTATGCAATTCCACACTACAAGTTTGACTTGACATAAAAACAGCCTACCCAATATGAAACAAAGAAATAAGTTCAATGAAATAGGGCAAATGACAAACACCACTTCGCTTTCCTTTCAATTTGAACTTGAAATTCTATACATATACATTCTACTACATCTTTTTGCTAGGTAATTCATGGCAAAGGATTTGAAATTTGAACCATGCAAGCTAGGGTGGCACATTTTTCCCCTAGCAGGTAAGAAGTGCCAAAGATTTGTAATTCGTGATGGTATCATACTCCCCTTGACTTGTATGGTTAGAAGTAATGAATGAATGGACACCAATGGAGTGGACAAGGCTGGTCAAAGATTGAAAGAGAAGGGAGAGATTTTGGGCCAAAGAGGGGGGTTGGAGTGCAAGTTGGAGAGTAGGCATGGAGCTTGCATAACGTGAGGGATGGCCTCAATTTTCATAACTCATTAACAAATGAAGAGCAAGAGCAGTTACAAATTTATAGAGCATAATAAAAAGGTTCACTCAAAAGGGTGGCCATACAGACACCCTACCTTCCCATAATTATCCCTGTCTCTTTGCTAAGTACTGTCATTTTGTACCACCCACCTACATAGGTAGGTAGGTACCTGGCCAGTTTGTGTTCCTTCATGAGTGATGACTACCTATTAGGTCTACACTGACAAACCCTAATTTACCAGGATTCAATCCCATGTCTAGAACCTAACCCATTTTTTCTTTCTTATTGTGATCTCATCTCTTGCTATTAATTATTTTCAGGATTGCACCAAGTAAAGCATGTTGAGGGTTGGGCATTGAGAGAACTGATTTACTGTTTGGGTCCCAGCACCCACCAGTATTAAAAACATCCAATAGTGCATCATCCATTGGAAACCTGTCATGACTCAGTTATGGATGACCCACAATTGAGTTATCTGAAGGTTCCATTAAAGGTAATCTATATTAGAAAACTCATACTTCTTCCCCTGACATTAGCTAGGTAACTAACTATTATCTATAGTAATGCTCATGCTTGTTATCCTCTATTGTAAGATAAGTATATCCCAGTACATAGGTGACTTTGGCATAAATTATTATTATTATTTTTAATTCTGTTGAAGTTTTTGAATTTTTTTTAGCCTTGTGGTTGAAAATTTCAAAAATTTTAGATCTCAGAAAAATTTAGAATCAAACTTTGGTCTAGTACAGATCAAGAACAGTAGTTGTGAATACAGTGATCACAAGGAGAATAAGAAAACTCTGAAGTTGAGTTAAAATTACATGTTAAATTTTAACTCAACTTCAGAGTTCAAAATTAAAAACTCACATGAATCTTAAATTTTGAAATAAATAAATTATTTGACACTCCTGAGCTGAACCCATCCCAGTACCACTAAAATAATGCTTCAGAGAGCTACTTTCATATTCCTGTAGTGGAGCTAATTGATGTAATGAGTCGTGAGTAGTGTGCATTAGGAATTTGTGCCTTCTTCACAATTTGGGTGCTATGGAACTAGTACTCTAAGCAAGCAATACTACTAAGAATACAGGGAAGTTCATTACACTAAGCGGGTAATAGTAGCCCAATGTAATTCATAGCATATTTGTAGGGCACATTATGTACAGCACTAACACAAATTTCATATTATATTTCAAGGGCATGTTATTTCCAGCACTCAGAGAAATTTCATAGTAACTGTGAAGGGCATGTTATATCCATGAATATACCTCCTCATAACAAGGAGGGACCTTAACCCTACTCCATAAGACTGGGAGGGACTTTATGTGGTAGGTAAGGCCCTAGGGCAGGGGTTTTACTGGAATAAGGGCCTGTGGGAGGTGGAGCCGAGTGTGGCCAGAAGAATCCAGTAGTGCCTCTCACTCAAGGGCTTTAATGTGCTTAAAGACCATGGCTACAAGGCGAGAAGAATTGCAAGTGGGCTTTAGAATTTTCAGAAAGCCCACGGAAAGAAGAACTGAAGCCCAACTCTTAACCCTCTTACATTGTTGCGTTGTGCTACTTCTTAGTTCTTTGACCCTTTTACGCTATTGCGTTGCGCTTGAGCTCTTGACCCTCTTATGCTACTCCTTAGTTCATGAACTTCTTGCGTTGCTATGCTGTGCTACTCCTCAGTTCTTGACCCTCTTACATTGCTCCTTAGTTCATGACCTTCTTGAGTTGTTGCATTGTGTTGCTCCTTAGCTCTTAACCCTTTTGCATTGTAACATTGTGTTACTTTGTAGTTCTTTGACCCTTTAATGCTATTGCATTGCTTTTGATAACCTTCTTATGCTATTTTTTAATTTTTAACCCTCTTACATTGCTCTTTAGTTCTTGACCTTCTTGCGTTACCCTTTAACTCAGCTTCGATAACTACTACTTTCTTTTCTCCTTTGTTCATTCTTAGTAGCAACTATTCCTTTTCTCTTTCCTTTGTTCATTTTTTGCATCTTTCCCTACTCTTCTTTTTTATCCTTTGTTCATTTTCACTAGTTGCTCTTCTTTTTTCTCCTTTATTCATTGTTAACAATAGTTGCTAATGCCCTCTTTTCTTTCTTTTATTCATTTGCTATAGTAGTTGTAATAGTTGTTGGTGCTTTTCTTCTGTGTTTTTGTTCATTCTCACTAGCAACTACTAGTGCTTTTCTTTTCTAAACAAAAAGCTCCTTTTCTCTATCCTTTGTCCACTCTTGTTCACTATCGTCCTACTCTTATTCTTCTTCTTCCTTGGCTTGATTTTGTAACATGTACAAAGTACTAAAACTAGTTTTTGAATCCATGACCTTATGATTAAGTGGTTAAATCCTTCTACCTTTGAACCCTAACATGATATTTTTTCTTGTAAGTGCTAGGTCTAACGTTTTGTCTACCCACCTTCCCAATGTTATCTTATTTGGTTTTATGTAATTCCTTTGAACCATTACTATGTTTCTTTCCTTTTTGAAAACTATTTAAAAGGCTTGAAGCAAGCCACATCCAAGGGTTGAAATGCATGAGATGTATGTGAAGGTAGAATAATCATATCCAACCCAAACTCTTTAACTTATTTAATTACTTCAAGGGTGACATGGGACCCATGCCCATTTAAGATGAGTAGATGCCTATTTGTTAAGGATATTCCACTTAGTAACCTTTTGAAAAAACATAGAAACTTTTTGGAAGGAAGGTAATCATCCATGCCTTTGATTGCATAGCCATATAAGTTCTTGGCTTACAAAGTTGTATGTAATTGTCATGTATCCTCTCTATTTTAAATATGTAGAATTGTGACAATGCTATTTTTGTTGCATTGACCATACAATTAACAGTCAACCACTCCTTAGATTTTAGGATAGTGCTATACACTTGGTGTGAACCTTGTTTTGCAAGAACTTTTATTCCTAATTGTCTTCCTGCTTGAATGCATGTTTCATCAAAATTCTAGATATGGTTTGCAACATAGTTGTATTTGTTGTAAAAAGATTGTAAATTTTGGTAAATTTTTTGGCAAGATTGAATTGTTAGCCCTTGTGCTTGGCTAATATCCAATCTTTCAACTTGATAAATGCTAAGTTAAGGACATTTCTTCTTGAACCAGTACCACCAAAAGGTCCTTGGTACCCTTCTTCGAAAAGGTGTTGGCCTTGTTTGAGTCAATTTTGTGACTTTCATTTTTAATTGTTGTAAACTAATTGATAGCCCAACTTCTTGCATAGACAAAACCTAAGCAACCATAGCCTAATCTTTTTTTACTAGTAGCACGCTTGCTTGTCCAGGTTTCTTAGATCTTGTTTTCACATACAAATGATTAGACAATGAAGTAATAAGTATTTTCCAATGCCTACTTGCCTTCCTCAATGAAATTATCCCATTTTCAATTGCATCCATGGCCTCCTCCAATGCTTCAATTGTCCATTTGCCTTTAATGATTATAGGATTCCATCTATTAACTTTTTTCTATTTTGTTGCTAGTTCTTGTCCAAAAGATGGTAGGACATTTTCCTTGTTGTGGCTTGGCTCCTTTTGTAATCCACTTCACCTTCTACAAGGTACATTGATCATCATGATGTAGATTGCCTTGGTCCCAACCTCTAACACATTAGGGGTGTGTTATTTGGCCCTATAAGAAGTACAAACTTGAATTTTGTGTATTTTGCCCAACTTTCAAAGAAGTATGACAAATCAAGGTATGTTTGAATTGCATATATCTATAGTTGTTGGGAAGAAGTTATCAATGCATAAAATTGTTCAAAATCATCCTAAATTAAATTCTAGTTTGTTGTTTTTGTACAAGCGTAGGTGTGTACAACAAATTGCAATTTCTTGGAGTTGGATAAAATTTGCTTTTCTTATGATTAATTAGATTGTATCTACAAATTATAGAATTTTACACACAATGGTAATATAAAAAATTCTTAAACTTTTGGTTGTAAAGTTGATCTATTGCAAGTTTTCCTAGTTGACCTTCTACATCCACCCTTAAATCTTGAGTTCCTATCTTTTTTTTGATAACATTAGGATCTGATCCTTGATGTTCAAATTGTTGTAGATTTTTTTTGGCTATTGTACTATTTATATTTTGTTGATCTACCTTTAGTTCTTGTAACTTTTCTTTGGCTATTTTAAAATGCCCTTCTTGTTCTAATTTTATATGTTAGGACTTCTATTTTTTATCTAAAACTTTCTACAACTCCTATGTTATTTTCTTTTAAATGGTCGAGCCCATTTGCTCTCAAAATATTGATGAAAGATTTCAGATTATCCCTCTTGCAATTTGGAAGCTTTGACATGTTGAAAGAATTTTGCTTGTGAATTTGAAAGACAGATTATGAATTCAAACCTTGCATCATAACCTTGTGAATTTTAGCAAATTAATTTCAATGAGAATGGGATGTGCTTGAACTTGGGGGGAGATTCAAAATCCTTTTTTAATTAATGTGTAGCTGCTATTTTTGCATTAAATTCTTATAAACCCTAATCCTTGTTTCTAGCCAATTGTGTGCTATTTAACATGACCTTTGCACCCCATCACCAAACTAATGATGTTCATTTTAGTGTGCAATCCAATTACCTATGACCAAACACTCATTCCCACCCCAAACTTGGGGTTGTTATAAAATTGGATCATTTTTTTCACATGACCAAACATTAAAAGTATCCCTCATGTTCCCCTCTTTGCATAATGAAAATCAATTCATGGCCCATCACTAAATTAGTGCCTTGTAAAATTATTCAATTTTTTTACAAATGTACCCACTTAAACCCTTAATACTAAACATTTAAATTTGATGGCTGGTCACCAATATGAAAAACCTAGAACAATTTTTTTTTCAACCAAGCATTTGGTAGTGGGCTAAGAAGACAACACCCATAAGCAATTTTTTGTTTTGACATAGGTTAGTTGCTGCACTACATGGGTGCTCAATGACTGGCCTCTATTTGGTGGTGGGCAAGTTTACCCTATCAATGTTTTTTTTTTTTTCGCCCTAAAAATTCGTTGATGGGGCCATTTTGATTTATTTGGCAAACCTTTTCCAAAGAACTCATAAATGTGTTGGTAGGAGGCATGAATCTAATGACACACTCCCCAAAAAATCAAATTTTTGTTACAATTCGACAAATTTTTGTTATTGCCTTGAAGCAACTTTTCACCCCAAAAAAAAAACTGCCATACATGATCTCATCCTAGGCTGCTTATCTTGGGAATGCCCAACCAAGGGCTTTACCCTAACTTTTGTACATGATTGGCAATTCTTAGTTCTCATTATGTACAGGGGAAGAAACCCCTTTGAGGGGGTTTCTTGGATTTAAGTGCCTAACCGAAGGGTGAAAGCCCAAGGTTGGGCCTGAAAATCTAAGAAGACCCAAAAAGGGGTTCCTTCTCCAACATGATGAACTTTGTAAATTTAAAGAATCTTACAAAATGGAAGGTACTTGAAAATTTGTGCATTCCATTTCATAAGATTCTTGAAATTTGAGACCAAATTGTAAGACACTTTGTAAAATTGATTTGGTTGAAGATTAAGTCTTGTTTCATCTCCCTTACACACAACAAAACATAAGTCTTTAAAAATATAGTATTAGTTTGTTCAAGTAGTTAACATAGAAAATATGTAATATTAAATATGTACAAATTAATCAAAACCAATAACTTGCCTAATCATTATAAAAATAATGTAAGATTATATATATATATATATTTACATAAGAAAATTATATTTATCTACCTAGAGGACCTGAATTCTTTTCAAAACAGGGTATCATTCACAATTCAAGTTCTAATTGAGTTTTGAAATGAGGTTGATTGCTTAGTTGAGTTCTAATGACAGTTCCAATAAAACTTGAAAACTTGAGTTAAGACACCCTAGAACTTGAACCTGAACTTGTTTAATTCCCAAAACCTGCCAACACTAGTTTGTTCATGTTTTTAATAAGTGGCCAACATTGGTTTGTAATGTGCATTTGCACACCAGTGTTTAAAAAAAAGTAGTGTGAATTTGCAGCAAAATTCAGATTTTAAAAAAAATGAAAAAAATAAAATGGTTTCATGAGTTTTTAGTTGCCAAATTCGGAATTAAAAAAATAAAATTGCCAAATCATTTGCTAGAGGTAGCTAAAAATATAGAAGGATTCTTAACATTCTTACTTTCATAAGTTTTATCCCCAAATCTGGCTAGGTCATCCACACTTTTGGCTAAATCATCTTGTGGATTATTCCCACTGCTGCTGAGAAATTTCAAAAAAGAAAAAAACACTAGGCTGCAGTCATCGCTTCTTTTTTCAATTTTGTAATGTACCCAAGGTGGGGATTCATATTAAAGCAAATCTGGCTACCAATAATAATAATAATAAGAAAAAAAAGAAGTCATCCTTCTATATTGTGTGCTAGAAGGGTGTTTAACAAATTTTACTTTCATATTTAGCTTGTCACCAAATTTGAATAAATTTCTTGGAGATCATTGCCACTTTGGCTACATCACAAAATTGACAAAAAGAAAGAAAGAAAGAAAGAGTTGTGGTTCTTTTAATGGAGATTTTTCGCCAAATTTCGACCTGAAAAATAAGATTTTGACCTATACAAAAAACAAATTGATGGGAAAAGAAAATGGCCCAAACTCGCCAGATTTCGAGTTAAAAAAATTCCAAATATCGCCAGAGTCTTATGAAAGCTTCCAGAAGGCGGCCAAGAATATAGAAGGGCTCTGTGTTTTTTAAACCCTTCTTTCATATCTAGTATGTAGCCATTATTTAGTCAATCTATTTTCTGGATGATCGCCACTTTAGCTACAACATAAAATCCTGAAAAGAAACTCTGGCCCGCCAGTAGTGACCATCCGTGCATTGAATGTGCAGCGATTTGGTTCTCCAGCGTTAATGAGCTCCGTTCAACTTCCGATTGCAGCATTGAATGTGCAACTTCATTCTCCCTCATTAAAATGGGTGTATGACTATTTGTGTTAGTTATTTTTTTTCCTTACACAAGTTTTGCTTTCCGTGCGTTTACAAATTGCGCCGGAGTTCAGTCAGTCATTATGTAGCAATCATCAACGGAGGGAGCATTTTGCGCCTTTGCGTGCGTACTGTGTGCTGTATTTCTTCCGTTGCTATCGGTCGTAAGCAGCCGCTCCTGCCATTAAAGTTGTATAAAGCACTCAAGGTACTCTCTCTTGGCAGTAAAGGTGCCGTCCGTCATGAGGAGGAAAAATCGGAATCCATAAATTCTCAAATGTGCTTCTTTATTAAGTATTCAAATTACCTGCTCTCGAGTTTTAGATCTTTTTCATTTTTGTTTTTACTTTTAAATTTGTTTTTTTTCCTGAGAAACCCAACAATAATATTACACAAAGTGTTTACACGTTCCAGTCTTTAATAATTATAATTTCTTTTTCTTTTTTCTTTTCTCATTTTTCGACAAGAAAAATATGATCTCGACATATTCAAAAGATTTCAGTGGAAAAAAAAAAACCACACCTTAAGTAAGGCAATTTTGAAAAAGAATATAAATGAAAAAAAATTCCCTTCTACAATAGGTTCCTAGAGGTAGCCAAAACTTCAAAATTTTGTATTTATGAATTTGGTCTATAACCAAATCTGGCTACTACAACCTACATCACAAAATTGAAAAACAAACCTTGTTGTGTTTTTTTTCCCAGTTTTTTTTTGTTTTTGGTTTTCTCCAATTTTGTGATGTCGCCAATGCAATGACATTCACAAGAAGTTATATCTAAAATTAAGCATCTTGCTATAGGGTTGGTTACCTATTTGGAACCTATTATAGAAATTTTGTTGTAATTTTAATTTCTTTTTCAAAATTGATCAATTTTGTGCCATTTTTTTCATTTCTTTTTCCTTTTTTAACGTCAAGACTCAAAACTATTTTTTCAAATTTAAAAATTGCAAAATATCTATTGAAAAAAACCCTTGCCTACAACTTACAAACATTTTTCTTTGGGTCTATTTTTCTTTACAATAGTTTGTTGATGAACACTTCATTTGCCTTGACAAGTTTTGATTGCTCTCTTACATTTGCTCTTTTACTTAGTTGTTTTAGCCTAGAATTTTGGAGTAGATCTATCAATCTTTGTATGAAATCTACTTTCTTAAGATCTAGTCAAGTCCATATAATTATCTTTGAGCATAATTTAGATTGAGCATAATTAAAAGTTAATTATATGGACTTGAAGAATGAGTGATTATAATGAATTCATAAATTCAAACCTAACTCCTTAATCAAAAAATTCTCAAGGTAAGGCTCATAAAATGTATAATTTAATTTTCATATTATTCATCTTTCTACTCATAGGCCATAGTATTATTATTTAGAAATTTATACTCATAGTAACCCGTTTGGATTTTATAATATTTTGAAATAAAAATGCTATGAAGCATAGGGTTTTTGCAGAAACCTAATGCATCTATGTACCAGATGCATAATGCATATCTAATGCATACCTAATGCATGCTTAAGGGCCCAACAAATACTAATTGGAACACCTGTGGTTGCATGTGATTATATCTCATAGTTGCTGGAAATGATTGACCATAAGTGCAGCACTTGGGTTCTGAAAGCTGTGAGTGGATATGGATTGTATTTTTGGATGGCCCTCGCCCCTGACTTAAAACCCTAACCCTCAAACCCTAAACAAGTTAGGTACTTATTTGTACAAGCAAGTAACTTCCTGTACCCTGTAAATACAGAACTTGGGTGAACTGCCACCTACACTGGTACCCATTGTAACAAGCCTACAAGAAGGGGAAGGCTTCTTCCCAAGGTCCTCACCGTGTTCTTGGCTGAAGTACACACTATGTTCTTGGGCCCAAGAACATTTTCTTCACCAGAACATTAGTGTTGTTCTTCAGCATATAGCCCTGACATTTGGAAGAAGCTTTCCTTTACACTACAAGGGAAGCACAAGGTTTATATTTGAATGTTTAAACGGAGGTTCCTTAAGCAAATGGAAGAGAAATTGTGCATTATGTGTAGTGTGATGCCCCAGGATGGATGCTTTAGGGAAATAAGGAACCTTGACATGCAAGTTGTGGAGGTGAGTTTTTTCAATGCCTAGTGTTAGTCCCTGCCCCCATCCTCACACATAACTCCCTTTTTATTTGTATGTGTATTTTGAGAGATCTCCTCCAGAATTTAGAGGGAACCTTAAGCCATGATGCCAGCGGACATTCCCCAATTTTACACGGTCCCATGGAAATATTTCTTTTCTATGAAAGGGGAGAGAAGCAAGGAAATAAAAAGAGAGTTGTTTACATAAACCTGGAAAAATGAATTGTACAAAAATGGAAGATTATTTAAGTCTCACCACCTGGGTACCTTACAATAAAATTATATTTTATTGTCGAAAATTTCAGAATTAAAACCTCTTCAAACCCTGAACCAGGAAATTAAACTTAAATTAATTATCCGATATTTTTGTGCTAAATCCGTCACGCTACTACAGTAATGATCTTTTGAAGGTCTTGGAATAGCCAAAACAGACCTGGGATTTTTTATTCCGAAATTTTTCTTTTTGACATTGGAACCGATGGTTCTCTAGTTTCTGAACACTTCAAAGAACCGGAACCAGATGGTGGTGACTTCTCGTAGCGACAGACTGACGTGTAAATATGGTTCGAAAACCAATGGGTAAATGGGGATGTTCTTGTGGCCAACTTCAGAGTAGAGCATTCTTGGGTTCCGCAACGCATTTAATTTCTCTTCTGAGAATAACTACCGAATAATAGAGTTGTCCACTGGACATTGTAGATGTAGTGCCCGACAGCCTTCCAGGCGATGATGGGGCGATTGGGATTTCCGTTTGTTGTTGCGCTTGTCAGAGCTGCGCTTTGTCTTCATCATGTCGTGCGAGGAGAGCGGCGTCTTCTGCTCTGCTGCGATATGCGATGGAATTCCCTCTCCTTGGCGGTATTCTATTTGGTAATGGATGATTCGAGACCTGCCCCGCCCCCGCTTTCTTTTGAGCTTTCAAGAGCCAAAATGGTTCGAGAACCACTTTGTGATCTTTGTGGTTTCCAAACCTCGTCTGATATCCTCCGAACTTCCTGTCTTCATGAATGCGTGTTGCTGAAGTCACATGAGTGGTTATATATTGGACTGGTGTTCATTCTGCGCTCTTTTTTTTCCCTTCGGTGATGATGGTGATACTCTCATGCTGCAGTGATCTCAATATGCATTTCGTTTATCTCTTTCTTTCTTTCTTTCTTTCTTTCTTTTCTGGATCGTGTCTTGACAAGTTATATACACGGCCTGGTATTGCAGAAAATTGGCCCTCTGGTGCGTACGGAGCTATGGTAGTTAGACAGGAATCTTCAAGGATCTGAACCACGGACGAATCAGGTTTTATCTCGAAGTAGAGGTTCCTCCACCGGTGTGTCTTATAAGTTCTTTGATCCCAGTGTTTTCATTGCAAGAGTTGTGCATTCTGTCTTGACGAATGCCGAGACGTTTGGCAGGCATCGGAGTGCGAAATCCCCATTTCATAGACTTTTTCCCTCTTCTGGTGTCCTCGATTCGATGTCTTGTCAGTATCGTGCGGACTTGTACATATTGCAGCAGTGTCCTAAGCTTCCTTTGATGATCTATTCCTGATACCGTAGTACGCTGCAAGTACAACTTGGCGGATTATGTCTCCCGTCAGTCCCAGAGGGTTGTCTGGCGATTTTACCGTCAGTTTGAGAGGTGAAGAACCGATCAGGATGGAAGATCAACAGAACACTGTACACGGAATGTCGCTCGGCACGGCGTTGTTCGAGGATAACTTTCTCGTCGCAGTCCGCACACCAGCTTATCAACAGCTAGCTCCGGAAGTCTCGACGTGGTCCACAACGGATCCCACTCTCCTTGGGACTGACCATTCCTGGAAATATGATCGCGCGCCAATGTCTAGAGCCCCGGCTTTCAACAGCGATATGCTGACTTGTTTTCATCAAGGCGCGTATGAGACTCTCGATCACGGTTTGTACAGAAATCTGCAACCCTCGGCCGATGCCCTTGCAGATCCACATTTCGCGTCCATGCAGTGCGAGATATCCCAGAGGCTGCAGTTCGACACTCTGGCTAATCAAGAGCAATACAATATTAGTACTTGCAGCAGCATTCCGATGTTCACGGCGGAGGAGGCGATGTGGCCAGCACAATGTGCGACGTGCAATAGCGCCTCGCAAGAAGACACTTCGTCTGAGAGTATTAACATGGCCAATGAGAACTGGAAAGTCGAGCCCGATATGCTCCGTCTGACGGAATGTATGCCTAACTTTCCAGCAGAGCGGTACTCATCGTCAGTTGTCTCTGACGGAACTTGCGCCTTATGCGACTGCAATAGTACTGTGCATTCCTTGAGTCTTGAAGGCATGCAACAGCACGAGAATTTCCTTCCGTTACCGGATGCTTCTTGGATCTACAATCAAGCCGAAGAAGGTGACGACGCGATGCAGTTTGGAAGAGAGCATCATGTGTTGGCGGCGTCAACTTCCTTCGACGTGCTAATGCCATGGGCGACAAGTACCGCGGTCGCTTCCTTCAATCGTGGTGACAGGAATTTCTCCTCCTCGAATGATCGAGAGAGCGTTTTCCGACATGCACCAGATCAGTATCCTCCGCAATATCTTCTTGCTGCGGACATGACACAAGGGCTGGGGTTCGCACTCTCCCCACTGTCCTCAGCAGAAGCCTGCAAAGAGATCAAGATCCGAGACCCGCCTCTGATCCCTTGGCAAGCTTCAACCGGAGGAGTTCAAGCTCGAGTTGGAGGCGCTACGACACCTGGAAATCTCGCAGAACGTGGAAAAGCAAATGCTAAGATCGCGACGACCTCAATTGAACCACAAAGCGTGACTGCTCGCAACAGGCGTAAGAGGATCAGTGAACGTATCAGGATCTTAGAGAAGCTCATTCCCGGAGGTACGAAGATGGACACGGCTACAATGCTGGATGAGGCAATTGAGTACGTGAAGTTCCTTCAGTTGCAGGCGCATTTCCTTGAAGCCCTGGACGATATTGGGAAAGATGATGCAGTGCCGTCTTCGACACTGGTCACCAAGGACACGAAGAAGAAGAGAAAGGTCGCGAGTCATGGAGGAGGTGGTGATGCTGTTTTCTATGATCAGTCCTGCAGTGCAGCAGCCATGCCGATCATGAGAAGACCAGTTACAACAAGTCCTCTTATTCTTTCAGAAGTACTTCAGCAACAGCTCTTTAAGCAGAGACTTTGTCTTGTCTCTCTTCGCCAGTGTCCTTCTCACTCTGTCCTTTCTTCTTGAGGTCTTCTTGGAGAGTTTTGTAACGGGCCACGGCGTGGTTAGCTGACTCTCACCGGTGTGCTTCAGAGGCTTCAGGAACTTTTTTCGCAAACGTAATTCTCTCTTAAGATTCAGTCAACACATCTCTATCGAGAGAACTCAGTTGTCTGCACATGCGTGAAGTTTCGCTGTGGTGCAGAGTAGCCCTGCAGATTGCATAGTTTTTCAGAGCAGCTTTTTTCGGTCATAAGATCGCTCGGCGCGAATTCTTGATACTGCGGTTTAGCGATGAGCACTGTTGAATCGGACACTCGAGTAAATATTTTGGATCCAAGACTGTCAGTTCCGGAGTGTCCCTATGAGTTCTTGAGATGTGTGAATTCATGCTTAGTGTTGTATGCCACAGTTCTGTTTTGGAGTGGCATAACCTGTGTGCAGATTTAGCTTGATCAATGGACCGTAACGAGCTGGACGCTGAGGGAGTGACAGTTTTATGTCTTCAGGTGCATCCCAACTGTTTCTTGGGAGTCGACAACCTCTCTGTTGACTGCAAGGTCAGATATGATCACGCTTTCTCTGCTGCAGCAAGACGATAAATTGAAGTTTAGGAGAATGAACATGCCTGTTGTAGATTCTTGCACTTGCTGCAGAGTCACGATTCATAAGGGACCTTCCGAAGCATATTACATCTGCATGCATCCTTTCTAAGTTGTGTTGCTCGATGACTTCAAAAAATTTGCATTGCATCACTTATTGTTGATCTCTGGAAATACTCTTTTGGTGTTTTGGCTTGACTTCATTGTTCGTTTCTTCACACAGAATACAGATGCTGCTGATCTGAAAACACATTTCAATGCCCCAGCATAAAAAAACATCGTGGTTGCACTGCAGGCAGGCAAGTTTCCAATATTCTTTCAGATCTTGTAAGTCTCAGTCTTGACCCTGGTTTTCGAGAGCTTTCTTTTCTGTGATCCGAAATACTTGAAAATTGGGTGAACTCTGTGATAATTAGCCTGTTACTTATAACCAGCTTCATGGGTTCCAAACTTGTCCTGTAGAATGCGACTACTCCACGTAGGTTCCACGCAAGCCTGCCAATTTCACATCTCCCCATTCCTTTGTATGTGTGTGGCCAGTTTAGGAAAGGAGGCAAATGTTGGACACTTTCCAACCTTAAACAGTGTATTTAATGATCCATTCAACTTCCAAAATATGTGTCACGCAGAAGATAAGATCAATACAATTTAGGGAATTTGATCTGTGTCTACTACAGACACAAATATGCCATCTCAGAATATTTTTCAGTGCAGATTTTAGGTATTGTATCAGATGTCCACTTAAAGTAGATACACAAGTAATATTGTGGGTAGATGGCGATACCATACATCTACCCAATGCAGACAAAAATTCCATGATCATGGTTCCACATGACAGATCGGTGTACATAAGTAATCTTTGTGAAGCAGATGATGACACGTATGGGAATGTAGGATTAGCAAATCAGTTTGTATAGAGTTTGAGTGTAATTGGAATTTGTAATTCAAATTCTTTACAGTTTTGAAAAAATTGAACCCTATAATATGACAAACCCAGCTGATGGGTGAATCGTAGGTATGTTTTCTGTCATTGATGTCCAACTAATGAGATGTTGTTTGCACCTTACAGGCTTTGAAACTTGTGCAAAGTCGTGAAAGTCAACTGTACCCAAGATGTTGGAACGAATAATACATCATGATTTCACGCTTCAGGTATGTTAGCACAAGGTCAGTATGCTTAACCGTGAGTGCTCAATTGATGACTAATTTTCAACTCTTCTCTTGCATGGGCAGTGCTAAATATGAAGTCAACTTAGTTATGGCATAGTCAGTATCACCACTAGTGCATTATCTGCAACTACTAGTGGAGTTCGGAGGGAATGAATGTTGCTGAAGTATCATCCAACTTCAAGTTGGGAGATCAAAAGCATTACCCAGTGCTCATGACATCAAGTCCGGAATGGAACATTAAGTTGATGCTTAAAGCAGCCCACAAAATTTAGGTAGTAAGTGGTGTTCTGTGGGTGTCAGTCTGACCATGGGTTATCCACAAGGATATTTCATAACTGAAAGCCCTACTTACTTCTGTAGAAAAACTGTTGAGATACCCTGACTGCCAGGTACTGGACTCTTGGATACTGTGGTGAGATCCTACTCGGGTGGGTTATTAATAGGCTGTAACCCCCATTCATACCCTGACCGACAAAAATCAAAGCATTCCTACCAGGTTGAACCTAGATAGTGGTTTCAGGTTTCCTTAGGTTCATCCCTGTAAGTTAAAGCTATGCCAAAATTGTCACGAAAATTTGTTTCCTGTTTGTGACTTACTTGCACAAATCAGGTAGCTGCACATTGTTTTTTTTCGGCACTAGATGTGATTTAAACTAGGATTAATATCAGAGTTAACAAAACTAAAATTGAAATACTGAGTGGTTATCTAGTATCAAAATAGTTATAATAATAAAAAATTCAGTACTCCTTGATGTTTGCAGGGTCCGTGATATACCACTCTGCTGCTTAATTCCTTGGGTCAAATGGGTTGAATATTGTCCAACCGAAAAGAGTAATGGGTGTTAGATTTTCAGAATTTCTTCTATAACCTGAAATGTATGGGAAGATCCAAAATCCATACCAGTGTTTCTTTTTTCAATTCCCTGATGGAGCCAAATTGGCAAGCATCTTTTGACCTAACCATTGGACCTTTTCTAGAGAACTCTTAAATGTGTAGGTAATAGACATGAATGTGGCAAGAGAAACAGTTTTCTGTTGCAATTTGGCAATTGTTTTGAAAACCAAAATTTGTGACAAAATAGTCTACTTTCAGAAAAATGTGTTGTGTTTTGGCTAATTTTTAGCCCAAAAAAAAACGACTGATTCAGACCCAACAGGGTCAGTTTTTTTTTCAATTTTATAGTCTAGCAATCAGCCCCAGACAGATTTCGACTTAATTGTCAACAGTTCTGTCCAGAGCATTTCAAGTGCAGCCAGTATAGAGACCTGCCCTGACATGCTTCCCCAATAATAATAAAAAGCACGGGTGAAACATGGCAACTTGTTGTTGAAAGAAAAGGAATTTTCGCCAAAATTTTGAATCAGTGTCTCCTTTTGACAATTTTTCATTGCAAAAAAGAAAAAAACTGAAGAGGGTATAAAGAAACCACTATTACACACACAAAATGGGTATAAAACTACGTTGTGCAGTTAACTACTTATGAGTCAAAATACAGGTAACATAGATTTAATTGGCAACCAAACACCATTGGCAACCTATGTCTCTTTCTTCCTTATGTTCTGAAGTGTTTTTAGTTCATTATGATTCTGTGTCTTGGGTTTGCAGGAGATATGTACTTTGTAATTAACACTGTCCTGCACCTGGTGGAACAAAACACAGTTGTCCCAAGTTCCAACCTGATTTAGGGTTTGGAGGCACTATTGGGAAACTCAAAAGTGAATTGCAATCTCTTACTTGATTTACTTCACATGTAAAGGGCAACATGCTAAAAATAAAACTCCACATAATTCTATATTAGAAGATGTTGTTTCAGATTGAATGTACATGATCTTTAGTGTGCATGTTGACCTTGTTGGGCCTGCATCATACATGGTCATCCAATCCAATGTGGTCATCCAACTATTAGTATTCATTCTTAAACCTCTAAAGGGTCTTTGACACTCAATATATCTTCTGAAATTTGTAAGTGCGCCCATTTTCAGAGCATTGTGATGTTAACTTCATCCAAAATTTGACATACGTGCTATTTTAGTGTTTTCTCTTGAGATGCTTGAATATATTTTCAATCCAACTTGTGAATGGTTTATACATTTTTGTTTTTGTGAAGTGCAAGTTTTTGAACAATCTTTCAATTGTGAATGGCACTTTCATGGATTTGTGAATGTGAAGAGTACTCTCTGGAGCTGTCTTTCACTTGTGAAGGGCACATGGACTGTTCAAATTTAAACCTTTTTCACATCATGTAGAACAACACCTAATGGTGTAGGAGATGAAGCTGTTGGAGATGTATGCGGAATTCGGGAAGGCTACAATGAATGAACACCTCACCAAGACATCATGTAGGATGGATAGTTTGGGAACATGAAACATTTTTGTGTTGTATTCTTCTTGCATAGCCAATCACCATGGTTCAATGGTTTCTTTTGTGGAGAATTTTTGCTGTTTTGAGGGAAAAAGTGCCCAACAACATCAACACATGACGATTTTTTTTAAGAAGACCTAATTTGTCAGATTTTTTGAATTGTCAAATTTCTACCAAATGTTAGAGCATCTAGATAGGTCCAAGCACAAGAAACTATGCCCACTTAAAGATACTTTCTATGTTTTTTGGAAAACGTTCATAAATTATGCCTTAACATATTAAACTTATGCATAATATCTATCTCAACGATGAATAAGAGTTAGGTTTTTTGATTGTATGTATAACATTGAAGATACCACATGTTTTAATATGCATTTAAATATATTTTACAAATACAAATACAAGAAAATAGGACTTCAATTGAAAATTGCATATTTTCAAAGTTGATAATGGTTTAATATACATTAATGTAGGTTCGACTTTTCATATATAGTCATAATCTATCATAGACTTAACATTAAAATATTTGAAAATTTTGAAAAGTAACCACTTTTCCTCCATCCTTCTTATAATAAGTTTCCCCAAACTTTACGTGTAAGTTATCATAAACTCAATGGAGGCCCCATGGTTTCCTAATGAACCTTTTGAATAAATCTTTTGATGGTTATGTCATAATTATGACTATGATTGCCATTTGGAAATATTTTATGAAATACTTTACCATCCTTACGCCTAGCCACAATATAAAAGGCTTAAAAAAATTCTAGTGTTACAGTTGTTGTATCCATATCTCACTAAATCTTGTTGTAAGTAGCTAGTCTTGCAATATCACAAAATTCAAAAAAAAAAAAGACGATATCATGGTTAGCTATATATACTAACAATCCATGTGTATCTATTAACCTTTTTTTTATTGGTGAAATTTGTGAAAAAGAGAAATTCAAAAATCTAAACTTTAAGTGACTTGGGAGGTTTTCCATTGCCAAAAGTGAGAAAAAATAAAAATTGTAGAAATTGTGCAAAAAATTGTGCATGATAGCCACTTTGGCTACAAATTTTTTTTATAAAAAAACAAAATTAGTATCTACCTACCTAGTAGCTTCCAATTGTTTTACCTATTTAACAACATACATAGCAATTATTTACATTACTTACCCACCTACAATACTTTTCCACTTACATAGGTACTATGCGGTGGACATATGAAAATTTACATGGTAATTCAATTGTGGTTCATCCACAATTTATTTTGCTACTAGATTATATGTGAAAGAATGTCATTATATATGTTTGTTTATATATATATATATATATATATATGACAATTTTGGCAACTAATCAATGTTTAATTTACATATGTTGCCAAAATTGTCATATATATGTTTTGTGTCCATCACTAGTCTATGAACATTTAAACCATTAAAGTGATGACCTATTACCATCAATGGTCATCCTTCTTGTTAGTTTGCTAGGGTAAACTCCAAGTTCTAATGTCTTTCACTTCATCACCATTAGACCTAAATATTTTTCTGTCTTTCACTTTCACTTCATTTTTTGTGGGTGTCTTAAACTTAGGGATGCAAAGTTTTTAACAAAAGAATTGAATAGTTGATTCATGACAATTTACTTGATGGACACTATGGGATAATGTATATTCAATATTGTTTCAATTTGATGTAAAGGAGAATCTTCAAAAGCACTTCACCCCTTTGAAAAAACATTATTTTTATGAGGGATGGTCAAATGTGGTATCTTCACCTATTCTTTCCTTAACTGCCTTTGAGCTCCAATGTAACACCTTCAAATGCATCATGAAAGCAAATGTTGATTTTACCATGGAATCACTAATCCTTGTGAATCCTTTCATTTGATTATGGAATTTTTTTTCAACCTTGAAGATGTTGTGAAGCATTATGTTAGAATATTTCAAACTTAGAAATTGTTCTAGTTCCAATGTTAGGGAACATGGAGGATGAACGAACTTTTTCAACTTCATGAAATCCAAAAATAGATTCAATAAATATTTCCACCTGGTGGTCTGCCTATATTCTTAGAATTCATTTATCTTGGACAACTTTTTGTATGATGCAACCTTTGAAGTGTGGCAAAAGATGAAAAGTAGGATGTTAAAGGTTTAATGGGGCAAGAAATGCTTGTTTTTTCTCCTTAGTTGTTTTTTTTTGTCAAGGAACTTATAGTTTTTACTTTTAGTCATTTTGTTTGTCCCTTTTGGAAAGATTAATTCAATTTTTGGATAAAGTTCTTTCCTTGACTTTTTGGAAACAATACATTAAATAACAAAATTTTGAAATTACATACCAAGTCTTTTGCATCTTGTCCATATTCTAAATTTATGGGCAATATTGCTACGATCTGATTCTTCATTAGCTAGATTTTTGCCAACTATTGCTAAAACAAAGTTGAAAATTTTCTCAACTTTTAATGAAATTTATTTGTTGCTTGTAGCCAAATGCCAAAGTATTTAGCTTGTGCATAACTAAAGGCCTTATGCTTTGCACTTGTAATGCCACCAAAAATGCAAGAAAACTACCTTGATCATAGCTGCACATTCAAAATTTCAATGCATGTATAAGTATTTCATAATAAATGAGCTAAAGATGGTAAGCATTAAATGATAGCATAGAATTAATTGTTGTTTAATCTTCATCACAAAAGTACACTTGTTCACCATCAATGCCTAACATGAAACCATTTTCTCAAATTTTTAAAAATTACCCAAATTAAAATGAAAATTGCATCAACTAAAATTATTGTAACTTACTTTTTTAGTAGAAGATCTAGGCTTAATGGTTGAGATTTCTGTAAGTGGAACAACCCAAGGTTCAAATCCATTTTCAATAATCTTCTTCTCAAATGGCTTTTCATTTAATGGCTTTTCATTTAAGAAAAAATTACTTCTTTGGGCAACTAATCGAGTCAACATTTCCTTGAAGAAGTTCAATTAGGGATCATTAATCACGTTGCTTGGGGAAGGTAATGTTGTTCATGAAAAGGAGGTCATGTTTCCAAGGGAATGTGATAATGTTACTTTCCCAAGCAAATTGAACCAATAATACCCTTGGGGAGCATAGTTAATAATTGTCCACAAGTTTTCCTAAAAAAAAAAGTTCTTTGGTTGGTTATAGGTTAGGTTTTAGTGTACTTGAACAAAAGGTTCACAATTTTTTTATTAAAAATGGAATGGGATCCGTTGAATTGTGTAATGATATTTTTACTAAAATGAAAACCAACAATTAAATTCGACTTTCACATTCTCTAAGTAGAAAAATACAACATTTTTGAAAGGGAAAAAACTAAACCGTACTTCCAAGCAAAGTTGTCAATTGTAATTAGTTGTAAACAATGAATAAGTACACACAATCTTTTATTTCAAGATTTATACACTTGTTGGACAAGAAAAATATTACACAAATGTTTTAGTTTTACATGTGTGTAAGGTAGATGGAAATGGACCCAATCTTAAATTGGATAAGTTCCAAAATTAGATGAATTTTTTTTGAATCAAAGGTTTTATGATTATAAAAGTTTCTTTTAAAAATCATGTTAGACGTTTTCTCAAACAAAACATAGTTGTCAAAAACCAACATGATGTGGCCATTTTGTGTTAGAGGTCATTTGGACATTTGTTCTACTGCTTTAGTTGCATCTATTACAATTGATGCAAGAAAAAAATTAATTACACCCAAACTGCCCCTGTTATCTATGGCAACTGAAAATGGATTCGGTCAGCATAAGATTATTAATTGAAAATGAATTCGGTCACCATAAGATTATTGATCGAAAATGAATTCGGTCACCATAAGATTAGTGGCCAAATTTTCAACTTTCTTATCACTTAATTTGGCGACCAAAAAATTTTGATCGCCAACTTTTGGTTGCCATAATTAGTTACTGAATTTTTTAATTTGTTTGAAAAAAATTTGTTATTTACTTGAAAAAATTTAATTGTTTGATCAATAGTTGCCATTGATCCAATGGGTGAATTTGTTTTGTCAATGCCCAAAACATTTCAGTTAATGCCCAATTATTTTGGACAATGTTTAAAATTTTTGGTTCATGACCAATTTTTTTTTGGGTAGGGTTTTAAAACTTCAGTTGCCAACTTGGACAATTGTTAATTTTTGGTCATTAGACTTGGCAATTGAAATTTTTTGATCCTTGACTGTGGTGATCAAAAGTTCATGATAAAAAATTTCGAACATTGTTAAAAAACATTTCAAGCATTAACCAATTTTTTGAGCAATGACAAATTTTTGTTTAGTTGTTGGATCAATGGCCATTGTCAATTGAATGACTAATTTTTTTCAAATAGTTCACAAATGTTTTTTTTGATAGGTTGAAGAAAATCTAGTTGCCAACTATGGTGACCTAATGTTCGTGATCGAATTCTTTTGACATGTAATATGTTTTTGGAAAGCTTTCAACAAGTGTTATTCTTGGTGACCAATAGTGATTGAAAATTCAATCACCAACAATAAGAACTTTCAGTCATTAATGATTGAAAAGGTTTTAATCGTCAAACTATTAACAACTCAAAACTTTAGATTGCCTTATGTATGGCAACTAAAAATGGGTTTTGGGCATTATAGGAAAAAACTTAATTGTTGGCAACTAAATTGGAAAGGTGGCATGTAATGTGTTTTTGGGAAATTTTCAATGAGCTCTACATTTTGAAACCAAAGACAATATAAAATTTAGTTGCCAATGACAAGATATTGCAGTCATTGGTTTAACATTTGGTCACCTTATGTATGGTGATTGAAAATGGGTTTTGGTCACCACAAAAAATAAATTGATCATTGGATGATGACTAAAGATTTTAGTTGTTGGTGACAAAGTTTGGAAAAAACGCACATGTAATATTTTTTTGGAAAGCTCTCAATGAACTTTATGCTTTGTGACGAAAAACAACTAAAAATTTAGTCATTAGTGATCAAAATGATTAGCTTTACGCTTTGTAACAAAAAACAATGAAAAATTTAGTCACTAGTGCTGAAAATGCAATCATTGGGTTTTAGTTGTGAAAATGTTGGCAACCGAAAACTCTTGGTCACCTTATGTATGGTGATCGAAAATGGGTTGTGATCGCCATTAGAAAAAGCTTGATTGCTGGTTGGCGAATGAAAGTTTTTGGTCATTGGCAATTAAATTTGGAAAAAAGAAACATGTAATATGTATTTGGAAAACTTTCAATGACCATTACACTTAGTGATGGATGGCAACCAAAAATTTATCCATAAGTGGCAAAAAATTATAGTCATTGGCAATTGAAATAAGGTTTTAAATGCCAAACTATTAGTGATTGAAAACTTTTGGTCGCTTTATGTATAGTAATCAAAATTGAGTTTCGGTCAACATACATAAGGTGATCAAAAGTTTTTAGATGCTAATTGTTTGGTGACTGAAATCCTATTATGGCAATTAAAAGATGTTTTAGTTGCCATAGGGTTTATGGCAACTGAAACTAATGTTTTTTGGTCGTTCGTAAGCTTACCCCAAGCATCCAAGATCGCTTTTGACATAGATTAACCCTATGTTGACTTAAACATACCTTATATTAATGTGAAATAAGGCTGCGTCTATGTCCAAATGCATTCATTATGTTGTGATGGACACATAGATGAGGTGACAACCCTGAAACAAAGTAAAAAGTTCAAAGTTGAAACCAAAAGTTCTCTTGAATATAAAAAATTAGAAATACTTGTTGTGGTTTTAATTAATGTTGTATGTGTATATTATTTTGGATATATTTCAAGTAAAGGAATAAAGTGTTTTTTAGTGCATTTACAGGTGAATGGATGTTACAATGTAAATAAAAAACTATCATAGTTTGATAATTTTCGAAACTTATGGAACTTGATATTTCATGGTGGATGTTTGGAAAACATTTTGTAAGTAAAATTTTGAATTAATGGTGGTTTAAGTCCCAATATATCATTGTATCATGAAATTGGAACAAATATGAACAAATTATTAAATGGAGTACATTTTCATTTTGTAATAGTCTTGTCACAATGTTGCAATTATAAAAAAGGACTATGAAGGATTAGATTTAATGGTAGTTTATTTGTGAAATTTTACACATGTAGAAAGACAACCATGTAAAAACATCTTCTTCATTAAAATTCTCAATTTTTTTCAAGTTGTGAAGTTCATATTAGATGTTTTAAAAACATTTGTTAGTACATTATGTAATAATGATAATGAAAATTGTGATTTTTTAATGTTGTAAAATGTTTTTCCATTGAAGATGTAGATGGGTTAAGTGTTGTTTTTACCATTTTACATAAAAGAATGGATTTTCAAAATAAATAAAAAATAGTAATCTATTGTAAAATAAAGATTCTAAATCAATGTTTATAAAATAATAGGTGTATTTTTACACAATGATACAATTACCAATCAATTGCATATTGATGGATTGAATAATTTATTTTATGTTTGAAATTCAAGTGAACTACATGTGATCATTAAATAATTTCCAAGTGTGTGAAATCACTTTTTATAATATATGTAACCCCAATTTTTTCTAAATTTTTTTACACCATATCATGCATCTACCCTTACCCATTGGGTGAAGATATATTAAGGTCATAATTTCACCATTAGGATAGGGTCTATGTATATAAAAATTGTGATTTGTGGTAGGTGATTCAGTTTTGAGGACACTTATCACATACCCTTATTTTGAGGTTTGGAAAATAAAAATAAAAATTGTTTACTATAAAATTAAAAAAATATGTCAACGTTTGAAAATATATTTGAAACAATTTTCGAAAGGCCAAACTCAATGGGATCATGCACAAATCTCATGTTAAAATGCAAAAATGAAATTCTTTAATTCATCCTCAGAAAAATACACAAAAACACATAGAAAAACTTTATATTTTTTTGTCAAGGAAACATGGAGTGCAATTACCTAGTGCTAAACACACAAAAACATAAAATGTCAAAACTGGATAAAAAATTGTGAAGCTTTTGTGAATTACACATGCACTCTTGGTTCATGATAAATAATCTTGCTCAATGGTTTGTTGACCCTATATTCCAAAAAGTTGGTAGAATTGGCATGAGCACATCCCAATAGATTGATAGAATTGCAAACACCCTCATATGGGTTTTTGATATATTTAGATTTCATGTCCCATTCATCCTAATCCTACTTACTTGAATTTTTTTCATACATATCTCCTCTTGGGTGTGGATATGTCTTGCATATACATAAAGGGCACATGAATAGAATATAAAATTTCAAATTTACATGCCCCTAGGCATGTGAGTATATTGATTTTTTGAAAATACTTAAAATAAACAATATACCTTATTCATACTTGACAAATGTATGTAGGTAAAAGATATACCTGCACAAAATTAGTTTTAACCCACTTTCTAACGCTCCTTATTTAAAAAAAAAAAGAGATATCATCAAAAATCCTTAAAAAGGTTTATGAAAACTTCAAAAATATTCTTGAAAAAATACTTTTCAGTTGGATAGTTGTCCTCCAAGAGGATTGAGACTTGTGATGCATTTAATTCGGTGCTCCTATTTAGTTTTGTTTAGAACATAAATCAAACCCAAAGTAGAATTGCATAATATGATAGGTGTTAAATTCATGTTTGAACAAGGGGGGAAATTCAACATTTGATATGCATATATAGTAACTAGACCACTTGATGATTAAAATAGATATCAACTACAATCATTTTTGAATTCCAACCCACCCGAATAAAAGCAACAATAAACTATGGACATTGATGGATCGGCACACTTTGAACCTTCTTTCAATCGGAGCTATCACGATCTTTGGTTGTGGTCATTTTAGAACAATCTCAAATACTTCAGATTTTATGTCCCCTTATGCCCTTTCAGAACCCAATTCGACTTATGAACTTGATCATAAGATGGAGATGGTGCTAAGAAGCAATCTCTTAACTTCACCGGCAAAACACTAAAATCTTCAACTGACCCGATTTTTGCAACTAAAGAAATAACGTTCAAAGCTCCCCTGAACTCCCACCTAAAAAGGTACTTGACCCTCTCCATGAATGAAAAGCAAGACACAACTCAAGTGTATTGAACTTGAGTAGAATAATCCACAACAGACCAACCCAATGATCCTCTAGAGCCTCTCATCCTTTTCATCAATTGTCCCTATTGATACCCTACAAATTGACATTCTGTTTCCTAACTCCAGCGTGGAAATCTTGGAGACAACAAGCAAAATGCAAAATACCAATTTTGGGCATTCATCCCAAGAGTCGGCATATTACAACTAGATCTTCAAAAACACCCCCACTTCAAAGAAAAAGAACCAGAATCCTTAGCTTGGAGTAGTGTTGCCATTTTGTAGTTTGTCCTCACCGTCTTGCTCTATCGCTGGCGTTGTTCTCGTCCACTCAAAAGAAAAACAAACAACATGCAAGTCCTTGACCTTTTTCACTTCCTTAAAATCATAGTTATCACTTGCAAAAACGCCCACAAATCACAAGGCACTCCTGTGAATGATAAACGACAAGATAGTAGGTAGTTTTTCGACGCTTGTACAATGATGGTAAGCACCCATTCATAGAGCAACCCTAAAAGTTGCCATCCGTATTTCTGTGTTACAATGGGTCTTAGGGTTGGCCATGGATCTCAGGGTCACCTAACCGTAAGAGCCATCCCACTCCTGAGGAATAGGCACAAATCTCCCTCCTCTTTTCAAGAAGGGATAGTCAAAGAAAGACATAAAGATCGGCAGCAGTGGTTGCTTCTTATTGATGAACTCCTTGGCTAACATCATCATTAGAGTTTGGGAATTGCTTTCTGATGAGGAGTTTGAGCTTTTGCTGTCGTTTACAGAAGGTAAAGATGCAAGCAGGGTACTTGGCAGTATCAGCTTCAAGAAGCTGATGTGGATCATGGCCTCTGCGAGGAGCGGCCGACAGAAGATGCTTCACATTTTACAACCTTCTTGTGGCCCTTGGCTTCATCATCAGTATCATCAGCAGCTGACCAATTGCTTCTGGAAACATTGGAAAACAACAACTCCGGCATCAAGCATTGATATTGCATAACCAGTTATGTTTACCGTTCGATTTAGTCCATTTTAGGGTGCTTTTCTGATGCAGGAATCTGACCAACATGAGGAGCTTTTTCTGCAAACGTAAAAGCTCAAACCCCAGGTGTGAAATTGGTGAGCCCTTCTTCCAAAATCTTGAGATTCTTTTTTTGAACTTGGAAAACTGAGGGAATAAGCTTGTCACCCTATTAGTTGAACCATGAATTTGTTGAGCTAGACACCAGTGCATAGGCAGCTGATGTTGTTTATGTGAAGCCTGACCAAATGCACAGAGCATTTCTGCAATGCCATTTCTTGGACACAAGTGCAGAGGCTGCTGATGTTTTTTGTGTCAAGCCTGACCAAATGTACAGAGCATGTCTGCAATGCCATTTCATGGAAACAGATGATGTGAATGACGGAATCAGCTTGAGTGTTGTGGCACTGCATGTTAGGCCTTGGACTACCAAATCTTTGCTGCTTGAGAAGTGAATGGTCAGTATTTTGACTTTGAAATGCTGAATTATGTAAAACAGCATAAGAATTAGTTCAATTTTTCTTAAGTCTTTTGCAACCAAATGTTTGTGCAGTGAGAGGATTTGCAATTGTGCACTGAAAAGAGAAATGGGGATTATTGGCTAGTTCACCATTGCCATATGTAGGCCAGTTTTGGCTTGGGAACAGGACAATTTTACCACTGCAATAGTAAAGTACTGATTCCTGGAAAATTGTTTCTGCAAAAGTCTTTATGTTCAAACAATGGCAACAGTATTGATCCTTGTTGGTTCCCTGCTTTAATGTGTTCAGTGTGTTCAAATAGTTTCAGAAAAGGCAATTTTATGCTATGCATAGTTGTTGTTCCTTGTTATAGCTTGAATGAGGATACTGTTGACTTTTTAAGCTGGCTATGTCTCATGAGTCTTGCTGTTGCTTCCAGAAATGTGACAGAACCTATGACTCAGATGTTTGATAATGATTTGCCCAAAATTCTGGGTGAATTATTGTACACTTATGTAGACCCACCATCAGGGGCTGATGGAGTCAATGGGGTGTCACAGCAGCTGGTCATTGCTATTCATGATGAAGGTGATGATCAGAGCCTTCATCAGTGACCGTTGCAGGGTTGTGATTGCACTCATCATCTTGTTTCCTTCAAAGTGCTGTTGTGGAGTTTTCTCTGCAATCTCATAGATATATTGTTGTTCCTTGCCCTGTCTGTTTGGTCATGAAGAGTATGCTTTTTAAAACTATTGTGATGAGTATCTTTGCATTTTGTTTAACAACCTGTTGTTAACACTATCTTGAATCATGGAGATTGAGCTACTAGATTTGAGGCTTCAATGGGTTGAAGGGAAGTCAAATTTCCTGAAACTGTTTTTGCTCCTTTGAGAAGCACTGGTGACAGTTTTCAAACCTCATCATCAGTTGACATACTGGAGTACAGGCAACAAATCAAAGTCTCTCTTTGTAGGTACCTGAGCACAAACACTCTCTGTAAAGTTGGGCTAGATCCTGCTGTTTCTGAAAGAGAATAGCCAACCTGGACTTGATATGTGGATTGTTTTATGGAGAATTTCCTGTTGGAGTGTAGTTTTTGCAACTTACGGTACCTACATGTCCATGTTCAAGTGCTGTTATTGACCTTGTTTTCAGCTCCGCAGTTGCTTCACAGACATGAAGGCTGTGACTGCAGCAAGACTGTACCTGGGGATGGAGTTGACACACAATCTCAAGGCTTCAGAATGAATCTCTGCACTTTTACATGCCACTATACAAAGACAGAGACCAAAATGCAAAGATTGGAATCCAGCAAATCAAGTAAGACCATGGTTAAGGTGATCTTAATAATAGATACCTTTCAAAAGAAGTATCAACTAGAGGTAGAATGCATAGGACCTTTCCTTTGCCTTTAAAAGAGCGTGTCTGCTTCCTGGTTGGTGCAGGAGAGAACCTTATCCTGCAAACCTTGGGAGGGATGCAACCTTGATTCACTAATGCTGGAACATGCAATGTAACTCCAGGCTATCCCCATATGTCAGTCCTGCTCTCCAGAGTGGAGTCCTTCCATGCAAAAGAGCTCTGACAATGCTCAACTCTTAGATGAGAAGGCTAATTTTTTTGGAGATTTGCTGCTCAGGTTTGATTCCAACTGCTGTAGGCTGGAGGTCACATCTATCCTCAGTTTAACTTAAGTACAGCTTATCTCTAAGTTTGCTGAACTGTGGACAATTAATTAAGAATGTTGTGATGTATCAGCTTTTGTTCATGTCTCAAGCTTGAAATCTTCTCCCATTTCTGGTTCTGTTATTTGAGGTTTAGGGTTTATTGTTTTATATTTTGACTACTATATTGAAACCCAAGTCAGTTTTTTTTTGTGGTCTAGTTGTGGAGGGTGAAGGCACTATTATATAGACTTGGTTCTTCCATGGTTGTGGAAATGTATTGTCTTATTTACCAGCTACTATTGCTGAGATTGATTAGTTATCCCTGTCCCACGGGCACCACTGATGGAACCTGGTGAAAGGCTTCTTTTGGTTCTTATTAGCAAGCTGTGTGCAATAAGCCTTTTAGCTTTGATTACGTCTTTTACTCATGCAGTGAATACTTACAGAGATGTATGTAGTTACACAACTTTGTCCAGCGCAGGGACAATCCAGCTGGCCTTACACAGGTGATCACTCATACCCTGGCATGAGTCTAGGCAAAACAATTATTGTGGACTGGTACTCACAGGGACCAGAGGTGCCACAAGTATTTTGTGCAGGAGAAAGACACTTTGGAGAAGAATAATACCAGATACTTGCCACTGGGTGTGTGGATAGGCACCAAAGTACTGGATTTTTTAGGGAATATCTTGTACATGGTAGACATTACCATGCCACTTTCCATTTGGACATTGCTGATATTTCACAAAATTTGATCATCACAGTGTTTTTGGTACTGCGGTACAAGGTTTAGTGCCATTCTACTTGGCAGTCAAGGTTTGGTACCTGGCTGATAAGCTGGACTTGACAGGGGAATGCTTACAAAGTACAACTCTTTCCCTCCATTCTCTTTTGTTGCATTTACCCTCTTCTGTATCTATGGATTGACTATCTGTGCTTTTGCCCCATCAAGAAGACAGAAAAAGCTCTAGAGGGAGAAGCAATGTCCAAGGTATTGTTGGACATAACTTAGCTGATTGTCCACTACAGGCTACTGGATGCTTGGAACAGAGTTGGAGGTGCATTGATCTCGTGACAAAATGTGCATGCTGCACCACTTTTACCCATTCTAGATCCACTTATAGGGTGGTGGAATCAGCTATCGGTGTATGAACCAGTTTGGGAGCAGAGGAAAAACTCATTTCTGCATCAGTGTTCTGCAGACACTGATCTCAATGCACACAGGAGCTTATCCATAACAAACAACCCAAGGATGCTTCCAGTTGTCCACGGACAAATGTGCCCAACTGTTTTACGTTGGTAAGAGCTTCTCTGCATGGTTCATTGGAAAGTACTACTCTTTCAGCTGCACAAAAACCATAATAGAGATGTTTTCTCAGTTACATATCTCTAGGAACTATAGTACTAACTGGTCATGTCCATGGGGTTATTCTGGAACTTCTTGTGCATTTCCTGTAGAGCAAAACAGTTGCCATATCTGAAGGCTTCTGTTTTCAACTTTGCACTGGCCTCTGCAACTGATCCTTTTGGTATAGTTAAAAAGGTTTTGTCTTATAATGATTTTGGATAACAGGATTCTCCTTTACTAAAGAAAGAGTAGAAGATCCTGGAAAATCATTTAGTTATCAACTCTCTCACAAGAATCATGAGTTTTGGCACCAATGTAAAAATGCACAACTTTCATGTTCAAAGTTTTGGGATGATGCAATTTTACATGTTCATTTCTGCCTCTACAACCTATGTATATGTACTAGTTTGAACCCCGTGCCTAATGCACAGGTGTGTGTGTATTTGATGGTACATTACATATGTGCCAAAAAAGTATATTACGTAGTGATGGCCAAGTGTTGCAGGCGACATGCAGCAGCTTATCGGACAACACAAAATGCTTTCCCATATTTTTGGTCGAACAAATCACAAAATTTGTTTTAAAAAAATTCACTAAATGCGAGTATGCCAAAAAATCACATAGCACTTAATTTTTTTAATGTTTGGAAAAAATTATCCGAACTATAGAAAACTGGCAAAAACACTAAACATGACACAAATGCATTTCAAATGTCCCAAACATTAAAACCTGTGTCCAAATGTGACAAAGTATTTTTTCCTATAAAAAAAAAAGATGCATTTCTCAAAAAAATTGCAATTTTTTTCTTTGAGAAAAGGGAATTTGTGAAGAAAAATCATCTTTTATTTTTTTGAGAGTTCTATCTCATAATTTTGAGAGAATTCACCATGAAACAAATTGGTCAGATTCTGGGTTGGGTGGATAATTTAATTTATTTTATTTCTAATTTGATGACATCCACTAAAAATATTATTAATTTTCAATTCACTCTATATATATGTATGTATTCCACTCTTTTTCCGCCCTGTCGGAGTAAACAGACCATGACGGGACGAATGGATGACCAGACGAATGGACAAATGGATGACGAGACAGATAGATGAAATGATGCTTCATGACGTCCTTTCCTTTACTATATTTCCTATTGCTTTCTCCGCTACCCCATGTCTGTATTCCACTCTTTTTTCACCCTGTCAGAGTAAACAGACCATGATGAGATGGATGGATGACCGGACGAATAGACGGATGGATGACCGGATGGAGAAACGGATAGATGACAAGACAGATGGATGAAATGATGCTTGACGACATCCTTTACTATATGTAATGTGCCCAGAACCCTAAAAAAAGCCAAGCTAAGTACATGGTACACCCATTTTACCTCTACTGAAGGGGTGCATTTAAAGTATTTAGCAAGAATTTTTTTGGAAAAAACTTGGGGCAAGTGTTTTTTCCAGCATGGATTCATCACTTTTGCAATTGAAACGAAAAAAAAGGGAAACAAAAGACACTGAACCTAAGAGAGGATAATGAGATAACCAAGCCTGATTGAGCTCATGTAGGATTAGGGAGGTGTTGGGGTGAAATGTTAAATGTCCCCATCCAACTTCATAAGGGTGTCAGAATAAGGCTTTTAGCACCGTGCAAGGTTTTGTTGCAATGTTTGACTAAAAACTTGAAAAGTGAGAAATAAATATAAAATTTGATGCAATTGTTTCAAGCAGCGAGAAAGACGTAAGCTAGTGGTAATGACTAACTTGTACTTCCTTGCAGTGGGTGAGTTCCGATCTTGTGAGGATCTCAGTTTTTTTGTTTGGTGCAAAACATTCAAACATCAACTGCACAAAACATTATAACATCAACCATGTGGGTCTGTGCAAAACAATGTATAGAATACAAAACAACAAGCCCCACAAAGTTGGTGGGAACCCGGGGTGTTTAATGTCCCAGGTGTTAGGTGGCTTCTAAGTTTCCTTGACTTCAACATGACACAAATGCATGAAACCTAAATATGGCACTCACAATGATCAAGTTAAGTACTCATAGAACAAATTTCAATTTTTGAAGTGTGAGAATTAGAGGAATTTTGAAAAGGTGCAAACAAGAACTTAGTACAGAAACCCATCTGATCCCAATGTTGGCAGTTTTTGGGTCAGTTCACAAATGAGTTTTCAGGACAAATTTCGAAATGTGAACCTGAAGAAGATTCAGGAACTTTGAAAAGTGGAACAACAACTGGGAAGGGAAACAAATCTGATCCTGATGTTGGTAGTCTTGGGGGTCAAATTCACAAATGAGTTTCCACAACAAAATTCCACAAATGTGAACCTGAAGAAGATTCAGGAACTTTGAAAAGGAACAACAAAAGTTTTGGGTCCATTCATAAATGAGCTTCCAGCGTTAGCCTCTGAACCTTCCACTGCAGTTGGTACACTCCTGTACAGTGTACAGATTAAGCAGGTTCAAGGGTGTTATCTTCTAGAATGTTATCCCTTTGCTACCAACTTTTGATCCCACCACCATCCTCATTGTTGTACTCTTTTATGCAAGTAAACCTTGTTCATCCTTTCCAAATGTTAAGCACTTGCTACCCACTTGTGATTCCATCACCTTCATTGGTGCACTCCTGTGTTTGTAGGTAACTAGGTTCACCATTTTGAAGACCTACTCCAAGCCCTAACCTAAATCCACATGGCAACAACACCCACTTCTGCAGGTCGCTAACCAAAACCCCCCTCCACACAACCAATCAAAACAAGGGGTGTGTCACACTGTGGCCTTGCCATTTACATTAAAAGATATCCTAAGGCAAAAGAAGAAGAATCATGGAAACTCAAATATTTCATCCTGCAAAAATATGATCTTCAAAAAAATCCTCTAAAAGAAAGCAAAATCCTTCAAGATATTATAACTCTATAACTAATCTCAAGTTTCAACAAAAGCCAAAATGTCATCTTTCAAAAATCCTATATAAAAATAGAGCTATTGCCTAGGGGCCAAAATCCATTAAGCTACTATACTCTACAATGAATCTAAACACAATATCCGTGCCTTGGTAGACAATGCCAATAAAAGGGAAAAAATTAATGTCTCCTTCACCCTCCACACCCATGAAAAGATTCTACAAAAAAAACCCAGATAAGCATGTTAGGCCTTATATAAAAGGGTTAAGAAACTTAGTGATGAGCAGTGTTTTTTTCCTTGGTGAAATTTCACAAACCTTGGTACTTGAAGGATGAAAAGGAATCTTCTGTAAGGGCTTTTCCCTTCAAATGACATTCATAAGGATGATAAAATTTCAACAGGCTGGAATTGGAAACACATGCTGGTTATTAGTTTGGCATGGGGAATGAAGCCCAAGTGGATCAATCCTCTAGTTATCTGGGCAACACTTCTATGGTGGAGTCCAGTTGACCCTAGAATGTAAGGATACCAAACTTTGGCACATTTCTGTGTGCAACACATTGTCTCTAGTTTGTACCCTGAAGGGCAGAGCCAATAAATAATAGTCAAAGTTTTGAAAAAAAAATTGTTGGGGAAATTTTTGCCACATTTCATCCTACTTTTCAGTTTTGGGGTAGTTCTCCAGTTTTCACAGTTTTTTACAAACTTTTCACCAATTGAGGCTAAAGCTTGTTTGGGATGATAAGGAACTATGCTAAATAACACACACACAAAAAAACTTGATGATCACTGATGAGCAATGATTTTTTTTTTTGACAAAAACGGGATTTTTTTTTCTTAGAGTAAATTTGACTAATTTGACTAGGTAAATCGACTGGTGATTGAACACTTAAGCATTCAGGGCAGGCCAGATCCAAGGGGAGGGCTCTATTGTTTCTTGTGTCAAAACAAAACTTGAACCCCTTCTATTGGTATATCTAGTGCATCAAAAACAGATTAGACTGGGAAAGTTATGACCCCCCCGAAGCAAAGGGGGTCAAGAATTCAAAAAAACAATCATTGAACGCTCCAAAAGCCAGTTCTTGAACACTCAAAAAATTCTTTCTATGTTGTTATGTTGCTATTAGAGTTCAAAATGATTTGTAGAACTTTAGATGGCGTTCCTATAGCATTTTAAATCATTATAAATGAAAAAGAAATGAGAAAGTTACAAGGTTTGAAAGTAAGAGGGGTCCAAGAAAAAAGAAAAAAAATGTGTTTTATAAGTTGAAAAGCTTATTTTTCTTCTTTTTATTTTTTCATTATTTTTTTTCCTTTGCATTTCAAAGATAATTTCTAGAGTTTGAGGCAGAGCTCCCATAACATTTTAAATCACTCAAAATAAAGCACATATGATGAAGATATGTTGGATCATAGGCGGGTGACTGATGTTGGGCCAGTTTACCCTAATTTATTGAAAAAAATTGTCAAATTTTCAATGTCATGAATTGGAGAAATGAAAACCCTAGTGATGTCGAGGTTTTTTTTTTTCACTTTTGTGAGGATGCTACACTAATGATCATTAAGAACAAGATTTAGCCAAATCTCGCTATAGAGCAAATCTGGAAGTAGAATTTTTTAAAAATCCTTTGACAGTGTGGTAGAAATCTTGAGTTTTTTAAAAGTGCAAAATTTGACAAAATTAAGGCATTATTTTTTTTGAAAAATCCTTTGTAGACATTATTGACAACTAGGCCTTTTTATTTATTTACAATTTACCCCAAAAAAAGACAAAAAGGAAAAAAATAAAATTAGAGGTTTTTAATTATCAGAAGTGAGGAGAGAATTTTTTTAAAAATCGCCAGATTTTATACTTAATTCAAAGTGCGTAGCCAAAGAATTTAGAAAGATGATCAAACATCTTATTGCATATCTGATTTATAGCCAGATTTGGCTAAACTTTCCAAAGGATGATCGCCACTTTGGCTACAAACAAAAATCCCTTAAAAAAAAGAGCAGCAGGTTGCTGAACAGTGAAGCAGGCGAGAAGAGCACGTGAACTCTCTCCATTGCACCGCCAGTACTCAGGAGGAGGAGCGGGCCTCTCAACGTCTCGATTAACGGCCGAGTGTACTTATAAGCGACAGTAACATCGTTTTGTGCTTTGAATGTCTGAATTAGAGAACTGTGATTAGCAGTCTGTTGTTGGATTTAATTTTCCTTCACACATGTGACACCTGAAATTACTCAATTCCTGCATTTGCTCTGCATGCGGCCTCCTCGTTACTAGTTATTACTCCTCCTCCTCCTCCGTGACCTCTGACGTGATTAATGCCCAATACAGAAAAATCTCCTGCTCAATCGTATTGTTGATCAACAACCCTATCCGGCAGAGCCGGTGTTGAGCTTTTTCATGTGTGTTTTTTCCTCTTGGGAAATGAGCAAAAAGCAAGCTTACCTTTTTTATTCCAAATTGTCAGGACTGAGGGTAGATAGGTATGCTAGCAGTCTTTTTTTCTTTACTCTTTGAATTTTGTGATTTTTCTCAAGTGACAATCATCCATCAGATTATTTAACCAAATTTGGCAATATTCAAAACATGAAAGTATAAAACAATCATAAGCACCCTTTTCATGTTGTAGGCAGTTGTGGCGAATTTTGGCAGAAAAATGTTTTTGGCAGCATGCGTTTCAAAAAATAGGGGAATTTGAGACAGAACATTCATTTTTAGAAAAATATAGTTTTCATGATTTTCCTCTTTTTTAGAATGAAAACTAGCATCTGTTTGCTGGCAGACCATTTTCTATTTGTTTGTTTGTTTGTTTAACCTCGCTATTTGTGAATTCAACATTTGGCTGACAGAAGTTTAGAAGCTGTTTGTGTCATAATTAATTTTCATTACTGTCAAAGATTAAAAACCCCCCCCCCCCCCCCCAACATCCCCCCTTTCCCTCCCCCAGTGTCTTGTTTTGAGTGAGTGGAATGAGTTTTTTGGGCAAATATTATTCACCCCACATATAATTGTTTGAGTGAATGAAATGAACTTTTTTCCAAAGATTATTTTTCACCATACTTTCATTATTACAAAATGTGTGTGTAGATCATAGTTTGTGTTCAGTGGATTAGTGAATGGATCGAATCCCCACTAGGTCCTGTTGTTTATTGGAATCAGTGAATTCACTTAACATCCAATGAAAGCACTCTGACAAAGTGGGATCAGTGAATTCACTTAAAATCCAATGAAAGCACTTAACAAACAAACAAGGATGCATTTAATTATAATGCATTGTTTCAATGAGTGAAATGCTATTTTGTAATGCTCAGAGGTGGTCACATGGTGAAAAGATAATGTATACAATGTGTACATACATGAATTACACAAACAAAGCACTTGTCACATTTATTGCCTAAGAGTATCAGATAATTTCAAACTGAAGACTCAATTTAATAAGATCACCTGAACTGAACTTTGTGGATTCCAGTTCAAGCTCACATTGCAAACAAGCACATTTTGTACAGAAATTGAAGACCCTAAACTTCAGTGAAATGCATACCACCACTCTTTCCATACAACGTGCCCACTTTCTCTAGCGAAAACATACATGACATCTCTAATGGCATCATGTTTAGTTATTTACTAACCTCCAAATGGACAACTTGTTAGATGTGTGTTAGATGTGTATAAACCATGTTTATATTCAAATGTAAAAAAATTAAATGTTGAAAGTTGAATCAAACCGAGATGAAAATGCAACGTTGAAGTGAAAATAAAATGTGTGATGTAGAACGAATAAATAGATGGACTAATAATCAATCATAACCCTACCCCTTTACCCGAACAAAAACAAATGTAAGCTCTGGATGTTAAGGAAATAAAGTCATCCTTCAAGATAGACCTAAAGGATTTGTCATGATGGATGTCCATCAAAGATGTCTATAGATTTAAGGTGTCAAGCGAAATTTCACTTATCAAGATATGAGCAGCTAAGCATGCCAGAAACTTGGACAGCAACGGATAGGCTCATATTCAAGTATCCAACGTGCCAGTAGAGAGGTTGCAAAATTCTCACATCTCAGTCACAAACAAACTCAGAATCAACATGAATTCAGCAAAATTGCAAAAGAACAACACCACCACCTGAAGAAGCTATAGCATCAATTACAAATCACAAGCAAGTTTAGCAAGTTTCTTTACTGGAAAGTACTATACAAGCTGCACCTTGATGTGCGAAAGTGTACCTCTAAACTGAACTTTTGAGTGTGCTGAGGAAGAAGGTTACCAAAAAGCAAAGAAGACATGGATGGCCAAAGAAGCTGAAGTTCTAGAATTTGGCATGTTACAAAAGCAGAGAGACAAACGAGCTTGCTGGCGAGTGAAATGCTCACTAGCGATGGCATCTAAAACAAAGCAAAGAAACAAAACTTGCCGGTATCTTTTATCCGATTTCACATCACCATATAATTTTTCTACTACGCCTCAAAATGTGGTGATTGTTGGATGTATATCAAAACTGTCTTCAACCAGGCAGCAGCTTGGAAGATTAGATGTTTTGTCCAGTCTAAGCGTTGCAGCAGCAGATGCTAAAAGAGCTGTACACAAAACAACTAAAAAATTTATTGTACTCAATCGCAGCAGGATATTATATACTAGAGATAGCAGGATTGATCGCAGGCTGATCTGCTGCAACTGAGTTATAAGTCTGGATGATGTGGAGCGAGCTGCACCCATATTGTATTTTACAATATTCAACCACTTGGCGAAGGAGCTGCTGATCAATAGCTGGATTTGATGTGTGTAAGGTAGTTGGGATTTGGGTAGTAGTTGGAGTAATCTGTTTCCAGGTATTGAGGGTAATGGTTAGGAGGATAGGATTGACTGGGCCGATAAGCAGCAGCAGCTGTAGAAGAAGAATGATGCTGATGATGCAGATGGGGAGCATAGTAATAAGGCATCATACCATTGTAGCTGCTGTAAGGAGGAGGAGCTGCAGCTACCATTGCAGGTTTGGTAGTGTAGTAGTTGCGGTACGTCGTGGACGACAAGCTGCTGTTGTTGCTGGGATCGACGAATTCTTCAGAGCCAACTGGGGGTAATAGAAGATGCGAGTCTTGATCTGCAGATTTATTATTAGACTTGTTGTGATGATGATGATGATCAAGACTTTTCTTCTGATCGGATTTTACAGCCATATTATTGAGCTCCGACTTCTTCTGCTCCACGGCCGCAAGCGGATCGTGGATGAACTCTGCTTTCTTGTTCACTTTCCTGGCCTTCTTCAGTACTAGCAATGGGTCTGGCACCTTCCCGAATACAGTCACTTTGGAAGTCGCAACATCTGTTTGTACGTCCATGACACCTACAAGTTCACAACAATGTCCATCATCAGATAGGTTTCTTGCTGGCCACTGACATGAAACACCGAGCATGCATCATGATTCTGTGAAAGACCCAATTGCTCAACCCTGTCTGCATTCTCTTAGATTTTACTGAGATTTACCAGATAACACTTGTGGAAAGAAATATATATACATATGATCACTCACCCGCGACTTCGAAGATTTCTTCCTTCACTTTTTCCGCACATTTTGCACAGCACATGTTGACCTTCAACTCACATTTCTGCAACCCATCACAACAGTAGAGAGTCCCAAAAGATATATGAAGCTCACAATAGTCATGGTATAAAAGCCTGAATGAAACTGCAGGTGGTGTTCTCAAGACAAAGGAGGAGAAATGTGCAGCTGCAAGATACATGTGGTGGAACTGATCAGTATATCGTTACCGGCTGTTGCTTCCCCTGCTTGTCCTGTTTTGCTGCTGGCGTCTGCTTCTTCTCTTGCTGTCCACCACCTTCTTGCTTCTCCTTTTCCGACTTCTCTTTGGACTTCATATTGGGAGTAGTCGTGTCTATTGGAACCAGTTGCCACATAGTTCCCAGAGGCGCCGGCATCATAGCTCCTGGTGGCATCCACATAGTCTCACCATGATGACCTCCATAGGAAAACAGCTGCAGACAGGCAGGCAGGCATGCAGAAAGCCACAAAAAACATCATCAAAATGCACGCGTAAGCTAACCATCAAACCACCTTCCCGACGCTTGTGAACTCGCCTGATCTCAAGACATTGTACCTGATCTCTGCAACCTCCTCAAACCACTCTACTAGCTCAACAATGTTCTCACAGCTACAAAATTTCCAAGCAATGAAAATGACTAGCAAGCTCCAAAACTCATGTACCTCAGCGTTATCCATCCTGACGCTTCAGAGAGGTCTCCCTGGACGTCACAAGCACACACACACAAACACACACTGAAGACGACGAAGACGATTTCTTCTCTCTTTGCCGCGAGGAGTCTGCTACTACTGCAAACTCTCCTAAACAAAAAACACACACACACGCAAACAAACAAAACAGAAATATCCAGGACAAGTTATAAATCTTACTAATTGGAAAAGGAAAAGCTTCTAGTACAAGCTTGCTGATGAGATTGGAAACACAAGGAGGAATGGTCGGTTTGTGAGGAGAGAAAGTGTAAGAGCGAGAGGAAGTGAGAAATGGAAAGGAAAGGGGAATGGTGGCGAGATTGGAGCGCAACGCCGGTGCTAAAATAAGCGCAAGGGAGGGTGGGTGCAACGCAATGCAATGCAATGCGCGCAAAGGAAGGAAGGAAGGAAGCAAGCAAGCAAGTGCAGATTTTTTTTTAAATAGGAATTTTTGTTTGTAGCCAAAGTGGCAATCATTATCCATAGAAAGATGTATTTTTGTTTGTAGCCAAAAGTGGCAATCATCATCCATAGGAAGATGTATTTTTGTTTGTAGCCAAAAGTGGCAATCATCATCCATAGGAAGATGTATTTTTGTTTGTAGCCAAAAGTGGCAATCATCATCCATAGGAAGAGGTATTTTTGTTTGTAGCCAAAAGTGGCAATCATCATCCATAGGAAGAGGTATTTCTGTTTGTAGCCCAAAGTGGCAATCATCATCCATCCATAGGAAGCTGTATGTTTGTTTGTAGCGAAAAGTGGCAATCGTCATCCATAGGAAGACGTATTTCTGTTTGTAGCCAAAAGTGGCAATCATCATCCATCCATAGGAAGATGTAGAAGAAATGGCAATCATCTCTAGGAAGAGCTAGCCAAAATCTGGCTATAAACCAGGCTGCAATAAAGTACAAATGTTTAATCATCATTCTATATTTCTGGCTACACAATGAAAAATCCAAATATATGAATCTGGCGATTTCAACATTTTTCTCTCTCACTTCTGGCCGACTAAATACTTCAAAAATCCATCGCTTTTTGGCGAAACGTCCCGTTAGAAAAACCCTGGAAGCAAGCGAGTCGCGAGACAGACGAGGCAGTGAACCAGCCAGCCAGCCAGCCAGTCAGTCAGGCGTCAGCGGCTTGTCTTTGGGCCCAACGTCGGCGCGCGTATTCAGGCACTATGTCCTTTTTCTTAGACAAAATGACCCCTGCCTGCCTCTTCCAAAGGTAGAAATCCAGTTTAAAGTTTAAACCTGCCAAAAAATGAAGTTACCACCACACCCACCTAAGTGGCCAGGGTGAACTTCAATCAACCAGGCCAACCAGCATGTACCTTGTGTGAAGTGTGAACCAGCGCTCATGTTGGTACCATGGTAAAAATATCAAAATTCATTTAAATTATTTTTAAATATTGCAAATATCCCATTTTTAGACTACATCAGGGTCTCTGAGTTCAAATCTGATAACTTTTGGGCTTAATATTCACCTCTCCTATTCTTACTTACTTACTTACAATTTAGCGTCATTAAGTGGACCAAATAGCGCCCAGGCCAAAGCCCAATTGACGTTAAGTCTAATGAAGCAATTCAGATCTAACCGTCTGACATTGCACCAAGAATCTAGCAAGGATGCCTTGCCGCTGACAGTTTAGCAATTCAGCCAAAGGTGTGATGGCAGTTAGTGGCAATGAAGCTCTAAACCTCTCTCGAACACTTTGATAGGCAGGGCAAACCAACAAGAAGTGGTCCTCATCCTCAACCACACCCAAGTTGCACAATTTGCAGTAACGCTACTACACCAGCACCTTCACTGGTTTGACTTGCCTTCCTAACTCAATCTGCAGCTTGTGATTCGCACAACGAAAACATGCCAAGCTTCTCCTAAGCTGTGCATTGTCTACCCTGGAGAGGTATTCTTTGTACCCATACTGTGCTGAGCTATTCAACCCC
>Ga0116227_10001152_pt1 | contig 57522 bp, 41 predicted proteins | sample S1TSphgellanicum_FD_89693 | JGI IMG/M metagenome (GOLD analysis project Ga0116227, IMG submission 89693) | Host-associated microbial communities from peat moss isolated from Minnesota, USA - S1T2_Fb - Sphagnum magellanicum MG | ecosystem: Host-associated > Plants > Peat moss > Unclassified...
TGGGCACCACTAAAGCTCTTTTGATTGTGCAATTTTGACCTTAAAACCAAAAGTTAAAAACTCTACCGGGTCCCAGCCTCATTACCAAAAAAAAAAAAAAAAAAAAAAAGTCATCAAACATTAAGCCTACCTATGTTCAAACATTGCATATCCTATCAACGAACATTGTAGCACTAGGACTTGTCACAAATCCTGCTTATCACCAAACAATAACACAAGCAAATCGATCACACATGTTGAAAATTTTGTGCCCTTGTATTCAAGGGCCAAGATCGAAACCCTAAATAAGGTAAAAATGTATTTCATGATCAAACCCAAAGGGTTTGTTAAATTGTCACTAACCCATTATTCTCCCACATGACACCGCTCTAGAACCTGCTACATCCTCCCCCTTCCCTCTCTTCTTTCCTCTCCCCATGCCCAATTTCACCTTCCTTTCCCTCATTTTTCATTCACATGCTTGAATGCCCGTTTTTGTGAAGCTCTAAAGGTGATGGCGGTTCACTCTCATGGAGCTTTCAAGGCAATTGCTTGTGGTTTTACTTGAAGCTCCTAATGCCAATTTTTTTGTATGTGCATGTGGTGGCCCTCATCAAGGCGCCTTGTTCTACAACACCTTCATTGTTATGCTTTTAATGCACACTTGTTTATATTATTTTTTATTGTGCACATAATTGCACTTCTATTGTGCACTTAATTTGTTGCACCTCTCTTGTGCACTTATTTTTATTGTTCCTTTATTGCATGTGCACATGTTTTTATTGTGCCTTTGTTGTGCACTTGTTCTTGTTGCATTTTTGTTGCACACACACCTATTTTTGCTACACCCATGTTGCACACTTGATCTTGTTGCACCTTTGTTGCACATGCACTTGTCCTTGATGTGTTTTTGTTGCACATTTATTCTTACTACACCACTCTTTGGTTCTTGACCTTGTTGAGTTATTCCTCAGCTTTTGACCTTCTTACGTTGTTGCCATGTGTTCCTCCTTAGTTCATGACCCTTTTAAATTGTTGTGTTGTGCTACTCTTCAACTTTTAACCCTCTTACATTGTTGTGTTATGCTACTTCTCAATGTTTAACCTTCTTACACTATTGCACTACTCTTTAGCTCTTAACCATCTTAAGCTACTCCTTAGCTCTTGACCCTTTTACACTACTCCTTAGTTCTTGACCTTGTGCTACCCCTTAACTCATTTTTAACAGATGCTATTTTTCTCTCTACTTTTGTTCATTCTCAGCAACAATTGTTCTTCTTCTCTTTCCTTTGTTCATTATTTGTAGTTTTCCCTATTATTTGTAGCTTTTATTTGTCCTTTGTTCATTCTTGCTAGTGCTCTTTTTCTTTTTCCTTTAATAATTGTTAGTAACAATTATTAATGCCCCTATTCTCTTTCCTTCGTTCATTTGTTACAACAATTACTAATGTTTATTTTATTTTTATGTTCTTTGTTCATTTTCACCAACAACTATTAATGTTCCTTTTCTCTATCCTTTGTACATTTGTAGCACCTACTATGTATAGTCCTCCTTTGTATCCTTTGTAGATTCTCAACAATATTTTATGTTAATATTCTTTTCTATCCTTTGTTCATTCTCATTAGTATCTACTGCTACTTTTTCTTTTTTTCATTTTGCCAAAATCACTAACAGTTGTTATTCCATTTTTCTCTTTTTTTATTCATCGTCAATTGTTGTTGTTTTTCTCTTATTTGTCCTTAGCAATGTTGTTTTTCCTCTTCACACTTATTCATCTTCATTCTAACCCCTTATTATTCTTTATCATCATAGTTTATCTCATTGAGCATCAAACCCTGCACACCCACCCTTCTAACTTTAATTATGTGTTTGAGGTTGTTATGAGGATGTTGCAACTTCCCTTTTGGCTTGCATTCAAAACCTTGGCTCATTGTTGGGCTTGTTTCTATGCAAATGTTGTTGAACCAAGGTTCACACCCCTATATCCAAGAAGGTCAACTTGCATACATGCCTTGAAATTGTAATGAAATCTATTTCTTTAATTACTAAGGATGACCAAGCTGCAATGAAATTGGCTGGTTGTTGTTTTACAAGTTTTCTTTCAGCTGGTCTTTCAATTGTAGTCAACATTGTAAGTGTTTTTCTTGTTTTTCTTTCCTTTTACTTTCTTTGGTATGCTCTACTACCTCCCTATCCATTACCTTTTATCACATAATCTTCAAATACTCTTCTAAAGTTACAACATGACTTTGAAAATAATCCATTAACGGTTTATTTTCCATCGATCCTTCTTGCAGGCAGATGTGGCAATGACATCAAACTATGACACCTTTATACCAATGCCACTTGAGTTGAACTTTCAAGATTTTTAAACTTTACAATTTCATCCAATGAAGGTTGTGCCAAATTTTCAACCATGTTCTTTGGCTTTATTATAAATGCATGGTTTGTGATTATACTAATTATACGCATGTTCACATAATACCTAGTTTGGTCTTCAAAGAGACCAACAATTGGAATTTTGTTGTTGAACCTATGTTGATGAACTCTTCTACAACTGTTTGTTTTGCCCATTCTTGTTTACCATCCTCTTGCTCTAATTATTTTTCTTCCCTAACTTAATTCTACAATGTGTATAGAGTACTAGGGCTAGTTTTTGAGTCCATGACCCGAAGGTTAAGTGGCCAAATTGATTACATTCAAGTTCTTAATTTGCAAAGTTGTATGTAGTTGTCACGTATCTTCTCTCCTTTAAATATGTAAAACTATGGTAATGATGTTCCTACTGCAGTAACCACATAATTAATAATCAACCACTCCTTAGATTTCGAGATAATGTTATACACTTGGTGTGAAATTCGTTTTGCGAAAACCCTTGTTCCCAATTATCTTCTTACTTAAATCCATGTTTCATTAGAATTCCAAATATGGTTTACAACATAATTATGTTTTATTGTAAAGGGACTGTAAATTAGTTTTAAGCTTCGGCAAATCTTGATTGAATTGTCAACCTTTGTGCTTGGCTAATATCAAATCCTTTAGCTTGATGAACGTTGAGTTCAAGATGTCTCCTCTTGAACAAATACCACCAAAAGGTCCCTAGTACCCCTCTTCAAAAAGATGTTGGCCTTGTTTGCATTAGTTATGCCACTTTCATTTTTAATTGTTGTAGGCTAATTGATAGCCCAACTTCCTACATAAACAAAACCCACTTGAACAACTACAATTTGATCTTCTTATATTGTTAGCACGCTTATTAGTCCAAGTTTCCTAGATCTTGTTTTCCCATACAAATGATCAGACAATGAGGTAAGAGGTATGTTCCAGTGCCTACTTGCCTTCCTCAATGATATTGTCCCATTTTCAATTACATCTATAGTCTCCTCCAATGTTTTATTAGTCCATTTGCTTCTAATGATTAAAAGACTACATCTTTTGACTTTTTTTAATTTTTTGGTTGGTTCATATCCAAAAGATGGTGGGACATTCTCCTTATTTTGGCTTGGTTCCTCCTACAATTCACTTCACCTCCTATGAGGTACATTGATCATCATGATGTAAGTCCCCCTATTCCCAACTTCCAACATGTTGGGGGTGTGTTATTTGGCCCTACAAGATGTACAAATTTGAATTTTTTGCATTTTTCCCAACTCTCAAGGAAGTATGACAAGTCAAGGTATGTTTGAAATGCATATATCTTTAATTGTTGGGAAGAAGTTATCAATGCATAATTTTTTTCAAAGTCATCCCGAACTAAATTATGGTATGTTGTTTTTATATAGTGGGTAGGTGTGTATAACAAACTACGATTTTTTAGAGTTGGATAAAGTTTACTTCTCTTATGACTACCTAAATTATATCTTTGAATTATAGATTTCTACACTTAGCGGTAATATAAATTTTTTTTGAACTTTTGGTTGTAAAGATGATCTATTGCAAGTTTTTTTAATTGACCCTTTACATTCACCTCTAAATCATGAGATCCTATCTCTTCTTTGATAGCACTAAAATTTGATCCTTGATGTTCAAGTTGTTGTAGATTTTCTTTGACTACTTTACTATTTAAATTTTGTTAATTTACCTCTAGCTCTTATAGTTCCTCTTTGGTTACTTTAAGATGCCTTGCTTTGGTTGATATGCTAAGATTTATGTTTCTAATATATAATTCTCTAGAACTCCTATGTTATTTTCCTTTTGTCGATTTGACCCATATGTTCTTAAAATGTTGATGAAAGGTTTTAGACTATTTCTATCACAATTTGAAAACTCTAACATGTTGAAAAAGTTTTGCTTCTGAATTTGAAAAATAGATGGTGAATCCAAACCTTGCATAATAACCTTGTGAATTTGGGGGAAAATTGAAAGTCCTTCCTTAATTAATGTGTAGTTGCTATTTTTGAATTAGATTCTTGTAAATCCTAATCCTTGTTTATGGTTAGTTTTATGCTATTTAACATGACCTTTGCACCCCATCACCAAATTAGTGATGTTCATTTTAGTGTGAAGTCCAATTGCATGTGACCAAACACTCATTTCCACCCCAAACTTGAGACTGCTATAAAATTGGACCCTTTTTTCTCATGACCAAACATTAAAAGTGCATGTCATGTTTCCCCCCCTCCCCCCTTGCATAATGAAAATTGACTCATGGCCCATCACTGAACTAGTCATTTGTAAAATTGTTCAATTTTTTTTACAAATGTACCCACCTAAACCCCAAATACCAAACACTTAAATTTGATGGCTGGTCACCAATATGGAAAACCTAGAACAATGTTTTTTTCAACCAAACATTTGGTAATGGGCTAAAACACCCTTAAGCCATTATTTGTTCTGACATAGGTTAATTGCTGCATTACATGGGTGCTTGGTGACCAGCCTCTGTTTGGTGGTGAGTCAATTTACCCTATGGGCTCTAATAGTGGTGGGATGATTTCTTTTCATTTTTCCCTGGTTCCCAATGTGTTCCCTCAATGTTCCCTTTAAGTTCCCATGAGGTTCCCTATATGTTCCCAAACTTCCCAAGATGTTCCCCGACATATTCTCCATAGCACCTCACTTTTATCCCATATGCTTTGGCAAATGTTGTCCTCCTTTCACCTATGTAACTACCTGGGCCAAAGGAAGAAACAACAAACTTCATCTTTGGGATTCCCCATAGTTCCAGTTTTTTTGAGTGATGGTCCAATAAAATTGGCTGGTTGCAGAAAAAAAAAAAAAAAACTTGGGAGGCACCTCATCTAATTAATAGGAGAGGGTGTTGAAGATGTTTGACTTGTACTGTTGAGGGTGGGCATTTTTTTGTCTTTCTTTCTTGTTTTTGGGTTAATGCCGTAGTTTTCTAAGCGTTGCTCCTTCTTGTTCGCTTGGCTTACTATCTTGACCTTTCTTGGACGTTATTGCATTGTTCTTGTTGCACTGAACTTGTTGACCGATCCAACCACGACCGTCGTTCAACAACAGCCACTACCACAACAGCAGCAGTAACAAAAGTCATCAACCGACGAACCTGCACGTGCAAGTCACAGCTGCTCATCGGCCACATTGCAGAAGAGCTGAGAGTAGTACTCCAAACAACAACACCGCTTGAGCAGCGGCAAGCTACAGCGAAATGGAACCAGCTGATGATTTCCCAGGCTCAGGCTTTGCGAATACTCGTCATGGATGATGATCCCATATGCCTTGCAATTCTACCAAAGATGTTGCGGCAATGTTCCTATCAAGATGGGTGTACAGCCTGCTTCAAATATGCATGATTGCCACATGCCAATTTTCTCCTAGCTTTTTGCTTTCACTTTATCCAAAACCTCATGTCTAAGCTAGAAGATCATGAGAAGCACATAAGGTACATCCTTGCTACATGTGGAAGAAGTTCTAGTTCCTGCCTTCTTCTGCAATGTTTGTGAACTTTGGCTTGTCAATGATGTTGATTGCTCTCTATGTGTGGGTGTGGGAGTTACTGAGAAAAGGCAAAGACAAGTTTGATCTTGTTCTCAGTGATGTGTACATGCCAGACATGGATGGATTCAAGATTCTTGAGCTTGTGGATCTTGAGATGGACCTTCCTGTCATAAGTTTACTTTTCTCAATCTCACACATTGAACCCAGCTGTGTGTTGTTGTTGTGCCAGCTTGCCATATATATATGTGCAGCCCACAAGATCAACCACATTTCTTGTAATCTTTTGATTGCAAGGGGAATTGGCATATACCTATTGTGGCAAGAATTGTTTTGTTTTCAGTGATATTGGGAAATGGAGAGACAAGTGTGGCAATAAAAGTGATCACGCATGGTGCATGTGATTTCCTCCTGAAGCTGATTCAGATTGAGGAGTGGAGTAACATCCAGCAGCATGTAGTAAGAAAGTCGAGGACTAGTGAACCTGGCAAGGGGTCAGAGCATTCAGCCAGCTTTGAAGATGGTGGTGAGAGACACAAACAAGGAGGTGGGGCTGATCAGGATATTGATGATGCATCATCAGCTACCAATACAACTGATGGTATGTGGAGAAAGAAGAAGAAGAAAGAAGTGAAAGATGGAGAAGAGGACCTTGAGCAGCAGGAGAATAATAATAATAATAATAATAATAATAATCTTGATGACCATTCCATGCCAAAGAAGCCCCATGTTGTTTGGTCTGTTGATCTGCATCAGTATTTAGTGAGTTTTGTCAACCAGTTGGGAATAGATAGTAAGAGCTTCTTCTCCAAAAATCCTTGTTGGTTTAACAATTTTGTGCAATTGTTTTCCCTTTGTAATTTTGGCATGGTGTCAATGTGGTTTAAAAAATGCTCACTGTCTCAAGTTGTTACAGCCAACGGAATTGGTTTTTTTTTCTTGAGGAGCCTAAGCACCATTGTCTATTCCTTGTTTTCGATGAGATGTATGTGGGGAGTTGTTATTTTCCACAACTTACTTGATCAGATGTCAGGACTTTGTTCTTCTGTATCACGATCTCATGTGCCATGGTTATTGTTGCTGCAGAAATATTGGCTTTACCTCAAAAGATTAAATGGAGTTGCAAGCCAACCAAACAATCTGAGTGTCCTTTGGTGGTCAAGATCCAGGATATATGGTGGTTTGATTAGCATCAATGAGATGTTGGATTGTAGAACATGAGTAACAGATGGACATCTATAGCACAAACCATAGCAGCTTTGCATCATGTGAACATGGTAGCTAGGTTAGGAGGAGCATTGAGTGAGATGGTGGGAGTCTCTAGTGCCCTACATCTGTCTTTTCTTGGCTCAAATTGCTGCTTTGCAAAGCGTCCCTTTGCCAAGCAGTCAAGCTGCCTTACTGCAAAACCTTTCAGGAGCTCTTGACTTTAACCCTCCCATCCCATCTTCTCTCTCAGATGAACCTGTTAGGTCAACAGGATGATTTGCCAAGCCTGAAAGTCATGCTGCAGCAATTGGGCATTGGCTCACTTGGAGGAGGTGGAGGATCAACCATGAACCTACTACCTCAAGCAACAGGAATTCTCAGACCGCTGGCTAGGCAGGCCCAAGGCCTAACTTGGTGGGGGTGATCCCTAGCACTGCCATTGGGTTTTTGAATACATGCCATAGTAGCAGGGAATTCGGCAGCTGCTCATCACTTTTAAATGCTTTGGACTCTCTGACATGGTCATCAATCACTGAGATTCAAAACTTGAGCTTTGTTGGATGTTCTGGTTCCTCAGGTTGCAGCTTTCAGGCCTCAGTTATGTCCTCAAAAACTGGACTTGGATCAGAGGATTTGAACCAAACAAAGAGAATGTGCATGACAACTTATGAATATGCATTGAGTCATGTAAGTCCAGAGCTTGGCCGAGCAGTCAGCCTGGGTGGCTGGGATCTCCTCAAGGCCTGGACTCTAGTGAGGTTAAAGATGGCTGAAACCCTAATCAAGTGTCTTCACCAACCCAACCCCTTCTCTTGCAATAGTCTCATTGGGCAGATGAGCGTATAGGAGTAGTAACCATGGCACTGGCAGTATAGCAATGAATGTTCCTTCAAGTTTAGCACAAGTGGGACAAGAACTAAAGCCCCTTTGTCAATGGTGCTCAAGCTCTTAGTGAGCAGGCTATGACAAATTGTGACTATAAATTTGTGAAGGAGGTGCAAACCTGGGGCAACAACTCCATGTGCACCAAGATGGGTGGCAGTTTGATCTCAAACAAAACAACATTACAGGAACTTTTCAACTGCTATTTGAAGTAGGTACATCATCACATTTTATATCCACCTTTCACACACTATGGCAAGGTTGTAGTGAAATTTGTATCAAGTTTGGGAAGTAAACTGATGATAGAATTTGATCAGTGAGACAAAGTAGGGTAAATGAAACAACAATACATGCTGCAGCATAATTAAGTAGTATTGAAAAGGTAATAGCAAGGTGATGTGACAGATTGGGATTGATCACTCAGTATTCTTTTTCACTAGTTATAATGCTTAAATTATGCTTTAAAGCACTGGTGGTAGTCCTTTAAAAAGTGCTTTTGGATACTCATTAAACTCATTTCAAATTTATCATCAATTGAAAATGTGAGGTTCATTGTGGCTCAAACTCAAACCCCATGTACATTCTTCTGCCCTAAGTTTTTCTGGCTTCTTGTTTCTTGTGTGCTACAGTCACATTAGGGGATGGGATCATTGGAGGCTGACTTGGTGAGTGATGGCTATCCTTTGGACCTGAAGTGACCATCAAGGACAAAGCTCAGATGAGACTTGCATAAGCTTGGAAGTTAGCTTGGACGTATAAGGGGAAATCTGGCTGTACTGTAAGTAGTCAAGGTGTGTTATATGAGGTGACAGCTCTCAAAGGCAGATGCCTAACTTTTGATGCTCCCTTTTTGTGACAGGAAGGGATCAGACATTGTATCATAAAAAGAAGGCAAGAGGATGGGAAAAAGAGAGTTTTGTTATAACTGGAAAGTTTGTCTCTGTTGAGCTCATGCAATTCTTTCTTTTGGTGAACAATGGGCAGTCTTGTGTGAGCATTGCAGCAGGGAGAGTGGTGTTTGCATTACAGGTTCAGAGTGGAGGAACAACATAGGAATGATCAACAATTTTTGGACATGATTTTGATCCATGACAGTGGACCTTTACCATAATTTTTAATTCAAAACTTCTGGTGGGCAACAACAGGACAGATAATATTAATGTTGTACTTGTGCCCTAACTTTTGTGTAAGTCTGTGCCATCAGTGATAATGGATTGTTGCTCTCAAAATGTTTTGTTGTTTTTGAAGTCAGGTGGGGCTCTTATTCAGCAAGCCATGTTCATCATTAGCCTGATCCTTGACACTAATGGGTTCTTTGTTTTCTACGATTGCAGCTTGCTCACCTCAGAGGATGAGGAGAAGGGGGTCCAATTGGGATTTAAACTCCCAACTGCCTGGCTACAGTCTTACCCTTTGCCACCAGAGTAGCTGAATGTCCTCAGTGGTCATCATTTCAGAAACAGTTTTCTCTGCTTTTGCTGGTATGTCCTTAAGCTGCAATTTGTGAAAGGAGATTTTCAAAACAAAATGCTATAGAGAACACTGTTGGTGGGTACTTGCTTTGGCAGGTAAGAACCATTGGTTCTGATTCCACTTCATGAGAACCAAATCAGAATTGAGTCTGATTTTAGGAATCAGAAAAAGAACTGAACCCAGAACTAGGTTTCTGGTTCTATTTAGTTGTGGAACCAGAATCAAGATTTCATGATTAAGAAAAGCCAGAATGAAAGAAATGCCCACAAAAGAAATCCATGACCCAATGTTAAGAACTTTGTGAAAGACACAACCATACTAGTGAAGAACAAGGGATAAGCATCTGTTTTGCCCATGCAAATAGGGCATAGAAAAAGGCACAAATCTCTTCCTTCTGCTACAATCAACCTAGATCATATAGAAAGAATTCAACAAAGCAACTAAAGAGAATTTCTGCTGGCTAAAGAGTGCCTTAGTGTCATTCACATGAAGATTATTCTTGAACCATACAACTAAAGCCCTTCGTAGAGACTAGCAACATTCCCTTGGCCCTTGAAGTTTAGTCTCATCCAAAGGTAATACATTACATGAACAATAACAAACACTAAACATAATCATTGAACATGATGATGGAGAGCTTCACATGTAGAGCTAGAGGTTATGTGAGCTGAATAAAATTGAGGCTCTCCATAGACCGATAGCAATTCATGAGCCCTTGAAGCACTGCTACCACAAAATCATGGTTTTGATGCTAATATTTTCCAAAATGGTTCCAATCAGAATTGATTATTCATTTTTTTACATAAAATTTGATTGAGTTTGTGCTAACTAAAATGATTGAACTACTAGTTGATGTAACAAAAATAATAATAATTACAAATTAATTTTTTTTCTTCAATACTATATATATACAAACATGTCGAAAACATCACACCCCAAACCCAATGCTAATGCCCACTTTTTTTATTTTATCATGTATTTAGTTAATTTTGAACTTTTGAAAAGTAAAAAATTAACAATTGACCATTTGAAATGTTGAAAATAAACTTTGATTGTGAGGCCACCAAATGATGCAACAATATATATATATATATATATTCTCAGTATATGATCCAACAAATAGATATCAACAATGTGTTGCCTCAAATTTAATAGAAACTTGATCCCAATTAGTGTTATCGTAAAATACACAAATATGATAGGATTTGTAATTTTTCACATAATAAACTTATTGTGTAATTAGATAGTTTCATAAATTGATTTCAAGTCTTTAATTTCACTATTTTATTCAATTAATTTATAATAATCACATTGAAATTTATAATATTTCTTAATTTCAAATTTTAGGAAAGTTTTATGTTAACTTCAATTTTTTCCTTCAAAAAAATTTATATAAATTTCTAAATTAAATGATTTGGGTTATAAACTTGAACATGTATATTTAAAAATTATTTCTAATTTATTTCAACTTTGCACCTCACACGGTGACACACTGACAAGAAATGTTATTACAAAATATACAAACATACATAGATTTTTAATTTCATGCATTATAACCTTATTATGTAATAAGGTAGTTCAATAATTTGATTGATAAAAAAAAGTCCTCAAATTTCAATATTTTATTTAATTCATTTTTCATAGTTACATTGAAATTGTTATTGTATTTTAATTTCAAAATGTAGAAAGGTATTACATTAATTTAAAATAATTATTTCACAAAAATAGTGTATTTTTACCCTAAATGATCTAGGTTATAAATTCAAATATAATTTTTTAATTGCATCCTATTTATTTATTTATGTATTAATAAGTATAACATCTTCAATCTCACATGCCAAATCACTACATTAAATTAATATTTTTATTTTGTCCATAAATTCAAGTATAATATTTTATTAAATTTTATTGATCTTACAAGGGAATGAATTTCATTTCTGAAATTAGATCATTCAAATTCAATTTTTTAAATTTCATTTTTAAAATTTAAAATATTTTAATCTCATATTTAAAGACATTAAATTAATCCAAAAATTGTACACTAATGTCTTTGATTATAATATTTGGCAATTATGTAGTTATGTAATGACATTAATTAATGTAATAATAAAATTAATCAAGTTCAACAACATTTTTGCACCCTTGTTTTAGTAATTGAGTTCTTGAAAAATAATGTATAATTTTTATTTAAAATTGTATTGCCACATGAGCCATGATCTTGTATTGATGATATCCATGAAACTTTTTGAAGTTTGGAAAAATGCAATAACATCTTGGCAAATTGCAATTGCCTCCTTAATGGCATTCAAATTGATGTAATGAACAATGTTGTTGTAGATGGAGATATAACTCTAGGAGAGATCCTTATACTCCTTGATTGAGTACTCTCAAACCATTTTGCAAACCATGCCACCAAGAGTTTAAATTATAAGTTTAAATCATTTCTTTTTTAATTTTTTAATTTTTCTTTTAGGAGAAATTTTGCCAGTTTAGGAAAAAAGGAAAAAAGAAAAGGCTGCATGCAATACAAGGTTTAATAATAAAAAATGGTTGCAATAAAATGAAATGTAGGAGAAGGGCTTTTCTTGAGAATCTTTCAGGAAAACAAGGTCCATGTCTTTGAAGCCAATAGGTAGTTTGACCCGAAGGTATCAAGAACCTTGGAATGTAGGAAAGATACTCCTTTCTTTTTACATAATAACCTTGATGTTGGGTGTTTTGTAATTTGTTGCCAAGTGACAGGATGGCCTACTAGCTTGCCTCAATCATTATGCCACGCAAGGCCCATGCATCAGGGCATTACACCCCATAACCAAGCACTCCTTACATAACACTTTGAGTTGTTTTTTAAGTTCTAGTTGCAAGATAATGTAATTTTGATGGATGTGATTTTTCATAGTGATCCTCATCTCCCATGAGAGCATGAGAGAGTGGCATTACTACACCCAACAAAACTTGTTAGATTATGATGATGCCCTTATTGGAACCCTTAAAAGATATGTAAAGCCCTCTACAGCTTAGCAAGGACCTTATGCTGTGTTACCCTTCCTCAACATGGACAAAGCCATATCATAGAGATTTTTAAGTTTAAGGGAAGCTTGTGTTGGCTACTGAAATTCAGTTGAAGGAACTAGAGGAAAAGAGAGATTGCCATGCTTCAACAATTGCAATAACTTGGTCCTTACAATGAATACAGAGGACCACTTTTACCAAAAGACAAGTCCATTATTGGATGGGGCACTTCAAAGTTCCAGGGTTTTTTTTTTGGTTTGTTTCCTCACAGTTTTGTGAACTCAAAATTTGTCAGAATTATACCCAAACATACCAAATTTAGTCAAATTTACACCTAAAATACAAAGCTTTCCCCAATTTTTTGTCCAAAAAAGTGACATTTTTTTATCCCCAAAAAATCACTATTGCAAACTGCTGCGGCTTTCCATCCATCCTTCCTTCACAGTTTTATGAAGGATTGCTGCTCTTCTTCTGTCATCACATCCATTTCCTTTCCCAGCAGGTAAACTGAATTCTGATCTCCACGCAATCTGTATGGAAATTCACAGAAAGGGTTTGAGAAAATTCATTCCCCAAAAAACAAAAAAATTTAAATGGGGGAAAAGTAGTAGAAGAAGAAGAAGTAGGGAAGTAGTGTCACCAGGGTGCGCGAGTAATGTCCCGATCTTCTTTGAAGATGATCTGTGTGGGTGCTGTTGAATTTGGAAGCTACATTTTCTCAGATTTGGAATTGTTGGTGGTAGGGAAATTTTTGCTCAGTTTCCTAGATGTTGGGTTTTTCAATGTTTTAAAGGGTTATAGGGTTTATGGAGCTTACAGCTACATCTCAGAAATAGTAAGGATTAATTAATCAAATAATTACTTATTGTTTGTCTGGTTTCCTTGATATGGGTTTTTCAAGGTTTTCAAGGTTTTCAAGGTTTATTGAGCTTTCAGCTACATCCCAGAATTGGTAAGGATAAATTATTAATTAACTAAACATTATTCTTTTTCAGCATTTGGTTTCACAGACTGTCTCACATTCTTTCAATTTATCCAAACTGAGGTTCAAGTGTCACCAAAAAGGAAAGGGACCACACAACAACCAGACCCCTCTAGCTCTGCTTGCTCCTGTCAGAGCGAGCATCAGGTATTCACACATCAAGAGAACAGCACAACAACATCACTGATCCATATCCAAATGAGAGATTCATCACTGGAGCACAACAGACTCGCTCGAACCTCTGCATACACAACTCCTACTCAGAACTTCCAGGATAAAAATGCATAGTTCAGATTGCACAAAAAGGTCCTCGCTAACACAAGCGTCCACTTTCCCAAAATGTTGAACAATAGTCTGTCCACTATTCTGTCTACGATCGAGCTTTCCCCAAAAACAGACCACTCGAGCTGTCTATCCTATGCATTTCCCAAACTTTTCCGTTCTACAACCTCAATCCTTACTCACAATCAGACTCTCACCAAATTCAAGAGCTAGCCATCCCCTAGTTAATAACGCAGCGGAAGAAATCAGCAACTAGCAATCTTCTAAACTCCTGCTCATTCTCAAAAAGTCTTTCACCTCTTCTCTGTTGCTTTCCTAAGATCTCCTACTTCCTCCCTGTACCATTTCTCTACTGACTAGCACCTTCAGCCTCAGCCAAACTCTCAGGACCAAACCTCCACTGCCGCTCTCCTCCTCCATGAATGCCAATTCCGGCGCCGCCATGCATTCCCACCGCCTTAGACCATAAAGGCCAACACCTCCGTTGCCATAATCCTGTGCCGTCCTCCTCAAGTGGTGAGCTTCCATGATCAAACCAACGCAGCCACCATGCATTATCTTAGTGATGAGAAGTAATGCGCCACCAACCAAGTGATGGTGCAAACAAAATCAGGATCAGAATCAGAATAGTAACGTTGTTCGGTCACCCCATGTTCGATTACACAAGTACCTGTGGTAATATTATTTCACCCATTGTTACAGTGAATTGGATGGATTTGTGGAAGGTCTCTGCAGTCTGCAACTTAAATTAGCCAGTAGGGTTTTATTTATGAACGAACTTGTTGCTTGTCGTTAGTATTCTTTTTTTTAATAATTTGAGCATTTACAATGCAATCCCTATGTTAAATTTGTCAATGGTGGAACATAACTAAATGTTGCTAATTTTTGTTTCAGCGTGTCTTTTTTTATGATGTTATTTGTTTTGTGAAAGTTGCTTTCTAGCACCCTTCATGATGATTGTGATGATGGTCTAGATATTTTATTGTGTGTTGTTCTTTAATAACACTCCTTTTTGGTACCCCAATCATGAATGGCCCTTAGAGCTACTAGACATGTCTTTCCAAAAGGTTAAATTTCAAGTTTCGTAGAAGAGTTCATGGCGAATCAATAAGGAGCTTTCTAGAAATAAACTTCAACATGGGTTAGTTGTTCCTACACGCTAGCCATGGGAGTCTTTTAGATTACTTCCAAAAAATCTTTAGCACAACTTAAGTTCTATAAAAAAACAGGTTTGGATTATTTTGAAGACTAATAATTGTTTAAAAAACATGAATTATTCTACATGTTGGAATTTGTTGGGGATGGATGTTATTAAAGAATCTTGTTTTTGCAAGTGTTGAACCATTACACCAAAACATGGCAAATATGACTACACCCATGACTATGTTTGTAATCATAAATACCATTCATGATTACATGATTATGTAGTCCATATGGACACATCGTTTATCCATTAGTCATAATTTTGTCCTAGTCATAAATCCCATGGAATATATTATATATTTATAAATTGAAATATATTTATAAATGGCCATTTAGTAGGTAGGTAGGAATAGGTAGGTTGGTATGTAGGTAGGCCTAAGTAGGTAAGTAAGTAGGATCCTATTTATTTTTTGGTGACAAGGTTTTTTATTGGCCCATCACAAGTAATATTTGCATTTTGAATGTATGTAGTGCATGTATTGTGTTTAGATTAATATTTTTTCACCTACTTATATAGTTTATAAAATTGAACTTGTTGACAAAGAATATTGGATAAATTTACAACATTATCCCACGTCATCTTTTGTCACATACAAAAGTATCCAACTTTGACTATTATTATATTTTTCATATTTTGTCCAAATGAAAAATATATATTAAAGATTTTTCCAAATCCATAGGTCTATAAAAAAACATTAACCAAAATATCAGGTAATTTGACTGAAAATGCATTTGAATCTTCACTATTTCATACATTTGAAAAACAATGATACTTTGAAAAAAAAAAACATTGTCATAAAACAATTTGTAAATAACAATTTATATGATTATAAACATATTTTAAATTAACATGGTGTATATATATGTATGTATGTATGTATAATATTTCCCCACATTTTAAAAATATGCCAAATCGATAAAAATGGTATAAATGTTGTGTTTTTTTTTAAATTATGAAAAATATTTTCAAATAAAATATATAATCTATGAAACATATAATATTATTTTCAACATTTTAAAATATTATGAAAATTATGAAAATTATTTAAATGACATATTTTATTTCAAATTTTATTTTGAATAATAATTTTTTTCTTTTTTTAATTTTCTTTTCAATTCATTAAATTTTATTTAATATAAATATTTAATATTCCAATTTTTATGACCAAATACTTTGATAAATTTTTTTTTTGTTACCAATCACATGGAAACATGAATAACAATGCCATTTTGGGGCATGTGGATTTCTTTTAAAATTCATTGGATATCACTAATAAAAGTATCATTAATTAATATCAAAAAATTCAAATAAGATATTCATTTAAATAAACCTTTGAATATGAATCTCAACTTAAATGTGTTAATTATATTCTAAGCATCAATTTTTTATTTAATTTTATGGTTTCAATAACTTTGACAAATTGTTTTCCATTCTTTGAGAATTTTTTTAATGAAAAAAAATTCGCTCAAATTTTTTAGCCACTATTTAAAAAATTAACATTAAATAATTTGTGACTTTAAGGGGGAAAAATTAGAAAGTATAAGGTATTAACTATTTATTTGTGCACTAATTATGTGTTTAATCATCTACAAGCTTATAATATGCGTACTAGGTACGTATTTTTACCTTCTAATTCTTTTCCCTTTTAATTCATAAGTTTTTAATGTTTCAAATTGTATATTATTAAATAATTATATGGTGTTCGTGAAGAAGAGTTTTAATCACATAATCCTATCCATAAAAACTTTTAGTCATATAATCATATCCATGGTTACAAAAATACAACTAGGCACAAAAACATGGCATATATGACTATATGACTAGAAAATGGTCACCAGTCATATTTGTCCTAGTCATAAATATCAAGTTTTGGCATAATGAACACACAACTTGTCTCGAAAAGTCTAGTCTCATATTTTTATATGAGCTTGTGAAATTTTGTGCACATCTCAAAATAGATGGGTTATTTGGGACATGCCACCTTTTATGTTAAATTGCAAGTGGATAGAAACTAAAAATTTATGGAGCTTGGCATCTAGTCTCTTGCAACTACCAAGCCTATAGAATGGGCCTCCTTGATGTTGGAAAACATGTCTATGTTTGTTTTAAAACTAGTAATTTTCAATTGTTGTACATACTTATTTTGTTGCATGTTATTTGCCTACAATGAAGCTTTGGACAAACCTTAGGAGGCATTCAAATTTTAAAGTTGGCCAAGAAAGGACACCAAATCTTACCATGTAACATTGCCTCACATATATATTTATTGATGAAAGCCGAAAATGTTTTTTTGAGTGTTTTTTGTAGTTCATGGAAAAGGTGAAAAATTTGAAGTTGCACAACCATGATGATTTTTTGGCAGTAATACAAAAGTGAAGGATACATGTACTAGTACTATGGAAAGTGTGGAAAATAATGAAGAGAATGAGAATTCACAAGTTCTAGAGGACCAACTTGAGCGATTTACAAAGGTCGTGGTTTTGGATGACGCAGAGAATTGCAGCACAAGTCATGCAAGAGATGGGGTACATCCTTTTCCATTTGCCTTGTGTTTTTTAAGTTGGTTACCCAATTTTCTAATGCCAGTAATCAACTTTTATACAACTTTATATGTCTTGATTCATATGAAAATTGCACACATCAAGTGAACAATCAACTATGCCTTGAAATATTAGTAATTAGAATGGTTGTACCCATTGAATTTATGTGGTGGATCTATGCAAGTAATCTTTTTTTTTTTTGGGTGCAAAAATCCATTTCAAATGATTGATGGGAAGACATTCGGTACAGCCAAGATGGCAAAACAACTACAAAAGATGTATGAGGAGGTGAAAAGGATTATAAATAATGGGGATGTAGAAGGTGCACATGAAATCATTGAGGTTAACTTTGATGCCCTCAAGGAGTAATTGGAGTTGGGTGTAAAAGGCATTGAGCATGCAGCCATGCTTGATATTATGGCCTAGCTCCACCTAACCTTAGGTGATTTTGAAGAAGTGGAACATCTCCTTCTTAAGGTTTCTTTCTTACTCCTAGTTATTTCATGTTGTGTTGTTTTGGGTTGCAATGTTAGCATGGGTATCTTCATTGATTCGTCATTTGTTTTCTTGTACATGGATTATAATAAGACAAAAGTGTTAACAACTAAAATTGACGTGTTGCATTTTGGGGCATGCACATGAAAAATTTGCTAGAAAAAGTTGGAACTAGATCTCTTTAGCTATTGGTGGACAATATATTGGGACACATGGACAACATGTACACAACCATGGGCAAACCTGCTGAAGAAGCCCTTCCCTTGAAACAAAAGAATCTCAAGATTCAAGATGATGCATTTAGTAAATGGACTTGCAACATTGCTTATGTACTAAGATATTTGTTTTGAAGAAAATTACTCATTCCTTGTCTAATATATGTAGTCCATCTATATATATTATACTTTCATCGATATATATATATATATATGGACTTTCATCTTGCATTACCTTATAGTACCAAGTTAGGTGTAATTATTTTATCACCTACCGCGATGTTTTAGGCTTAAACAACACTCAATCTTGCTTCAAGGAAAGACCACTTAACAACAAGTAGGCTATGTGAACATGTAAAGAAGATAGTCCTCTAGTAGTGGAGTTGCTACTAAAAGTTGCAAGCATTTATAGTGAATTGGATGATAATGAGAAGGCCATTGAATTTTAGAATTGTCCTATAGCCACCATACAAAGTACATTAAGCCCTAAGCATGAGAGTTTGGTAGTGCCACTTAAGAATATGGTGTATTTGGTTTTAAAGGAAGGAAGGTTCGAAGAGTCAAAGCTTGCAATGCTTAGGTTTTGCAACACCATTCCTTTCTTCTACAATTTTTCTATCATTCATTAAGTTTGTAAGGGCTCAATTGCTAATTAAAAGAATCATCTTGCTCCACATCCAAGACATGATGAAGGTTCCTTGTATATTTGATGTAGTAGTAGACAATAAAATAAATCTCAAAAGTGTTATCCAACTTTAAACTTTGCAAAGTCTTATAAAGGATTCCAATAATAAAGTTTCTTCAGATTTTGGGAATGTGTAGAATCTTTTAGTGAAAGCCATGGAGAATGAATATCATATTACAATTACTAAATGGGTTAAGTTCAAAAGTTTGCATTTGTGCATGCATAGCATTGGGCAATTTGGAGAGGGAAGTGAGTGCACATGATCGAAGAGTAGGGAAGCCACATCTATGCTTGCCAAAATAAAAGCTACAAAAGGTCAATTGTCAACTCTCACAAATTCCTATGGCTCATTAGTTGTCACTTGTATAAGGTGAATACAACATGCTTGTAATAGTGGTTCATGTTCATTAGTCCTATTAGAGGGATTTACTCATAATAACTATGGATTTATCTAGGTCATTAGCTAATTATTGGTTGTATATTTTTAACATTACAAGGAAACAAACACATTCAAAGCTAGAGACATTCGACAAAGACAACACACATGAAAAAATAGATATATATGACAGTAAACATATTTATAAAAACATGAAAACAGAGACTTGGACAAGTTTTAACCCACAAAAGTATGAATGAATTGAAAACAAAGGATGGTTTAGAGTTTAGAAACTTGAACGACCATCTTCCACCCTAAAATTATTCACATGTCCCATCCATACACTTTTGATCCCAACGTTTCTGAAACCCTATAATGAAAGCACAATTGATCGAAACTAAAATTGCAAAGGTTTTAAAATGTCCAACAATGTGGCACAATTTGAAGAACTAAAGAAATATGTACCTTAGGAATTCAAGAGCATTGCAACAAAACAGCTGGGAAAAAAATAATTGGACGTAACAAGTAAGCAAACATAGTATGCAATTTTTGGTATTGTTATAAAAAAAATTCCATAATTCATTTGTAACAAAAATCAATCATCTTTTGTGCTTGTGAGGTTTACACATAGGTGTGTGTCTTTCTCACCACTTTATTTATACCTTTCACCAAACATGAATTCAAAACTTTTTTTTGTCAATTTTGTTATGTCATCATTTCAATAAAAAATCCCAAGCTCTACAACATCTTCAAATCAATCTATATTATGTTAGCTACAAAAGTGAGATGCTTGTTCTTGAAAATTTTGTTGATGTTAGAGACGAGATTTCTAAACTATAAAAACAATTGTCCACAAACAACTTTCACCACCATTGCTAGTTGGATTCAAGATTTTTGAGCCTAGATTTAATCTTTTCAAAATTCTTGTTAAGACTTTTCATTTAATTCACGAACTCATTTGTTTGTTTATGAATCTTCATCATTTGTTCGATTAGTCTTTATTCTCATGCAGTGTTCTATTCATTCAGTTTTTTTTCAGGGTAGGGTTTTGTTGATTTAATTTTTGTTCCAGGGTAGTATTTTGAATTATGGTGATGTCCTGGTTCATTGCCATTGCATCGGTAGCGAAGGCTGCTCCAACACCCAAAAGCCATTTCAACTTCATGTAATATCTTTGGAATCCCCAAAACAAATGTGTCATCTTTCTTTTTGTAACCATAACAAACAAACAATAAAATTTCAAACAACACCAATACTTGGTACCTTAATTGTCATGAAATAGTTGTCAATGTACTCAAGAGTTTCAACAATTGAACAAACCACTGTGAATGATTTGAATAAAGTTCTTGCTACCATCTTGCTTCAAATAGTATCAATGCTTATTGTTATGAGTAAAAGATCTCACTTTATTTATAAATTGGCATGAGGATAATGGTAGGTTTTTGTTTTAAAATAAAACTGTGAATGTTTGTTTACAACCAATGTCTGTGCGTTCAAAACCCACCAATACTTCAAAACACTATGAATTCAAAATATAAATTGATTTAAAACTTGCCATAATTGGGTTTGAAACCCATTAGTAAAACAACTACCTACTATTCCCATTTGGTTCTCCTCACATTCCACATTCCACTTGAATTTATGCACACAAATGACAATGTTTCTTTTGCGCCAACCATGAGAAAACTTATAAAGGTTACTAACATTGCTTTGAAGACCTTAAACCAATACAAGGAATTCCCATGTGGTTGGAGTCAATTTGATAGGTGAGGTCAATGGAGGGAATTCTAGAAAATCTAAAACAAAAAAAAAATATTGGAATAAAAAACAAAGCCACAAAAGCCTAATGGAAGTTGTACCTTGTAAAATTTATAAAACTTTGTTTTGAGGTCTTATATTATTCTAATTATTTTTGGACAATTATGTACATGGTAGTCCTTCCATGTATGTGCAAAAAGTATTAACACAAGTTTCAAAATGTGTATAAACACCAAAAATCAACTAAAGATGGTAAAAAAGGAAAATGTTTACCATTCCAATAAGCAATTTTGTATCCCCACAATCCATCATTGCAGTTGTAACTCTTATTGCATTCATATGGTCATTTCAAAAGACTTTCAATGGAAAAATGAAGGTATGGTTAAAGCTTTCAAACAAAAATCATCTTTTAAAACTTTATTCAAAGGAAAAAAATGTTTTTTTACCTTTTTGTCATTCAAAATTTTCACAATTTCATGTCTTGAAAGCAATTCCATTGATGCTCAATTTGTAACCATGCATTGGAAACCTTGAACAAAGTGCAACAATCATATTGAATGGGATCCTAAAAAACTATTAAGGCCAAGAAAAAAAATGGACATTTTCCAAGGGCCTTGAAGATCCTTGGAAAAATCTAATGAATGCAATTTGATTGTTGTTCCATGTTTTTAATTAGCTAGATAGTTTGATTAGTCTAGGTGGGTTGCTATTAATGGTCTCCCAACTATTTGTCATCCTAATTTTAGTTTTATGGGTTGGGTTGGAAAAAATTAAATAACTAAAACTTGAATGTAAGAATTATTTTTGTGAGTCACATATTGAACACCATTGGAGATACTCTAAAGAGCTTCATTGTTCTAAAGGCCTTTTCCCCTATACATCTCTAAAAGAATTCAAAGGTAGGAAAATCATGCTACTGTGCCACAAAGGTTGAAGCAAACTCCCAAAAACCATCTTTTATAAAAAATAAAATAACATTTTATTATTTATAGTAAAATATCACAAAAAATTTATGTTAAATTTTATTAAATTAACTATTTATCACTAATTAATTTGATTAATAAAATATGACTATAATTTAAATATATTATATATTATTTAAAAATTTGATTACAACCATAATTAAATTGAACACCAAAAAATCATCTAAATTTTTTATTTAATATTTTAATAAAAAATAATTGTAATTAATCTTATATTAATTTATTTGTAATTTTTGAAACATAACATTCACTAGGATGTTTTATGTTACTATATGTACATTTGACAATTTGTTTTGCTTGATTCCATCATGTGTTAATGATGAAAAATATGGGTCACATATTAATGCCCCACACCTTTGGTGAATATTTGAGAAATAATTATCCAAAAAATGATAACAATGTGAAACATGTTATTACTATCTTTTTAATATACAACATTGCATACATATGTCATTTTCATTTTGTGATGATGTGTATTGCATGCCACAATCTTCTACCCTTTGCAATAATATATTTTTTGTAACTCAATCTACAGTTATCCATGACTATAAATTATTGTTTTCATGTTCATCATCAAACATTTAATGAAACCTTGAACGATGAACCTTGTTCATTAAAAATGGTCATGAATGTTTTCACTAGTTTAAGATAAATTGTTTTCCCCCATGAACACATTTCAAAACTCCAATGTGGCATGTTCCTTTCCTTCAATTGAATATATCGGTAGGAATTTAGTAGCACAAATGATTGAATGAAAGAAGCAATATTGAATAGAAGACTACTTAATTGGTAGAGTTGCAATTAGGAGTGTGGTTGAACAAATGAAACAATACTTAACAAGATTGGATGGAAAACTACAAAATTGGTAGCCCGAGTTATAGTATAATTTTAAAATAATTGAATGAAGCAATACATCATAGGATTACATATAAGCTTACAAAATTGATAGATTAGACAATATTATTCATTGAATGAAGCAATATATGACAACATGAAGATGTAATTGATTGAATAAAATAATACATGATTGGATCACATGAAAGCTTACATAAATGATAACTTAATTGACAATGTGATTAATTGGATGAAGCAATACATGGCAAAGTGAGGATGTGATTGTTTGAATAAAAGAACATGTGATATGATTTGGATTGTGACTACATTTAAATGAAACAATATGTATCAAGAATGTGCATGGTTGCATGGTATTGTGTTTGTTTTTAGTTTATTTTAATTACTCTCACATCGTGGATTATATTAGCCTTAGTCCCAATGCATCACAAACAACTTTCGTAAAATTCACCTCAAATGACATCAACAAACTTAAAAAATTATCAAATTGCCACATTAAAATGATGTCAAATTACAATTTGAACATCAACTTTCAAATGTTTAATGCACATTTTTTCAACAAACCAAATCAACTAAAATTTATAATTTTTTTTTGAAGAATAAATGTTCCAAGAATGTTTTGGTTCTAAAACTTCTAATCGACAAAATAAATTTAATAGTTATAGGAAGATTTTTCTTGATTCAATTTTGGTGTTAAAAACATTAATTTCCAACTTTAAAATAACTTTGGGCAATAAACATCAAAATCTTTGAACGAATGATTTTTTTTGTGATATTTTTTATTTTTTGAGAAAAAACATTCAATGTAAAAATGTGTTTTATCAGAAAAAATTAGTTGCTTCGACAAAATTAAGATTTTTAATCAAGGGAAAACATTGGTACGAACACATCAAGAAACAAAATATTTTTGGGAAAAATTTAAAATTTGTGAAAAAAAATTGTCACAAAAATAAGATGGACAGATGGGTAATTGAAAATTTTCTTTCCTCTAAGCTACTTACCATTATGAAGGGATGGGAAATTGCAATTTTCCCTTCATTTAAGTTTAATTTGTCAATGTGGATGGATAGGTAACTGAAATTCTTTGATTTGAATTTTCGTTCAAGTTCTTGTATTACCATCTAAGAAGCTCTTCCAACAACCAAAGGAATTTTTTGGGAATGTGTAATGAACTTTTGGGCAAGGATTGCATTTTGCAAATTAACGCCCCTACTTGATGGGCCAATACAATGAGAACTTATGATGAAATTTCCCACCAAACAGGCCATTCATCCATAATGATGACTAGAAAAACAACTTGTTCATGACACTGAGAAATTGCTTGGCAACATGGCATTACACCATAGACATTGGACTCTACCCTTGGTTCAAATGTTATTCCAAGGTTGTGCCAAGGTTGATCTATGTGATCAACAAAACAACTCTAGATGCTTGCAGTTTTGGAATCCTTCAATAACTGTGGCCTATATTTTGGCCCAAGAGTAAACTCATTACTCAACTAATTCATTTTGAAATATAAATTAGAATTTATATTGATTTCTAATGAGAAAATTGCTCAATATTCAACAACTCTTGTACCATAGCTTTGAACATTATGAAACCACCTTGTTGCACCTCTATTCATTGAAGGATTTCCAATGGTACCAAGGGAAAAATGAAGGGCATCATAGATTGGGAGATTTAAATGTGACAAACAAAACAAACACATTTGTTTGTAGATAGTTGTGACCTCTGTGGTGTGTCTAAGGGCACAAGTGTAAGCTCTAAAAATTTTAATTTTGATTTTTGGAAATTTTATTGAATTTTCATTTACAAAAAAAATTAGATAAAATTCATTATCTTTTGGATGAAATCACCTTCATTGAATGTTATTCATTAACAGCTTTCAAACAATACCAAGATTGCACAGCAGTTTCCTACATTTTCTAGTTTGTATTTAATTGAATTTTCAGAAAACAATACTCATCAAGGGCTTTCCAATGGTATAAAGTGCGCAAGTGGAGAGGGGTTCTAGTTTGGGAAATCTCAACATGGAAAAACCAAAGCAAATATGCTACATTTCTTAATAGAAAGGTCTTTTTGACATGACATTAATGCTGTGCATTTTAATATGGCACTCACCATGACCAAGCTAAGTACTCATTAAAAAAAATCCAAGAAAAAACTTGATTCTTCAACTAAGTATAATACCATAAAGCCTTGCAATTTTGAGAATTTGAATTGAATAGACAAACTTTGAAAATAACCAGTGGCTTCAAAGGAAGCCAACCTAATCCTAGTGCTGGAACTCACCAATTAGTTCATAAATGAATTTCATAGTTAGCCCCCACTACCCACTATCATTCCCATCACCCTTGCTGGGGGGATCCTGTGTGTGAATAGGGTTCACTATAGCCCAATGCATGCACATATTTGATTGGAAAACCATGCACATATGTGAAACTTCTTGGAAACCATATGACAATTCTCAGGAAACCCCATACAACTCAAAAAAATATTTTAAAATTAAAACTTTCATTGCCATTTGAAATTCTCCAAAAATATTTTTTTGACTTATTAGGTGTTTAGGGTGAATCCAAAGTTTATAATAAATTTTGGAATCAAGAATGAGTCACGATATGTTAGATAACAAATTCAAAAATTCAAGCAACATTTGACCACATAAAAAATTGTTGAAGCTAATTTTGTTTACTCTACCATGTTGATTCAACATTTTCCTTTCTCATGGGTTGCACTAACATTGTTTAATTGTGTCTCTGTAAAATGCTACACAACATAAAATGCTTAACCATCAAACCAATGTAAAATTTGCAACTACAATTTTGGTTCGGATGAGCCAAATTGGCAACACTAACCATGCAAGCATTTCAATTGCTTTAGTTGCTACCATTTGGAACCACCATCACAAGCTTGCCATCCTGGTAAGGAATTGGAGCAACCGATGGCTAAGACTTTTGGTCTATCTATACTTGAATTTTTTCAATATCCACAACTTTATATTTTTCGCATCTTTCTTTTAAATTTAAGTAATGTTAAGCAAATTTTGAATTGAAAGAGCCAAAACATGATTTGAACTTATCATAAGAATGAACATGAAAACAAAATAGTGAATTTACTGTCATGAAAGAGAAGCCGAATGATGATTCAAAGGTATCTGAAAGATAAACGCAGGGATATTGAGTCCATCTAGGAGCAAAGCATGCAAAGGAGGATCATCAAAGCATTTGAATCCAACATGTTGACCTCATTTGAATGTTAAAGTAGGTATGCAAACATTAACTATGATAAGCAAAATGAAAGCCCTTGAAGAAAAGTTTCTGCGCCATTGTGGTTGTGCATACTTGATGCTTTGAGATCAAGGACAAATTGTTTGGAAAGAAAGTCCAATAAAGTTTTGATCTCACTTTTCTTCATGGGATAAATCCCAAGGGCTGATTAAAATTGAGTTTTTTCCGCAATTTGGAGTAAATCCTCTATCATTAATTTCAAAGAAAATATTTGATAAAAGTGAGGCTAAAGCATGTTGAAACCAAAAAGGAGGCAAAGAACATTAGTGGGTGTTGTCTTCTTCCCTGAAACTTTGGATAAATAGAGTCTCAATTGTAACATTATAAAGAAAATTTGAGAAGAAACTGAATACCATATTTCTTTACAAGATGAATCCCAAGAACCGACGAAAATTCAAAATTTACATGACTTGGGAGTAAATCCTCTTCCACTGTTACTTCAACATTATGCACATATATATGCAAATTGTAAGCTTTTGTACAAATGCATGCTTACTTTTCAACTTCCAAACATTAAAATGGTAAACACACTTTTAACATTATTGCATAATTCTATCCTATACAGTGTTGAATCCATGGAACAGGTGATAATTAAGACAACAATGTATGTCTAACTAGTCATTACTTTAATTGATATACCCATCTGCTCATTACTGCAAGAAATTTACATGCATATTAAAAAAGATCATGCATTTCATAAGTTTCTCTAAGTAACTAATTTGATACAAAATTGAAACAAGGCCTGATTTTGCAAAACATAAAACTCAACTCTCTTGAGTAGTGTTTGTGCACACATACTACTGAAACGATCCTCAGGCAAATTCTGTTACAGAATTGTTGTAGTACTAATACTGCCATATTTCTTGAGGATACATTTTTGACCTAGCACTAGTTGCTCTTTCTGTCTTTTGGAATCTATCTCTTCCATTCTATCTCTTCATGTCTAAAGACCAGTTGGTTAGGGCACTATAAAAAATTCCTCCACTAATTTCACCTAATTCCAGAAGTAATAATTTCTACTGAAAAAAATTGCAGCTCATCTGTACTTAGTCCTCCTACCCCTGATTTTTTATTTACACAAAGATGGGTGAGACCTTGAAATCACACTCCTATAGACACTGGTCCCTGGCTAGCATCCACCCTTCTGAAACCCCAGACCAAAAAAATGGGAGAAGGAAGGCATAACAATAACAGACCTACAACTAACAAGCAGCTGGTGACATGATGCTCTGTTTCTGATAGGAAACTAAGAGGAGACATGCTGGAATGTGCAGAATTAGCTTGAGAAACAAACTTCAAATGGAAGCACATTTTCACAGTAGTGCGGTAGTGTTTGAGGTTGTTCACCTGAGAAACTTTGCCACAAAAGCTAGTATTTGAGATCCTCCTTAGAAACTCTCCCCCATCTTGATCAGATGTTAAAACTTTGGTAACAAGAGGTTGTCTATTATGTCAAAATTATTAGCAGTCCATCATCATCTTGCTTGAACATATTCAGGAATAGAGAGTCCAGGTTGTCGCCGTAAGTCAAATCCAGGCAATGGTTTAACTTCTTGCTTTTTTGTAAGAAATGTTGACCCCTTTGTGATTGGTGATTGGGGGGGCTGATATGATGAAACTGCTTCCCAAGCACGGTCAACAGGTGGCAAGATAAATGCCTCAGCTTTCAAAGCCAACAGGAAGTCAGGTAATTGTGGGGTTGCAACTGGAGTCCTGACAGTTCACACACACTCTCAAAGCATAAGATAAGATAGTACACCAGTAATTGAACTTTTGAGTCATAGCACATTGACCTAGTCATGACATCATGGACGTGCAATCAGACCACATTAGTGATTTGCTGCAGTCTTACACCTTTGTTCAAAGAAGACTATTTTTCAAGGCTTCCTTTTGCTAGGTGCAGCAAACAATTCTTTAATGAGGGACCTCCGATTGTCAAATGCACAAGATGGGTAGGTTGAGTTGGATTACTTGTCTCGGGAGCCATTGCCATATAAGCGGATTTTTTTTAGTGTATCTTTTGGGATTTTCTCAGAAAGATACTTCATTGCACCTCCTGGTGGTGGCATTCTGCACATATATGAAGCAGTTAAATTTTTTAATCAATCACAATAACTATTGAAGCTGAGCTCACAATATCTCTTGGAGACATCAAATCTGGAGAGGACAGTTTTCTATGAGTACAATTGAATCTTATTTTGAAAGAAGCCACATGAAGAAGGAATCTCAGGTGCATGGCCAAGCTAACTGGTACAAAATGGGACAAAATTCTGATGCAAGTAATGTGTGATGGTGGTGTATGATCACACAGACTAGCTAAAGTGATCTGCTTTGAATGATGCAACACTTCCAAAGCTAGAAAAATCCTATGGTGATCCAGAACATGAACTACTCAAGGAGAAGTTATCCTAATGGCTAAATAGAACACAAGTGGCACAAATTGACCACCATGTGATCAATAATGGTCAGACATGTGGGTGGGCAAATGATTCACCGGAAATAACTGTAGAGCAAAAACAGACATTCTCAATCAACTACATGACAGAGTGTGGAAAACAGACCTTGTGATTGGTGCAGTATTAATGAAGGCTGTTCTTGCTCTTTGACCCTCCTTTAGAAAGGCATGAGCAGCTTGAAGGCAAGCAAGCCCTTGCGCATGTGAATCATCTTCAGGATTCTCATCTAGGATCATTCCATGGTAGTAATATGCTGCTGCCTGTCCCAGAACAACAGCTATGTCACTTTCCACTTTCTGCTTATCATTCCTAGGAGCAAATACCAAGCAGCAAATTCAAGTTGAGACCACCAAAATTCACCAAAATTTCTGGTATCCTAGAAACTCCAGCATCATACTAAAACATGAACAAAATGCAATTGACGTGATGTCAACTTCCAGAGAAGTATATCTCAGAGAAATATTTTACATTGTATACCTGAGCCTCTAGGAGTTTCCATTTAACAAATAACTTGTGTTTTGGTCCCCATCCATGCTCCAGTGCCACACTTGAAGCACATTCATATGCCTGAAATCAGGGTGATATTCAACTCAAGAGCAGTAAGCACAATGAAGTTCATCTGATGCTTTGTGGTCCAGAGTTAAATTCCTCAAAATCTAAAGTATTGCATCTGCTTTCTCTAAAAAGGATCCTATTCCAAGCAAATATAGCTCTGCTGCTCTACCATTAGCTTTCACAGGTCAACAGGCTCAGACTGATAACCTGCCAAATTAGACAGGGAACACTCTCTGTGTCCAATCTTTGAAGGAAGGTAAAAGACTATAGCAGAAACCAGATGGGAACTGCTATTATGAAACAAAACACTGGTCCTGAGGATCATCGCACAGTTGACTACACCAGATAATCTGAAGTGCTTTGGAAGTTTGTGCCTCATGCATACAGAAAAAACAATACCTGTAACCAATATTTTACTTGTTCACATGCAAGCCTCCGTTTCACTGCAACTGATGCCTTCACATTTTCTATGGCCAAACCTAGCTGTATTTCCACACCCTGTTTCCCACAGCAACCATTACTGCCTGTGCAAACTTGAATTTGGACTACCCTTAGTAGTGTCTGACATGTCCCCTCACTGCACACATGGGAAAATCTTTTCTTAGTCTGGTTTCCCTTTCCTGATTAGGGTAAGATGTGGGGTTCCTGGATTTGTGTGATTGCCATCATCAACATGCATGTTGACTACCTAAAATGTAACACAGAATCATGAAAGAGAAAGAGGGAGAAAAAGGAACAAAGCATACTTGGCCCAAAGCTTGCTGCTCCAAAGCTCCAAGGACACCCTCACTTAAGTCCACTGGGAGTTTTGCCCTGGTGAATCCAACTTTGTACCCCAAATTAGAGGGATTCCAATACACATTCTTTCTAACTTGAGTTAGATAGCTGGTGCAATTGAAGAAGAGCAACATAGACTTAGTGTAGGTCAACATCTTTTAACACTTCGTAATGAGGACAACTTGGTGGCACAATCCCACCTGGCATGGACTAGGAAGCCCTAGACTTGCACATCCAATTGAAAAGTCCACTAGAGATTCCAGTCATAACTGGGAAAAACAGCTAGCATGCACCTAAAGGGCATTGTTGTGGCAAAATAGCAAGGTGGTCAAGAAAAGGGTCCTGTTAGCTTGATGCTTCCCACATGTGCTATCAGTGAGTGAAGAAAAGTGCCACAACTGCTCATCTATTACAATGCTAGTTGCATAAGACTGGAATTGCACATCTATTACTTGTAAAAAACTCAAGCCAGTTTTGGTTTCTAAATGATAGATGCTTACTTGACATCATTGGGTAAACGTGGTAGCACTGAACTTAAAGCACACTCCAAAAATTGGGATGCCTTCAGCAATATTTCAACAGCATTCTTCTTGTTTTCTGCAATACAATATGATGTCATTAACACAGAATTCATGTTTGGTACACAAGTTTGGAAAATTAAGAAACTCAATGTGCTTTCTGATCAATCATAAGACTCTTGTCACAGAGATGTCATAAAACAGAAACAGAAAAAACCTTTTCAGACAGACAAAAAAGCAGACACTCTTTGATTGCATGGAGCACATTGATCCAACATTGAACTTATATAGTTGTGATACAAGGGTAGTACACAAATGCCCAGTTTTGCCAGTCTTGCCCTCATCAGTTGATGATGCATACCTTCAGTAACTTTTGGGATGTAGCCATCAGCAGCAGCCTTAGGGGTGAGGCAAACATTAACTTCTTGAAATGCAAGAATGCCTAGCAGTTGCAGAACCGATAGAAGCTCATACAAGGCACTTGGCAAAGCTGTCTCCTGCTTCAGCAACCAGAATTCTGAACATTCATACGTTTCCTATTGTCATAGATATAAAAAACTCATGGAGTGCAAGATTTCCATCACATAGATAGAAAATCACGGTCCTTTCAAATGTTATCATCCTTCCTCCAGCCACAATGCAGGGAAATATCAGACCAAGAAATGAAAGAAACACTCCAAGTATGTGTAGGCCAGGAGAGAGAGTGTGTTTCACCTTTTTCTCGTCTTCCTCATTTGTCCATTCAAACTGAACAGCTGAGCTCACTTTCTCCTCTGAAAATGTAGCAGGTGTTTAGAGTTTCAGTGGTGTTTCTTATGCATAGATTACAGTTCTGAGAATCCATTTTCATAAAGAAAACTGAGGGTAGCATTCAGGAAGTGAAGAAGTTTAAGAAATCTATTAAGTACAGGCATATGAGCATCTCTGGAGGTGCTCAGTATGTGACACTGCAAAAATATTTCTCACATCCAAGTTTCATTACTTACCTTTTTCCAACCCCACCCATGAAACTAAAACTGGTACTGCAAATAGGTGGGAGACTACTAATAGCAAACCACTTGGACCAATCATTACAATCGGCCAATCAGAAACAGGGAGCATTCTCTGGCAGGTGTTCAGTGTTAGGCTTTGCTGTGCCTTTTACCAGCCTCAGCAAACTGTGCAAAAATACTGGGCCAAAACCATTTTGCTGAGCCAAACCAACATGTTTTGACTCATCTAATTTTGATTTGCAGGGTCACATACTGAGCACCAATGGAGTTGCTCTAAGGGTCAGCAAGTGAAGAAGCCAAAATGAGTTCTCTGACATGAGAAGAACATAGCCTGGTTTGCACTTATACAATACACAAATAAATGCATGGGAATTTGAAGTGGCAAACCTGTGAATGTTAAGCCCAGCAAGACAGGCAAGTAGTCTCCGAGAGCCTTTTCAAGGCTTGAGCTATTTACAGCACCTGCAACACAACAAGCGACAAATCGTGTGTTCCTGTTGAGGTATTATCTTATGAAAATCAGCAACGGAAACGTTCCCTCCTTTCCCCCACTATCTTGTGAAAGATGATCATCACACAGACTGGGAAATCGACAAGACCTTGATGCGATTTTCTTTTCTTTGCTTTCCCGGAGACAGCTTCTTCCTCGCCCCCGACGGCTTGTATCACGCCAGATCGAAGGGAGACAAGCCGGTTCAAAAGTGCACTAGGAATGTTGAAGCGCTGCAAGGCAACAGCGAGGTCGGTAGGCTTGGGAGTCCGGAAGCCAGGAATGAATACATGAGCATCTGCATTGTCCACAAGAAGAAGTTTTGTTTGCGCACTTGTCGACGGTACTGTGTCATCACCTTCCTTGAACTCCTCGGCTGACCACATACATCCCATGCCTCTTTCCTGCACCAAAATCCAATGCTTCCACGATCACGATCTAGTCTAATTACTTTCACAACAAAGCATCCCCTAGTATGAACATTATAATCAACAGGAGAAGACGAACAACAACACTTTCAGATGCTCCGGGTGATGGTATCGCTTACAGTTAAAACAAGAGAACGTTCTTGTACTCCATCTGAACGTTCTTGTTCAGATGGACGACAAGAAACGTAAGGATCAACATGACAGTGATCCAAGAGAAAGCAAAAGCCAAGGAAGAGATGATTACCTTCAGCTTATCAGCTTAACGGAGCAGTCTTTAGTCTTCACCAAAAGCTCGATAGAAGCGAACAGCGACAACAAAGACTATGCGCTCAGATCCGAAAACAGCAGGTCCTTCACAGAACTCTCTTCTGAAAGCAATAAAACCTTGGAGCAATGGATGTACCAGCAATCCTTATAAGAAGGATAAAGGATCTTGTGCGCAACAATTAGTAGCTTAGCCAGAATGAGTGGGAACGGAAAGATAACCGCGTCGTAACAGTCGAACAGGAACTAAGACCGACGATACGTATTTTTTCTCGTGTGTCTGTGAACCGCGAGAGGAGCGAGTTGCCAAAGTGACGACACTAATAAAGCCTGATTTTGTTCCAAGGAAGAGGACCAAAACCTCTGCCAAGTATTCAAAGATCCAAGCATTGAGGTGACAAAAACAGCATCGAAACAACAAGAGATGAAACAGGTCCACCACAGCCACCTCCACCCTCCGGAACAAAGACAGAAAGAAAGAAAGCAAAACAAAAGCTTTCTTGTTCCGCAGCAAGTTTCAGAAGTGATGAGCAGCGAGAGCGGGGATTGTAAGGTGTCGACGAAACCAGAAAAAAAGAGGATCCAACAAACAAAAGGCAAATCTGAACTCCGACACCTCGCAAAAGATATGCGACAGAGATGAGGCCAAAAAAAAAACAAAACTCCGACAAAACAAACCGAAAATTGTGCCCCGAAAACTCAAAACAAAATTACAAAAATTCACAAAAATATTTGATAAGAGAGGGGATTGAAGGAGAATACTAAAAAGACGGTGCTATGTCGAATTTTGTGATTAGCATCGCAATCGCAAACCTGCAAATTCGAGCAACACAACAGGAGAAGCGGATTTTGCAACAGCACAAACAGCAGCAACAGGAACAACAACGAAAGGCCACCAAAAGAGACTCTCGGTTGCAAGCTGAGTTGGCGCCGTCCCATTGCGTGTTCCCAAGAACGGACCGGGACAAAGACAGGCCACGCGCCATCCATCTACAGCAGCTGGCTCATATAGATCTAGACACGTGTCATCAGCCCCTGGATTTCCGCCGTTGAGATGATTCACAATTCTGTGAGTTTTTTTTTATTGGGAAAAAAATCCCCTTTCTTTTTCTTTTTTTCTTTTTGTCTTTTTCCAGCCCCACTAGCCTACTGCCACTTAAGTAGCTAGGTATCTATGGAAGTAGCCAGACAGCTAGCTAGCTACACAATTCATAGGTACCTAGCTAGGTACTAGGTACACACATTCACATTCATAGGTAGGGTCCCACTAAGTGGGTAGTTACCCAGTCCAGTTAATGGATGAATGGCTTATTGGATTGATGGACTGTGTGGATGATTTATTTAATTTATTGAAAAGGGGTGACATGTACCAATGAGGAAAGGTGCAAACTTCTAAACTTCAAATTTTCCAAAACTTTCTCTTGGGGCCCCCACAGACCACACAGATGAAAGAAAATTAGGAGTATTGTACCTAGTAAGTACCTAGGGTCAGTTTCCACATGGACAAAAATGAATAATTTCTTTTTTCAAAAAAAATGTCATTCTTATAAATTTGAAAATTATTAATTATTCATGAAATTATTAATTATTCATCATAAGTTCATTATTAGGATGATTTTCAACACCTCAACTTCAATTAACCAAAGTTGGTGATATTCAAAATATGAAAGTAAGAAAATCATGTAAGTAAAATGCCATTTTACTCGTGTTGTTGCTCCGGAGATCATTTCAAGACTTTGATTAAAATAATTGTGACAAACCTAGTTTCCAAAGTTGATTTTTTTTGGGTTTTGATATCGAAATGTTTACTTATATAAAGATCATGCAACACTTTCGAGAGTGCAACTTTCTCAAGTAATAATAAGAGAATGTTGAACCACTCGTGGGCTTTTGATATTTTGCTTGATATTTTAGAACAGAACCGCGACAGACCCCACCAGCTCAGTGGCCAGCGTGAACCAGCAGCTACCAGCACACCATCCAACAGATGCTAATGGCTTTAGTTGTGGATGAACCTCAACTGAGTTGTTATATGGTAACCCATTGTGTAAGAAATAGCTCTTATAAGTAAGTAGGGAGGTAGGAAAAGAAGTGACTACTAGATAAGTGGATAGTTTGTACATAGTTAAGGCTATAATTTACTACCTACTAACAACTTGTGGGGTTGTTAGTAGGTAGGTAGTGAGAAAAGCAACTGGGCTAACTACCATGGTTAGCTACTAGGGAACTGGAACCCAACCAAAACCTCTTTCATAACCACTTACCATCCATCCTTCATGGACTGGTGAGTGATTGCTGGTTCGCTCTGCTCCACCTGAGTCTCCTTTGTGTGACTTGCTCAAGACACTGTTGAATATGCCATGGAATGGGCTTATTAGGGCCCATTCTAACTAGGAGAATGGGAAGTGGGGTTATAGATAGGGGTGAGCCACTGTTCCGGTAGGTGGAAACAGTCTCTTCTACTGGGTCCTATTCCAGAGCATAATATGCATCCGGTACCACGTAAAATTGCCTGAATTGGACACCAAAACCGGTTACGTGCTACGTAATGTAGGGCATGTTCCACCTAGGACACATGGACCATAGTGAGCCTGGAAGTCGGTGATGGAATTGAGAGACGCCATTCTGTCTAGTAGCAAGGGACTCCACAAGTGTTCTGTAACATCGGTTTATATCATAAGTGGGCCTGGCAAAACCAAAGTGGAACAAGCTGAACGACCACAGTCTGTCCCACTTAGGAAAACCCTGTAAAATGTTACCTGAATAAGACACCAACATGGGTAACATTTAGGTGGCAAATTAATTGTTTTTTTTTTTTTTTTTTCCCTTTTTTTTCTTTTTTGTGAGACAAAATCATCTCCTACCCCAACTTTTAAATAACTGGGCAAAAATTGTCAAGTTTTTCAGTTCTTTCAGGAAAATTGCAAGTTCTTTAAGACTTTTGAAAAACTCAAGATTGAAAATTCTTTGGTTTTGATTTGTTTCAAAGAACCGGACTCTACAATTCTTCGATTTTGAAATACTTAAAAAAAATCAAAACTAATGGTTCTTTGAAAATTCAAATAACTGCACAACATTAGATGAACCTACAATTCTTCGATTTTGAAATACTTTAAAAAATCATTAGTACTAATGGTTCTTTGAAAATTCAAATAACCACACAACATTAGATGAACTGGTTTTTTTTTGGTGAAAGTGTTTAGACTCTTTAGATTGGAACTGATTTTTTTGGGTGTTTAGAGTGTGGACACTCTAGAGTAGGTAGATGTACAACATCTTATCTATTGGCAGGGCCAGCGTGTTTGTGATGCCTTGTTTTAAGTTAGAAGAGTCATTCTAGCAAAGGTTTTACCAAAGACAACAAGAAGTTGTCATGTTAACTCTGGAGAGAGGCTCTTTGGTTTGCCCACAAAGGAATGTTATGCAATTAACCGTGCTACAACTATCTCTTTGTAACTTACACGTGTTCATTTACACATCTTTTTATTTTCTTGAGGCCCTCTAAAGTTTGAGCTACATGGTCATGATACTTTATCTCACTTTTTTTTTTGGATATTAGGTAAATGGAAAATACAATCTCCAATTCTTTAGTGTGGAACCTACTAGAAAAGTGGACAATCTCCAATCCTTAGTGTGGAACCTACTAGAAAAGTGTACAATCTCCAATCCTTAGTGTGAAACCTACTAAAAAAAGTGTACAATCTCCAATCTTTAGTGTGAAACCTACTTGAAACTAAGCATTGTATATCCATACATTTAAAGTAACTACTTTCTACAAGAGCTCCTAACTTTTCAAAAGGTAAATACGCATTCTATTATGCTTAGTTGGCAACCTATGTATTTTCCTTTTTTTTTTCTTGTATACAAATCTTAGATCTCACAACAATGGATCCAAGATTTTTGTTTTGTGAGTGGTTGGGGTGGGATGGGGTGGATGGTCCAAATCCCAAAAAAACTAGTGTGACTAGTCGTAGGGTTAGTTATTAGCATTTGTTGTATTTGTATAGTTTGGCCTTCTATCCATCCTTGGAGAAATTTCATCTTGGATTTACATACATGTAGAAGTGTAGACCTCAAAGTTGAAAAGTGTGTAGTGTGTACTCACCCTCAAAAAAAAAAGGTTTAATATGGGTTAGATTGGGGAGATTTGCTTGTCCAACCACCCTATGTCAAATGTCTTTTATAAGAAATCTTACCTAAGAGTGAGACAAATGTAGGTATGGAAAATGAAGAATAAAAAGGAAAGGCTAATTTGGAAACATGCATACTTTACAACACCTTTCTTGATTATTTGTTTTATTCATTTGTCTTCAATATTTTCATCCTTCATGGATCCTCACATTTTTGTTTCTATTGTCAACCTTTATTGGGAGCACATGGGAACATCATTGGACCCTTGGAACGATGACACAACAAGTCATTTGGAAACATAATTTACAACATATGTTTGGAGTTTTGGTAACATAATTGAAAAAAACCACGTTGTGATTGGGGGAATAAATTTGAGGATCTAATTGATAATCATGGAAACACCATGGGAATATACCAAGATTTATATTGAACTTTGGGGACACATGTTAATATATCATTCACTTAAGATGGCAAGAATATAATTTTGGAATAAATCAACAAACATAAAAACATGTATAATCATGCGACATTATTGAAAAATCTTTGGAAAATATCAATGACCATGACATGAGATGAGGAACTTTTGGAATGTCAACAATTGTAAACACCATGGTAGCAACCAACATGACCATTCACAATTGTAGTTCATCTACCACCCCATTTGAATGCCAATGACTTTGTAAACCTCATTAAAATATCATTTGGAAGAAGATTCAAATTGTGTTCATACTTACAATCTTATATGAACATTGAAATTGAAATCACCTTGGAGAAGCTCTTTCGGATATATAAGTAAAAAATATGGGAACATTGTTATGAGCTAAGTTGGGAACTTGCAAACTTATCATATGTTGGAAAAACCTTAGTGGAGGATTCACATCAACAATCTCAAAGTTGATAAATAACAAAGAGACCAAGCACAAAAATATTATGAATACCATTGGTAATGTCATCACAAAATTGCAATCCTTATAATATTCCAATTCAAAAAACTAAAAGAATGAACACATTTATGGTTAAGTTTGAGAAATAAAAAATATTCCTCAACAAAAGGAAACATCCCAATAGAATTGACTATAAAAGTTTTGCAAGGGAATTGAATTTTTTGATATCTTTTCAAATGTTATCGATGTTTTCTTATCATTGTTTTAGGTGGTTCATTTGGTTACAATCTAAATATTTTATAAAAAACTTTGTCACAAAATCCACCCACTACACAGTTTTCCTCCAAACAAGAAATTGTCAAACCATAAAGTTATTGAAATGGGTCCTATGATGAAAGGCATATTTGAGATGATCAAGGAGGGCTAAAAGCATTTGTAATGTGCATGATCAACCATTGAAAATGGTATTTATAATATTTTGAAAGTCCCATTAGAACTTCTTAATTTGATGTGTAACCAAATTGACTTTGTCATTGTTGCAAGGAATAAAAAAATATTACAATTGTCATCTAGCATTCCATTGTGCATCAACTCAAATTAGTCGGTGTTTGTTTTGAACTATTACATTTGTGGTGTAATGTCCAATATTACATGGCATTTAAAAGACCAAGAATGTTGTTTCGTTGAATGGCTAATCCATTTTAGTACCTCAAGTTGGAGATGTAATGTGTAGATTCACATGAGAAAAATTTAACTTTCATTTGTGTCAAATTGATGCATATGGGGAATTTTTTTGAAATTTCAATTTTTCCAAGTAAGATGAATGGCTACCATGTGCCAAGATGGAATATATATATTTTAGGTTAATGATTCCAATTGGCTACATAAAATTAATTTAATTGTATAGATGGTTAAACGAAATGGTCTTTGTTACCTTTTGGTGAGAACCCAATAAATGATTTAGGTTCAAGTGAATACAATGTTTGTTATTTATAAATACAAGGGCTATTAGATGTGAAGTAAGATAAAACAAGTGGTGACAAAAGTTTGAACATGTTAACTTTTATGACTATTGAAAAATATGGATTTGTTTTTCCAATATGTATTCTTTATGAGTCTAAAGATGTTTTATGCAATTACTTTAGCACGAGTTTCAATGCAAATGATTATTATATTCAAAGCAACCAATCCACCTTCCTCCCAAGAAATGTTGAACTACTAATGTAAAGGTGTGGAAGGATTCACTTTTTAAAAAAATTATTCAATAGTTCAATTTCATCCATCCTAGTGTCCACCAACCTTTTGATTTTACATAGCTACCACATGCCAAATAACTATAAGAAAAAATGATGGAGAATACTCATTTAATAACACATGTCAACAAATGATGTGCTATCAATTACATCCAAGCCAAAAAAAAGGAAAAAAATAGTGCTTTTGTACCTTTCTTATTAGGGGAAAGAATTTAAGAGCATTCATTGGTTTTCCTATTTATTATAAAAATGTGTTAATTCAAAATCACCAAATGTAGTCAATGGGAATGGTTGAATAGCCATTCTTTTCATTGTTTGAAGCGGTCGTTAACTTGCATCCATTACTTCAATTAATGTTTTTTAAAAATGTGTTAGGTGGAATTAGGTGGCTTGATTTTAGCCACTAAAACAAGAGTTTGGTTAACTATGGAAAATTTTTGAATGATTATATAGTTTTGATTGCTACTTTTCTAAGACATTGTTAAGATACATTTTGTACCATTTAAGGGGTTTTTTTGTGTGAAGATATGAAAGTGTAAAGGAAAATGGGTGAAAATTTTAGTTAGAATAACACTTAGGTTGAATGCGTGCATGTGTTATAAAGTAGAAAGTTGAAGGAAGGTTGCAATAATGGTATTGAAACAATGCAATACTCCAACAATTCTATAACGTGTGGTTGTGAAAAAAATGCAAAATTTTGTGAGTTATACATTCATTTTTTGTGTGTTATTCTCACAACTAGAGTGTGTTTTAGCTAGGGGAATATATGTGCTGAAGTTTCTCTATTCATTAATGTTAAATCCTGGTAGAATAAATTCCAATAGTCGCTAGTGGGTGTTGTTGTCACATTGATGGAATTGTGATTACATTGTTGGAGTTGTTGCAAAAGACTATTAGAGTGTTTTGGTGCTTGAAATATCCTTCACAATAAATCAAATTGACATGGGGTTTTCCATTACAATATCTATTAGGTAGCATCCCAAGTGTACATCAACTTCTATTCAATTTACTATTGTAGTATGGCTGATTTTCATATCTTTATTATGTAGTTTAGGTTGTTGAATTTTATGTCAAGGACTAGAATGGCCTTTGGTTGGTAGCATAATTGTCTCATAATAAATCAAAATTGAATGTTGTTTATTTGCAACAGGTTCTTTGCCCAGTTACCTAACTATTGTACAACTTGCTCCTTTGATAGTTTTGTTTTTTAGTTTTCAGCTTTTCTTAATCCTATTATTATTAAAATCCTTTTGCCTTTAATTCTCTTTGCTCGTAGTTAAAAATCTAATCAATTTTTTTGCATTAATATTTACATAAGGTAATTTGATTTTTACAACCTTTATATTGATAAGTTTCCTTACCTCAATAGGATTGATAATTTTTTTCACCTAAGTAATCTATAATGTTGGGTTCATGGCAAGAATTTTTATCCACTTCTCAATGACAATTTAAAAATATCTAACCATCATTTTAATCATAAAAGTAAATTATTAGCTGCAATGATTACCCATTGAATTCACCATCTCCCAAAAGTGGGTGATATGAATACAAAATAACCTACTCAAAATTTAGGTAAACAATAATACAAAAATAAATGGTTTTAGTTTTTATTACATTTTTGGAATAAGTAAAAACATTTAGTTGTTTACTTGAAGAAATGAACAAACCAAACATTTTTAATCATTATTATGTATGGGAATAAGATCTTTGTCAATCCTTAACACCTATGTACATATAATTAAAAAAAAAATTTACTAAGAAAAGGATAGTAGATTGCACATATACCTACCTTTAAGAAAAATTGCAACTTTTAAACCCCAAACAACATACAAATGACTAGTGGTAGCAAATGCATTGGAACATATGAAAAAAAAATCAAAGGAAAAGTCTGATGTTCAGTGATCTTAAAACAAAAAATGTCTTGCCACGCATCCGAAGTGCATTTCTTGGAACACCCAAAAAAAAAACTTATGAATTCCATCAACTTGACAAGGATTTGAATCATAATCCAAAAGGATTTTGCCGAGTGCCATTGAGGTCCTACCTACACCCAAATTCATTAAATAACAAAAGAAGCAAATTGAAATGTTGGTTTCTTTTGACATGGTTGAACAACATCATTGCCTTTGAGTTACAAAGGAAAAGTAAAATTTTGGATGAAGAATGTGTTAATGGGATTAGTGTACATGATCAATATCCAAAACAAAATGTAACTATATGAGGCTAATGAAGTTTTTTTGGCAACCTAATACAACATTGGTATGAAACCATCAACACGAAAAATATATATATTAACCCGTAAATTTAATTTTTTTTGCATTTAATTAGAAACTTATAAAACCATGGGAAAAACCAAATTAGATGGCAAAAATATATTAGGACTAAATTGTCACCACATACCACAATTGTTCCTCATTAGAAGTACAAATTATCATACATAAATGGCAAGGTCAACTTTTGGGTGTAAAAATTATGAACATACATGTAAACAATAAGGTCAAAGTGAATAAAATTTTGATTTTGGAGCTTGTTTTTCATGAATGATAGGTTGGAGAAGATCTATTCATCCTTCACATTGCCAAGGATCATAACCATGAAAAACTTCACTAAGTTGAACCATTTTTTAAAAGTGTTGATTCAAAATCCCGCTAGATGTAAACTTTTCCCACAATTAGGTTGTTGGGTTGTAGTCATGATAGGTAACGTGGTGTAATTTGCATGATTTTGCATTGTCAATATGATAAAAAAATGATTATCAATCGAGAAGCTCAAGGTTCAACAATGATTCACAAAACATATTGATTGACCCCAAGCTTTTTTAGTGTTCAAAATTTGTTTGAGGAATGGTCATGTGCCTTAGAAAAATGGTTATTCTTTGAAACAATTCAATATAAAGTTTGTTGCCCTTGTGCAAAATTGGATAGCCCATGTATTATTTCCAATAAAAGGAGGACAACCAAGGTCCAACATGGTTTCAACATCACACAAAAGCTCATAATTTGCTTTGGTAGTACATTCAATCGTGCCATTATCCCCATCCATCTTCATAGTTCTAGAGGTTTATATTTTTACAAAATTCTTTTGATGTGATAACATATAAATCCAATATTTCTTTATGTTTTTAAAGATCTTACTTCTTTTGTTTTTCAAGATTTCAACCAATTCGTCAACCTCAAGGACATGGTGCTTCAAGTTAATAATTGTAGATAAATGTCATTACATTCTCAATCTTCAACACTCAAAGCCCATTCACAAGTTGAACGACCAGTATGTCATGCCCCATGGTTGTAAACAATTTTCTATTTGTCACATGAGCATTAGTAGGACAAACATTCAAGTATTACTTGACAATAGTAATAAGCCTACCAATGGTGCATTTTCTCAAGCCCAAATGTTTGATCATGGAGTGGGGTTTTGGCAACATCTCCTTCCCTTCTATTTTCAAACAAACTTTGCATCTAACTATTTACATTTTCTCATCCTCTCCACAAATAGGTTCAAACCAACAAAAATGTGTCACTTAAAAATATTTATAGACTTTGTTCAATTGTTATTCTTTTTTTTAAACTTCTTTTTTTTTAGTTCATTATGCCTTGGTATAAAAAACCATAGGGTGTAACTTTGCAAATAATTTTTCCATTCTCCTTCACAAGTGCAAATGATAAAGGTGTGCTAGAAGCATACTCAAGACACAAAATAATCAAAGGTGACAAATTGCTAGTTTACGAATTGGTTTTAATAATACAAAGCTAGAGAATAGTAGTCAAAACTTGAAAATGGGTGGTGGTTTTAGAGGTTCCTTAATCACCAAAAAACTCACACAACAAAAAAAAAATCCAAAGAAAATCAAACACATGGTTTCAAAAGCTTTTGGATTCACACAATGGAACAAATTAAAAAAAATCAAACACCTAATTTTGAAAGGTTTTGAATTCACATAGCCAAATTTTTTGAAAAGACTACACGTCTAATTCTAAAAGCTTTTGAACTCACATAAAAAACAAATTGAAAAAAAATCAAACACTTAATTTTGAAAGCTTTGTTCAAAGATTAAAGAAAGAAGGTTAAATACATTAATACAAAATAGGGCATTACTATGAAGATGTGATGTGCATAAAAGCTTAAAAGTGAAAAGATCGAATTCAAATTTGTGATGTGTTTCAAACCTACAAAACAACAAGATTGAACTTCACAACACCATAACAAATAAGCTCACACACAAATGCATCAAAATCCATTCACAAAGGCATACACTAAATGTTTTAAATGATTTACTCCTCCTTTATGTAATGAACTATTCACACTTTGTTACATTGTAAATTTTTTCAAAATGTCCATTATGCACCAAAAACTTAAGTTTTAATCTATACTTCAAAAATATTGTTGTCAAGTTTTTATGATCATCATTGCACTTTCCTTTATTCTAATCATTGAATCACAAACATAGTTTTAGTAATTTACTCCCACATGATATACTCAAGTTCTATATCAACAACAATCTTCTAACTATGATTCTCATTTTTTTCCATGATGGCAACATGTTGCAATGTGTAGGATGTTGCAACCCTAACACTAGGTTCATGACAATATATGAAGTCCAAAGGCCCATGAGGCCGAGAGCATGTTTAGGTGTGAAACACATTCTCCCAAATGGGGGGGAAGGTAAGGGATGAAGCCAATGACTCCCAAGCACACTCCCATTTTGGGAGTTGCACTCGTGCGAGAGTTACGAATGTTCAAAGCCTCAGTTGGAAAAGCAAACAAACACCAAATTGGGCCCATAGGATACCATTAGAAAGGTCTTGAAGCTTAAATATTTAAGGTGCCCTTTCATTGTTCATTTAGACCTAATTTGCATGAGTTATAATCAAAAGAAAGGTTGCGAGTCAAATTGAAAAATTGACTCCCAACCACAAATCCGTTGAAATCAAGGGTCAAATGAGGTCCGATTGGAGCGTGTTATACACCATTGGAAATATATTTTCAAGCGCTATAAGATAATGTCCTTGCACTTTCAAAATAGACTTGATTTGAGAAATATATGAGCATCCAAAATTTTGGGACAATAAAAGTCCCAATTTTGGGACTTCCATTTAGGAGTCTCGAGGAAAAGTGACATTTGGATGTAGTCCCTACATAGAGGCACAAAATATATTATAGGGAGCGGAGTGGTGCCTCCTCCCAAAGGTTGCGGCCTATATAAAGCTTGTGCTTGAGGTTGTCCCTATTAAGTTCGTCGCACCATTTCCATTCAACTTGCATTAATCGTTTTCTTTTCTTGTTTGTGTAGGTTGATCTTATTTTGAACTCTCACTTGTGAGTTTGTCCTAGTCCCATCCCGGAGCTCTAGCATGCCTTCCTACCCCCGAAATGTTGCGAATTAAAGAGCATGGTTCAAGTTTTTTTTTTTTTCCATTGTTTCATTCTAGGACCCACCTTTGGGTTTCTTGAAGAATTTGGGGCGCATCATAGGAGTTTATTAACTTTGATAAAAGGGTGAAATATGCCATCCAACATCTAGGGTACATAGTTAATGGCAATGACAAAAATTGCCCTCCATTGTTTGAATGGTTCCACAACTTTTTTCAACCATTGAATTTTGACAAATTAAAAAAAAGTTTTAGGCCCAAAATCCTTTATATGTATTACATGCATGTATTTTCTTTTGTCACGTGAAAATGATTTACCATAAAAGAACCTTGATATGAGGTTAATAACCCAATTATATATATATATATATAATATTTATTATATGAAGTACTTTTGTTATTGGGTGGTGGTAGGATGGTTCACTTTTGCATCACAATACAAATTTTTGGAAAAGTCATACGTTAACATGCTATAAAATTAGCAATATGTAAATTTGTGAATATATTTAGATTTTCAACTTAGATAAAAAGACATCTATATAATAAAATTTATAACACATATGCACCAAATATGTAATATTGAAATTTTGAAGTTGAAAAATATGAAATAACACCATGTAATTCCCTATTTAACCAATGATATCATAATAAAATATTATCTTAAATATATTATCCTATGAACTTTAGAAAGTGAGGTATAAACCAAAAATGAGCCACCTTAACTTGCAACCACCCTATCGACAAAACATCCAAAATCAATGTACATTAAGGACTCAGTGTCTTGAACTTGGCACAAAGCTTACGAATGCCAACTTGGTTAAAACAATCACATTAGATCCAAACCACAATGTTTTATATACCTTTTGCACATTGATTGAGTTTTGTCTACCAATATATCTAGAAAGACACATTTTGATGTTTCAATTTCAACAACTTGTAATGTTCATCATCAACCAATATTTTCTTTATTGGTAAATAAGTTGATGGCACTATTAACTCTTGAGTCTCAATTCAACTTGAAAGCATGTTGATAACTTAATTCATGCAAACTAGGAACTATCAATACATGTGGACAATTTATAAGTTGGAGGTGCAACATTTGTAGTAATTAATAATTGACAATCAAAACCTTCATATTCCTTTCCAAATTGTCCATATTTAACTTGAATACAATGGTGCCATCAAACATTGCTTTCAAGTTGTTTAGTTGTGGCCACATATTCTTTGGAAAATGTCTAAACAATTTCATTTGATCATTATCCATTGAAGTAATAGCTACAAACCAATTTTGGGGGAAGAAAAAGGAAGAAAAAAAAGATCATGTACCATTAAGTGGTCATAAATAAATTCCCAAGGGTTGGTAAGTGGGGTTGTTTGGGGACCAAAACCAAGTAGTGTAATATGTTTCCTAATGAGTTAAAATATAAACAAACAATATAATGGTCAATTGTGTTTATTGTTGATGTTTTTCATTCTTATCTAGTTATCTACATTATTTCATCAATTGAATGTTCACTGGGTTAATGGAATATCAGAAGAAAACAAAATACGAACTGACATACCCTATTAAAATTCCATGTACACTACTTTGAACAACTTCGTTCATTAAACTTTGAATTGTATGATTAAGTAAACACCATGTTAGGGAATATGAATATAATTTTTTTTTAGAATTTGAATATAGATTACATTACCTTTTTATTCGAATCTAGCTACAATTTCTCATAAAATTTCAACAAATATACGATAGTGTATGAAATATTTTGGCATAAATTCAATTTTTTTTTTTTGTTTTGCCAAATTTTTGAAATTTTATTTATTACTTTTGTCAAAATTTTATAATTATTATAAAATTAAGAATCTGCAAGTTTTTGACTGTGAGGTTTGAAATGCCGAGCTTAAAGCTCAAGAACTTAAGACATAACAAGAATATGTTTAATAATTTTTATAAACATTATTTTTTGAAAATTTGGAAATTTAAAAATCAAGGGCTAAAGTTAAGATTTAAAATTTAATTAATCATTCGACAGTTTGTTGCTGAATCCAATCATGGAGTACGATAATGTAGGTAGGGGGCATGTTACCAAGTGGAATTTTTCCACCGCAAAAGGGGAGAGCATTTCGTTATTAGAAATGCCCCAAAAATTTGAAAGAAAAAAAAAATTTGCTAGTGCTATACCTCAAGTAACACCCCAGGAGCAGGCCATTCCCAAAATAAACGGCCCATCGCCTCACCTTGGGTGGGTGCTTACTTCGGGAATGTCCTGCTGCTCCTCTCATAAACCATTCATACATCCACAACCCATGTCAAGTTTATGGAACATATGAGGTCTTGATAGGCTAATATTGGGAAGGAACATTTTCTGAAGTATGAAACTTAAAGAAAATATATGAACAAATTAGAGCATATATTTAGTCAGCCTATTATGAAGCTTGGAATCCATTAAAAAAAAATGGTGTTACAGCCAAATTTTGTTGCTTTCCAGCAAAATTAATTTTTAAAATCTTATTTGTCTAGTGCAAATTTGACTTTTTCACTAATTTTATAACACTGAATTTTCAAAATCATAGAATTGGAAAAAAAAAACCTGGCTACAACACCTCTGGTCCTGAACACTTTCAAGAACCTACACAAGAACTATGTCTACTGTGTTTGATATACTAGACGAGTTTGAATTACAGAAGCTGAAATGAAGACACATTCTACTATAGTTTTGTTGGGTTGACATCACCAGGGGGGGGGCTTAAGGTTGCCTTTGCTTGTTCTTCATTGTGTTGTTGAAGAGAAATGCTGTGCACATCCAAGATATGGGGATTCACAAGAGTAGCAACAAGCATCTGGTCGACAATACACATGGGTGCACCATCCACTTATTTGAGAATCTTAAAGTACAGGAGAAAGGTCTATCTGTAGACCTTTACAAAATTTAAGGTATCCATGAGGCCTGGCAGCTAATATGGCTTATTATTTAAGTGTTCAAGTAGTTTTGCATCACCCAACTCATAAAGCAGTCAGTGGTGGAAGTTCCATACTGGGTTCTTGCCTCTGAATAGCTCTCCCCTCCCGCAAGTAGCCCGGGAGAATTACATTTTATTGACAGGAACTACAGAAAATGTAATTCTCAAATCCCATTACATGGAAGGAGAGCAGAGCTGCCTCATGTTTTATGCTAGGTAAAGCTCTGGCAGCAGGGCATTAGACTCACTGACCTCAGGCTGTAATGCCCTGCCGCCAGGGCTTTATCCTATAACATATGAACCTCCTGGAAAATATGTTCAATACACTAAGCGTCCATCCAGTGAATTCCAGTCTGCAACAGCCTTTGAATAGACAGGTCTTTCTGTCACTCTTCTAGTATTCAATCGACCAAACATGAATGAGTACGAGCGGGCTAGAGTCACTAACAAAGCTACCAGGAAAACAAGAGATGGCTGGTGGTTGGACAGGAAACACTAAATTCCATTGGGTTCCAGTTCCCTAGTTAACCTCCTATTGTCATACCTCATCTACCTGAACTCTTGTTTTTAGTTTATCAAGGTGAAGCCCAACATCAACTCAATTTGGGGTTCATTCACAACTGAGTCCTGTCATAACAATTTCCAATCAAACCAGCATTGTATGGTTATTAGGAATATCACAAAATAACCAACTGTTCCCAAGGTTGTTCTTAATGTCTAACCATGGTTCTCAAAAAGTCAATGAACTAATTCTGATATATGTATATAACCATGGTTCTCAAAAAAAGTACCAATTCTGAAGTGTAAGTGTATTTTCTTAAAATTTAAAGAACCATTCAAATAACCTTTTATGAAACATAAAGCCCTAACTCAATTTTTTTGTTACAAAGCAAGGTACATTATATCTGATAAATTATGCCTGAGTCCTTAAAATGCAGAGGCACATTTTGTTTTTAAAAAATGTACATTTCTTTTTTCAGATGCACATTTTATCATATATTGTCATTATTACATAATCGACCTCAAAGATTGAAATTTAAAAGTACGGCTTTACACCAAGTGAGGTCCATTGGTGAGGACATTCCTAGAATGTGAGCTTGCCTTGAGTCCTGGCTTCTCAGGGCCATTATGTCAGGAATGCCCTCACCCAGGGGCTCAACCCTACACTTACTAACCAATGGTTCAGGAAAATCACCAATTCTTTTGAGGGTTTTTTTTTTTCTCTGTGGTGAATTTTTGGGATTTTTTGAACTCAAAATCCAATTTCAATCTATTCAAAGGATTTTTTATAAGATAAATCTCCAATCCTGCCAGATTTTGAAAATACAAATTAATGGATTTCTAATTAGGTTGGTATAGACTCTTCTTAAACATAGAAGGATATATTTTTTCTTTTTACATTCATATGTACTTTTTTATGGATGATCACAAATTTGGCTATATATATATATATATATATATGTATTCAATTATATTAAAAAAGACACCATTTTGAGGAATAGGAATATCCCATGGGCCTATTACAAATGTAAACTGGTTATATATGAGTGCATTGATTAGAGAGGACCAATTATTTCCTCTATTCACATGGTAATGGTATAGAAAAATATTTCTACATTATATGCCACATGTAAATGTGTGTACAATAGATGGCGGAGTATATCACTCACAAGGGTGTTAGATTCTTTTATTTTATATTGTTCCCAATGCATTCCACCAAGTTCCCAATGGGTCCCTACCAAGTTCCTACTGTGTTCCCCAGTATTGTTCCCAATAATATCACACTTTTATCCCATATGTTTAGCCCAAAGATATTCTCTTTCCACCTATGAAGTTGGGCCACAGGGGCCTTGGGTGAACTAGTACTAGTGTTGGGTGGGTATCATATCTGATATCCGTTGAATCTGGTTTTCACAATGTAACTCACAGAAGGTTTCAATTTTCACTTTTTTAATCTTTAAAAAAATTTATATACCTTGAGAACCTGACCCGGGTAAAAGAGTTTTATCTCACCTTGGTCTCAATATATATATATATATATATACACATATTTTTTCAGCTGAATGGCACCATCTGATTCTCACACAAGTGAAAACTGATGATCAGGTTTTTATTCAAGGTTTCCCTCAAAATGATACCCTTAGAGCTTCAGATAAGGATACTCTAGGGAGGCTCAAGTGATACCCGGAGATGTTTTGATACCCGCCTAACACACAGCAGCACCTGCACTGGTTACCATGGTGTGAAAACTAAAAACCCCAAAATTCGTCTGAATTGCTTCTAATATTATAAATCATCCTATGCTGATAATAGGAGTCCAAATCTAACATTTCTGGGGTTTTAATTGCATCCCCAATCATGAAGTTGAAGGTGCCATTGTGGATGCTGGCTCACACTCCCTCTAAATTTCTTCAACCTTGAGAGTATGGTCTTCTATTTGGGGAGCTTCCAAAGTCTCAGTATTTTCTTTAGTGATTAGGCCAATCAAAGTGGCTCATTGCAAAAAAACACAAAGTTGAACTTGGGAGGCCTCAACCTCCCCTCAACGATAAGAAAGTTACAATGATCTCCAAAAGGGTCAGAAAATAGCTGCAATTGAAGGCTCCACAAAACAGAAGTCTGTAGTCTGTACTCTTCCACAATGCATCTACCTACCTAGTAGATGAATAGATTACCCTTCCACGTGCATCTACCTAAATAGTAACCTTAAACATGAACTATTCAAGGTGAAGTCTGTAAGTCAAAATGATGCTGAGAAAAGATCAGAGAGAGAAAGCTGATTGATGATGAGAAATGGTAAGCTGTTCCGAAGATGTAGATTTGATCAAGAAAAAATCTCTACATAATGTGTGCACCCCCCTTCCAGTATGTGATTTTGCTTGTTTCAATAGAGTTAAGCCAGCTAAAATACCTGACCACTGATTATTTCAGGGGTGTAGCTAGCACCAAGATAAATGAAAGCAGAAAGTTTTCTTATGAGTCTCCTACACAACTCCAATACCCCTATAGACAGAATCCAGACATTACAGTAGGATCGTCTGGACTGAAAACATCGGCCTAGGATGTTCAATTCTAGCTTTCAACTATAAACAACACTAGGCCCACAGAGGAATGAATGTGTATCCAAAGGAAGGGAAGGGAAAGCCAACGTGCCTGTACAGAACAACACGTGCGTTGCACTCTGCCATTCCCAACCAGGTGAGGTGTTTTTATCTGAGTCAGAGAAGAAAAAATTGTAAGCAAAACTTGGTAAGCTATGAAACATCAGCTTTAACTGTGGAAACTATTGAACAACTACCTGTGAGAAAAACCTCCCACCATGCATCGTGCTGGAGGAGGAAGTATGATGAGATTCTCGAGCGAAATCCCACTTGTAGTCCCCTCAAAACAGAATCATCTAGCAATGCAGGGTAAAAATTATGCATTGAAGATTTGGCTTCTTCCTTTCTCCTCATCTAAAATGTTGCTGCTCAAGGCATTTCAAGCCTGCAGATGTATGAACCCTGATTGGAAGTTTAATTCACCAAACAAACTGAAGAAAAAAATGTTTAGCCACAAAAATGCAGAAGAGAATCTCTCACTCTTCATGCTCTTCAAGATGTGCCCGTCTGACAGGAGGATTGGGTCTTGGTTTGAAAATGCCCCATCGGAGTGCTGCCTTGAGCTTCGACCACCCAAACTTGGCATTATTGTGACGTGGCCTTTCTTCCCCCATGTTCCACATTGGAGGAGAGTTGTATGTGTAAGCAGAGTCATCTTGCCAATAGCCACCATAATTGGCATAGTTGTCTGGGTAAACCATACTAGCATATGGCACCAATTCATCTTGGCTGAGGATCCCTTGGCCTCTTGCATCATCATTGAAACCTTGGAGGCTACTCCATGGGTTACTATCTGGCCTCTGATATGGCCGCCAGTCATTTGTGTCTGGATACAAACTCATTAGACTGGGAGTCATGGGAGGCAGTGCCAAACTTCCAGCAGGTATCATAGCATTTTGAGGGGAAGCCAGAACCAATCCTGTTGCTAGGCCTGGACTATCTTCTGATGGTCCAAGATTTGAGGAGCTAGCCAGGGTTACTTGTTGGCTTGGCCCATTTACGTTAGGCCCAGATCCCATCATGTGCTGATCAGGTAGAGGCTGGTTTGCTTGAGTTGGAAAAGATTGAGAAACATGCATTGCTGGTTCAGGTGTGTAGGCTTGAGATCCTCCAACTCCATTGCCTGCAATTTGATGAAACCCTCAGATAGCTGGAACAGACTTCTGCTACTACTACTGCACATGTACATTGAGATTTATCTAGCATATTAAGAGCTGTAACACAGAAATAGCAAAGCCACGTTCCATGAAGACAAGAGGACATATCTGTGCCAACCAAACCCTTCTGGGTTAACATCTCATATTAAGCAGGATGTCACTATCACAGCAAGGAAATAGCTTTACACCTGAAGTGAGTCTTAATAAACAAACAAAAGCAGATGATAATAGTTTCACAGTAACACCAGTACAAACTAATTCTCCATGCAGAGATTATTGAGTGATAGGCGATGCATACATACCAGGTACACTTGATCCTGCTGGAATTTTTGAAGACAGACGATATGTGGACAGTGCGGATTGAGTGGAAGGGAGAGACTGTTGTGGTTGCTGTGCCTGTGTAGTCCTTGTATCTTGTGTCTGCACATCAGAGCCTCCTAAAGCTTGACCTCTTGTTGAAGATTCAACCATCGGCATGTTAACACCTCTCAGTGATGGATTTGCCCTTATAAGTGCCTCCCCATCATATTCCTGTACATCTGTTTGCCACTTCTCATGCGCCACCTTTGCTAACTTCTCCACATATACCTGCAAATTATCTCCACCAGTCAGCCATGTGCAATTTACTTTCTCAACTGTGATGCAAAATAAATTCAGACTTCATTTATCCTACCTTGTGATGCAGGGACATTGCCCAGTTGGGGCCGTGCAATCATTAGAAGAGTGTCATAGCTTCACAAAGAACATGGCAAGAAAAAAGCATATTTGACCTCATGATGAGCAAGAAAATATAAGTACTAGCTTGAGCCCAGTGTTAAAAGGCAAATGTAGGAAGGATTAACTCTTACCCTCTCACTTTCTTCCAGTGAATCAATTGCACGGTATGTATTGCTCACAATAAGACCAACAAGCTGAAATATGTTGTTAAAGATGATCTCAAGATTTCCACCAGGCCTATACACATAAAGATTTGAATTCAAAGGGCACGTCATAGCATGTTCAACAGTGCCTTCCCACATTTTGTTTGACATCCCATTCCCAAGTGCCTGCCATGCAAACACACATCAGAAGCTTGTACAGACCTGCTGCACCAAAGAGCTTGTAACTGAATGAGGCAAGAATAGATCTGAGTGACAAAAAGATGCCTTAGTGTAGGCTGGTCCTTCTTGAGTGATGTCACTCCAATGAGCATTCACCAACATGTAGCAAAGGAAACTAGAAACCCAAGATCTACTCACTCCATGTGACACCCACTGAAAAGAGGAAATTTCAACTGTATCTACAGCACGATTTCACATACATTTCGTAACTTCAGAGGATGCATAACAAGGAGGCGTAAAAACTGTTCGACAGTCTCAATGCCTTCTTTACTGAGTCGCTTGTGGAAAGCACCATCCTTGCCAATCCTGTCCAGGCGCCACACCTCATCTTGCAATGTTGGGGGATAGTGCTTCTTGTACACTGATCCACAAACAGATTTATTTGAGGAAACCATCCAACACCTTCACAGGAAACAGTAAAAAATGCACAATAAAGACAGACAAAGGGTCCAAGTTTGCACAAAGAGCAGCAAAACAAGTTTTATAGTACTTACGTTCCCCACGATGGTCTTTCACAGTGAAAGATTCTGTCTTTGCTTCACGGACACGTACACCCTCACAGTAGCCTGGAGCAACCATCACACCAAGACGAAACTTCCGGCTGCGGATCCAGCTTGAGTTATCTGTGAACTGGAACTCACCAAGGGTTCCTAACCCATCCTTCAGTGTCACAAACAACTCGCCTGTCAAGAGAGGCCTCTTCCCATCCCGCTCTTTGACCATAAAGTTCTCAAACTCTGCCTGAGGCCAGCTCTCCTCATCATCAGCTATGAAGTCACCCTGTAGTACCACAACTTCAAGCTTGGCACAGGACTCCTCACCATCAGACACTACCTTGCCAGTGTTCGCATCCACCAGGGCCACTTGAATACCAGATCCATCCTCCGCCTCCACTTTGCTACCTGTAAAGAGAGGAAGAGCAAGCTTGCTCTTGAACTGCAACCGGAGGTTACGTTCATCGGGACCTTGAATCCTTTTAGGGGACACCCTGCACATAATATAAATAGATACCAGAAAATTGAATTTCCCTCAACTTTGCAAGCAACTTTGTGTCCAGGAGATTACAACAATATCTTTTGCAGAGAGCATCATGAAGCACAGAGAGGAATTCTGTGCAAGGATCAACCACCACATGTAGTGGTAACAATAACCAGAGTAGAATAAGTTTTGTAAAGAGTTCAACAAGTGCAGAGCATGAACTGCATCCAAGTGGTAGCTACAATATGGCCTCCACATGAGGTGGGATGAACAAAAAAATGGCTTCAATGGGCGATCACTCACCGGGGCCCCACTTTAGGGGTGAAATTTTGCAGTGCACGTTCAACCTCCTCTCCCACCTACACCAAAAACAGCATTTTTCCATATGGAAAAGTTCAATACAATCTGGAACATAAGAGTCCAGGGCATTAAAAAGAAGGAAAGAATGCAAGTCAAACACCACATAAGTGATTTTGCTTACCATCCATCCTTTAGAAATGTTTATAGAGAAAAGCTTCACTACTGTTGTGTGCTGTCAGCCTGCTATTTTAGTATTGGTATTGACTACAACATTATCAACATTGAAATTTCAAAGTGTGCATATGGAGCAAAGATAGAAAGCACATGACATTGCTGTACATGGGGCATTCTGGGATGACCACCAGATGCTTGCAATACTCCTTAAAGAAATTGGGAAAACCAAAATGAGCCACAAGATGAACAACTAGGCACCAGAGCAGGGCATGAATGAGGACAGAATGCTCACCACTTTGCGAAACAATGGTTCCAACAAAGGCCAAAGTTTATGCAAACTTTCCACTTTCAGAGCTTCCATTACAACACTGCATGTCCATGTCGACCACAACATCCATTTGAGAGTGTTACAATCACTTCACATGCATGAGCAAGGCTCAGAGAGTCACAGCTCATACAAGTATTGCAAAGGACTCAAGTAACAATCCAGCTAGCCTTTACCATCTGCCATATGAGAGGACTGCGAGATTTGACAGACCTTGAAAAACTGTACACTAGAAGTACACGAATAGTGCAGTGGTGTACACAATGTGCATTTTCAAAGGATTTCAGTTCCCTCTTTGTTTTTTCTCTGTGCCTTGGAGTCGTCAGTAAATATTGCAAGTGCATCTTTGCTGCTGAACTAAATTCTCATCACACTAGTAGTAGTATACAGGAGAAACAGTAACCTTGAGAAACTCAAGCGAGGTTTCTTTTGCTCTGGCAAGCCTCCCTCTCTATTTCCATCCTGAGGATAAGGCCGCTTGTCCTTTGACATATTTGCGTTGTAGATTGGTTCTTGAAAACACGGTGACGGTGGATCGAGCGAGCTCACGGACCGGACGTAAAGTAGTACTATGCCTGATTGATGAAAGGAAGAATTGCGATGACGAGCAAGGAAGGGTTAGCTGAAACTCCGTTTCAATCCTATAGTCATAAGGTTTGCAAAGCTCTCGAACAATTGTGGCTGTAGCAAAGAAGCCTAGGACGGGAGCATCTCAAACAACCGTGTGATCGCAATCCACAAACATCAACAAAGGATTGCAGAGGTGACCGCGTAACTCCACAGTTCAACTCCAGGCAGGCAGAAAACCTGCAGAAACAGAAAAGGACACACGATCCCGCATTGATTACAAGCCGAGCGATAGTTGAAAAATCTGAAAGGAAGCTGCTATAAGCAAGCAATATCACCGATTCTACTGCAAGCAGCGCACAATCTCCTCAGTTTGGAATGAGCGACGAATTCATAAAGAAAGAGCATTTTCTTTTGAAGATAAAAACCAGCTGTAAAAAGGGCCAATCCTATAAGAAAAGCTTCCTAGAGATCAACTTCTGAAATCTCAAGAAACAAATTAGACTCTACTTGAGCACAGCAAAGAAAACAGCGATTGCGATAGAAGAAATCCTGAGATGAATAACAAAAGGAGACCACAATGAATTATGATCCAAACGAGAAACTAGCAAAAAGAAGCTACAGGAGGGACGGGCATGGACAGAAGGAGGGGGGGGTTCGAAGAGCGGGAAATGGGACAAAACTCTCAAAGACGGGAGGAAAAAAAAACACCTTGAGAAAAACTACCGCCAAAAAAAGAAACGCGAAGGAGACTTACACTCTGGGATTTGTGAAGAATTTTCTCCTCCTAGTCGTCGCTGCTCCAAGCTCCCGAGGGATCCGAACAGTGAGAAATTAAGACGAAAATGCGAAACAGAGTGTCTGTCACAAGAGAGAAACAAAACACTACCGTAAACAAGAAAAAAAAGACAAGAAAGAAGTTACTATAACTACGTCAGCTAGTAATGAGCATGAGAGAGTTTTGGCGGCGGAAAACACTGCGATCGATCTACAAAACACGTAGGAAAAAACACGAGCTCCGAGAGCACAGAGCAAAGAAGAGAGAGGGGGAGAGAAAGATAAAACACACAAAGCAAAGGGACCAACGGAGCTTCGTCCTTCCCTCCTCAACGTCCTCCTCCTCCTCCTCCACCTCGTAGATGAAAAACATCCAAGTACCACTAACATTCATCCACTCTTGTCTCGTCATCCGCTCACGAACGCGCTTTCTTTTTGTCCCGGAAATGAAGCGCGTTCTAGACAAAGGGGGAGAGCTGGCATTTTCTGATTGGCTACCAAGGTAGTCTACTGACCTTGCCCACTACTGATACGCCGCGTGGCGATCTCTAGTTCGAACCCACGGTCAGATACACGGTTGTAAATAAGTAGAGAACCCACCCCCGCCACCCCCCCCCAATTTAAATCTATTAAAAAAATAAAATCTTCGCTACCAACTTTCCTGGCGTCTCACTGGGGTCCTTCTTCGGGAATTACCTAAAAAAGAAAGAAAGAAAGAAAAAACAATTTTTCTTTTCTTTTTTTGGGGACACCATGAAATATTGTTACCTAACCTTGGTATGTAGTATGTACCTAAATTAGTATTATCAATTAAATAAATAAATAATACATTAGTATTATCGGTCACTTACCTAATGCATGTATCTCATAAGCTAGAGTTTTTGTTTAAAAATATTATTGGGAACAACCTTTTTTTTTTTTCTTTTTTTCTTTTTTTCATTTGTGACAATTTTTTGGGGTTCTAGACTCTAAACTCTAAAGATCAAAGTGGGTATTTTCAATTTATACTGGATTTCTTGTATAAAAGGGGTGTTGTTGGGCTTTTTTGGTGCCTTTTTTTCAATTAGGTGTAATTAAACCCTTTTTCTTTAGAGGTATAGTTAAATTATTAGAAATTTGAATAGAACTTTTGGATGAGTGGTGCATGCATCCTGCATAACATGCACCATAAAAGCCTGCCTTTGTAGCAAATTTCACCAACGCATGTTGAAAAGGCCAACTGAATTCATTAACAAGTTAGGCTATTCCCAATAGATTTTATTGAGTTTTAGATCCATGTTGGGAACTTGGGGTGGGTGGTCAGTGCTTTTTTATTGGACCAAAAGCATTGGGAAATTTTGGGAAACTATTTTTCTAGTATAAATTCAAGTAATTTTGCTAATTTTTTTGGAAAAATTCGCTAGATCTCTAATATCAATTTTGTTTGTGGGGGTGGATTTTAAAGGACTACAGAAGCCTTAAGACTTCCATTTGAAAAAAACAAGGGTGGATTTCTTTCCACAAACACTAGGAAAATATTAGTAACAAAACTCCAATCTAAAAAATACCCCATTTAGGTCTCAAAAACTATATTTTTTCAAAGAGTTTGAATTTAGGTCTTCGTCTACTACCTTTGTAGGTGAGGTTTGCTCTTTGCTATATTTATAGTGTATTATTTGACCTTATTTTCCAAACAATTAATTGTGTCTTATTGCCTTTCTAATAAGTAAGTAAATTCAATAAACATAATGGAGCAACCCCCCCCCCCCCCCCCCCCCCCCCCCCCCCCCCCCCCCCCCCCCCCCACAAACACCCACCACATTTTCTTTACTTTTTCTTTCCAAAAAAGGAAGGAGTAAAAAAAAATGAAAAACAA
>Ga0116227_10001153_pt1 | contig 57505 bp, 60 predicted proteins | sample S1TSphgellanicum_FD_89693 | JGI IMG/M metagenome (GOLD analysis project Ga0116227, IMG submission 89693) | Host-associated microbial communities from peat moss isolated from Minnesota, USA - S1T2_Fb - Sphagnum magellanicum MG | ecosystem: Host-associated > Plants > Peat moss > Unclassified...
GCGAGGTGTTTTGCCCCTTGCTGTCGAGCTCTGAACATTCGGGAGTCCCGGAAGGCTCCCAACCTCCCACTTTTCCAAATGTTGGGCTTCACCCCCACACTTGGCCAAAGTGGGGTTGCGACAACAAAATTAATTCAAAACAAAAGAAATAATAACAAAGGAAAGGTAATCAACAATTATTTGAGAATTGTGCCATGTAAGAGAAGATGACATTCATTTGGTTAATTTCATAATAAGTTTGTTATTGTAAAAAAAGACAATAGTTTCTCACAACTATAAAGCTTCTTGAAAACATAATAATTTTGCTAACAAATACACGTACAAAGTTCAACATTCAATGTGAATATCTTATATGTTTTCCAATTCACAATAGTTGAAAAAAAAAATCAAATTGCCAAAGTATCTTCAAGTTTGGGATTAAAATGTACCTAGTTTTAATTCAAATGTTGAGTTTTATTTGTAGAAACCAAAATCAATGCAAGCTTTATTCTATTTTTATCTATCTTTTGGGTAGTTACACATTAAGGTGAACCAAAAGTGACATGATATGACCATTTTTGCATAATTTGTAATGTTATCAACACCTTCACAACAAATATGTCTACCAAAAATCAATTTTTGCAAGAACTATCTATTGCCCTTCCATTCTTAATACATTATTGAATATTTTAAATGAAGGAACTTCCATAAATTTCAAAATTTTCACATTGAAAATGGCTTAATGAATTCTTATAATTTTGGGGTTTTGAAAAATAATTAAATGCTTATTCTCATTTGCAATCACATTCCCAATAAGGACTTTCAATTACATTTTAGTCATACAACCTATGGTAGAGTACCATAAAATATTTTATTTAATATTATAAAAATTATGAGTCCTTTAAAAAGTAGTGTGGACATTGAAACAAAAGTTTAAAAGTCCCCCAAAGACCAAAAAAATGGTCATTTGGTTTTTTTCTTTGGTATTAATTTCCTACAACAATATGAATTATATATATGAATTATTTTTGACAAATTTCCTTACCAATAAAAGTTATTGGGAGACATTGTAATAGCAAGAGGTACTAGTTTTTTGCCTTGTGATGTCCAAAAACAGGTGATGTAAAAAAAGTTTAAGATTTTTAAAAGAAATTTGTCATGAATTTTTGCAAATGTCATTGTAAAAATTTATTAAAAGCATACTCATATATTATATCATATTGGCATACCTTAATAAAAAATGGTCAAAACAAATTTGTAGAACCGTTTTTACAAACCAAAAATTTCATAACTCACAATGAATTTAAAAATGATTGACACATTGATCATACTTGAACCTTCATTTTTCACAATAACAATATTTTTTTTTATTAGCCCATATTGATCCAACGATTTAATTAAATTCCTTGCCAAAGTTTGACTTATTGTTTTTGTTGTTTTAAACAAATTGATCGTGATGTGCTTTGGCTATCAATTAATTTTCAAAGAAGTTAATAATAAGAGCACACATATAATGTGTTTCTTTAACATCCATAAATCAAAACTTATTACAGTAAAACATTTTGTTAAAGTTGGTCAGACGTATAATTGTTTGCATTTAGGTGGAAATGAGGTAACATGAGCCACATGCATCACTTTGGTTAAATGTTTATTTTGGAATGTTCCTAAAATATTTCCATTTTGTAAGTTGAAGAAAAGTCATTAAACATTTCTTATGACCTAAAAATATTTTGCATTATATTATTATGTAAATATATGTTTAAATAATCTCCCCCAAATTCTATCATGTTTAAAGAACCTCCCCAAAAAATCTAAAAATCCTTACAATGTTTAAAATCGGTAGTTATAATGTTTTAACCAATGCTTGATGAGTATTTTAAAATATTCTATCTTCATATCACATCTTTCCATAAATATATGGGCAACACATTCATGTGAATTAAATTAACTGTTTTCAAGATTAAATTACATTTTGACCTAAAATTGGGAAACAAAATAGGTGTTACATTTGCTTTGATTTCTATTAACATGATTTCACCCATTTCCCCACCAATTTAAACAACACATCTTTGAAAACAACTTTTTGAAAACACCATTCGAAAACAAAAATGCTTGATAAAACACATCAATTGTACATTTTCCATAAATCGCCTAGGCAAACATTTGGTTTTTCACAATCTATAAACCAAGATTTTCCAAAAGATATTTTTGCTATACATCATTTTTGTTCAAAAAATCTTTTGCACCAAAGAAACTTGAAATCAAGAACTTTCAAAATATTAGGGCTTTTCTTTGTTGGTTCCCTTTTCAAATTCCTTTCACTAGACTATGTGCTTCCTCTTCAAATTTCTTTGCAGTACTAAAATGGTTTACATTCATCAATGTTGTTCAATGTTGTTATTGTAGGAATTTTGAAATAAAACGTTAGCCCTTTCCTTGATTTATTTCTTGGATTTGAAGTGTTCATTGACCATTATATAATGCAATATACACATCATGATTTGAACAACACCATTCACCTTTACAAATTATCATTCTAAAAAAGAAAAAAACACCATATAAAACATTAATATTATGAGATAGACATTTAGGCTTTTCTTTGAACATTCAATTTTTGAAAGACAATTTTCATTCTTTCCTCTTCACTTTTTAGAATTCTATTATTTTTGGTTTGCAAATTGGAAAACTCTTTAGATCCTAATTCTATTGTTACTTTTTTTGGCATTAAGATTTCATCCACAAAAATTTCATAAGTTTCATCTTTCATTATTTTTCTTTCATTTTCAAAGGATTGTCTCATTTCCCCAACAATTTAACCCATCAATGTACCATAGATCAAGCTTTTACATTTGAAATAACATTTTTGAAATTTCAGCAAATTAAAAAATAATTTAATTTATGTCAAAACCACCAAGGTACTATAGTATATTGATTGGCCCAACACTTAAATAATCTTTCACCTTATGTGGTTTCATTTTCATGTTTATGGGTGGAAAATAAAAAAAGACTCAACACATTACATTAGATGTGATAAATAGATATGGTTAGAGGCCCAAATAAGAGGTATGGGTGAAGTTGTTTTGAGGATAGAGCCATTACATTACACAATGAACCATTTGATTCATAGCATGTTATGACTCATATTAATTCCAATGTTGTAGAAGAAGGAATACATCTTACATTGCAAAGGTGCATTAGGTCCAACCACATTGATAAGAGCCCACCCCCCTTTTAGACCTATGTTTTTTCGTTGGTTTTTTCAATAATTGTCTTTGAATTTTTTCAATATATCATCTAATTTTTTTAGAATACTATTATGTTAAGTTTTTATATTAAAATTTTCCCAAACTATTCCATTTTAAAAATTAAAAATTTTTTTTGGTGTTTTTAATGTTTAATTATTCTTCCAAAACATTGATTACGTAGCATAAAAATGATTTTTTAGTTTTTTTATTCATTAGGTTCATTCTAAATTTTTTAGATATGTATACCAATATATTGAAAATAACATTGTATTAAAACAAGTACGCTTTTATTTATTTAACAATTTGAATACAAAAAATTAAACAATGGTTATAATTGTTGATGGTATGTGTTAGTGTGATTACACTCGATTTTTATGTTTTGAAATGTTAAATCCTTTCTTTTTGTTTTGTTTTTTTTTTCCATTGGTTATTATAGAAGAAAATATTGTGATTTGTTTTTCAAGGTTCATATGATATTTTAAAAAGTTTTAAACTTAATTTCAAGTGGACATTTCAAACTTTCTTCACGCCAAAATGACAAAAATTCTATTTGCAATATTTATTTTTATGTTCAAGTTTTATTTTGCTTCTTAAAAAGAAATGAAAAATTGAAATGACAACAAAAATAATTATAAGAAAAAAATGTTAACAAGAATTTACTATTGATTTGAAGGTACTTCCTTGAATTTATTTTATTGATTAAATGTAATGTCAAAAATTCAAACTATAATCAAATTATTTACATCAATTCAATCTTTTAATTTTAGGCCAGGAAAAATTGAAAGAAATGAGAAACAACATTGAAATTATGTTGGAATTCTATTATAAATAAAATCTAACATATGTTTCATTCCTTAATTGGGTCTTGCTAAATTTTCTTTTTGTTTTTGGTTCGATAATACTTTTAATTTTGAAAATTTTCAAGCAAAAGTTTAAAATTTTTTTGGTCTAGGTTTAAAATTGGGTTTAGTTCCATGTACATTGCACCTAACTAAAATTATCAACTATTTAAAATAGGTACTCATGTTCATGGACTGAAGTATTAATGTAGGAGAAAAATGGGGAAGAAACACAATATTCAAGAAAACAATCCTTAACAACCAATGAAACAAAGTGGCAAGCCCATTTTCTCACTTCATGAAGGGGAGGAGGGTTTTTGGTTTGTTCCTTGAGAGAAGAAGAACCAATGAATTGGCTACCAATTCATCGAAGGTGAATTCAATGAGTTGGCACCTACCTAAATTTTAATTCATGGGTAATTCATTTAGAAAAAAATTAGGCTTAGTTCTATCTCAAAACTAAATAAAAATGTGATGATAAAATTTCATTTCTCCTTTACGTTTGGTGATATAGTGTGCACCCAACACCACCACAATTTATCCCATAAGGTTTAGCCAAAATTGAATTGTCATAACTTTAAAAACAAAGGGTTGTTTAGTTGTTGCAATTTTAAAAAACTTTGTATTTATTTGCAACAACTAAATTGTGGTGCAAGTGAACATGGAATGTGAATGTGGTGAGAAACGAAGAGGAAGATGAAGACCTCCTTTATATGATTACAAATGAGTTTTTTTTTTTTTTCTTTGAGCTCAATAGTTGATGGTGGTTGTGCAACCTATCTATGTAAAATAAAATAAAAATCCAAACATTAAAAATAATTAAACATTAAAATGCAAAGAATAAAAAACACAATAACAAGAATTGTACCATGTTACATGACCAATATGGGCATACACACTTTGAACATCATCGTCTAAACAAAGGATTTTCAAAAAATTTGGATGCCAAATTGTAAAATCTTATTACTTTCATTGCCAAATGTATATGACGAAAAAAAAAAAGGTTAAATTATTAGGCATCTTGCTATTGAAATTAGGCTAGGAACTACCATATTGAAAATTTTAAAATATAAACTATCTATGTACTTTTTCTTTCCATGTTCAAGTGAACATTCAAATATTATATATATTTGGTTCTCTTGGAAATATAGTGTGATTTCTATTAAATAGCTTGTATGCATCCAAAAGTTAAATTTTTTTTTGTATTTTGTGACAACTTGTATTATTGAATGACTTAAAAGAAAGCAAATCTTATAAGTTTTTTGGAGATAAATATGAAAGAAATTTGAATACCATTTTGTTTAGTTGAGCTATATAGGTTTAAAAAGAGTAAGACTTTGGGTTAGGAAAATGGAATAAAACATGTAATTTATTAGGAACAAAACCAATACATATTGGAACTATGGGAAACATTTAGAGAACACTTCTTCACAAAGCCCATGGGATAAAATTAAAGAAAACATGGATAACAAATTGGGAACACACACTAGGAACACTATTAGGAAACTCAACTCATTGGGAACGTATAAGCGCCCCTAAACCTAAAACACATCAATTGTCGATTTAGGTTTAGGGGCGCTTATACAAATCGATTTGTTGCCATTCATCTACCTTTGGGCACTTTCCATCCATCCAACAAACCAAGGCATGGTAAAGAAACTAAGCTAGAGGTAAAAAGAATCTTGATCTTAATGCTGGGCCAACACCATTGGGTTGGGGCCTTCTTGAAAATAAGGGCCCCTTCAAGCTCTTGGCCCTCATTTTGGGAACACCGCGATCCTTGGGCATTACCCTACACTTATAGCTGTAAGGTCCAAACTAACTCCTAAATGGTAGGCATAAGTTCCCTCCTCTTTTCTAAGGGGGGAAGATTAATGGAAATAAGGTGTCCTCCAAGTACACTAGGGAATTTCTTGGGGGTGAAAATTGTTGCCAAATTTTTTTGTTGCCAAATTCAATGATTATTGTGAAAGTATGAAGTTGAGGAGGAAGTGATTTTTGTTGGTGGTGAATTCTCTCTCACCCTTTGAGTTTCTCTAATTTAGATCTCATGGATCCCTATGCCCTCCTCCCCATCAAGTTCAGTTCACAAAGCTTCAGACTTCAGGAAAGCAGGAAATCAGGAAAGCAGGAATTTGAGGAATCATGCATGAAGTACAACAAATCCTCAACCACACTTGCTTGGGGGAGTCCTGCATAGTAGTACCCAATCTCTGAAGAAGAAAGAAGCTCACATGGTATGCTCATATGGCTTCTTCTCTGATGAAGGGTATGGTTACTGGGTTTTTAGGCTTGTACAATAATGGCAAGAGTGCAGTCTTTCTTTTCTTTGTTTCTTGCCGTTGCTGTCACCATGATGGATATGTGTAGTAGACAAAATCCGCAACAGGACAATCCAGATTCCAAGCATGTTGAGCAGGTCATTCCACATCGGCTTTCTCCCCCCATTACAGATTTTGAGCCTCAGACATTGTTTTGTAGTTCTAGGGTGAACACAAAAGGTACTCCTATGTGCAAGCTTCTGCAGGCAGGCTATGGCAGGAGACTGATCAAACTCATTCAATCCTTGTATGTGTGTGTGTGTGTGTGTGTGTGCAGGAGCTTCTGCCTCCTGACACCCGTCTGCTTCTAGGACCCACACAGATTACCTCATTGGTATCTCGACATTCGTCCATTACTGCGTTGTTTACCAGCTCGCACTCACGGGACCCAACGACAGAAGAGACACAGACAGAGCGAGAGAGAGAGAGAGGGAGAGAGAGGGAGGGAGAGAGATACATACATACAGGGGGAGAAGAACAAGAACAGCAGCAGCAAAGCACTAGTGTTGAAAGGACCCAGTTGCGTATCTGTAGAGGTCAGGGTGCTCTGTTCGGCGGAGCTTCTCAGCTGCCAGCCGTCTTCAGGCAAGTGGGTTTTCTTCTTCTTCGGTTTTCTGTGGTCTCATGAGCGAGACTCTCTTGGATGGCTCTTGATGTCCCTTGATCATCAGCTGGAGCTATGTCGCTCGATGGTAAGAATTCTTCTACTTTGGTGGGTGGTGAAGGGGAAGAAAACACGAAGACAGAAGAAGAAGAACAACAACGACAGGACTTGGAGGAAGGAGAGGGCTCAGGACAAGCAGCAGCAGCAGCAGCAATCCACATACAACGAAGATATCGCGGTTATCGAGTACGACGCAAAGTTGCAGATGCAGCAGTGATGGCCAACATTAACTGGTACATGTTCTCTCTTGTATGCTCTCTTCTTCTTCTTCAAACAAAACTCTTTCTTTTGTTGAGCAATTCTCAAGTCTCTGCCTCACCCAGTTGTTGCCCACATGTGGGTGGGGGAGAGATGCAGGTGGAATGCAGTGGATGCAGTCATTCTGCTACAGAATACTGAGCACTATTATGCATACAAGAAGAATGTTTGCAATGCTTCCAGCAACTGGTTGCGGTTGCAGAAGAAAGCAGCTAAGGTGCAATTTCTTTTTTCTCCCATCAGGGAAGGAAGAAAATGCCTGTCTGTCAGTCTGTCTACTTCGATGCAAATCCTTTCTGCTGCAATCCTTTGTGTGTTGCCCTCTGTTTTTTCTTCTGTAGAAGTAATCCCTTTCAATTTCTGCATGCAGATTGCCTGTCACTGCTTTGCTGCAATTCTTTTGCTTATTTCAATAAGATAGACAGAGCTCTTGTATGGTCTTGTATTAGGGTTTTTTTTGCCCTTTCCTGTGGAAGGAATCCCTTTGAGTGCTGCTTGTGGTTTGTTTCAAGCAGATGGCTAAGAGACTGCTGAATATCCTCTCTCTCTCTCTTGTATGTGTCCCTGATGAGTGCAGGTAGGAAAAGGTTTATCAAGGGACAGCAAAGCACTCAAGCTTGCACTCCAACATTGGCTTGAAGCTGTGAGGCATCTATATTCTCTGGCCTGTTTCCCTTCTCATGCAAATATGTGACTACAGTCTCCTGTCCTTCAATCCAGTCTAGCTCTGAATTCTTCATGTAGAACTTAATCATATGAGAAAGAGAGTTTTTTTCTTCTTCAATTGTTGAGAGTAAACAAACAATCCTCAATGCTGCTGCTATTCAATTGTGCACTTGGGGCAATCCTATCAGTACACAACATTCTGCTTTTTCCCTGGGTTTGTTAGTTTGCTTCATCGTAATTTGCTTCACTTTCTTCATTGCATGCAGGTGGATGCACAGCACAGATATGGACATAACCTCCACCCATACTACAACACATGGTTGAACTGCAACACTAATGAACCTTTCTTCTACTGGTATGTGTAGGAATGGAGCTGACCATGTATCTTGGGTAACATTTGCCAGTGGAGATAATGCAAGAAGCATCTTGGACATGATGTTCTCAATTGATACTTTCTCTCTCACATGGTGTAACTGATTCCATTGCAGGTTGGATGTAGGAGAAGGCAGGGATTTGGATCTACCAGAATGTTTGAGGTCCAAATTGCAGAAGGAGCATATAAGATACTTGGGCCCGGTTATTCTCCTCTCTTATTCTGTCTTGTGATATAAATTTGTTGAACTTTTGCCATACTAATGAAGAACAGTCTAAAAAGGTGGGGCACCCTTGAAGAAGTCCAGACTTACAGCAAAAGTGAGAGCTGTAGAAAACACACATAGTTTTCAAATGTGATGAAGTTGTGAAGTGTCTGCAGTTTGCTGTTTGAAGAAGAGTCAAGACTTGATTTCTCTCCCTGAATTTCTGTACATGGAGAATTGACTGCACAAGGATTTGCTGGCACTTACAACAGGCAGAGAGGGAGCAGTATGAGGTCATCATTGAAGATGGAAAACTTTACTACAAGCTTAATGGCTGTCCTGTGGACACTCCAAAACCTGACCGCTGGATCTTTGTCATGAGCCCTGCAGGCAAATTCTATGTTGGGCCGGTATTTCCAAATCTTGGCCTCACCCTTTGCAGTTGCTTTCACTCGGGATGTGCCTCAGTTCCTGCACTGTAATTCACATCAGCACTTTCATCATGGAATAGCAGATAGGTGTGAAATCTCCTTAGGTCAGTGCTCAGATCATGGAATGTAAGATAATGCCTCAAATCTTGTCATGTTTTCAATGGGCAGAAAAGGAGAGGTTCATTTCAGCACTCCAGTTTTCTGGCTGGTGGAGCTACAATTGCTGCTGGTCGCCTTCATGTGAATGATGGTGTTGTAGAGGTTTGTCCACAACAAATGCCACTTTTCTGTCCAAATGCCCCCTGTTCTGCCCCATTGAATTTATGATTTTTGGTCAGCATGAAAGCCTTCATGATGACAACACATGTTTGTTGTGTTTTGTCATGAAAGCTGATGGAGGCACACAGTGGGCACTACCGTCCAAGTCCAGGAAACTTTCAGGCACTAATTCAATTATTGACGCAAAGTGGGGCAGACCTGACTATGGCTAAGGTAATTTTTGGCCTTCTTGGAGTTTGAGAAAGTGCAGGGATTCCTTCAGGAGTTTCCACACACTGTTTTTTTCTTTGTGTTGTGTGAAACTTTGAATTCATATGGTCGAAATGATCAACTGTGCATAACAGGTGATGCTTGTATCTGAAGATCAGCTTGATGAGTCCAACAATACAGAGAGTGATGACAAAATCAAGGCATGTCAAGGCTCCACTCCAAGCTGTAATTGTGGAGAGGAGGGTGCTTTCAAATCACTGATCACAAATAAATGTGCCAAGGAAGGGATGGCTGTGGCAGTAGAGGAGAAGAGCATCTGGAGACTAGACAATGTCCCAAATGAAGGTGTAGATTGCAGTATAACTACCCTCTCATTTGATGGAAATGCAACAACCGATCATCAACTCTTAGAAATGTCAAGTCCTCTGATGAATGGAATTGAAGACAACAACAGTGCTTTAGAGGTTACGAGTACCGAAATGAATGGAATTGGAGACAACAACAGCGCTTCAGAGGTTGCAAATCCCGTGACAAATGAAAATGAAGTCAACGAAGCTTCAGAAGTTATGTATCCTATGATGAATGGAAATGAACATGACAAAGTGCCAGAGGTTATCTTTGAAACAAGGGGTGTGTGCAAATCTGAACGGATTTCTCCAGACAAAGGAGCAGTGCAAACTCTTCACACCCCTGGATACACTCGCATTTCCAGTTTAGCAAGATTTTCTCCTGGTCGATGTAGCAGATTCTTGTAGACAATTTGAAGAGTAGAGGGAAGTTATACATTCTATGATGAATGGAAATGAGGACAATAAAGGTTGCCTTTGAAACAATGAGTATTTGCCAGCGGTTTCTTTGCCAAGAAAGTTTGTCATTTTTTGGTCAGTTTTTTCCAATCTTTTTTTCATTTTTCGTGTGTAACTTTCACAACTTTTGCTAAATTTTTGGAAAAATCACCAAATTGTCAATTAACACAAAATTGGAAAAAAACTAGCAGATGGTTTTTAGAGGATGTTTTTCTCAAGTATCTATTTGTGAATCAGTTGTTGATAATTTCTGTTTGGAGGAGAGTTCAGAGTTCAATATCAAGTTGATTTCAGAGAAAGTATGATAGACAAACTTTCGTATGAGATTTTACAGACAGATTTTGTAACATTTTGAAAGGACTTTTCACCTACACACGGTCAGTAACAAATGTGTCAAACTGACAAATTATGTAACACTCAGAAAGTAACCAAACACTGTAGTTGACAAATGCGAATTGCATCTGTACAAAAAGGTAATAAAAGGTTCCAAAAAGCTTAGCTATGCATATACATAATATGTTGCTCTCTATCTTTCCAGTCAGAGAACGGGCAATGGCAGAATGAACACAAATTTGATCAAGCAAGTGGTAGAATATATTCTTTTAGTGCATATCTGCCACTGCTGTGGGTCTCTCACACTTTTCAAGAATAGAGGGGGAGTATTTCAAACTGTGTCCTCAAGCGAGCAACTTTCTCACACCCTGGTTGTCACAACTGCAATAATCCTTACCTACATATGTTAATCTGTTAAACCCACCATATGTCTAAAAGTTTTAGCATCAATCTTTATCACTTTAGTAAGTGTAGCCCTTCACAAACATTCCCTTCTTTGCTTCCTCAGCTTCGCCTTCAGCAGAGTACTTTCCGAGCTGAGCCAAAGAGTTGGCCTTTGCACGAACAAGAAGAGATTTCTGTGCAGCTTCAACATTCTCAGGTTGGCCCTTCCATGTCTTCAGAACTGTGTTTTGAAGAGCACGAGCATAAGAGAAGGACACATGCCAGGGGTTAGGGCTCTGGTTCATGGCATTTAAGTTCAATGTTGCTTCCACCTCCGATTGGCCTCCAGACAAGAACTGTACACAACAGATTTGTTCACAAAATCAGAATCCTTCTCTCCCACATAGAGATGCATCATGGTATCCACATTCAGCTAGTCCAGATCAGCAGGAGGTGAATTGGTACAAGAGAGACAACAATCATTAAATTATCTAGATGAGAAACCATTGAGTTGCACAAAAACAACTTACCATAATGCCTGGGACAGATGGTGGCACACGTCTTTTCAACAATGTGAGAGTGTACTCTGCAATCTTCTCAGGTGTTGCCCTCTCGGGGGACTCAGCTCCAGGGGTGACCATGCTGGGCTTCAACAGAATGCCATCAAACAAGACATTGTTGTCGGCCAAGTAGTCGAAGACTTTGGCCCAAACCTTCAGGGCAACCTCCAATGTTCTGTCAATGCCATGGGTTCCATCCAGGAGAATCTCAGGCTCCACAATGGGCACCAAGCCATTATCCTGCGTGTTGGACAAAATCAGCAGGTGGAATGCACCAGAGTTCATACTGACAGTGCAACCATGTTACAAGTATGGGAGATTGGAAATATTGTAGACCTCAATGTGCTTTCTTTACAGAAACCAGGATCAACCTGGGTACGGATAAAAACAGAAAAGTGTAGACCATCAGAGTTGACAACACCTACAACCAAGCACTGATTGCTCATACCTGAGAAATGCCAGCATATCGGGCAAGACCCCATGCAGCTTCAGTCACAGCCAACTCTGAAGGACCATTGGGAATGCTGATCACTGTGCGCCTGCACAACAGTCAAACATGGCCATGGGCGGTGGAACATTAACTAACTGAACTTTGCGTTCTAGGAGGCTGTATGGAGAATCCAAACATCAAGCACATAATAGAGGAGTGTAGTAGGCTTACCACTTAGCAAATCTAGCTCCTTGCTTGTAGTAAGCAGCTGTCCGTGAGGCAAGACCATCAAGGCCTTGGCACCATGACTCGTTGTTAGATCCAGCCAAAGGCACAAGACCCTGGAATAAACAGAAAAAAGCACCAAAAAAAGGAGAAAAAAAAAAGTTAGCTCTGAAGGGTCAAGAAAACCCTGTCTCCAAATAGTGCAGAGGTATGGTGCAAAAGACAATCTGAATTGGGAAGTCTCCACTACAGTACCTTGTCCACCTTGATACCGGGGACAATACCAGCCGCGGACAACACGTCCACGAATTTCTGGCCGTCAGTTGTGGACTGGTACAACGTCTCTTCGAAAAGGATAGCTCCAGAGATATACTCTCCTAGACCTGGGGTGCCGACAAGCAGCTGTCTGTAAGCCTGACGATTGACTTCCGTGTTCTCCAATCCGATAGATGCCAGACGCAGGCCGCAGGTTGCATTTGATTCATCCATTGCCAAAATACCACGCCCTGGAGTGGCAATTGTTCTCTGCTCATTCACAATCAATCACAAAGTCCGTCAATTGTCATAATAATATTCTTCAATCGTCCCGCTCTGCAGCACATGACGCTCAATGATGCTCTCTATTACGAAAAGAAAGAAATTGCAAGTCTCTGCGTCGCTTGCCTGAAGTGCATCAAGCACGTACTGTATCTCTTCTTGATCATCAAAAAAACTTCCTAGAGACAAAGACAGAAAGACATCGGAATCCAATGATCCACTTGAACGACATCACTGCCGCAATGACAGACGCTGAACGGCAAACTACGTACTCTGTGTGTTTGTGTGTGTGATTTTCCTCCACTAGGACTGAATTCTAGACAGAAAAACGGCCGCAGAATTGAGTTCAACCAAAACAAAGGAATAACGTGAAACAAAAAAGTGAAAAGCTGAAGACGAAGGAAGAAAGATAGAAACTCGGACCGCGGTCTTGACAAGCTCCTCATCGTATCCGGAAGCACGAACGGAGACGAAAGTAGAAGCCGGAACAGCAGCAGCAGCAGAAGAAGAAGAAGCAGACTGCTTTACCACTTTCCCTGCGAATTCCGATTTGCCCAGGCTCATCATCCCCTGCTTGAATGCCACACCATGAGCGGACATCGCAACGGCTGCCATGATGATGCTACTTGTAACTGCTGCTACTGCGGATAATTGCAAATAAAGCTGGTAAAGGATGCAGAGGATTGCGAGGTAGTAGCAGCAGCAGCAGTAGAGAGAGCGAAGGAGCAGCAGCGGCGCGAAGGAAGGTGGCTATGACGGAGTTGGAGAGCTTGTGCGCAGCTCTTGAGGAGCAACGGAAAAGATCATATCCTCGCTGCTGCGCGCTGTTTGTGGTGGGAAGCCTCTCGGCCTCATCGGACGCTGGAGATTGTGCCGATGCGCCATCGGACGGCGGCCCAGCAGGTAGGATAAGGTGGAAAATCAATTTTTGGTGGTCAGAAAAAGGACCAATTTTGACCAGTGCAGTGGTGATTTTGACCAGTAGATGGGTTTTTTTTTTAATTTTTAAAAGGGGGGCGGGGGGGGGGGGACTTTTCGGTTTGACAGGGCACTTTGGAAAAATTAAAAACACACACACAAAACACAACAAAATAATAATAATAATAATAATAAAAAAATATAAATCACCTTTTATTTGATAAATTCACTTTTTTGGTGTATTAAAGTTCAAGTAGATTTTATTTTATTTTATTTATTTCATTTAAAAAAAAGATACATCCATAGTGCAATAGGTGAAAGGTAACTTGATCATTTTTCTCCATTGCATTCTCAAAGAGTTCCATAGTAGGTAGGTCACTATAATAGGTACTAATGAAAAGAATAAGAAAAGGGAGGGGAGGGGAGGGGAGGGGAGGGGGGGCGATGGGGAAGGGGGAGAGGTTTCAAACTTCTTTACCAATCTTCCAAAGCTTTGAATTATGTTACATAAAATTGTTTGTTCAAAATTGAAATTATGAAATCTTGATTATTGATTTCATTGAAATTGAAATTTGCCTAAACCAAAAAAAACTTTAAAAAAATTGGTGACAAGAGGCTACCTATGCTATATAGTACACCTAAAAAATAGTCGGGTTAATTAATTAGACTTTTTTTTTTCAACATTACAGCTAACTTTTCTTTCATTATTATGATGGGTACAATTTCAATTGTTTGCCCTTTTTTTAAAAAATCCTTTTTTTCTTTCCTTAAATTTTCCTCTAGTTTAAAATTTTCCCCCTTTTGCTTTACTTTAGTTGTTCTCCCTTCGGAGACATCTGATAAAATTGGAACGATACAGAGAAGATTAGCATGGCCCCTGCGTAAGGATGACACGCACAAATCGAGAAATGGTCCAAATTTTTGGCCCCCTTAATGACGCTAAATTGTAAGTAAGTAAGTAAGTAAGACGGTATTCGTGTTGTTGACGGGTGCAAAAAGCGACCTTGATATTTTTTCAAAGGACGGCATGTTCCAATGGCTCAGAAAGCTTGAGATGTTCTTTTTCCTGGCCCTTTTTTTATGGTCCTTTCACTTTGAGATTGCAAAGCATCAATCTGCCGGAAAAAAGTGGTGGCCTCAGAAAATCTTAAAGACTTTGAGGAAAAAAAATAAAAAAAAATAAAAAAAAAATTCTTGCAACCACAAGAATACTGCACGGAATGATATTTACGCACTTGAATAATGAGACAAAACAGCTGCCACCAACTACCGGTCGGGTCTAATACAATAAACTCTGGATTCCGAAAGGTGCCATCCAACTTAAACAAAAATTTTGGCTGGTTCTGGAAGTGGGATATTACACACCCGCCCCGCCCCCTTGGTGCCATCCAACTTAAACAAAAATTTTGGCTGGTTCTGGAAGCGGGATATTACGCACCCGCCCCGCCCCCTCTTCCGGGACTTGACAGCCTGAGGATGGGGCCAGAGTAAACGAACATGCATCAACTCACTAACCCTTTCCGTATGTACTAACTATCCACATAATAACTCACTAACCCTTCACCTATGTACTAACCATCTACATGCACATCCCCAGTTTCTATGTGTAATACCTGCCTACTAACAAATTCACTAACCCTATACCTACTATGTACTAACCATTTACATGCACGTCCTCAGTTTCTGTTTGTTCTAGCTGACCACATAAAAACTCACTAACCATAGGTAACTAACATACTATCCATCCACATAAAAACTCACTAACCATAGGTAACTAACATACTATCCATCCACATAAAAACTCACTAACCATAGGTAACTAACATACTATCCATCCACATAAAAACTCACTAACCCTTTACCTATGTACAAACCCTCTACATGCACATCTTCAGTTTCTGCTTGTACTCGGTACCTGCCTACTAACAACTCACTAAATTCTTTTACCCTATGTACTAACCATTCCTACATGCATATCCTCAGTCTTCGTTTGTACCTACCTGCCTACTAACAACTCACTAGCCCTTACTACCTATGTACTAACCATGTCTACATTCACATTGCACATCCTGGCTGACTAAGTAAGGGTGAGGCAAAGGCTCTTTCGAATCCTAGATCATGATCCTCATCTTTCTGACTAGGCAAGAGCAAAATTGCACAAAATCCAAAAGAGGAGAGAACTGGAGTACCTATAGATGGAAGAGAATCTAAAACGCAACTTGGAGTTGGGGCAAATTTGATGAAAGACAAGAATGGTTTGATGGATGATGGAGTGGGTGGTGAGATTTGAAGCAGCACCCATTCATTGCTCCAGTGCTTCCCCTTTGGGATTTTGTTGCATGCAAAAAGCCTTCCCTACTCCTCTTGTGGTAGAACTCTGTAGAACTATCACATCACATAATTGAGCATTGGCAGGAACAAACATCTTGGCGTTTTTGTGAAGTAGAATGAATTGACATGTCAACCTTGCTTTTGAAAAGACATAAAAATGTGATTTTAGGACTAACTCTGTTGTAACAGCAACACATGCCTACTGCAGCAGCTTTGATGGATGATACTATGCCATGGCAATGCCAACGTATGTATATCCACACACCCACGAATCATAGATAATAAGAAACAGAATCAAAGATACATTCATAATAGAATCCCAGATGGTTTGCAACCTCCAAGCAATCAGGAAATTACACAAGAAGATTGCAAATGAAAGAGAAGACAATGGCATGCTTGGCGATGAGAATTCTCATCCTTTCTTTCACAAATTTCAAGCTTGGGAAGGATTAAAGCATTGTGGTTGACACCAAGAAACAAAATCCTTCATACTTGCTGCAGATGTTTCTACCACTCTGCCTCCATGTGACAGTACAAATCATGAGGAAAATTACTGAGCAATCCACAAGCCAAACCTTCATGGCAGAGAAATCATTTGGTACAGAAGGTGAGCACTTTAGCGCACATGCAATTTATTAGGAGAAAAAGTTGGAAAGATCCAAAACACTGGGTGCTGTCGCCCAAAGACTTTGTATAAATTAGTCCATCCTTGGCTTCCTGTGACAACATTCTTGCCCCTGTTGACACTGGGATAAAGATTATTGATGTACGTGTCACCTCTGTAGACAAACCACAACTGTTGCTGAAGTAAAAGCCCGACTCCAATCAGCAGTGCCACACTTGCAACAAACAAATACACCAGTGATAATAACCGCATCGAGAAGGTGAACTGAGTATCAAGAATTACAGCACTAAGAATGTTGGCCATCAATCTCATTCCGAAGGTGCCTTGGAGTGGTGGAAGACCATCATCATGGTGAATCTCCATGAGATTTCGCCAGGACACACTGAATGTGTACACCACCAAGATGAGCACATAGATACAACTAACTGTTGTGAACCCCAGAAACAGAATGAAATATCGGTGATTGCTTGCACCCACACAGTTGCCAATCTGGAAGGACACACAGGACCCACTGTGTCAGAGGAAAAGAGCAACCCAATCACCTTCAGACACCTTTGGAGTCCTGGACTCCAGAATTGAATATGACATTTGTTTCAGATCCCATTATGGCCAGTCTAGGTCTTGAGGTAAGATTACACTGATATCTCAAGATAGAGATATAGGAAAAGAAGTGGTTTTTAGTACGTATTTGAATTCCAAATCTTTGGAAATAATACCCAAGAACTAACTGCAAAACAGTTAGTCCTCTGTTAATTTAGAAGAAGAATGAAACAAATTACAAAATAAGTAGGTGCAAGTCACACATACAAATGGACAATGGTGATCCATATCCACAATGCAAGATCGGCAAATGCGGCAGTGATGAGCACTGGGGGGTTTCGGCTGCTGACAATGCACACAGAAGCGATAGCCTTCCAGGCTTCCCTTTCCAACCATGTCATACTTGGCCCACTCTACCTGTGGTGGTGATCCTGCTTGGATGAGCGCTGCGAAACAGTAATTTAAGAGGGTATTGATGGTGAGGAGTGCCGTGATAGTAGAATTAAGGAGAAATCCCAACGATACTTTGGGGAACAGAATAGGGAATACGGTCCACACTCCTCCATCTGCAAATGAATGTTATTCGGTCACACTTTTCAGAACCAAATTCCATGCTGCTTGCTTGAAAAACTCTTACATGAACATGATGAACAATTCCATGATGATGAAGGCTTGAGGTCAAGCTCGGGGTGCTCACATACTATAGAGACTATAAGTAAAAGCACAGCCACAACCAACACACGGTCCCTTGCAATCTCCAAGGTGGGGCTACATTGTGACCGAGGCTTGGCTGGTGGTTTGTATATTGTGATTGCCCCACACCATCCGCACTTGAAAATGGGTGCAAATACTGGAAGCAACAATCGCAACCTACACCCCCAACAAGTCGTCTCCCATCCTCCATTCTCGAGTGCTCGTCCCTGTACCTGCTAAACCAACCAACCACAGATCATCATGTCAGTGATCATAAATTCTTCGTCAGGTTTATCATCACCACGTTTTCAGTGAATCCAGTTGGGGCTTGATCATATGTGAACATGACATGTCTCTGAGATTAGCTGGGCCTTGGAAAATAAATCTTTGATGCCTCTTCATGAACCTTTCAAGTGGGCGAAACCCTAAACTGAAAACCCTAATGGCTTCATGAAGTTGGAAACATAAGCAGAAAGATTGCCACAAACCCTAAACTGAGAACCCTAATTTTTGTATATCTCTTCCGACTGATCACTGGAATACCTTGTAGAAGTACTTAGTTGCAGCGATCTTTCTGCTCAGAATTGCAGCCTAGAAACTTCGCTTGCAAGAAACAAATCACCAAAAATGGAAATTAAGCAATCTTCTTTTACCTCTATAGGTGTAATCTCATCGGCCATACTCCCCATGCCCAGTTCGCTTCAGCTCCTCTCACCTAACATAAATCTCCAACTCTCTCCTCCATCTCTTCACATGCAAAACCCCAAAAAAATAAAATCAATCAAAACTCCACAAAAACACACACTACCCCCCAGAAAACGACAGACAAAATCGAAAACTATATACTACAACAAACACACAGATTTCCACAAATTCCAAAACCAACAGAGCTTACACAAAAGACTTGCAAATGGGCTATATTTTATAGATTGAGAGAATCCATGGGTCTCTAGAAAATCAACTACAAAACACAAAAAAAAAAAAAAAAATCTAACCCTAATTCTCCCTCTGGTATTGAAACAAAAATTCAGAGAAGCTACAAAATTGGTTTGTGGATTTGTGCATACCAACAGCTGCTGCTGCTGCTGCTTTCCATCACTTGATTTCTTCTCACTATTCCCACGAAAGAAAGTCAAGATCTTTTGGAAGAAACTTGTACTTAATCCGCTGCTACTTTCTTGTACAACTTGAGCAGATTTCTTCTCTTCAAGAAGATTGTGCAGAACAGCCTTACAAGTATAATAAGAAGGAATTTCACTATACTCCGGAGGATGAAACCAGTGCTGTGCGGGTATTTGATTTTTCAGAGAACCTAAGGGTCCCGGGTATTATATAATTTACAACTTGGGTTACCCTTTTTTGGTAAGGTTTTGAAAATTTTCAACAATATTTCAGAACCTCTGGTTAGGGTTTACCACATGTGGTTTAATTTTTAATGTTTTTTTCAACTCATGATGATTATTGGGTATAGGGTTGTTAAAATGGATGTGGTTTCAAGTATGGTTAGGATTTCAAAAAAATTTCATTTGATTTAAATTAATATGGATTTTATCATCTAATTTTTTTTAATGCATTACAAATTGTCATAATTAAATTTTTTTGACATTTTTATGAAAGTTTTTCTTGGCAGTTATTTGACTTAAAAAAAAGAAGAGTATAATGGTTATATTAGAGAACCTTGTATTTGATTTTTTGGTAACCATAGTTATAAATCAGAATTGAGTATTGGATTGTTGAGAACCGTGGTTATCAACCCTAGGTACCACCTGACACTAGGTGGGGTTTTGGTGCGGTTTCCAGTCGAAATTGACGCTGGTAAATTGCAGTGCTGGGCGGTTCTCTTTTTTTCCAAAGAAAGAACCGGAGGGTAATTTCTGCGTATATTAACCCGACCCGACGATTCTGGAAACAAAAAATCAAAGAACCGGCAGGTAAGGGCTGGGTATATTAACCCAAACCGGCGATCCTGGAAACAGAAACTCAAAGAACCGGTTTAGACACAGAATCGCGGTTCTCAAAGAAATCAAAGAACCAGTGAGAGAACCTTTCCCGAGCCGTGATTTCCTTTGGGAGTCGATGATCTCTCTGGTCCGAGTATTGACGTTAAATTAAAAGAAAGAAAGAAAGATGAGGAGGAAACCGCAAGTCCTTTGAAAATTTTCAAAGACCCAGAACCTGTGGGTTTTTTTTCCTTCCTGAATTTTTAAAATTTTAAAATATTGGAACCGGCGGTTCTCTAATCACCCCTCTGAAGCGCGCCTTACCTTACCTTACCCAGCTGACAAAATGTTTCAGATTAACCAGTTTTTTAATTTCCCTACCCAGCTAATATGTATTTTTGAGGTTAACAATTTCAATCCCTTTGAGGTGGGTAAAAAAGGGTATATGCAAAATGAATCTCTAGCTTTATATATATATATATAGCACCTATGTATTAAAACCATTGTGATTTTTTCTGAAAAATCTAGGTATTTTTAATCCTTAAAAATGTGATGTTGACTTATGTCAAGTATATTTTGTTGAAATAATGTAACAAAATTGCCAGATTTTGAGAGAAATAAAATGAAAACCTTTAGATTACTACATTAGTATATTAGAACCATTGTAGCCAACAATATTAAGAATACTTAATATATTTTTATAGCCAAATTTGGCTAAATATTCTTATAGTGATGACTGTTTCAAAGTTCAACTACATAACACAATTGAAAAGGGAAAAGAATTCATAGGCACCCAAAAATGTGCATTGTACATCGACGACTTCAAAAAAGATTAAAAATTGTCCATGTTAAGTAAGTGTAAATGTAAATCACCAAAGGAATAAAAAAACATTCATTTATATGATTAAACACACCATGTAAAATCATATAAAATAGTGTAAGCAAATAAATGAACATGACACACAATTATCAATAGCATATGCAATATTCATTTCCTCTCTTTTTTCTTTTCTCTCTCCAATGTTCAAAACAACAACTATGGAAGTGTAGCTAGTTCAACAAAGACCAAAAAAAAAAATGGGAAAGAGGAAAAGGTTAAATGAGAATTATAAAAAGAAGAGGAGTGATATTTTGCAAAACTTTTTTCATTGTGATCATGTGAGCTCTCCCACATTGCTCCTTTTGCTTAAAGATTGTTTGGAAGTTCAATTGGTGATGTTGTTGTCATCTTGCAATTTTTTACATTGCTGAAAGTTGCAACAATGATATGTTTCAAATAAGGTTTTAATTATTTAGTTCTTATTCATTGTCATGTTGCACCCCCCCTTTTATTATGGTTTCATTATAACTCCTTTCATTTCAATCTTTTAAAATAAGGTTTAAAGTTTAAAATGAGTTCCCCCATGTTGTTTCTCTTTATGTACATTTTTGGCAGATTTAAGTGGCGGTGTCGTGGTCATGTTGCAACTCTTAGCATTCTTACAAGCTTCATCAAGAACTTGTTTCAATTGAGTTCCCCTTGTCATCTTGCTTTCATTGTGACCTTGCCTTGTTATTTCAATAAACCACAACCACTAATGAAAGGTGTGAAATGCAATACCCTAACTTTTTGCAAATCATAATCTGGATTTCTCAAACTAGATTGTGACCTAACTCTGCTCAGCACTCTGCACTTGGGTACCGGATACATAATTTCCCCAAATTTGCAATTCAATAATTTCATCACCAATATGCGTCTACAACCCATCATACCTGCAAGGCAATACTAGTCATTAGTGAACCGATGATTGCAGTTTGGAGGTAGTAGAAAAATTGTCACAAAAAACACACACACACACACAAATCAAACTATGGAGGAGTGGGTGCACATGAGATGAAGGACAAAGGACTCTCTCTCTCACTCTCTCTCTTTCTCTTTCTCTTTCTTTCTCCCCCCTGTAGCTCTCAGCAACCAAAGAGGAAGAAAGAATGAGGGGGCCATATCTACTACTACTTCACAATCCATATCTGTTGGCCCAGAAAAAGGCTCAAAACTGACAAGACTGAGTAGTAGTAGTGGTTTTCTTCACCCTGCCCCCACCTCCCTTCCTCCCCCTTCTGTCTGTCTGTCTGTCTGTGTGTGGGGGCCAGATCTTCTTGACCCACAAAGGTACAATAGATTATATAAACTGCTTTACACAATTGTGTGGGCAAATAGCTGATGTGTTTCCCAAATCTTCAGAGACTCTCTAATGGCAGCAGGCTAGCAGCAGCAGCTGTCGTTTACTGGAAGAGAGCGCCACAACACTTTCTGATGATGCCTGTTTGGCTGATCAAAATGACGCCAGCCACAGTAGTAGTACTTCTCTTTACTGCTCTGGCTAATTAGGTTCAATCCTTTCACAGCCTAACTTTACTCCTACTAATAATACTACTAATACAACACTGCTGATGATGAACCTTCTATCAAAGGACCCTTCTCATAATACTACTCCTACAACTCGGGTATTGCTGGCAGCAAAGAAGTGGTTATTAGGTATTAGTCTTTGCGCAGTTACTTGAATTTGAAAAAAAAAAAAACCATCGGTTGCAGTTTTTTCAAATAAAATCATAATCAAAGAAAAGTGACTGAGCTCCCGTCATTTCAAAAACCTTAAAAAAATCACCATTTTTCATGAAAGAACCAGTATAGTATTGATTCAACTGGTAATTTTACAGCCAGTTATTTGATTTTCTGCAAAACTTTGTGAGCTCTGATAATATACCACAACTGGGTCTTTGATTCTCTTAAAAACTACAGTTATGAATCATCACAAGTGCCCTGATAACTCTTATGGGTCTGTTCCTATTTCTAACAACCAGCCAACAACAAGTCTAGCTAGCTATTATCATCATCATCAGCAGAACAGTAGAGAGTATCAGAGTTCCAAAGTTTTGTAGGAAAAAATTCCTCTTTGCTATCAACAATTGAAATTTATGATAAATTGGTAATAGATAGGGGAAAAATACAAAATAAATCTATTTTAATGTACATCATATTGTTGTAAAAGGAAAAAGTTTGGATGAATTTTTTTTTTCATTTTTTTATATCACATTAGTTACAAGGAACCCAAAAGGGGTCTCACATCAAATGACAACATGTTCTAAGAACCTATTTAAACATTTAAAGATTTGTTACCAAACCGAAATCAATAGGGAAATGTCACAACAGGACTTTTAATCTTTGCATATCTAATGACTTTTTTCTCAAACAAAAAAAAAAGTGACCAAATATTCTCTTTTCATATTTATTTTTCACATTTGTGAAAAAATTTCAATCCCCAAAAAAATAGGACTTGCCATGGCATGTGTATCAGAATGTTTTCAATAAAATTGTCACATTTTGAAAGAATTACATAAATTTTTGCATTATGATGGGTGGTGCCATAACCATTTTTGGAGAAAGCATTTTAATATTAAGTTTTGTGGTTATGGATTGGTGACAAAGTCAGTTGGGCTGGGTGCACATTTGAGGAGGTGACAGAGAACAAAATGTCAAAAGATGAATGTGAATTTATTACAACCAAATTAGGATGAATCATCTCACTTAGTTGATAATAGGGGGCAACAAAATCCCTTGAAGCTACTACACTCTACAATGATTCTCAACACAATATCCCTGCCTTACAAGCCAAGGCTAACAAAACCATATTTCTGTCTGAGGTAGCCGAAAACCTAAGTACCCTCATCAGTCTATGGATTGACAAGGTTCTCGTAGTGGACCCAATTGGTACATTGTAATGACATTGTTATTATAAGTAGTATATAGTAGGGTTGCTGTCACCAGGACTAGTGTGGATCTGGTAATATATAAGCCTGTGTGCTGGTAGCAACACTTTTGTTATCAAGGACCCTACCAATTTGGTATGATCCGAGGCGATACCAACCTTATACCAATACATGCCTCATAAGGACATGAGGTAATATCAGGCCTTGTACAAGTTTTACATCAATCTCCATATCAAGTATATATATATATATATATATATATATATGCACAATACCAGGACCAGGTTGGTGTGTTCAAAAGTTGGACATGACTTCACTGGACACAACAATAAACAAAAAGCAAGTTGGATACCAGACCAACACTAGTAATCACAATTAGTTCAGTTTACAAACAGGAGTTATAATATTTCAACTTACAAGGTTCATTTGAATGTGAAGCTAGAAAGAGGGTCATATAAAGCCCTTGCTCATTACCACAGTGTTACTTCAGCAATGGCTGCATTCATACAGTGCATTCATACAACTTTATAACAGCTAATCATAATAGTTAACACCCAGCTTCAGGAGGAGCTCTGTAGATGATCTCCAGGGATTGATGAATAAATAGAGTTGTGAGGTTGAGCAGAAAGTTTGTAACTTGCTTGCAAGCTCTCTATCAATCTCTTTTTCTCATGTCTAAAACTGGCCTGTAGATAGAGAGAGATCCTCTGGACTTATGTGGTACCCCCAAAAAAAAAAAAAAACAAAGAAAAAAAATGTTGACGACATGAGAATCTTCACCTCTTCTTCAAGAACTTCAGTACTTCCAAAAATCTATCAGCTCTTTGAGGAGAGATAAAGACAGAAAGAAAGAGGGAGGACCGACTGAGGGAGGAATCAGTTGCCAGGAGCATCTGATTTAGGACTTGCAAGTTGCAGCTTGACATGAGGTTTAGACTCTCTCCTCCAGCTTTTAGACTTCAGAAGTAGCATCGGGCCTTCAATAAACGCTAGTACTGGCAGCTGCCCTGCAACACTTGAGAACTAAGACGTGCCAAGACATGGTAGACTGCATTAATTAGTAGAGGCACTGTGTCAAGGGTAAAACCCAATTGTGATCACCAGTCACCTAGCGAGGTCCAGAAGCAAATGCTTCAAGTATCACTGTAACCTTGACGAGCTGAAGATCATAGGAGAGTTGTAATAGTAGTAACGCTCATTAATCATCCCCACCAGCTTCGACCAAGATCCATTGAGCTGCACCCTCTCTATTTTTCCATCACGGATCAAAACATCCGCGTAGTTCTAGCTTCTAGGTTTCATGGATCGCTAGAGAAATCCGCTTGATAGCTGGTGTGGAAGTGCTCAATCATGAAGAAAGAAGCTGGGACGCGCCTGTAGTGTATCTGAAGATCCGTGGCGTCCTGATCTCGACCTCATGGGTCGACACTACATATTAGGATTCAAGTGTTCGTTGATGTCTGTATGTTTTTGGAGATTTAGCTGCTACACTCCTAGTCATGAGTTCAGGTGCTTCTTCTAATTTCGATACCAACTTCGTCACATGTGAGATTCATTGCCTTCGACGGGGACTCATCAGTTTCTAAGCAAACTCGAACTCTATGAGTCCAGTCGCGGTGGCCTGCAGTAGCAGGCATACTTTGAGACCGGCATGCTGTGAAAACTTAGTGATCTAGGACTTGAGAGTGCACATGAGGAATATATATACTATATTGAGCTGCAGCTGCTGCACCAGGTAGAAGAAGTGCTGCAGGAATTTCTTGTTAATAAGAATGTCCGCAGCTAGAAACACTACTGTAACTGCCAGAAGATCTATGTCCACACTTGCAGAAGCTTTGAGCTTCGGATCAGCGTGAACTTGGAAGCTAGCTGGTTTCCCCATAGACATGACGCTGCACACGTCTAGTACCATTGTCGCATGGTTCCGCGTGTGCGTTACTACTGCAGCCTGTTCCCTTATGGAGGGAGTTGAACAACATGAGTCATCAGTTCCTGCATCCAGCTACCATGAAATCGTTGCTCCAGGTAAAGACCTCACCAAAATGCAGACTATGATATACAGAACACTAGTGATTCTGTATACAGCTGCAGCGTGATGAGCAGCTAGCTCGACCGCAGCTGATGTGCTATCGCTGATCCCCTCGACGGCCTATAGCTCTTCGTATGATTCTTGCATATGATTCTTTTGCTTCTTCTTGTCTATCGGCTGCAACATGCATCCTAATGCAGAATACTAGAGACAACCAAGATCGAGGTGCAGACTGCGAAATCATGCTGGACATACATGATTCGATTTGTACATTCCTTGACGATGATGATCGATCGACCTGCGGGAGCTGCTGGACATGTTTCCTCGCCTTCGGGCAAGAAATCAGAGCCCGACGTCCTCCTTCATATGGAACATATTGTTCAAGAGTCCCGCAGACATAGACTTGTTTCCAACAAAATCGACAATCTATTGATCAAATGCGGCACGACCCCAGGCCCAGCAGCTCTTATATTACGACTACGTTCAAACTTCGTGACCCGGCATCGAGATGATCAGAAACCCGCTATAAAATTTATTTTTCTTAGTTGCATATGTCAGGATCTTGAATGTTGCATGCAGTAGTGGAGCTTGCTCTTCTGATGATGTGAATGTAGCTTCAAGAGCTATGGATTTGCCACTATGATACTGTGAGATCAGTGTGAAACTTAGAGAAATTTTCTTTCAGGATAAAGAAGAAAAACAAAAACTGCAGGTCATCGATCATCAAGCTGGACATGAGGTAGCAATGTTTGCCGAGTTTGCACAACTTAGCCATAATTGATGAATGCATAATAATCTCACAAAGTTCTTCTAGAGCTGCATGCATGAACTGTTGCAAACTCATGCCATCAACATGCGGCGGACATCACAAAATTTGCCTGCACTAGGGTTCTGTATTTGCTATTGGATCTCTGGAGATCAGCATTGATCATGTATTGTCCTCGAAACCTGCAGGTATCCAACTAAAACTAAGAAATCATGCCTGCAGAACCAGTACTTCTGATGTAGCAGATCTAAGACCATGAGAATTGTCGTGTACACAATGTTATGAATTCATTCTCCAAGACATCCATGGCTGCTTGACGACATCCACATGAGCTTCTGGGTCCAACATGAATGTTTTCCGAAACACACGTCTATGCACGACGTCCGGATCCCGCAGTTGCACAAATGGATCACGAGCGGAGTGTCTGTGAAAACTTGTTTGGAATCTGAGGTGCGGCTGTTTGTGGAAATGGGGCAACGATAATGATCCCTGTTTCCTGTCATGAGTCGCGAACTATTTGGAGGAACACATTTGGAGTTTCTTCAAGCAAGCTCACCAAGAACTGCACACTACTTGATGGCCTTCAAGGACAGCAATTTCACCATTTTGCGCTTGTGAACTGGTACTACATCAATGCCACCACAATCTCTGTTCAGTAAGCTGGTGGGATCTGATCGATTTTGCTGTTTGTCTGACTCAGATTCCTCTTCACTGTCAGCCTCCATGACCACCTCCATTGAAGATTTCGAGTTCTGACGGGCAAGCTCATGCTGAAGGAGGTCGTGAGGATGCCCATGATGCCATTCCGTGACCTTCATGCGAGCAGCACGCTTGTTGATGAGATCCTGGTGATGTTCACAGAGTGAATATCCAGGTTCAGTTAGCCTTGAGCATTGCCATCCTCTCCCATCATAACGTTTGCACTGTGTGCGTCCTTTGCCCTTTTGTGAGACCAGTGGACCACGCCTCCTCCGCTTTAAGGCAGCACCTGACTCTTTGCCACCTGATCCCAGGTCCTCCTCCGGATCTGTTTCTTGAGACTCTACGCGCTGATCCTTTGAATCAGTGCTAGGAATTTCTTTGGCAGCAGCTGCATTGATTTTCCAGTCTCCAATCCCTAAGGAGCCTGACATTGGACCAGGTTTTGACAAGAGACCATTCCCCTGCTGTCGTCTTCCCTGCTGCCATTCCAGTTCTTCCAACTTCACAGATGTGCCAGCTGCAGGCCCAGGTTCCATTCCTTGAGATTGAGCTCTTTCTCTTCGAGTCTCAGAGTGTGGACAAAAAATGTAATGTTTATCTGTTGTGGCAAGGAAGGAGGAGGATGATCGAAGAATGTTAGCCACCTGCACACTCGGCCTTCCACCCCCTTCCTTCAGACCAGGCAGTCCAAGCTCTATTATACTCTGTACCGCTTCCCGTGCTGAAAGCCCCTGAGCCTTGCTTGCAGCTCCAAACACATGGAACAAAGAGCTCAACAGAGAATCCCTTGCTTTGATCGCAGAATTCTCATGAGATGATGTCATCTTAGACTGTGACAGACAATGCCTCGATCTCCTCTTCCGTTTCCTGCACAAATGAAAAACAAAATTCTCTTGTTTTTTATGCTTCTAAGATCCTAGCATCAATTGTTGCACTTTGGATGCTGGGACGCAGGGTTATAAGTGTCAGCCATGTCACATCACATCAGTCACATTGATTCTGGATGCTGGGTTATGAGCATCAGCAATGTCACAAATTGATGGATAGATGCAACGGCCTGATTGCTTGAAGTTCAAACCTGCTGGTTTTGGAGTCAATTTTGACACATCATCTTCATCAAGACCTAGTAGTACTTCCCATGATTTTGATTCAAGAGAAGTTATGTACACACCTCTTCTCCTTCAGGAAAACATTGTGTGAAGTCTCTGCAGCTGGAATACTTGATTGGTTGGCAGGCCCTGCAGTGGCCTGTCAGGCAGTGCCAAAAGAGTTCCAATGAGTACTACCAACAACAATCGAATGCCTCAAGCTCAGAATCATGAAGCTTCTCAAGCAAAATCTGATGATCCAGAAATTAGGATCAGCAAAACAGGACCAAGTTTGGAACCCTGACCCCAGAAGAGGATCCAGGTTTGTCATCCACGAAGGAACAACTTGGCACATCTTTGGTGATGCTCTCTGATCATCAAAGAACTTGGTGAATATTTCAGTTCAGGCTCTCAATAGCAAAAGGGGAACATTCAGTGTAAGTTTGCTGACTCAGATCAAGAAATTCCAGACAACCGAAGATACAGCACCTTCCTTGAAACACAAATCTCAGGTGAGATTGACAAGCATCAAGTAACAGGACGTCACCACACCCACATCTCACATATGACGTTCTGTAAAGGTTCATGAATGATCAGGAAATCCTGCTTGTGACATGAGCTGCTCAATAGAGATCTTCACTGTTGGAAACAAGAACTTGATCGAAAAATGCTGCCGTGCAGAGGCGCAGTTCGAACGATGGGACTCTAGAATCTGGCCATGATCATGCCATCAGCTGCAAGCAGAGAGATCGACCAGACGTTATGGTTTTTGTCAGCATGATCTGCCACACAAGACATGCAGCAGGTAAGTGCTGCAAAATCTTCCCATGCTTATAAGCAGTTGCCCCCTGGGCGGCTTGAGCCCTCTGATCATCTTCCAGGCAAGCATGGAGTCCAGGCTATGGCGCCCTCGAGCGAGCTGCTTCTGCACGGTTTCCCGTGGTTGCATCAGGAATATATAAACTAGGTCTGGGTTCATCCATGGTTGCACTTTTTTCTGCTGGCATCTTGCAGCTCGAAGCAGTCCATGATGGAGCAGCAAGCTTCATCTTTTGGGGACCCATGATCCATCACTCACTACGTCTTGCGGTCACAGAGAATGTTAGAAGGCGTGCAGCAGGAGAGCTGAGCAGCGTCAGCGTTACGTAGAAGCTGTTCGGGGTACTCTGAAAGATCAGCTCACGACATAGAGCTTCTTCGCTATCCTACGATGGATTCCAGACCTAAAGCGGTGGATCCTGCAGTTCCTTAGCTGTGTTTGTACACACAGTACTGCTCTTGTTGAGGCGCTTGTGCTCGACAAGATCACTAATATTCCTTAAATGCAGGAGTGACCTTGACCAAGCAGGTCACTGACGTAGTATAGACCCTTGGGCATCACATGATGCCTGCAACTATTAGGAACAAGCTGTTCATGTTGCTGCTCACCAGGTATATACTTGCAGCTTAAGATCATGGAAATCACTAGAAAGAAAGCTAGCTAGAGTCAGAGGCAGGTCTTGAGAGTCTGTTTGTCGTAAAGACAGTAGCTTGTTGGCAAAGCGAGGACGGTACTAATGCTCTGACGCTCTAGATATTGCTGCACCATCTACTGCATATTGCCTAGTCACTGAGAAAGAAGACCCAGAGATGTTGTTTCGACATCATATTACACACTGCACGAAGTACACACTTTTGAACAATCTATGCTACAGTGAGTCTCTTTTGTGCATTCATGCTACCCGCAAAGATCTGAAAGCTGTTCTCCATCAAGAAGTTCATGGCAATGTCTAACATGATGGAGCAGAACCCGAACTGCAAGAAATATACAAGTTTTGATGGATATGCAGCAGCATGAGCTGCAGGTCCAAGCGAGAGCTTGAATTGCAACACAATATTGACAAAGCCAAGACTTTGCAGGACACCGCCATCATGTTGTTTATTACTTACCCCGGAAGATGAGAAGCTCTGAGCTGCATCCTTGATAATATTGGGTCGTCTCTTGAGTCGAAGTCGCGTACTCGTACTCATGTTGCGCTGTTCCTCAGCACTGCCCACAGCCATGATCGGCGCTCCAGCTGATCCGCCATGAGTACTCGTGATCAGTACTCGCGGCCCTAATTGCTTCTCCAGCTGCTTTTCCTGTTGCAAACAGCCAGCATCAATAGTAGTACCGCTACAGCCATGATCATCATCCGCCCAATAATGTACAGCACCAGGTCATGTCATGCCATGGCTACATCTTCGACTCCGAGCGCGATTCAATGGCTAGCACAAAAGAAATATTCACCTAGCGATGATCTCCAGACTCAGCAGAAGAAACTGCAAGCAGCTGAGCCGCGAGCCTGCGGCTCATGGTCAAAGCTCATGTATAACAGCATTTCCAAACCCAAAAGCTTGCTGCTATTGATGAGTTGAGGCGCACTTCTGCATCTCGTCTTCATCAGCTATACACAAGCAAGTGTCACGTGCAGTCCATCGTCATGATCGAGTATGGCGATAAGCTGCCCATGCATGTGCTCCAGCATGTACAACTCCAATGGAGCACATTCTATGAGATCACACAAACCCTGATCCATGGACCAAAAGACACTACACTACAGCAGCCATGAAACCACGAGAAAGGCCAATAAAAATAAAAATCCAATATCTAATGAAAGAAACCCGGCCATGCGCGAAACAAAAAAAAGCTTCAAATACTGTACAACACATTTCCTCAATGTCTGTGCTGCACTAATATCAAACAGGCTGAGGACTTGCCCATCTCTCTCCCAACAGAAACTTCCACAAATGTACATAAATCTAATCATCGTTCTTTTCCTTCTCCTGCATATAGTACTCTGAGCACTCCATTGAAAGACATCGCGGGACCCATGAGTCTCTACCTCGCTGTACATAATAAAAGCTACAGCTCCCTGAGCAAGACACAAATAATGATCACAGCAAAAGGAAAACCCAACAAAAGCAAAGAACATTCAACGAGTCCCAAGGCCCATCCCGGAATCGATTCCTCGACTCACCAAATCAGGATCATAATGAAGTTGCAACGTCTGCTGCACCGGCGATCCCAACTCATGCTCCTTGCAGCTTCCTTGATCCCCACGGGCTTGTTGCTGCTGCTGCTGCATGGCATCGGAGTTGTAGTAACTGCTGCATACAGCGGCACGGCCTCCAGCAGGAGCTGCTTCCTTATCAATATTATGCGGCTGATCCTGATCCTCCTCCTCCTCCTCCTGCACCTCTACTTGCTTCCACCCCATGCCCAGCAAACTGATCACGGGCTCAGCTACCGCCGTCTCCCGCTTGCGTATCCTCATCGCTGGTAGCTCTGCTGCACGCGAAAGCTTGGCTTCCCTCGCCTTTGCTTGGCCTGGTCTGCTTCCCGTGTCGAACTTGCGCGCGGCAGGTAGGTACTGTGTGTCCAGAAACTAGGTAGGTACTCGCCTGCGCGAGAGAGACAAATTGAAAGAAAGAGAAGGGGGGCTGTGGGAGAGGGTGGTAGGTAGGTGGGTGGAAGGGAATGCTGTTCGGTAATAGGTAGATTCTTTTTCCTCTTTAAGTTTGTTTTTATTAGTATAATATCTAGTGTTGCACCTACATTTTTGACAGAAAATAAAAATTTCCAAAACTTGAAAAATTGATGGGAAGTAAGAAAAACAATTATCAAAGATGAGCAACCCTTTATTCTTGGTGAGAAATTTTAGTACGTTTTTGTCACAAATTCAATGATTTTTTTGAAAAACCAATCACCAATTTTTTTTAAATTTCTAAATATAATTCTTTGAAAATTGCCACTTTTCTATATATATGGTGCAATTATGTAGGATGTTCAATTTTTTTTCCTTTCATAGTTTAATAGCCTAATTTTGTTTAAATCAGCTAATGGACAATTGCCACCTTGGCTACATCACAAAATTGAACACAAAAAAACATTTTAACCTGAGAAGTTCAAGTTTAGTGAATCAAAAATAAATTCAGATGGGTAGAAAATGCTGTTTGGTAATGGGTGTTTCTGTACTTGTCTTTTTATTAAACGCTCCTGCCATTGGTTGCACATACATTTTAGACTGAAAATGATTCCAAATTTTGAAAGAAGGAAAGGGAGGGGGGGGGGGAAGGGATTTCTAGTTGGATGGATGAAGAATAAATTTGAGATGGGAAACTGAAGAATCCATCAAACCATGGGAAGTTGTGGGAAATTTGTTGAATGGAAAATGATTTGAGATGGGGAAACTGAAAATTTTCTGTCAAATTTCTGAAATTTTCTAGAAATTTATTGAAGGAATATGTATTTCGAGATGGGGAAACTGAAAAATCGTTCAAAACATGGGAAATTTTCATCAAACATGGGGAATTTGGTGAATGAAAAAAAAAATTCTAGATTGGGAATCTGAGAAATCCGTCAAAACATGGGAGGTTGTTGCAAAGGAATAGTTCAAGTTTTGGAGGTTGAGAAAGCTCTCAAACATGGATGGGAAGTTGTTGCATGAAACTGTTGAGAAATTCACAAAATCAATCAAACATGGGAAGTTGGTGAATGAAATAGTTCAACATTTGGGAAATCCAGAAATCTATAAAAACATGGGAAGTTGTTTGAATCCATTCATTCATTCACATTTGATTTGGAATTTTATCAAATGTAGCGCATTATTGAGTGAAACAGTTTAACTTTTCACTTAGAATTTTATCAAATATAGGACATTATTGAGTGAAATGGTTGAACTTTCCATTTAGAATTTTATCAAACATAGGACATTAGTGAGTGAAATGGTTCAACTTTTCATTTAGAATTTTATCAAACATAGGACATTAGTGAGTGAAATGGTTCAACTTTTCATTTAGAATTTTATCAAATATAGGACATTATTGAGTGAAATGGTTCAACTTTTGACTTAGAATTTTATCAAATATAGAACATTATTGAGTGCAATCGTTCAACTTTGGGAGATCAAAAAATCAATCAAACGCACATGGTTGTTCACTAAAATAGTTCAATTTGGGGAAATCTAAAAATCCATCGAACGTGGGAAGTTGTGGAATGAAATAGTTCAGAGATTGGAAAGTTCAAAATTTTTATGAAACTGGTGATGCTTGAACTGAACAGTTCAAGTTGTTTTTTGAAAGAAGAAGGGGAATTGAATGAATGAATCACTCTCTTTTGTTGTTATCAACTCTCTTTTCCCTCTTCAGTAGCTAATATAACCAAGATGAGTCAATATAGGTTCAATATGGGTTGGATTATGATATTGAGTTGGATTTTTCACTCCTATGAAATAAATATTCCTTTAAAGAAATCTTAACTCAAGAAGATAAAGCAACAATAGGGTGTCAATATGAAATAACTTAATGTGAACAAATTTTCCATATGTAAGGAATTTAGGATGGAAGAAAAAAGATATATTTTCATTTTTAAGCCCATTTCAAGCCTTGCTTGCATCTAGGCGGAGAAGATGATGAAGCCTGGTACCTCCATGTTAGATTTGCATCATGGGTACAAACAGTTTAAGAAAAACTCCACCAGTTTTCCCCGAGGGTCACCAACTATTTCAACATCAATTTATGTTATAAAACATCATCATGCTAAGTTCATGCTCTCATGATGTGGGTCACCTGTATTAACCATATGAGGGACATTATGAAACCACCAAATCCCCCCTCTCTCTCTCTCTCTCTCTTTCTCTCTCTCAAAAAGATTGAATTCATTTCCCCAAATTTCCAAGAAAAATTCAAGGACCTTCTTTTCACAAAATCATGGCAACAAATCCCCCCAACTCCAACACAAAGTAATAGGATAAAGCCCAAGGGCAAGTGCATTACCATAATAAGGGCATGTAAGGTGTTAATAGATGAGCATAGGACCAATGCTCCTAAGAGTTGGGACTACAAAATCCACACCCCTACAACAAATCCCTAAAAACAATTCCCCGGAGGGAAAAAAAATAGTATAGTTTATTCATTTGTTTATATTTTCTTATATTTGTATATATTGAAATAAATTTACACAAAAAGGGTATATATATATATATTTGGCATAAAGGGATTAAAAAATTCAAACTAAAAATCCAGTTTTAATTGAGGGGTATGTAAAGGATTTTGTTATTTTCCTTATTTTTCATTAACCAGCTATTATTATTTTCCTTGTTTTTGGTACCTAGTGGCCTACCCTAGTGTAGGTTTAGGGTTAGGTTAGTCTGTTTGTCAGAGTCCGAATATAATGTCCTGTGCAACCAGAGGTTGACAGTTCCACCCCAGTTGTACGTAGTTTCTGACAAGTAGAATCCTTGTGTGCTGTTCCCCCAGTTTTTTTATTTATTGATCCCATTCCAGTTATAAGAAGATAAAAGAAGTTTTTACCAGGGATTTTAATTTTTTTTAATTTTTTTTAATTTCCCAATTTTGTGATCTAGCTGAAGTGGCAATCATCCATAAAAGGACTTAGCCAGATTTGGGCTACATACTAGATATGAAAAGGAGAAAAACCAAAACCAGAATCCTTCTATATTCTTGGCTACCTACTTGAAATTATGATAAAAATTTGACGATTTGGATTTAGTTTTTTTTTTTTTTCGAAATCTGGCAAATCTGGGTCTTTTTTGTCTTCATGAATATTTTCACCCCAAAAAAACCATTGGTTTTTTTCAATAGTTCCATAGATGGGCATGTATGTGTGAGAGAGAGAGAGAGAACAAATTCCAAATAGTGTATCTGGATAGCACATTCTAAAGTGGAATTTGACCTCCGAGAAATGCCAGGGCCTTCCATTTTCAAGAAGGGTCTTGCCACTCTTCCATTCCATGGAAGTAATCTTCCATTGTTTGGGAGGTGTTGTCTTGTGTTTTCTCCTCGCCCAGATCATCCATTTTTAATTAATCCTAACCGTTGATAAATGAAATTTCTTGAATAATCTCATCTGTCAAAAGATCGAAAAACTAATTCGTTGCAGCTTCTTTATGTTCAGTAATGCCCCTTAATGCCAAGAGCATTACCATAAGCAAAGCTCACAACTTGTCTCCCGCCTTTCATGGGGCCCTTTACTTATAATTTCCTACTTTTATAATGCACCGATCACATCTTATCAGGGCTTTTTAAAAAACTTTTGTGATGCAGCTAAAATGGCAATCATCCACAAGAAGATTTAGCCAAATTTTGCTACCAACCAAGTATGAAAGTAGAAAATTGAAGAATATATTTATACCTTGGCTACCTATCAGAACCTCTCATTGAAATCTGTCACTTAAAAACAAATCAAAATCTGTCAAATTAGGGCCATTTTTTTCACAAATATCTTTTTGTATGTGTCAAAACTAAATAGTAAATATTATGGATGACTATTTGTTGTAATTATAACAAATGGATTAGTAGTTGGGTTTCATAATCATAGTTCTTGCATAATCATTTCCACTTGATTATTTTAACAAGTTATCTATCCATTTTTTCATCCATTTTTAATTCATTTTTTTCATCCAACGAAATACCAAGAATCAAACTCAAGTGCATAATGCTAACTTTTGCATCAAATTAGAATGTTTAGTACTGTTTGCTCCTTGCAACATTGAACATATTCAAAGATGGAGATAAGTTAGATATGTACTAAAATAAATGCAAAACACCCTTAGTTTTACACTAAGCATGATTATGTGGTTTATAGTTCATTCATAATACTTTGAATGCAGTGCAACGCTTAAAAAGACTGAAATTGTATCTGGACTCATGAATAGGCAAAAGATGAAGTGATCTCCAAAAGGCCGCAAGCAATGGCACTCCAATAGTCCCTCACTTTATATTGTGCAATTTTCATTTTTACAGGTGGGGATGAGGAAACCATTAATACTTTACAGAGGATGCAGTAAACAGCCCTTGATTGCCCAAATAAGGAACTTCAGTGGACATGCCGGACATTGGAGAACATCTGAAAAGTAGGGTGTACATTGTCAATCAGTCTTGTTTTCAATTACACCCATGGGCATTACAAACACACATGGGCCTCTTGGTCTCCATGAAACTCTTTGTTTTGAGTTTGGTCATCAGACTAAACATGAGATAAATTATGGTTTTGAGGTTGCCCTTAATTAGTCAGAAATGGAATTTAAGACAGCTAATTAGTAGTGGCGGTGCATCCAAAGTGATTTCTTTTTGTTTTTAGTTGATGAGCCTCTTTGACTGGACTCTCGACCCAAAAAAGAGAACAAATCATATTATTGACACTCTCAAAATTGCAGATTATGAAGCCTTTCCCTTTGGTCTAGCTATATAGATGGCAAGGGTAGAATTTTGGGCAAAGGATATGGTGCTACTGGGATCATACCTAGTCTTGAGTGGACTGTGCTGTTGAGATACCCAGGTCACTTCGACCCAGAGACATGTCCTTGTGATATGGCCATGCCAGGGACAAGCTTGATCTGTAAGTTCAAAACCTGAACATAAACCTGATCTGGACCACATTTTTCATAGTATCCACATAAGTACTGAGAACTTCTCCTTACTTATGTTTTTAAGCCTTCAAACTCTAGTAGGTGTAACCTTTCACAAACATCCCCTTCTTTGCTTCCTCCGCTTCGCCCTCTGCAGAGTACTTTCCAAGCTGTGCCAAAGAGTTGGCCTTTGCACGAACAAGAAGAGCCTTCTTGGCAGCTTCAATGTTCTCGGGCTGGCCCTTCCATGTCTTCAACACAGAGTTTTGGAGGGCACGGGCATACGAGAAGGACACATGCCATGGGTTTGGGCTCTGGTTCATGGCATTCAGGTTCAATGTGGCCTCCACCTCTGATTGGCCTCCAGACAAAAACTGTACAGAACACACAACAAGGAGGGAGGAGAGCAAATGTCATTTTAGGAAACAACTATCACTCCATGGAGATGCTTCATAATAAAGCTACAACCTCAAGGTGTATAGGTAAGAGAGAGAGCTCACCATAATCCCAGGAACGGCTGGTGGCACACGTCTCTTCAACAATGTAAGAGTGTACTCTGCAACCTGTTCAGGTGTTGCCCTCTCGGGACACTCAGCTCCAGGAGTGACCATGCTAGGTTTCAGAAGAATACCCTCAAACAAAACATTGTTCTCAGCCAAGAAGAAGAACACTTTTGACCAGACCTTCTCCGCAACCTCTAATGTCCTACTGATGCTGTGGCTTCCGTCAAGAAGAATCTCAGGCTCAACAATTGGCACCAATCCATTGTCCTGCACATGGCAAGACATGACTCTCATATACAGGTATCAACTATTAGCCTTTTTCATCCTATATTTGGTGAGAGTATTGATCTAATTCATGAACACCTCTTAGCATCAGAAAACAATTAAGAAACCAACTTGTCCACATAATCGGCGCAGCTAACCAAAACTAGCACCAAGTGCTCAGAAACCTTTCAAGAGGAAATCAAGTATCATAACTAGAAGAAGTTTGGATATCTCAATACTACTGCATTGCACACAGTGGGTTGTATTTAGGAAGCACAGTAGCATGACCTCACTCAGTCAGACAGACCTGGGAGATGGCAGCATAGCGAGCAAGACCCCATGCAGCTTCTGTCACAGCCAACTCAGAAGGGCCATTGGGAATACTGATTACAGTGCGCCTGCACACTCCAACTTGAGTTTATTAGCAACTTCATTGAGGAAGGCAAAGAGAGGCATACATATAGGTATGTAACTATAAAGTGTCCTTTTCAATCAGGTGAAACAACTTGGGTTTTGCAACTTCCATTTTGACTACATAGTCATTTTGGAAGGACTGCATGGTCGTTTTGGAAGTCACAGAACCCAAGTTGTTTCACCTGGTTGAAAAGGATACTTTTTATTGTGGTACATAGTAGTTCAAGCAACCTACACACAGGAAATATCCTTCAAGCACACCTCCGATGACTACTTCAACTATAAAGGATTGTTGTTGGACACAATCATTCATCCCCACAAGTGAAAAAATATCTACAAGTGAAGAAATTGATGTGAGCATCAGGCAGTGGGAATAACAAGCTACATACCACTTATCAAACCTTGCTCCCTGCTTGTAATATGCAGCAGTTCTGGAGGCCAGGCCATCAAGACCTTGACACCATGACTCATTGTTAGATCCAGCCAAAGGCACAAGACCCTGCAGTAGAGCACAAAATCCATCAATTCTCAAGGATAAGCCCAGAGATGCAGTACAAAAGATGGTTGGATGTTGAAAGTGCATACCTTGTCCACCTTGATGCCTGGCACAATGTTCTGCTCCTTCAAACAGTCAACCATGAGCTTGCCATCGGTTGTTGACTGGTACAGTGTCTCCTCAAAAAGGATGGCTCCAGACACATACTCTCCAAGGCCTGGAGTGGTGCACAGCAGTTGTCTGTATGCCTGGCGATTGACTTCTGTGTTCTCAAGGCCGATAGAGGCCAAGCGCAAGCCACAAGTTGCATTAGATTCATCCATAGCCAGGATACCACGACCAGGAGTAGCAATTGTTCTCTGAGATCATCACGGCCACAGCAAACAGTGGACGTAGATCAGTCAAAGAGTCACTACTAACCCTGCCGTCACATCTCTAGCTTGCTAGCGAATCTTAAAGAATTAAACAAACAAAACAAAAGAAGCCTCGTAGACATGGATCCCTTGTGTCGAATTCTGCATAAAAGAAAATCAGGAAATCGGTAACGGCTATGTCTGTCTCAAGGCACTCTAAAGAAGAAGGCCTTCCGAAGACTGTCCTTCGCTAACAGCATCAACGCAAAGAAAAAAGAACGAAGAAAAAAAGTTCTCGAAGACTACAAATCCGATCACAATAAGACCGATACTATTACTGCTGCTGCAAGCCATGATGAAGCATCAGAAACAACATACCGCAGTTTTAACGAGCTCCTCATCGTAGCCAGAAGCTCTCACTGCGAAACCAATGCTCTGACTCTTTACGGGACCAGCAGCGACGAGACTATTCTGTTGTTTCTTCAACGGGGTTCCACAAAAGCCAGAGCTCAGAGCCACCGCTTGTTTCCCAGCCGACATCACTCCCATTGCAGCCATCTTTCTTCCTCTCTTATTTCCCTCCTGCTCACTAAACCACGATCCTCACCGAGATCGCTCTCCTCTCTCTCTCGATCTTCCTCTTCCTCCTCGCAACACGATCCTCTCTCTCTTTCTCGATCTTGCTCTGTCTCTTCTTATTCTTGTTCTTGCACCAAACAAACGACGACGAAGACTCGAAGCTTCTGCTACACAACAACAACAACAAAGGCAAATGCGGAAACAACGCACAAACAAACGTTGTCAACAAACGACGCAGACTGAGGAGACCGAGACTCTTGGGCCCTTGGACAAGTTAGACCCTCATGGCCAGATATGGCGGCTTCACAACTTTTTTGCCTCCAAATCTGGCGAAATTGGGCAAATTTTCCTTTACAAATCGTTAATGCCCTTCTTAGAAGTCCCTTTTTAAATCTAAATTTTTCCACTTTCATTTCATCTGGTGACCTGTAGCCAAATTTGGCTAATTCCCCTTGTGATGATCCCCAAACCACCTTCCTCAAAAATTTGGGAAAAAAACAATTTATGAATGTTTTTTCAAAAAATTCCTTCTTCTTAAAAAAACTACAAATCTTCTCCCACACCATCACTTCCTCCCTTCCCCTCTCCCAACCCCACCAACCCCAAGCACATTTACTTTGACCTAGGGGTTGTGTGGATGGGGAACCCTAAAAACCTAAACCCCAAGTCTTTTGTACACAAAAAAAGACTTACAAATGAGGCTTCTTTTTTTTCTCAATTTTTTGATATCAAAATTCCTAAATTTTCTCAATTTTCTTTTCCAAATTTTTTTTTAAAAAATTGGGAAAAAATTCATTGCAAGTATTGGAAAAACCCCCTAGGTCAAACTTAAGTACCTTTAAAGAAAAAAAAGGATAAAGAAAGAACACATATTAAGTTACCAAACTCTTTTTGTTCTTAGAATGTACAAGGACCTCCTTGAACCTTTCAAAAAACAAAAGAGCTTGTGTATCTTTAATGTGTTTTTTTCCCCCTTTTCTCTTTTTTTCAAGTGCGTACCTAATTTTGACCCTAGTGTTTGTCAAGTTTTTTGTGCTCCCTAGTGGACCTTCTAAAAAAAAAAGAGTTTGGTAACAATTGAATTGTGAATTTTTTCCCCCTTTTAGCCATGTAAAGCATTGTTGTATTTTATTTTATTTTTTGTATATTTTGGATCTTTGGTTGGGCCGAAAATATCATGTTCATCAATGTCACAACAATAATAACTCACACAATTCATAAAATTTATCTATCAACTTGTCCCTAGAATGGATTATGCCCTTTACAATGTCACTAGCTCGATTTATGATTTGTATGAAAAAAACTTGTTTTCTATTGTTGCTTTGCAAATTTATTTGATTTTTTACCCAAAAAATCAGAAAAAAAAAAATAATTCGACATGTTTTCAAAATGAAAGAAATCCCAAATTTTTTTTAAAACTAGTAAATATTTACAAGATTATTACAACAACACTTTACATAAGAAAAAGGTCTAAAAAACCCCCTCTACTATACATAACTTTCACCTAGGGGTCATGTGGTTTTATATTCCCAAAGGATTTCCTGAAACAAGAGGAGTTGGTAACTAAAAAACGCTCATATTTGTGGGTTGAAGGCAAGGAAAATAGAATACTAGGAGTGTTTTTTGTGGAGAAGGAAATGAGGTATTTTTGGGGGAGAGCAAAATAGGCAAATGTTTTTTTGTTTTCTTCTATTTTGGAGAGGGGCCAGAAATGAAGGGCAGAAAGGAAGTGGCGCATGGGAAAGTTGGATGTCCTAGAGCACTGATTGGCTTAGGACCTACTAAATTCGTTCATAAATTGCCTAGCTCGTCCCACCGCCCACTTCATTGTAGGACCTTGGACTAACCCTATTCCACCACACACCCCTCCCAACCCCCCAATTTTATTCTTAGGCCTAAGCATTCAAGACCAATGTATGAGTACTTATTCCACTCCCCTTCCACATTACCTAGCCTATCTAATAACTACACACATTTTATGTAAAAACCTCCAACAAGATTTTTAGCCGAAAACAAAACACCCAACCATGTGGGGGCATTCTATTGGATTTTTTTTAAAAAAATTCCTATGAATCCCGAGTGGGTAAAAATGAAAAAAAAAATTAAAAATCATCAATTTTTACACCATTTAACGTCCTCGACCACAAGCTAATTACCGTACACGGACCCACCTTGGTTTTGCCTTGCACTAGCCCTTAACTTCGGTAAACCCTAAACCCTACACAAACAACCTCAATATGAGTTGTCCTTCAAATATATACTTAATAAAATCTGACATGTAGAGTAAAGGGCTACGGTGGGGGGATACTCCCCAAACAAGGGGCCTACGACAAGGCAATAGGCCCCCAAAACATGAGGTGAAATGCCCCCAACCCTATAATAGGCCTAGAACAAGGTGAAAGGTGTGGTGCGAAATAACAACCACATTGGGAAGTTATTGGGATAGAAAATGGTGGATGAGATTGATTACTTTGTTCCCAAGCCTTAGTAGAATATTTTTGGTGAAAGATTTTGCAATATCTATGTTGGTGTTGCACTAACACAATACCCATTTCCAAGGATTATCACCATGGTCAAAAATGTTATTGTTATAGCATGTGAGCACCCGATTTTGATCTTCAAGACCTCTCCATTATAGGAGAGATTATTATTTTGACCTATCTTAAAAACCTCACAAGGATTTTTTTTAAAAGCAATACAAAGCACTCAAATCTCAAAAGACCATGGGAAACCTAAAAAGGGAAATCAATTAAACATTAGAAAAACTAGCAAGATCTTAACTAAAAGCAAATAAGAGAACACCCATGAGATTGGGAGAAGGAGGTTCTTTGAAAACAACCCAAAACCAAACGCAATGCCTTTTTTTCAAACCCATTCAAAGGTTTTCATTAAGCTGAGAACCGTCCAATGGAAACCCTTTCATTTTCTATAAAAAAATTGATACCCTATCAAGGTATTAAAAATTAGCAAAGTTAGGGTGTCAATATTCAATGGGTGTCATTTACTTGGGTAGTTCATAATGGTAGGTAGGGTTTTACCTTTGAAAAAAGGTGTGCATTGCAAAGGCGTCACAAAGGCGAAACCACCCTTCAGCCTTTTTTCTCTTTCTTCACTCTCCTTATAAATAAAAAGAGTGTGTAATGTTTTGAAGGTATGCTTAAGGCTTAAGTTTTTTTTTTTTGTTTAAATTAATCTTGTGCTTATCGTTGTTTAGCTCTTATGTTCTTTTTGTGTTGCCTTTTTCTTGCATCCTATTCTTGTTGCTTGTAGCTCATAGTTGTTGCCTTGTGTTCTATTAATGCTTGTTGGCACCTTTTTATTGTGCTTTATTGGTACTCGTTAATGTTCTCTTGTGTTTTATTGGTGTTTGTTGGTGCCTTTTTATTGTGTTTTGTTGGTGTTCATTGATATCTTTTTATTGCGCTTTGTTGGTGTTTTTTGACACCCCTTTGTTATGCTTAGTTGTTATTCATCAATGCCTTTTTGTTGTGTTCTCTTGGTGCTTGTTAGTGCTTCCTTACTATGTTCCAATGGGCTTCATCGGTATTTCCGTGTTATGTTTTGTTGATGTTTTTTAGGTTTTCAGATTCTTATTTCTCCCTTGCATTTTTCTTTGGAAGTGTGCAAATGTGAAATCTCCAACTTTTTTGACTACACACATTTTCTATTTTTTTTGAACAAGTTCTTTTTTTTTTGGAATTTTTTTCTTTGAAGAGTTTTTTTCCTCATTTTTTTATTTTTTTGGTTTTTTTCTTCATTTTTAATTTTCCTAACTTTATTTCAAATGTGTGTTTTTAGTTCCTTTGGTTTTTTAATTTTTAATTAGACATGTTTTTGAAAAAAATCATAATTATTTGACATATTGTGTGTATTTTGTCATGCGTAGGACCACTAGCCCATTTGCATAGAAATTTTCACATTAAAACATCTTTTTCACATCTTTTATCACAATAATTTTGCAAATCTTGCAAATGTTTGTAGTTGCCTTAATTACTTGTAATTTCTTCTAATTTTTGTTTGTTATTCTTTGGATACTAATTTACATAACAAAAATTGAAACCCAAAATTTTAGTAAAATTTATACTTATTTTTAATTTCTCCTCTGACCTATTTATATCTTGTAAGAAATGAAACGAATCAAAATGAAAATGTGATAATAATTGTTGGTGAATGAAATTGGTCTAAATGAATGGAATATGGAAGATGAAATTTTGAATGGTAGCCTTGAAACAAAACAAAATACAACAAAAGAAATAACAAATTTTAATGAAAATAATGAAATGGAAATGAACCTTGAAACATTGCATGCTTAAAGGAAAATATGGAGAGACCATAATAGGAATGCAATTTGTTGGGCTTTTTATTGTTTAAATGATGATAGAAAAGTTCATCTTGAAAATTCTTAAGTCATGAGATGTTTGTTTAATTTTTTTCAATAGTTTGTGCATGCTTTTAATCCAAATACACAGGAAAGAAAAGGACTTATAACATATTATGCCACATATGGTATAACAACTCTAAAAAAACATGTGGATAGTGATCATGCAACAATCATCGACAAAAATGAGGGAGAAATAAATTTTCTTTAATAAAAAAACTATTTGAAAGATAATTAGAAAAATAAGAATGAATGTTTCAAGAAATGCAATATTTAAATTATTTTATATCAAACATCCTTTTAAAAAAGATGATGAATAAATAAAAGACTTTTTGTACAACCTTGGTCTTCTAGTTGTGAAAAATTAATTACCATTGTAGTTTGTAGAAAATGTTTGGTCCAAATGTCTAATTTTACATTTATGTCCTTGAGTTGTCTTCAATTTTAGAAAACAAAAAAGAATATGTATTTTTACCAAAATTGGGAGATTGTATATGTGCAACAACAAGTTTTGAATTATGAATGTTCAAGGGGGCACATGATATTTTTGTTCTTGTGATTAACTTCTTGGGATTTAATTTGTAGCTTAACCAAGTGACTTTTGGGTTGTTTGAAACAACAAAAACTATTATCAAGCCTTGGCCACCAATTTGATAGAATTGCTTGATCAATATGGATTGAGAAAAAAAAAAGTTATTGCATTTGTGAAAGTTGAAAGGTCAAATTTAACTACAATGATAATTACCTTGAAATCAACTATTAAATGTGAAGTTTTAGGTTTAAATGAAAGTTTCCAAGGCACTAGTTTTGGTCATTTTTAAAAAAAGCATGTTAATATGTTACAACTAATGAAAAGATTTGTAAAAACCTTCGATTTATTTCTATCAAGTTTGCCCAATCGAATTTGCAAAAATGTATAGCATGGCTTATAAGGTCAAGGAAAAGGTAAACAAGAATGGAACAAGGCATGTTTAAATTTGAACATTTGCTATAAAAACTTGAATCCTCCAATGAAGACAAGGTGAAATTTTGATCTTTTACAAATTAATTTCCTTCCTTTTTTATTTATTCAAGTTTTATTTGTTATTCAATTATGTTTGTTTGATACATATATAACATTTGTTTAATTTTGGTTGCAGGTATGTTTGTAAAATCATTTTGTTCCAAGAGGCCCTACAATTCAAAAAAACTATTATCCTTAACAAGCAAAATACTATCAAAATTAGTGACAACGTGCCCTTTCTATTTACTTAACACATTTTTCAAATAATTATGAATTATTTTTTCCCTATTGTGAGTGCATGTGGTTTGAACAAGTCTAGTAGCCACTAATTATTGTTTGATGCATTACAATTTGCCATTACCATGCGCTTGAAATGTAGAGAAATTACAAACCCATTTGCCCAAGTTAATTTGATTAATGATGATTCTAAAATTGCCTTTGAGTTAATATCTTTATTTGCTACAATATCAAGAAAGAAGTTTGTGGTGTTATGGAATCATTCTTTTCTTTTTTTAAAAGATATGAAGAAAAAAGCCTTGTAACATGTTATGTTTAATAGTAGACCCCAAATTTTAAAGCTGTCGTTTAATATCTTCTTGTATTGCTCATGAAGAAAAGGTGAACATTGTTGAAGACTATGATAGATGATCATTGCATCCTATGTTTTAAATGTTATCATTATTTACACCCAATGGAAAATTTTGAAGTTGGATGTGAAAATCAAATAAGAAATGAAAAATCTAATTTGGGTATTTTTGAACAAACTCCTAGCAAAAGTGAATCAACGACAAAACTTGTCACCAAGGAGACGTTGATTTTCAAATATTACCAAATGGATTCCAAGGAATTCAAATGTCCTCTTCAATGGTGGGCAAAATATGAAACCATGTTTCTTATTGTTGGTTTTCTGGCTCATCAAATCCTAAGGATTGTTGGTTCACAAATTGAGATTAAAGGGTATAGTCACAATAACACATATAATAGCAAATGTAATGATTGTTTGTTTTTTTCATGTTTTAAAGTCATAATTTAATTTGATGTTGAAATTGTAAGATTTGTTTATATAGTTGTATTTTTAATATATCATGGGAACATGTGAATTAATTTGAAATTAATTCAATGAATAAAAAAATAACAAAATCACTCATGAAACATTGTAATGTTTGCTTTTAAATAGTAAAAGGACTTGTAAATGGATTTCAATTTTTTTGAAAATGAAAATTTTTATCAAAATTTTAACATGAACCTTAATAAAATAGTATGAAGAAAAATTTTAATCTAAAAAAAAATTCAAAATGTTTTCCAAGAATATTTTAAGAATATTTCCCCAAAAACAATCACAAAAATAGTCAAAAAGTAAATGAGTTTGACTTGTGTTATCCCATTTGCACCCTAAAATTTTTTTTTCTTTAGCAAGGATACTTAAAAACTTGAAAAGATGTCATCCATAATTAGAAAATTTAGAAAGATTGAAATTTGTGAGCCAAAACCAATCAAATGATCCTAGAATTAATCATAAATCACTGTCTAATTTGTTGGAATTGATTGAAAAGGATTTAGATTTTGAAGAGGAGTTTGAAAAGTTTGAAAATTCTTTTGAACAAGATGAATTTTTGGACATATAAAATGTTTGCATAATTTATTTGATTTTCATTTTTTTAATAATTAAAAAAATTAAACAAAAAATTCAAATTTCGAAATAACAAAACTTTTGATACCCATTGTCTAAGAATCATTTTTGAAAACTAATTGGTATGAATTGTCTGAGAACCGACATTTTGAAACTTGGAAGATTTTCTTTTCAATGTTTTGAAACACTCCTTGGATGTATTGTAAAATAACAATGATAAAAAGAACTAGGTTGATTATCATAAAAGCTTCTAAAACTCGAACCCAACATGTTTCTAAAAAATTGAGACTGCCCAACATTGGTGTTGGTCCACATGACCCTTGTTGATAAGCTCAAGAGGGGTTAGCGGGGATGTAATACATTCGTCATAAAAATGTGGGAGTTCACATCAATGTTCACACATTTGTTAACAACGAACCTACCATAATAGTCCTTAATATTTTTCTTTTCGTGCATTTCACACACCATCTCCATCTCCAATGGACATTTTCCAATAGTTTTGAACCTCCAAAGCTTGTCAAGATCTTCAATATCTTCAATAGCTTGTCGACCAATAGATCCTCCAAAGCTTATGAGGGTTTTCATTAATATCTTTGATAGCTTATGGGCGAATAGTTCTTAAATCTTGAAATCTCCAACAAGTTCTCCATGTGTGTGTGAGGGCTCTCCAAGATGTCGTGAGCTTCTTGCATCTCAACTACATGTTTTTTGTGTTCATGATTTCTTTTGCAAGTGGAACACAACTTGCTCCTAATGTGAGTCTCGAACATGCTTTTATTTTTGCCTTGCCATGTTTCATCAAAGCAAAAATTAATAATAGAAATGCTACTAGTTGTTGCTAGATTTTTATTTTGACCTACAACCCCCACAATCCCCCTTTGACATCACAACATTAAAAAGCAATATGTATATTGTCAATTGGAGGCATTTTGGTTCACCACATTCCCAATGGTTGTTCTTGTAGTAGAGAATGATCATTGAGAACACAATGAATAGAAAAGGCTCTTAGGGGACTAGATCCATGAGGGATGGCTATTGGGAACATCTTCTTGAACCAAAAAGATTCTTGGGGGACCAAATTGAATGAGGACCTTCATCCACCACAGATGGGATGTAACTTACCAACATGGTTGCCATTTCCCCTTAACCATTAATATTTTAGCATTATAGAAAATTTGCAACCCCTTCTCAATGACATTTCAATGGAATGTAATGCACTATTTCCCTTGTAGTACATTCTTTCCAATGAAATGAAGGTGAAAATGAAAAGATATACATGTTTGTTTATGCAAAGGAATGCCCTCCACTTAGGGCATTCCTTTCTACTTAAGCATATGTTGAGAAAAAATAAGGACATTCACCCACTTTACTAGCTTGGAGAATGTTATCTTGTTTGTGAATCCATGTCTAGATAAATTCATGGTATTAAGCCAACTCCAAATATAAAGGGTTTTTTTTCAAAATGTTTAATAATCAATTAAAATTGAGGATATTTTAGGTATGAAGTTCAACAACTAATCAAAACTAATGTTTAAGTATAAGATTCAGCCCTTGTCAACTTTTTTAAAAATTCATTTTGATTATTTAAAGATCTTAACCCTATGGTTTTAAGTGTTTTTTCATAGTTCCAATTTTGGATCTAACAAAAGGTTCATTCCATGATCTCAACTTTTGTGCTGATTTGAACAAAAAGATGTTAACTTAATTTTGGGTCACAAGAATCTAACCCTAAACCCCCAAATTTCACATTGCAAACCAAGTACCCTCACAACATGATTCATACACTTACTCCTCAAAAATGGGAAAAAATGGCGTTGGCCAAGCTCCTATAAGGAGAAGATCCTTCCCACTCTTTAAGAATAAGCATAATGATTTGTCAAAGATTAATTTATAGTGTACTAGTTGGAGGGTGCCTTATATCCATAAGATTCACTCCTATGTTGGGAGGTCATCTTATGTTTCTCAATGAGTTTTTACATTTCACAAAGGCTCATTGTTGATTCTTTTTCATCTAACAATGTGGTCAATAGGCACAATAAGGACCTTGGACGGGCATGTTAACAAAATTCATTAAGCATAACATCCTTCCTCTTTGCTAAAAAGGATATCCACACTATAAGGTTCCCTCCATTAAAATTCAAAAATTTCTCCAAGTGCTTTACAGTCTAGTACACATTTCTTTTAGGGTTTTATAAACACTCACAAATAATGGGTGGCCATTCTCCCAAATAAAACCATTATATTGGACACTAGTTTAGGTAGTCATTGTAATAGACCTTTTAGTATTGTGTAAATTGGGTGACACCAAAAGTTCATCAATCGAATCTTTGAACAATCTAGACTTTCATCCACATGCCATGTGTCATCCATCCATTGTTGTGTCGTCATTGTCGCTTCCAAACTTGATTTGTGAAAGCTACAAAGGGATGGTTGCCTATCCATTCCAAAAACTAACACTTTCAAAATCAATGACATACACACAACACAAACATTCTTTCAAAAATCCGAATCCTCTAATTCTTGGGATTTATTGCTCCATCCTTAAACTCTTTTTCAATTGCTTTCCAACCTCTCATTGCTTGTCTTTTAAAAACATGCTTTGAACACGGTAAAGAATCATTTGGTGAACTTTTGCTCCCTTTCAAATATCTTCACCAATTTCAATGTTTACAATCCATTGATGAAGATGTTCTTACACTCTTCACTTCTCGAGTTTGCAAAGGCCATTTACTTATGACAACGTTGGATTAGTTGTCAAGTCTCAAGAAGGGTTGATGAAAGTGTGTACACAAGAACAAAACTAGATGGGGTTTCTTTCCCCCAAGAGTTCCAAATTGTGTTCCTAATAAGGCTCCTTAATTGGGTTCTCCATGCATGTCTTCCTACTTCCACAACTCCAAAGCTTAAATTTGACCAGGTTTCATTTCCACCCCAGATGTGTCCCCATATTCCCTTTGTACTTTTATTGAAAAATGCACCCATTGAAGAAATCAGATGCCTGCTTGCATGCTAGTCAAATGAACACAATATTCAGAATAATAGGAATATCCAATTACATGTTTGTCACCATCCTTCAAACTCCCTGAGCACCTTAGGCACTCAGAAGAACCTGAGTGCCAGCCTCTCTCCCAGCATCTTCAAACTCTGAAGACCCATTCCATTCCCTCTCTCCAAAGCAAACTACATTAACCTGGATATCACTTGGGCTATGTTACATAAACAAGAAAGAAAAGTATGCTAGCTACCCTCCCAATCCAGATTACTCAAGCAGCTGAGGGTGGCAAGGCAAAAGGAGGAACATGACCTTTTATGTTGAGCAGCCCCTCTTAGACAGTGTAAGACTGTTGAATTGTGTTAATATCCAAGCCCTTTAAGCGCACCACTGATTCTACATGGCCCTTCAAAGTGTTCACTTCTCTCAGCCTGCACAACCATCAATCACATCAGTCTTGAAATATGCACCATAGGAAACATGACTGTAACATACAAGCTCCACATCTGCTTGCTGGGGAAACACCAAAGATGTCCATAGCAAGCAAACATGTGTCAAAATTTACCTTGATTACCTGGTAGTGGCTTCATACTGGTATTGACAAATTTTAGCATAAAGTCCTTAATGACTTCTATCATCCAAGGCCTTCAGGAAAGAACATGCTCATAGTCTGAAGATTAGGAAGAAGCATTGAGTGGAGAATTGACCTGGCTATCTCAGCACGTCTCTTAGCTTGATCAGCCATATCACCAAGATTCTCTTTGGTGCCAGTAGAGACACCTGTCTCCTTCGTTTCGGGTGGGTGGAGACCATGCAAAGTTCGCTGTGCTGTGGCCCACTGTGCCTCACGTGCTTCCTTCCCAAAGTCCTTTTGCCGTGTAAAGGCAGTCTGCACAATGATCCAACATACACTAGGAGAACTTAGAATTTAAGTCCAAATGAAGGTTCCTCTCATTGCCAGTAGGACTTGAGGTTTATTACCCATGCCGGCAATACGAAATGCTTATCAAAACACTGCTAGTTTCTGCACAAATGCTTCTCGAGTGGAATGGGACTTATGATCATGGTTACATGAATGTAAAATACATCTAGTCTGACAAGGCTCTGAGAGAAGGACATATCACCTTGCTATCCAGCATATTGTCCCATGCCTTGCCACTCAAGACATAGCGAATTGCGAACTTGATTGGATCAAGGGGGAGGTAAAAGATAAAGCTGTAAAGCCAAATCACTCCTGCCCATCCCCACCCAATGCCTTGAACCTGGGCAAATCCCCAATTTGCATATACTGCAATGAATGTTGCTACCTGCAGTCCTATTCCCACTGGTACTCATTAGATATCCCAATGCTACTCTCTGAACAGTGGAGTGTTAAGTGTAAAGGGTGAAGAAGAACAAATTTCCTCCAAGCTCTTAAGAAACTCCACAACAGAGATAATGCAGGATGTCGACAGGTAAGAAGGGAATAACCCACCAGTTGTGCAATAACAAAGGCACTCATCAGCAACAGTCCAGGCCGCTCAACAAATGACCAACTGCGGGAGCGGGTCACGAAAATGAGGGCCTGACTCACAATGCTGACTTGTAAATAAACAGCAGATGTCTCCTCCTTTACACTGCCTTGAATGTGTTTTACATGGAATTTCCTCTGCGTCCCATTCACAGAAATATTCACATCACAATACTCACCATGCAACTTAACCCATCTCAAGTGCCTCTGGCAACTTGTTGGAATAAACCTGCTGACAGTCTACATTAACTGCCCAATGAAGATCATGTGCAATAGAAAAATGGTGTGAGTATCTAAAAAGAACATTACATGCATACCTCAAAGAAGTCTGTCTTATGTATGGCCCAGAAGAAAATAACTGTCATCATGGCTAGGTAGCACCCAAGAACTATTCCAGTCGCAAAAATCTCTTTCAGCTTCCAGCTATCTGGCAATGGAGAAGGTTTTACTCGATCTTTTGAAATGGTCATGATAGTGCCTGTGCCCAGAAAAGATTTCACACCAGAATTAACTCCTTCCTACTACTGCCTAACCTGGAGGGTTGAAGTTCCAACACAACAATATCTGACCAAAGCTAGAGAGGATAAGCAGCTGCACATGACTTAGCACCCCATACAGGAGAGTAGAACCATATATTCAAAAACTATGATCCTCAGTATAGATGGAAACGCACCATCGTTAAGGATGGCAATGATCAGCACCATGAAGGGAGAAAAGTCAAATTTCCAAATCAATGCCAGTAGCAGAAAACCTAGCTGAAAGCCCACAGTTGTATCATTTCACAAAAGTCCACACCAGGAAGCACATTGGACATATTATATGGCTACAGTGATCTCACTCTGAAGCAAACCTTGCTAAGAGCAGAGATGTACAGAATTCCATGTCTACAACAAAAAGAAGTAGCTCAAGCAATGGAGGGACAGTGCAAACATTAGTGTGACACAAAAAGACACATATATTCAGAGAAGCTAATACCAAGACAAGTCATTCATCTGAGTTCCAGTAGATTTACTTACAACAATACGGATAGTGATAGAAACAGCATAGATCTGCACAGGCAAAATTGAACCCACCCATCAAAGCTGCTTAGTCACAGATCTGCTGCTTGAAATGGTCATGCCAACAATTGTTATAGAAGAAGCTAGAGCTGTCCTGACACATTTCATTTTGTTGGCTGCTGGGAGTGGTTCAGTTACCGTGTAGTTCTTCATGCGCTGGAAGATGGCACGACTTGTTAGCACAGCACTGATAATGACACTGAGGCCTGGCTCAGTGAGCACAATATCTGAAGCACTTCGAGCAGCATCTGTAGCATCTGCAACTGCAATACCTATGTCAGCTTTCTTCAATGCTGGGGCATCATTTACACCATCACCTGTCATCCCACAAATATGCTTCCTGTCTTGCAAACGCTTCACAATCTCGTACTTATGCTCTGCACACACAGCATCAGCCTTGTATCAGTAAACTCTTGAAGTTCCCCCTCTGGGAAATGCATGGGTTCTGCCACAAGGGGCCCTGTAGTGAAGGCTACCAGCCAGTATATCTACCATTGCAATACTAATCAGACCTGCCTGACTGTGGCTAGAACCAAAAAAGGAAAATGCATGTCATGCTTCACAAGAGAGACACCAACTTGGTATCAGTCACATCTGCCTGACTGTAATGAAAATCAGCAGCCTGCTTAAGAAGAAACCAAACAATCATGGAACAAAATGATATCACATGCAGCATTACAAGGAAACACATGATAGACATGAAGAACTTGTAGCATGCACTTCAGCTGGCTCAAAAACCAAAGATAGAACCTTTTAGAAAAGTAATAACCTGGAAAGACGCCAGCAAAACCATCTGCCTTCTCTATGAGCTCATCAATAGGTAAGGCAGCAAGGCTTTCATCCTTGTGCTGTCCCAGCAGAGAGGATGAGGGGTACATGTTGGTACCCATCCCCAAACGACGGCCTGTTTCCTTTCCAATCGCAAGTTGGTCACCTGTGATGTTGTTGCTTAACACCATGAGTTAATGTGCTCACACACAATCCATAGTCACAGTCACCTGTACTGAGCTTGACAAGACTTGCACAAAGGAACAACGGCCAATCCATTCCAACTCAAAAGCACCTGCATACAATGTAGCCACACTACCACAATGGGAATGTTTATATCACAAGCTTTTTCCAGGTACCTGTAATCATTTTGACATTCACACCAAGGTTAAGGGCACGTTTAATAGTCTCAGCACTGTCATGTCGAGGCGGATCAAAGAGAGGTAACAATCCACAGAATTCCCAAGGGCCTCCTGCACTTTCTTTGCTTCGCTCTGGAACTTCCTGCATTGTTGACAATTTCACTGATTCAAATCCTGAACATGTTGCTGTTTCCAGGAGGGATGGTTTGATTAGTTGGAAATACCCTTTGAAGTCTCAACAACTCTCAATACCTCCAATCAATGACTTGGTAAAGGAGGATAGAACCATAAAAATTTATGAATACTCACTGATTTCATCAGCTTCTGACAGTAGGTGCAGATAAGTATATAATCACCAGCCCAAATTTTGGGCAACAAACCTCTGTCCTGGGTTGAGATAGACACTCTGTATGTAGAATCATCACTGTCTCTACTCTCACCATTTCTTCTAAGCTAAATTCTGCATGAATACAGTGACATTTTCATCTGCCTATCAAGGCAAGAAGACAAGTATGGTCTGCCTCATCCCTTTGTGCATCTACCAACAAAACCATGGTGTACAAAGCTACAAACTTTATTGTGAAGAACCTTTTAGTCCTCATTAGGCTGAGAACATGAAGCATCAAGAGTACTTGCCTGCCTGGCAACACCCAAGGACCGAAGCCCTCGCTCTGCAAATTTGTCAATCACAGAATGGGCCCTTCCAGAAATCTCTGCTTTGTTGGGAGTCAAATCCAGTATCTGCCAGTCCAAAAGTCATTTACCAACTGATGGTCTGTAAGCCAAAAAACAAGAATAAGCCTGTACTCTACAAGGGTTGTCCTCTTTGAAGTCAATACTTTTTTCCAAATACTGTATATCATCAGTTGGTAACAGGGGGTACACAAGATATTTCACAAATGACATGCAAATATGCATTTCACACCACAACCTGTGACCACCTCCTTCCAATCTTACATATCTTCATACCCCACCCCTATTTCTAAGAAGGCGACATCAATGACTGTTGTGTGATAGCCAACTATCATGCAGGGGTGCTGCACCAGAAACATTAGTATGTCAAAACATGTATAGAAAAAGGTTTTCTTTACAGTGAACAGCTGAATTATCTTTTCTATGTTTCTTTTTCCTTGTTGCAGCAACCAGCAAAGCCCTTGCAAAGAAAATATAAGATTGGAAGCAGGCAAGAGATGTTGGAAGGTCCATGGACATAGGAGGTATAGCAGCACCTGCTCAGGAGCACCTTTACTTGCACGATACCATTTTCCATCAGCACCATCAATGTAAGTCAGAGCTGTCCGCTTGTCCACAGGGTTGAATGGGAGGAAATGAACCTCTGTTATGTTTGCACGTGCCTGTAAATATTCACACATACATGACCTTAACTGTCCAAGTCATGCAGAAGCATTAAGCTAACTAGTCCCCAACCTCCTCCATCTGTTCCACTGAGAAATGTCAAGCTCTTACCTCTTTGGGATCAGCGAGCATTCCAACAATGGCTGCATCAATGGCATCCTGATTTTCAAGCCTGGATGCTCTGGCTGCTAGCAAGCATACCAAATCCCTGTCAACCCCCTTGGCAAATACCTGCAATCCATTGTCACAACTGAGTTCAGAAGTGATTGAAAACATGTTCTTATAAGTTAAAATGCAATAAAGCCCTCGAAACAGGGTCAGTTTGCATGACATTCACAGTGCTTCTGGAAATCTGGGCCAAGAGGAGAGCCTGCCCTGGTACTGTCATAAACCTACAAAAGATGACCTTTTCAGCAACATGGCATTTGAACATGTACAATTGGGTATAAAGAGCAATATTCTGATCTCGGAATTAAATATACCTCAACAAGATTTTTATCAACTGTCAGCTTGTTCAAGGTAAGTGTTCCTGTCTTGTCACTGCATAGCACATCCATTCCAGCCATCTCCTCAATGGCAGTCATGCGCTTTGTAATAGCACCCTGCTTTCAACCAAAGAGTTTCACGATCACTTGAACAATACCAGGCTTCCAAGTCCATGCCCACAACCTGGAGGAACATACGTGCGAGAAAGTGGGAAGACAAATGGACCTGTTGAGACAGTCGGTGGGAACCAATTGCCATGGTGACAGATAGAACTGTGGGCATGGCAATAGGGATGCCACCAATGAGCAACACCAATAGATTGTTGATTCCCTCACGGTAATTGCGATGCTGGATAGGGAACATGACAATGATTTCGACAACAATGCCAATGGCAATCGAAACAATACAGAAATTACCAATTGCTGTAAGCACCTGCAAAATCCCATAAAAATCTTGATCATCATGTGTGCCATGTTGATATAGAAGAGATGGAAACCGTGCAGGGAAGGGAGAGAATGCTGATTCAGACAAGCATGTCTTCATAGGTGTTGGGAATTTCTCCACTTGTACAATTGAAGTCACCCTTGAAAGAATTGGGAGATGACTAAATCATAAGGATATAGATTTCAGATCCAACATTATGCCAGCAAACAGAAGAAAGAGGATAAAGCACAAAACTACAGCAAAAACTGAGGAGTTATGTGAACAATTGTAGTGGTCATATGCATGTATAGTGACCTTCAACAGCAACGTGTACAGTAGTGACCAGCTACCATAACATCCCATAACACAGGATCCTTCTTATTTTGCTAAGATGGGGGATCCCCATGGAAATAAGAAGAATGATCAGAAGAAGTGGCACCTTTTGGAAATGGCCCACATTGTTTGTGGAGTCAACCAAGTGAGCAGCCTTTCCAAAAAAGGTGTGCACACCAGTGGCAATGACAACAGCTTCAATCTCGCCTTGCTTACATGTAGATCCAGAAAACACCTCATCTCCTGGCTTCTTTGTGGCTGGCATTGATTCGCCTGTCAGTGCAGACTGGTCAACGAAAGGCAATCAGCAAACCAGATTATGTGAGAAAAGCTTTTACAAATCTGGGCATTTCCTCAAGACTTTGTATTGTCCAAGGTTGCATGAACTGCACAATCAAGTTGCTTGCCATGCTGTTCAGTGTACTCCAGATGTAATGACTCATGAGTAGGCATTTACCAGTTTCAACACCTTGATATCACAGACTAAATCCAAGTACCCAGCCAAGAGCACAAGAAGAGGCTTTTCATTCTGAACATGTCTGCACTCAATAAAATGATTTGTGTAGCACCTGGTCAATTTTCAAAGGGTCTCCATCAAGAAGGCGAGCATCAGCAGGAATGATGTCACCCAATTTTATGCTGATGATATCTCCAGGTACCAGGATCACAGCATCCTGCTCAGACCAGTTCCCATCACGCAGCACCTGACAGCAAGAAAAAAAAAGTTATGACTAGAACTAGCTTCACTGCTATGGTGCAAAAGACGACAGTCAACACTTTGAGGGATTGGCAGTTGGTTCAAAAGAGCTTTTCATATATCATAATCAATAACTGCACAGTGTCACTTTTCAGGCATAAAATCCTCTAACCAGTTGAACCAATTCATCACAAGAAACCAAAGTCCACATAATTTCAGGAGGCTTCACAGTGGTCTTAGAGAGTCTCATTCAGCTTTGTCCTCCACGTCCAGATGGCTCAGCTCACTTCACAACCCCTTGGCAGCAGCTTTGGCACAAATCAAACAGGTGTTGAAGACAGACCTTGGTCTTTGGTGCAAGATGAGCCATGAGGGCAGCTGCTGCATTGCCAGCATTGTTCTCCTCAATGAAACTTATAGTAGAGTTCACAAGCAGCAAGACTAGGATCCCCAGAAAATCCTCCCAATCTGGTGGCTTGCCCTGGAGATGTATTTCACACAAAACTGTAATCAAAGCCAAAATGAAGAAGACAGGGGAAAACACAAACAAAACAAACAAAACAAAACTGATGATAACATCAAAGCAGGAACCAAATAAAAAAGATAGATCACCATACTTGTCCATTGGCCAACACAATAGCCATCAGTGCGGCAGCTTCCATAACCCATGACAATGGGTTCCACATGAAACCCAGAAACTTGAGGAACTTGTTTTCCTGCACAAAAGCATTAAGAAGAGTCACAAAAATCTCAGCATAGAAGCCTGATCCAGACTGTGTCTCAGAAAAAAATTCCCAACGAATCAAAGCAGGAAGGGAAAAAGATAGCAAATCTGCAGAAGAAAAATAAAAGAGTAAAGATGTCACTTTAACTACACTCATGGGAAGTTGGTGTATAACCAACAATTAACTTCAATAGTTCTGCAATTGGGTTAGTGAAGAGATTATGACTCTACCATTCTGAAATAAAATTGACCAAGGCAAAGATTTTGAAGATTCTAAGAATCTTTTCAAACAAAACCCATAATTCCATCAAGAATCTTTTCAAACAAAAACCCATAATTCCATTAGCTAGTTGTTCTTGACACCCACTGTTTAAGGATGGCATCATAGCACAAACCATTTGGGGATTATCTGTTATCCCCAAAATTTCCTGAATTTGGAGTCAGAAATTATGCAATGCAGTGGTGAAATTATGAAGGAGAAACCTTGAGATCTTGGATCATCTGCTTGAAGCTTCTTCTGGATGCCCAGATATCCTTCTGGAAAAAAAACAAAAGATGAAGTGGCAAAGGAAGGAAGAATTCGTAGACTGTACCACTTTCTCCTCAAGCTTGTTGGAGCCAAAGATGGCAAGGCGGTTGTTTCCTTCATCTGTGGTGAGACC
>Ga0116227_10001154_pt1 | contig 57485 bp, 42 predicted proteins | sample S1TSphgellanicum_FD_89693 | JGI IMG/M metagenome (GOLD analysis project Ga0116227, IMG submission 89693) | Host-associated microbial communities from peat moss isolated from Minnesota, USA - S1T2_Fb - Sphagnum magellanicum MG | ecosystem: Host-associated > Plants > Peat moss > Unclassified...
GGGGGGGGGGGGGGGTGTGGAGGGGGTGGGGGGGGGGGGGTGTGGTGTGTTTTGTGAGAGCATGTATGCTGGGGGGTTTGTGATATTAAGTAAGCTTATTAATTTAATTAATTACAGGTTCTCAATAGTAGCCAGTAAAATTCAAACTCCATCTTTAATTCTCATCCCACCCATTAACATTAGTATAACTTAAGGAGTTATAACTTATTAGTAGTAGTAGTAGGGAGAGAATTTGGGGGGTCTTATTTATTTATGCCAATTTGCTATTATGGCAGGTTTATGTGTTATTTTAGTCATTGAGAGGAAAGTGGGTGCCTATGTATGCTTGCAGTTAATGCCATGTTTAATTCCCCCCACTTTTGGTCACTAATAATGGGTTGCCTTCTTTCTTTAGGTTTTGGAAGGCAAATGGGGTCCCACTTGAAGAAATTTTGAATCTCCCCCCACCCACCTTCCCCAATGAATTTTGGGGGTGGAGGAGAGGAGATGAGAGGAGAGGAGAGGGTGATCTTCTTGTGAAAGTTAATGTAGATTATTAGCTTATGTCCTATAAACCCTAATCTTGGCTAGCTCCTTTTTTCCCCCCTCCACCAACTCTAACAATAAAAACCACTTTGAAAGTTGAATCACACTCTTTGTGTCCATAATAAGAAGTCCTTTAAAAGCATGAATGGGTGGGGAAGATATTTATGTAGATTATGTTTGTTAATTATGGCACATTGGGTTATCCATGAAGGATTTTCAAAATCATTAGGTTTAGGAAGGAAGTGGGTGGGATGTGTGGTTTACATGTAAGTTTAGTCATAAGTCATACCTTTCTTTTGAACTTTGGTAGGGACTCATATGTAGATAGGGTGTATTTCATAATGGCATGGCAAACCTTTCCACCTCATACACCAATTTACCTTATGAGTTGTGTGTGTGTGTGTGTGTGTGTATGTAGTGTGTACACATGTGCATGGGGACATGAGAATTTTCCCATAGCATTCTTTATGATTCCTTTGAAAGTATTTTCACAACTCTTGTGTCATTGCTCAAGAATCTACTAAAGGAATGAATATTATGAATATTAAATCTCCTTAGATTAGCTTCAGATTTTTTTAATGTAGAGATTTGGGGCTTATGATTTGATAGATTTTTAACTTCAAGAAAACTTTGATTATTGTTAGTTCTTATTATCAATATTATTCAAATTTTCATGAAGGATAACTACCCCATAACAAGCTTGAACACTTGAATGTATACTACACCAATCGGTGATTAGTGTGTTCATCATTAACAATAGATAGAAATTATGATGACATGTATGAAAGAAAACAAAGAATTATCAACAATTATTATGGGGAAAACTTGGGAAGCACCATTTTTATTTTTTTTACTGAAAATTTGTCAAAATGTGAATTTTTAAAATTTAAATGGAGTATTCTGCTGTAATATTCATTCTTTCTATAAAAAAATCACCAAATTTTGAAAAATAAGAAATAATGCCACCACTCTTGGATTTTGATTTGAGTTTGGCAATATTTTTTAAACTAGTCTTTTTATTATTTAGATAGGTTCTAAACACTTTTGCCAAAGGAAAGGTAAATACTGATGCCTCAAATCAACATACAACCATATACATTAATTGATCCTTTTCATCCATGAATATAATTTCATCATTTGGCAAATTTCATCCATGTGATATTTTTATTATTCATGTTGTCAATTTCATGAATATTGTGTGTCATTCATGAAATTCATTTTCATTCATGCAATATATTTCATTAAAATTATGCATGTCATATGGTTTATCTGTTTCATTAGTTACGCATACATTACATTTGTGATAAATTTAATATAAAAGTTCAATTTGATCCACATTGTTAAAGTTCATCTATGTAATTTAATCCATATGGTTAATTCGATTTCATGAACATTCATTTATCGTAAGTTTGCATATGATTAGTTGTATGTGTGGTAGGCTTTGTTCATGAATATAATTTTATACATGCATGGTATAATTCATTTGGATTGAAATTTCAATTTTTAAATTTTTGTCACAACCCTTCCTTTGATGTTACAACAAAATCAAGAACAAACATGGAATTGAGCCAAAACAAAATGAAAGTTTTGCTTCAAGTGAATAGAATCTAGAATGGGATTTCAATCAAAGTCCCATATTGTCAAAGAGGGCATTGGCCTATCTTTTAAATGGAGGAGAATGTTTGAATCTTAAGTTGAATGTGGAACCAACTCTTGAAATGAAAAACAAATTATCCTTCCTACAATGAAAAAAATCACAAGTTTTTTTGGGAATTCAGTTGTGAAAGGGGTTGAAATGTGAAATGAAAGCAAGAAATTGTCGTGCATGAAGTGGAAATGTATGGTAATCAAAGGGAAGCATTTCAAGACTCTCATATTGAACTTTCACTTTGAGAGTTAAGAGTCCCGAGGTGTCCCAAATTTTTGAATCAAAGTTTGAAAGACCAAATAAACCTATCCAAATCGCGCCATCTTTAAATCATTGGCAAGGTTTTTAAAAGTATCACATTAGAATGGGGTCACAAACAAAGACATGTAACACAAGTTATGACCATTTGAAAGGTCATGAGTCAAATTGCCAAAATGATTTTTGAACATTTTAAAAGGTCAAATCAACTTCATTTATGAAGGTATCAATTTATTTTTTAAATCTCATTCCAAGGGCTATAAATTTTGTTGAGAGCTCTTGATTTGGATGCAAAATGAAAAAATTATGAACCCCCAAAATGACAAGATTTATAATTTGGTTTTCTATTTAAAGCTCTTGATTTGGATGCAAAATGAAAAAATTGTGGACCCCCAAAGTGGCAAGATTCATAACTTGGTTGTTTGTTTAGAGCTCTTGATTTGGATGCAAAATGAAAATGTTATGAACCCCCAAAGTGCAAGACTCATAACTTGGTAGTTTTTTAGAAACACTTAAGATTTGAAAAAAATGGCCATTTTATTATGAATCTATGGTTTGAACTTTGTCCATACATCAATTTGGTTCCCACTACACTAACTCCTCCTTACTTTGTATTTTGATGTGTTCAAGTTTTCAACTTGAGAAACTCTTGCACAACCTTATTATTTCAATCCATGAAGCTTTAGAATGCACCCAAGGCTTACAAGTCTTCTACAACACATCATATCAAAAAATTTAACCTTAATACCTTGTGGCAAGCGTTTAGGGGTGTGCAAATTTCATTAGTGTTATCACATTTCATCCATTGATGGACAATGTTATATTTGTGATCAATATTTTCAGTTAGGTATTGGTTAGTTTTCACCAAGGGTTGTATTAAAAAAAGTTTTTAAATTTTCCTTATTTTTCATTATTTATCAAATTTACACTTTATACAAGCAACGTGTGGCACAACAAAGTGGAACGAGAGCTTAAATCCAATGTTTTTCGAAGGTGTTACTATAATAGCATACTAAAAAAATAATCTGGATGATCTCCTTATTGTACATTATATTCTTACCAAAAAAAAAAAATTATTGCAAAACTTATAAAAAATATTTTAAACCTCTATTTTCTATGAAAACTCTTAAATAAGTTTTTTTTTTCCCCTTATTGGGAAGAAGTAGATGTTGGTGAATGGTTTAAATTTTCCTTTCAATTATGAGTTGTAAGTGGAGTTTTGATATTAAAAATATATTAATCACATCATATTACATTGCACAAAACTCACTAAATAACCTTTCTATTATAACATTGTGATTCAATGTATGTAAATTCAAACAATGGTCCTTAAAAAAAAAAACCACAAATGATTCTACATAAATTAAAAATAAACTACCTTAAAGAAGTTTGATTAGCTTTGAAGAAAATGATGTTCATTTACCACCATATTATTAAATATTGGCATGTAAAACACATTAAGTGAATATTTAAAGAATGGGCACTTTTTTAAATATCATATCCATCAGTTATAATTAGTTATAATCCACATATTTTGTGGGATTGTTTTAAGTAATGGAATGAGTTAGATTATGTTCAATTTTTAAAAAAATCCAAGACATGGGAAAAAAATATTTTGAAAAAAAAAATACAATTTTCAAATGACATACAAAAATTCATAAATACATCAAAATATTCTAATATCTCAATTTATGGTGGCCATGGTTTGATAATGATGTGCAACATGCAAATGTTCTTACATTCTTATAACATAACAACATGTAATAGATATGAATGTATAATAGCTACATTTAATATAAAAACTTGAAGAGCAATTTATATCATATGTGTTATAAAAGTCATTTTTGTTTGACTTGTATATTTTTCAACACATTAAGAACCTTGTTTCAAAAATCCCCAAATGATTATCTAGTCATTATTTTAGGAGATTTTAATATCATGTTATTTGGTTGGTGGATTTGATAGTTGTTTTCAAAATTGAGTTGTTTCTTACAAGCAAGGCAATAAGGTGACACCTCAACTTTCAAAATTCAAGTGTTTAGAAATTTCTTAAATACACATTCATTTCATGGTCTTTATATGTGCTTGACCCTTGTGTGCAATGTGTAATGTGCATTATCATTTTATGTCTTTTGCAACAAGTTGTGTGTATGATCAGTATTTTCATCTTGCTCATACTTTATGTATGCAATGCCAAGCAACTCACCATTGTAGTTGATCATTGTTGGAACTTTAATTTAACTTGACTTTTGCTAGGTTTTTGTTGTAAATTGAACCTCCCACCTTCATTTTTTTGACAAATTACTTGTGTGCACTTTGCATTGTGTGACTAACCTCTTTGTTCATGTGTATGTTGTGTGCATGCAAGATGCAAAGTTTAAACGTATTCATGCTTGCAACATTTATATTGGCTCTAACAATGTTCAAAGATTTTCAACATACATCTTTGAGGTAAGCAATTTTACAATGCAACATTCTAAGGTGCACAACATGGTCATTGTGTATTTGAAAGTTGAGGTGGGCCTTCTTTTTATTGGACCTCCAAGGTCCACTACATTATTTTTTTATTAGGGATTAGGAGTTGGGCCTTGAGAATGCTTGTAGTTTCAACCTTGACTCCATGCTTGCAAGTTCCAAATAATTTTAATTCCAAGGACTTATTTAGTGGCATAGTCCAAGGCAATAGTCTTGCACCCAATGGATATGTTTTTTGCAATGTACTTGAATCTAGTAATATGGGTGCTCAGACAAATTGAGTGCATGCCCCTAAATTGCAAAGTGCTTCACCTCATAACTCTAACATAGATCCCAGCATCCTTGAAATCCTTGAGGCCATTGTGTCGTTGAGGATGCATTGGCCCTTAGTCCTAAAAAAAGGATGAAATCCTTGATTGATGTAAATCACAAGTTTCAGGAAGCTTGGGCTACAAAATTGTCCTGGGTAGAGACCATTTTGATTGAAACTAGATATGTGACTTTGTTAGATATTATGTATGTATGCAAATTGAGGATGAGGAAAACCTTTTTGATGATAAGTGAAATTCTGCAAAGAAGCAAGTAGGTTGAAAAAGATTCATGATGATAAATGATCCTTGGATCCAAAATTGTGGGCTTCCAAAAAATGAGATTGCTTATGCTCAACAATTCGCAACAATTGTCCTTCATCAACTTAATGTTGGTTAGGAAACCAAATCAAAACTTGTTCAATTTTCAACTATTTTGAACCTATTGAGTGAAGATACGCAGACAACAAATTATAAGGATTTCCAACCTTTGTTTGAGTTCTTGAAACTTCAATCTATCACTCAAAAGACACAGTTTCAATAGGGCTATTTGGAAATGCCTCAACATATTGAGAATGAGGTGAATATGATCACAAAATTTATTATAAGAATGCCAAGTTTGTATCCTTTGTCATGAGGTCACATCCATGGATAAATGCAAGTTGGGCAAACATGCATATTACATTGTGCAAGATTGGTGTTTAATAACCTTGCTATTGAATGTGCAACATGCACTATTTGGATCTAGAGTTTCTGTGGCAAGTTGAAGAGCACACAGAAGACTCAGCCATGAAATTGGCTATCACCCTACCACCAAAGAGAGAAAACACAGAGGAAGAACAAAAACGAATAGAGGAGGCAGAGTGGGAACAAAGAAGGGAATATATCAGACTAATGGGAGAAGAACCAATGAAGACAAAGTGGGCTTAAAGAAGCTACCTACTAAAGAATTCCAAGCAATATAAGTGTACATTACCCTGAGGTACTATTTCCATATAATGTCCTCCATCAATTTGTCAGGTGGCTAAAACATGTAGGCAGCAAATTTTACTTGTATAGATTCTCTGCAACACCCTCCCTAGCAGCTGGCAATGATGGGGCAGCCATTCGCTCTGTCAGACTGGTCTGAGGTAGAGATGTCCCAAACACAATTAGACGCGGCACTACTAGCCTAACCACATCAATAGGAACAGCAAAATTAACACCTGATGACATCCCTGTCCCTGCACAATCCATCAACAGATCACAATATTCAATCAACTGGTGTCCACTAGCATGATAGAGACTCCTGTGCACAAGGTGACTCTGTTGATGTGGTGATCCACAGTGAAAACCTTGTGACAATTGAGGTAGAATTTAGTGTGTTTACTATGCCTAAAATGCTCACAAATTACTTATAGCTGTGTTTGCCCCTGATACAAGAAGTGGATCCCAGGACCATTGACTGGTAAAAATAGGTGCCTATGAGACCTGTCACTTTCATTACTGATAGAAATAGATGAACACCCACCTCATAACTGTTGACTAGTTATAGGATCCCCACTTTGTTATAATGAGATGAAATAGACAAGCCATTCTAGGACAAAAGAACAAGCAGACATATTACATCCTCCTAATGTAGAATAACATTGAATTTACCTTGACACTGAAACATTCTCATGATAGGTTCTCCACTTCCATTATCAACTATATCAAGGACCACCCACATCGGAGAGCCGTGGTTCTGGAAAGTGCAGTTGAACTCTTGTGTTCACAACGATCTTTCTATTGTCTCCATGAATCAGACAATATATAATATGTGATCAATTTTGAAGGATTCACATATGCACATCTGAGGGGCCCAATCTAGCACCAAAAAAATTCAAAACAAGGGACAGACCTGCACGGGTAAATGTGGCAGTATTAACTCCAATAATACGACCAAAAGAATCTAGCAGTGGACCTCCTGAGTTTCCTGCATGGATCAAGGAAAAAGGATTAGGATCTAGGAAGTGCCTTGTGAGAGATATACTTTCTTCCCCATAAGCCAACCTTTATGTATGTCAAACATACAGTCCCAGTAACATCAACTGTGTATGCTTGAGCACCAAAGACTTCACTTTTGCCAAGTGTGTATAACTTGGCCATCAATCTAAATCTGATCCTTTGACCTGATCAGTGACTATGTATCCATTGAGTCATGGGCAAAGTTTCAAATTCAGTGAAATCTCATGGTATGGAAATGAGATACCCCATCATGCATGTAATGTAAGCACAAAAGGTATGAAGCGCACCAGCATTGATAGGAGCATCTGTCTGGATAGCCCCTGGTATTGGCTTCCCACTAGGAGATGGGATCTCCCGTCCTAATCCACTGATAACCTGCTACATTGAATAGAGTCAAGATACATTGTCAAAGGGAGTTGTTCCAACAAACAACCACTCTAACACAAAGTCTTCTAGTGAAAAATGATTGACATCTGAAGGACAGTGACCAAGAACTTCAAATCAGACAGAGCATATGTGCAAAAGATATTTAACACAGATGGTGTGTGCCTGGGAGAATACCCCAGTTGTAAGGGTGTGTTGAAACCCATAAGGATTGCCAATTGCATAACAATTTTGTCCCACTCGAAGATCGTCAGATGTACCCACTGGAATAGGGACAAGTCTGTTTTCTGGGACATCAATCTCAACCAGCCAAACCCTTCTCCATAAGTTTTATGTCTGTTACAATGATCAGAGGTCTACCATAAAGTAACATATTCACTCTTCCCTAATTCCTAGGCATTGTAGCACACAGTTTGTCTTTATCACCAGGGTCTACAAAAGGAATCTCACTGGCTGTGAACTACAGAACAAATTCTTCTGAATCACTGAAGCTTTTGTACTCTTCCATACCTTAAGAACTGCAAGATCACGGGTAGGGTCAAGGCCTATTAAGCGTGCCTCATGAACTGTTATTTTCCCATCACTCCCCAACACAGACACCTGTTCATGGAAAGAGCCATCATATTAGGAATAACACTACCACAATACAAGCATGAATCATGCTCAAATACTGTCCTTTAAGAACCAGTGTCTTCTTGCAGAATGTATGGTTCTCCAACAATTGTGCATGTGAAGTGACAATATTGCAACAGCCACTTGCACCAGACTAGTTAGTGAATACCCAAATGGTTCCCCTTGGACTTCACCCAGATAAACCTTGACCATGGCAAGGACTGCTGTCTAGTGTACCTGCTCCAGTCTAGGAAGTGTTGATGGTAAAATGAGATGATACTAATCCATAGGCTTAATTCAGAATCCTAAATCATTTCAGCATCCACTTCATAAATGAGGCACATTATCACGAGCTTTCACCATACTACATCTCCATGTAAATGCATCACCATTTTTACCTGTGCCTTTTGTCGCCCTGAAGGATCCATTGCCAATTTCGCCACTACATGATAGTTTGTTACCTGTCCCCATTTCAATCTGCAAATGAGAAATTGAGAGAGAGAGAGAGAGAGAGAACAAAATGACCGAAGCGAAGGATATGAGGATACTACATAGGGAGGGAGACCATATGTCTTACAATATGGCCAAACTTATCCCAAATGAAGCCTGAACCAATGCCTTCAACCTTCACATCCTCCTCACCTACAACAGTCTGCTTCATTGCCACCTTGCTGGTTTCAGCCTCCACATTTTGAACTGACACAACAGATCTTGTTGCGCCCTGCACTTTTTCCACTCAATACCACCCCCCCACCGCCACACACACACACAATTTCTTATATCTCAAGATTTCCTTGCTGCCAAGCTCACCACAAAGGCAGTAGAAAAAAGCAGCAACATGCACCAAATTTTCCAGGGCTCTATCGTCGTCATCATCATCGACAACAACAACATGCACTGTGTCATTCATTTAACGTTACCACCAAAGAAAAAAAATCCTTCCTCCACATCTTGTGTATACTCTTTACGGGAAGTCGATGATGCTACAAGTAATGCAGAGAGAGAGCTTTCTGCTACTGGACCATTCTTCAGGGTAGGAGGAAAAACCACGTACCTCAAAAAGCTGGACCAATCTTTCTTCCTCCTCATCATACTCGTCCTTCACGCTCTTCGGAAACTCCAGTCCATGCATAATTGGCACCTGCTGAAGAAGAAGAAAGGCCGGAGCCGCCGACGACAAAACAATCATTGCAGCACGCCGACCGTAAGAACGCAAGTATGCCGTCGCCGCCGTTACCGCGGTAGCACTCTGCTGCCGTTTCTTCGTCGCAGATACTACTACGACGCCTAGGGCTGAAACTCCACCAGCAATCCCGCTTGAACTTGGGCAAATCCTCTTGAAACTCCTTTTGCTTCCACGCCTGGATTCACAAAACCGTGAAAACACAGACAAAGGAGACAACAGAGAGCGGGCAGTGGAGGACACGGACGCCATCGCTGCCATCGCTATCGCATTTGTGAAAGCTCTGACTGATTTCCGAACGCTCGTTTGATACGCTAATTTTGGGGTTTTAGGGTTTCTAAGTTTTAGGGTTTCCTGCCCCTCCACTCTGCACATCACTTGATGTGTCTCGTTTGAGACGCTAATTTTGGGGTTTTAGGGTTTCCTTGCCATCCACTCTGCACATTAGTTTATGCCTACAATGTGCCCTGTAATTTGCCTAAGGCAAGCTAAAACATTAAGTTAATTTAACAATTTTTTGAAATTATATTTAACATTGATGTTTGGCTTTTAAATCTTTTTTATTCAAAAATTGAATGTTAGTTAACAATAGCTATTAACATCATTTTAACATTAATGTCATGACATATGCCTTTTCAAGATTTAATGTTAATTAACATTTTAAGTATGGATTGGTGGTTAATTTTAACATCCTTTAACACTAGCCTAACATTGGACTTAATATAAATGTGACCATATTTGAAAACATACGTTACCAAATCAAACAATTTGTACCCATTTTCTTTCATTAACAATTATTGCTTTGACAAACTTTTGTTCAATAATTATTTTATTTTCAAATCTTCACTTCAACAAGAAAAATAGAATTTTAAAAATATTTGAAAATAAAGTGGATGAATTTAATTTATTTTGAATATGGATGAATGTATTTTACCTATACATCAATAGATATCATTATTTTCACATGTTATAAACCTAGTTATTTTGGGTTTAGGTACCTAAGTACTTTGGTTCTTGTTCTTGATTTAGGTATAAGGTTGTTAGCCTCATTTCCATAGGTACCAATTGTTTTTTTATTTAGGTGTAGTTTGAGTTTTAAGTTTTATTAAGTAGCTGCATTGTAATTTTTGGAGCACTTTTTTTTTAAGGTATTTATTTAGTTTTCAAGTGTAAGATTTCTTCTATCATTCCTTTTAGCATGCAATTGATCAAATGCAGGTAGCATGAATTGTGGAACTAATGATTGTGGTACCAAAAATACATAGTAGAAGTTGTTCACATGATTGTTTCACCCCATTTCAAGAGGTGAAAAAAAAAAAACTTTGCAATGAGATTTTGATCTCTTGAATGAACCAGAAGGAAATGAAATAAACAGCAAGCCAAATGGCAAAGAAGCGACCTCTATGAAGACCTAAAAAATTCACAACTTTACAAACGAACATGGAAACATTAAAAAAAAAACAAATGATGGAGTTCCAAAGGGATTAAAGGTTAGTAAGTGGAGAAATACACCAATTGGTTTCAATTAAATTTGTGGCCACCAGTCATGCCATAAATTTAAAAATACCATGGTAATTGATTTAAAGCTCTGCCTTTTTTTCTAACTACTTACTAAAACCAAGATGTCCAAATGTTTACGAAACATTAAGTAGATTTAATCTTTGTGAGTGGTTTATAAACATCGAAAAATTGAAGTCAAATTACGGTCATGCAGTTGAAATGGGCTCTACATTTCAATGCAAAAAACATAATTTACCTGCCCTTGAAGAATACCATGAATTGAAGGATGCATTTGTAATCATGTTGCAAAAAATGAGGATGGTTACACAACCACTAAGAACTTGCACTGTACAACCCATAATTTGTGGAATGATCCAATCCTTAGCTCCACATGTGATTCATGACACTTCTAAAGGATTTAAGGTCACCATGGAATGGACACGTTAGTTTTAAAAACTGTACATGAACTAGAACTGTAGGGTTGCCACTACAAATGTAAGTAAAATGCCAATGGATTGGATGGAATGAGGAAGATTCATGGCATATTTTGTAACTTATCTTGCCAAGAACTACAACATTCCACCACGCCTCCTTGTGAATATAGACCAAATAGGGATGCATGTGGGGTGTTGGCATGGTGGGGTGGACCAATTTCAACATCACAAGGGTATTTTTTTTTGTAGTGGGTGTGATTGCAAGTGTTATATTTTATTACATATCTTGGGTTTCATTAATAGGGACTCATTTTCAAATAATATACTTTAATATTTACATGGTACAATTTTTTGTAATGCAAAAAACATAAAATCCCAAAAGCTATGGACTTTTGAAATTGAAAAACTAGGGTGTAACCCCAATTGCAATTAAGCTAATGAACTTTAATTTGGTTCAATGACTTTAAATTAATACATTTCCACCTTGATTAGGGAATTGGTATCAAGGTGGAAATGTATTAATTTATTGCAAAAGAATTTTACATCGTATGAATTGAAAGTATTACACTATGGGTTTTTGAATGTTGAAAAAACACACCTTATTTTTAAAAGTTCATGGCATTTTTTTTAAAAAGTATTTTGAGTTTAAATTTAGCAAACTTGATATAAATCATTAACATTTATAATGCATAAATCACATATGGAAAAAATTGCTAGGAATGATAGATATCATCTTGTCGTCGTCATGTGTCAACATTGTGCACATTGTAAAACTTGCAAAATGGACTTTAGACCAAGTTTTTTTTTGCTAGGTCTTGGTCCACCCAACCATGCTAAGACCCCTTAGTACTTATCGTTGGAAAAAAGAACATAGGAAAGTTGAGGAGCCAAACAAGTTCAAGTGTTTGGTGTAGAAGATAAAGACATATGAATGTAGTGGCATGATTAACATTAGATGGTAATTTGTTCCTTTTCAAGTGGTATTTACAAGAACCACAAAACAATCATTACCACCTAACAATGCAAGAAAAATAAAATGCATTGCAAACAGATGGGATTTGATATTTAGTGATAACCACTAGTTTAACTTGGAAACAACAAAATAGTTTGTTAACACCATCATGATGCCATATTTTCATAATCAAATTTAAAAACAAACGTTGCCAAATAATCAAACAATGGTGTGGTTGCTAAATTGTTGGTATGTCCACAAAAGGAAGAAATCTTTAAATTGGATGAAAAATAAACTTTCAAACATCTTGTTGATTTTTGTGCTAGCTAATATGTGATTTTACAATGCCTTTTGAAACATGCATTCTAGATGGCTTTCAATGGTTGAACCACAAACATCATCAAGTCACAAATTGACACATGTGCAAATCCTCACGTGGATTTCAAAACGAGCAACTTGAAACCCAAAATTTGTGGTTGGTTACATCAACATGGACAGAGGCAAAAGTAATGAAACCTATGTTAATAAAAGGTTGGGAAAAAATAGCACTTACAAGGGCTTGGGATGCTGACTTTCAACTTGCAGCATTAGAGACCAATACAACAATTGTGTTATTTACAACCATGTTGGAGATTAAAGAAGCAATTGATGTTGTGGATGATTTCAACAAAATAAAAAAAAATTGCAACCATCATGGAACAGTGCTTGCAACACACGCCAACAACAATTTCAAACATAATTGCACAACCATTTGTAAAAAATAAGTTACAAGAATTAGCATGAAATCAAATGTCAAAAAAAGGAATAGGCATAGCAAGCACAATAGTAACATCAAACATGACAACAACATCAGTGACAACAATAGGCATGATAATAACAACAAGCACATTAGCACACTATCAAGTGCACTAGTAGTAGCAAACACAACAATAACAAAAAGTGTGACAATAGTAGTAGCATGTGTGGCAATAGCAACAAGTGTGGCAACAACAACAAGTGCATCAACACATTAACAAACACACCAATAGCAACTTCATGAGTAGCATGTGCAATAGTATTAATAGTAGGCATGACAACAAGCATGGTAACAAAAGTTGGCATGGTAACAATAGTAAGTGCATCGGCACATTAATAGGTGCATCGGTATCAACATCCACATTAACATGCTAGCAAGAAGTGCGGTAATAAGAACATGCACATTAGTTAGAACATGCACCAATAGCATGAACAAGTGCAACAACAATAAGAAGTGTAACATAACATTAGCATGCATAACAATATTAAAAGATTTAAGAGTTGGAATAACAACAACACATGCATGTACTATTGCAAGGTGAAGTGGAAAACTCATGAGTTTTTAGCTCATTTTTTCCTCCCACCTTTTTTTTCTTGATGTTTTTTACCTATATATTTCAAGGTATTGAACTAGTTGGTGACAATGAATGTGAAACAACCACTTGCTCCCACACAAAAACACAAACCGCTTACTCATGCTTGCTAACATTCTACTATTAAAATATGATTAGTTTTTTGCCACACATTTCCATGTAGGTGTTGGAATTTATGTAGACATGCTTTTAGATGACTTGTGTGTCTTTACAACAACATCCAAACACAATATCCAATTTAAACAGTCACCATAAACCTACATGTTCCCATACCCATGGTTGTTGATGACGAAGGATCAACAAAATATCACCTCACACAATACCACAATTGTTATGTTGCAACCAAAAAGATGAGAGAGGGGTACCTCCTTCAAAAGCCACGGGTATGTCAAGTTTTCTTGCCACTTAGTAAACTAAACAATCCAAAGTTGCATGGTTTAACAATAACAACCATGACTATTGCCTAAGTGCTCCAAGCCAAGGAACAGTGTGCATTCCAAACCTTAAAATTCAATCCAAAAATTATTCCTCAAATCGATAGTATGCAATATTCTTAGGCTATGGTTTTTTTACAACATAGATTTGTAGTGTGCAAGGTTTCAACTACCCAATGAACATTTTTCAAATTTTTGACATGCACGAATTAGGGTTTTGATCATGTTCAACAAAAAAGTCACATATATATTTTTAAAAATTTACAAATTTTGAAATAATATAATTAACATCGAAGTTGCCTAGGGAATACAATATAGGTGTATAAAACAATGTTGGGCGAATATCTTGAAAATCCAGATATCTTAATCAGATATCATTCAAGATATCATTTTTGAAATCTAAAATGATATCCTTATTTATGGATATCAAAATAATGATATCAAATCATATAATATCTTAACAATTTTTTTTTGGAAAATTTGATATTTAAGGCCAATATTAGATCCATGCTTGGATATGGATATGAAAGAGGTTTAGGTTTAAAGTGCAGGTGTGTAGGTTGTTAGAATGATGAAATAAGTTACGAGAACCAGTGTAGGCCATTACAAGGAAAAAAAAGGTTGTAAAAAAAACCTAAATGTAAAATAAATGGGCTGCACCTTTTTTTTCCCCATTTCACATTATTTTTTTCTTTATTTTCTCCTCTTCACATTGTTTTGTTATGCTCTTCTTTTTGCACTATTCAACTCTCCTCTTTGCATTGTTCTATTCTCCTTTTCGTGCTATTCCACTTTCCTTTTCATGTTGTTTAACTTTCTTTCACGTTGTTGAGTTATCTTCTTTGTGTTGTTATGCTTTCCTTTTCATGTTGCTTGGCTCTCCTTTTCTCATTGCTCTGTTCTTTGAACGAAATGAATTTTTGGACTTGTAATTTATAACTTGTAAAATGTTTTTTGAAAAAAAGATTGTTTTATCTTGATATCCAGATTGGTAGGTTATTCGACGAATATTAATGGTGAAGGATATCCGACCGTATTGAAATCCAACATTAGATTTTTAAATTTTTTGATATATTTAAAGGATATTTTAATTTAATTTTTAAATAATAATAATAATAATATTCATTGGATAACATATAAATGAATAAATTTGAAGATCTTTAAAAAATCTTATATTTGCCCAACACTGGTATAAACATACATTACAAAATCAATTAAACCTTACCCATTTTTTGGTATTATTAAATATATAAGACATATATTCCAAAAATTTCCAAACCTTATTCATTTAAAATTTTTATTAGGTCTAAAATACATACATTACAAAATTGATCAAACCTTATTTGTTTTTCAATGTTATTAGATGTATAAGGCATTTATTACAAAATCAACCAAACCCCATATGTTTTTCAATGTTATTAAATGATAAGACATAGATGATAGAATTGAAAAGGTCTATCAATTAAGTCTAGATAATTGGCACTTGGGTTGGACAATCAATTCAACATGAAAATTAATTGTTTAAAATGGATAATAAGACCTATTAGTTGTTAATGATTTTGTAGACTAATTGTGAAAGTTATATTCTAGTGATTTTCCATTTGATATTCCATATTACTAATGAATCAAAATAATAAGAGGAAATGTCCACATTCATTTTTCCTTTGTGAAATTTGGCAAAGGAAAAATGAAATAATATAAATAATAAAATGTAATTAATGAAAAACTCTTCAACTAATTCTTAGATTCAAACAAGTTGTTACAAACTTCATGATTCTTTTTGGAGTTGTGGTTTACCATTTATAGATGATACCACAAGTGATGATCATTATAATTGATGGTGAAAAAATATTTTAAAATATTGCATCTTATTATATATCATTAAAATATTTTATGATTCCAAGTTTTAGGAACATTTTCATATATATTTTAGGATTAAAAATGATTTGACAAGATGATAATAACCACCACCTTCACTCAACGAACTATCAAATATGTATTAATTACACCCATGAAATAGCAATGAAAATTAACAAAATATTTATTAATTTTTTCTTTAACTTGTTGCCACTATTCAAATAGGTGCCAACAAATGTTAACAAGTGTTTGCTACCCACTTTAACAATTTTAAACACACATGTATTGAATCAAAACAACAAAAAAATTCTTTGGGAAAACAAAATGTAATGTTTTATTTTCTAAAGAAAAATAAAAAAAAGTTTAACAAAATGATGTAAAAAAAACTAAATCCAAGAATGTGTGTTCTATATCAATATCCCAATTCAAATTCAAATTTAGAGATGTAACTAATATGCTAACCAATTCTTAACTAATATGTACCATAATTAATACGATAGTAATAATTTTTACGTACTTTTACTAAAAATGTTCATGCTTGTCAATAAAAAAGCTCTTTATCAATATATGACACACCTTTAGATTTGTTAAATGGTATTGAGGGTAAACACTTAGCTGATTTTTTATTTTGCAATAAAATACAAACTTGAAATGCAATCCCTAATTTCCAAGGTGAAAAATGGTGTAGGAACTCTATGATGCATGGGACTAGTACAAGTTCTTAAATGGGATTCACCATCTTGTCAAACTACACAAACTAAAAGAAAGAATGGTTGATAATGTGGAATAAAAAGGGTGCATGGACACATTGCATGTAACTCACATTTACAAAACACACTGAAACCCAAACTTAAGGAACAATCACCATTTTCTTTCTTATAATAGATATTTTACAATTCTTTACAAGGGCTACATTCAAATTGTATTTTTCTAAAGACTCACTTAAAAGCCTCAAAATTGCTATGTTATATGAGTATATTATATGGGTCCTATCAATTGAGGGGTTGATGATTCTTTCATTTTATCTTTGATTGAATTTTTTAAAAGGTTGGAACTTTTGAAAAGCATTTTCAAATAACATATCAACCTTTCAAGATAAAATCAATTTAACCTTTTTGTTGAATGTTTTAATGATTGGGAATCATTTTGGTAATTTGATTCATAACCTTTTAAATGCCATAATTAATGTTTGTGATTGACTATTGATCAATACCTATTCAACATTTAAAAAAAAACTCAATTTGAATGAGGTTTGATTTTCAAACCTTATTTCAGAGCTTCCCAACTCTCAAAATGAAAATTTATTTTGAAATGATGAAACTCATTTTTTTACACTCTTTCACAATGTTGAAGTCTCAAGACATTTTCTTAACTTGTTTTCATTATCATGCCTTATTTTGGTTGTGAGCCCAAGGTTAAAATAACATCAATATATTTTTGCAACCATATCTTTGATTGGAATACGTTATTTCTTAATAAAATTTATTTTTGTAATGATTTATTGCATTAGATGATGATGAATTTCAATAAATTGCATCTGGAAAGTTGGGTCCTTTGACAGATATTTACTACCTTGAATGTCATTATACATGCCAATGGGTTTCACATGTAGATGATTAATGTTCCAAAAATGTATGAATGTTACATTGTTTGCCTTGTATTTGTGAGATTTTTATATATTTAAATGTTTGTTGATGACACAACAATTGAATTTTGATTCATTTTGCTCCAACTAATAGCTTTAGTTCCCAAAAATATAACCTAATTGTGAATCAAAGGTCATCAATAGATCACTAACCCAATAAACACATGATTGTTTGTTTTTATATGCAATGTTAAAGCTCCAATTGGAGCATTAGCATTAGTAAGCATCCATTGGGAAGTGCACCTAGCCCATAATGTTTTCATTGAAATGCAAATAGCACCCCTTTGAAAACACGTATAGCCCATTTCAAGAAACATGGTTTTTGAAGCCCACATCATTTGTGAAAACATTTTTCTATCAAAAGCACCAACTTTTTGCCTTTCAAGTAATGGAAAGCCGATTTCACTGAACAAACCTAATGTTGCAAAATTGACTCACAACCCCCATTGCATGAAAAATATCAGATTTTTGTATGTAAGATTACATTTAGGAAATCCCAATAACCTTATAAAATAGAGAAACTTCATGGCTTCCCAATTTGTAACTTTTTAAGCAAGTGTCTTTTGAAAGTTTGCAATTTGAATATTGGTGATTAAAATGGTCCACACAAAAGTATCTCATACCTTTAATGTATTACATGTGGTTGGGATCTATTGCTTGCAACAATGGGAGTGTTGGGAATTCACCAATTGGTGAAAATTTTGCATCCCTTATACCTTCAAAGTTCTTTTTGGATTGGTCATGGTATCCATCCACCTCAATTTTACCCATACCCTAATTTTTTAGGGTTTACCATTCCATAGGGTTTTTATTTTAACACAGCCTTAATAAACCCTTGTGGGCAAGCATTCCATTTTGCGAAATGGTGTCACATAGTCCTAGCCCATATGGCAAGAAATTGCCTTCCATAATTTCCTGCTTGCCCAAATCATTATGCCGGGTAATGTTCTCTCACATTAGTTTTGGACCAGACTTGTCTGTTTTGTTCATGGGATCTCACCATAGTGAAGGCCAGCTTCAACACATGTTTGTCAAATAATTAATTAATTAAATATGGAGACTCCATGTTGAAAAATAACATATTTCTGAATATTTCAATAGATTCTTGATTTTCCTTCACAAAAATTTGTTCTTTGAAGATTTTTTTTATTTTTTATTTTTTGTTTTGGAGATTTGAACATTTTTTACAAATAATTTAATTAGTGTCAAAGCTGCCAAGGTACTACTACTACTATGGTAGGCTATCAGTGTTGGGTGGCCATTACAAACAGGAGCAGATCCCTTCTGAGGGTTATCAGGGTGGGTCTTAGGATTCATAACCATGGTTCTCAAGGAATCCAAGACCTGGCTCTGATATATGACCGTGGTTCTCAAAAATTGAAAATAAAAATAAAACAAGGGGTGTGTCACAATGTGTGGCCTTGCCATTTACATTAAAAAAAGGATCTTGAGGCAAAAGAAGAATTATGGAAACTCAAATATTTCACCATGCCAAAATATAATTTTCAAAAAATCCTCTAAATAAAAACCCAAAATCCTTCAAGATATTATTATAACTCTATAACTAATCTCAAGTTTCAAAACAAGACAAAATATCATGTTTCAAAAAATCCTCATATAAAAATAGACCTATTATTATTATTATTATTATTATTACCTAGGGGCCAAAATCCCTTAAGCTACTATATACTCTATAATGAATTTAAACACAATATCATTGCCTTGGTAGGAGGCAAGGCCAATTAAAAAATGGACCTGAACACTGCCTAGCAGCAACAGGTCTTTGATTCACATTTTCTTCAAAGAACAGAAACCGAGGGTTCTTTGATTGTAAAAAAAAACATTTACAAAACTCAAACTCACTCACGGGTTCTTCAAATTTTGAAATAACCTTACAACATGGATATCTATGGGATCACAAATACCCTTACAACACGGGTATCTATGGGATCACGAAGAATGTGGTGGTGGCTCATTCATTCCTTTAGTGTCATAACAAATTGTTCATGTACAAATGGACTATTTCTTCTCTGGGCTAAGGACCCAGTCAACCAACCGACCAACCTACCAACCAACCACAACAACAAAGCCTAATAATGCTCACGCTAGTCATGCTAGAGTTTCCATATTTTATTGGTTTCGAAACACTTGGGTCACTTTGGCTCCCACTACCAGTCCAGGATCTTATATAACCATTATTATATCTATTGCCATAGACACCGACCAAATAACACAAGGTGGGTGCACTGTCAATTGACCTTTCCTTTGGATGGACAAGTAAATTACTCATCACCTATTGAACACACATATACCACTGTAAAAATTTTTACCTTCAAGTTTTAGATCTCAAGAAATTGATTGATTTTTTTTGGGGCTAGAAAAACACTAGTTTTAAACAAAAGTTTTGCCAAGTTTATTGCAGAACTAGCCCAGAGAGAAGTGGATTAGCAACTAGTTAGGAGGTATTTCAACTGGTATCAACTTAAGGTTTTAATGCACATAATTAGTGTGTGCATAGTGCATTATGATTAAAAGGCAATTTGGCTATTATCAATTTGAGCTTCACAAGCCAAAAAGGTTTAGGATTTTAGTTTTTGCACTTCTTTTCATACTTTAGAGTTGTGATGATGAAAAAATGGCGACTTTCAATTAAGGTGCACATATGGAAAGGATTGGCGGCATTGGCAACATTACTCAGAACTTCATTGCAACATTCTCAAATGTGCCAAAGTCTGGTAAAACATCTTGAATCGTAACCTTTTTTTATTTAAATTCATTTTTCATTCTTCACTCCTTCCACCTTCACTCTTATTTGTCTTTGATTTTGTGTTTAAGTAGAACCTCCCATGTCACAAGTGAAAACCCAAGAACAACCTAACAACATGCCAATTTGTGTTTCAGCCATCTTGTTCTTTTGGTGCTTGGATTAAATGTATTTTGGATTACACTTACAATGTTCATTGTGGTCGTCATGTTTTGTTTACAAGTTTTTGGGGTGCTAGGGGTGTTTGTGAAGCTATGCATATTTTAACTATTGTGATTTAAACATTTGTTTTTTAGTTTGGTTGATTTTTTTTCATGGACTTTGCTACTCACAACCTTTCTGATTGCAAAGCCCGTCATGGAGAGGCTGATGGAGATTTAATGCAATTCATTAGTTCACCAACATCACTAGCACACCAGTGCATCATGTTATTGCAATTAAGGGGGAAATGAAAGTTAAAGGGGTCAAAATTGAAAAGGAGAATGTGTTGTTTGCTTAGTTGCAGAAAAACCAACAATTATGACACCCCCATAATCAAATCTCTATTGTCAGGGCATTTTTTGTTCTCAATGATCCAGCTATAAAAGTTCATAACCATTTCACTTAGAACATGAGGTGCATAGATTTTGTGCGACCTCATGACTTCAACTTCTAATATTAATAGTACATCATGATTGAAGAAAAGTATTCTTTTTTATAATCTTGCGCATGGCATGATGAATATGAAGAAACATGTTGATAATGAACAAGGGGTTACTATGAATCAATATAAATAACAAAAATAATTTACTGATGAAAGTGTTAATGGAGGTCGGGAAAAAGGGAAAAAAGGAAAACAATGCATCCCAATTCCATCATTAATTTTTTTTTCTAGCCTAAACCCTTATAAACTAAATGATCTAGGTCAATAGTAATTTTTTGAAGATTTGGTTTTGTTGATTGCAAAGGGTACATGCCATTGTGTATAGTTGAAAACCCTTGGTTGGGGCATTTTGTCATGTTTCCTTCACATAAGGAGTTGGTTCAAAAACATATTTCGATTATGTTGTGTAAGAAAATGGAAATGTATGTGTTTTCAACCATTGCAAAATGTGCCATGACCATTGTTACGTTTGAATTTTGAATGTGTAGAATTGGATTTGATACATTTGCTTTTGTGATCAATTTCATTGATGGTGATTGGGTATTTTGCCATGTTACAATAGGTAGGTTTGAAGCTTTAAACACTTTTGGAGCAACCTTAACAGAATAATTGAAATTTTTTTTTGTCTACATATCAACTCATGAACCAATTGATTATTTATAATAAGGATGAAGGCATAAACTTAAACATGTTTAATTGCATTAACAAATGTTGTATCTTGTGAATTCATGTAGTTACTTTCATCATTTAATGATATTTATTTTGGCCATGTGATGTCAAAGGCATGCCACTAATGATATTAAACTTGGTGTTGGGATGAAGGAAATGAATGTGATAGATGTTCAGGGTGCATTGCAAAAAACCATTATTTAGATGAAGAAGAATGAAAACTAAAAACCTCAATGAAAATTCGATTTATTTGCAAAAATTTTCTTTTCATAGAAACCTTGGAATATTTTGCTACCATAAAATTTTGCTGTAACCAACATACCACCAAATTGCAAAGTAGAATGTCATCAAGTTCAACATGGGCAATAACCAAAGTAGTGATAGACACTTTGGGGCCTATGGTGGAACAATGCATTTTGAATTAGACCAAAGGGTATTGGCTATTTTTAAATGTTTTATTTGCTACATTTTCAATTTGTAATAAAATGCATAGGGAGCATGGAGCTTGTGCATCACTAAACTTGTTTCTAATGTGTGGAAAATTCGAAATAAAGTTAGGGATTTTGTATGGCAAAATGACACTTGAAATGATTGAAATGTTGGAGTTTTTTCTAGTTTTTCTTGTGACCTTCAATATTATTATAACACATAATATGTGTGCTCTTCAACTTGATCCAAAGTTTAAGGGGTTGTAGTGCATCATGGAATATGTAAGCAAGGATTAAGCTGCCACAATTGTGGAAGAGTATGACCAATAAGTTTTGATGCCACTTTTGGTGGTGGTCTCCAAGTATTTGAACCTTGGGAATGTAAAAAACCTTCCTCTTTTAGTAGCCATTGGCAATGATTCCTTACAAGGAGTTTCATCTTCTATAGAAAATGTTTGTTTGTTTTTGGTGAAATTAGAATTGTCTTTATATTGTTGCTTACTTGTGAGCGAAAATAATGTATAATCACCTTTGCAATGGTGGAAAGATCATGCAAAACAATTGCCTAATGTTTCATTCCTTGCCTGTCAAATTTTGGGTATCCCAAATTCTCAAATTGAAATTGAATGGATATTCAAACATTGTTGGAATATTGACCAATTTGCGTTGGTGTTGACTGGATGTGTAAAATCTTGATAAGCTAATTATGATTTTGAATAATTGGGCAATTGATGCAAGGATCGTCTATTTTTTTCTTGTTACCATGGGGATGGCAAATTTTTTGAAAGTTGAAAATAAAGTGTTGGATAATTTTGAAGAGGAGCTTGAAGATTCCGAGTACTTTGATAACTTAGAGTAGTGTGCTATAAGTATTTTGTTGTAGCCACTGGACATTAAACATGGTGTAATGGGTAGCATTATTGCACTCAAAATAAAAGTTTAATTGATTTTTTTGGGCTTTCAATGACTAAGTGTTTAGCTTCCACCAAACACTTTCTATTGAATTTTGAGATTTGACTTTAGATAGTTTGCTAAACCCTCTTTTTTGATTTTAGACTTGTTATGTCATGCCTATATGTATCCATTTAAAAATTTCAATCTAATGTGCATTTGTGAACACATTCCTTGTTCTTGACTAGTTCTTTTTTTGTGCTCTCAACGATCGATGAGAGAGCTTCCACAAACACTTTGTGTTAAATTTTGAGATCTAACAATCTATTAAACCCTCTTTCTAAACCTGTGATATCATGCCTTAGATGTAACCAAATTTGCATTTATGTCAACAACTTTTTTTTTTCTCTTGTTCGTGCTTTGGTTGTGCACAAATTGAGATAGATGAGACTCCTTATATTGATTCATACCTGGATTGAAAACATATACCAAATTGGTATCACATTTTTCATATTGATATCGATACCTTTGCAAAATGTAAATGGATTTTGGAAATAGAGATATCAGCCGGGTATCTGGATGTGACAAATACCCTGATACCAGTACTAGGCTGGTATATGATTTTTGGGGAGACTATATATATATACGAGGGGACCAGGCTGGTATGTAAAAATGGTGATGTCAGTCCAACAACAACACTCCCATAAACCCCACACAACCCGGCCCCCCACACCACCCACAAGACAAATAAGGGAGACCACTTCACTCCATGACACTACTTTTCATTGGTTGCATGGAAATTCTATTCCTATACTAGGATGCAGGGCCCACATATTTCCACTCATGGCTCTCAAGGGATGGAGGGGGGAGGGCTCCAGTCAATCACGAATTACCGAATCAAGCATGTGCGGACACCAATTATTTTATATAAGTAAACAATTGGCTCCCACTATTTTTGGCCTGGACTAATGGCCGTTCCTAAGAACATAGCCCTACATAATCAGATTCTCCAGGAACCAAAAAAAGAAAAGAAAAGATAGCACCACAATCAACCAAAGAAAATAAAACTATGTCTAGGCCAAAAATGGTGACAAACAATAAAAGTCTCATGCAGCCAATGAGAAGGCTCAGCATGCACTCCTGAGGTACTGGGCCCCATTTTTGACAAAACTAGGGATGAAATGAGGAGTCAAGATGGAAAACACTGCACAGAAGAAAAGAAAAAAGGAAAAAAAAAGGAAGACCAAACAAGTTTTCTCACTGAATTTGGCACTCATGGAGATGAAACTCAAAAAAAACAAACCATCAAACATTACAAAAGTCAATTCTCAAACACCCAAAAAAATTTCTTGTATGTTGTTTTGTCGTTATTAAAGTTCAAAGATGATTTGTAGAACTTTAGGTGACACTCTTATATAGCATTTTAAATCGTTTAAAATGAACAAAAAAATAAGAAAGTTATGAGATTTGAAAATACAGAGGGTTTGAAGAGAAGAAAAAAAAAAAAAAAAAAAGCTTGTTTTGTAAGTTGGAAAGGTTATTTTTCTTCTTATTATTTTTTCATTATTTTTTTTCCTTTGCATTTCAAAGATGATTTCTAGAGCTTGAGATAGCGCTCCCATAACATTTCAAATCACTTCAGAATGAAGCACATATGATAAGATATAAATAAGTAAGTGTTCGACCATAGACAGGTGATCGATGATGGGCCGATCTACCCTAAACCCACGTTATCCAACTTTGCAAATTTTACATAGGCACTCAAATTGGGGATGAAACAAGGGATTAGAGGGTCAAACTAGGGACTGAAAACAGGGTAACTTTACGAATAACTCTGATATCATGCAGATTTATAGAACATACACACCCTTACTTTTAGCACCAGGGAATTTTTATTTATTTAAATTCACCCTGTTGCAGATCAAATCTTCCCAGGTGCACCTTCACTGGGCCCATTCTCAACCCATTGGGACTTCCTTCCCATGGATGATGAGGGTTCACCCTGGCAGGTAGTTTAGGGTTTTAGGGTTTACTTGGTTCACTCTAGCCAAAAACTCAAAAACCCTTGAAGAAGTGTCACCGACCTCTTATTGGGCCGACACTCTAAGGGTTTTGATTTTTTGGCTATAACCCAGATTGGGAAAATTTTGGAAAATTTTGTTTTTTTTTTCTAGTGTAAATTCGACTAATTTTTCTTTTTACAAAAAATTTCGCCATAATTTTGTATGAACAAATGAAAAAAAAATTTCACGGGTAGGTAGGTAGGTAGGTAGGTAGGGAGGTAGGTACCTACCTAGCTAATTTGAAATGCAGTTCTTTTCTTATGTTATTAGTTCTATTTTGAGTAGGTAGGTAAGTAGGTAGGTAGGTACCTTCAGTAATTTCTATTCTTGGAAACCCTAATTTTGGGTGTTCACAGTAGCGCTAATTATAATGGCGGTGAAGTCCGTCAGATTTGCGATGCACGCGTTTTGCTCGTGTGCTTCGTTTGCTCGGTCGCTTGCTCGGTCGATCGATCGATCGATCGATTCTTGCGTCTACAAAAATGAGATGAGCAGTTCTGTTGTCACAATCTTTGTGGCGGCAACAGTAGCAGATTTCTTCTGCTTTTTCTTGTACTCGAATATTATCCTTCCATGGTCGTTTTTTTAATTTATTATTGCTAAGCTTTTGGTGTCGTGGAGTTTTGTGTTTCGGTGTGTACGCGTGTTTTTTTTCGTTTTTTTTTTTGGCTTGTGTGAGCTTCTGGTTTTTTGCCACGCAGCTCTCAAGTGAAGAATTTTGCTGGTACGTATGTTCATCTTCTCCTCGGTTTCAATTTGTACTTATTTCCTTCTACTGCTCTTCAATTCTTCACTAGGCATTTCCTTACCATTTTGCGCTTTCTATTTTGTGCACAGACAGAGAGAGAGAGGCGCACACACACACACACACACAGGGAGAGACAGAGACAGACGCACACATACAGAGACAGAGAAGGGAACAAGAGGTTTGGAACAAGGATATCTGCAACGATGGAGTGGTTTAAGAAACAGATCGGGGTTGGAGGAGGGGGAAATGACGGTCTTGCTTCCTTCATAGTGGGATCTGACAAATGGATGGGCAGTACGGCCAAATACAACAAAGAAGATGAAGCATCAACTTCCTATTATCAACCTCCGCCACTTGAGGAAAAACAGTCGCAATCTTCTTCTTCTTCTTCTTGGAAATCTAATAGAACTAACGCTGCTCCACCAGTTTCCGAAGATGTTCTTTCTGAAACTCTCAGGTCGCATTCGATGGGAGAGTCACTTGTGAAGTATCCCACAATTGACACAACATACACTACTCCATGGAGGACTGATGCTGCATCGGGACAATTGGTTGCTGAAGAACCGACTCCTTTTAGGTCACAGTCCATGGGAGCTTCTTTAAGAGAAGTGAGGTACCCAACAGTTGATCCATATGCCCCTGACTCTAGTGATGCTAGAGTGATGAACAGTAGTAGTCATCTGGACAAGCTTTCTTTCTACCCTGAAATCTATCAGGGTGGCGAGCAACAAGAAGAAGAGGAGCAATTGTTTGAAGCTGATGTGCCTCCAGGAAAAGAGGAAGAAGTTGAATCTCGGGAAGAATGTTTAGTCACAGTTCCAGGTGCCATTGTCTATCTGATTGATGACGAACAGAGCATCCATTTGGCAACAGCACATTTCTCAATTGTCCGGATCACACAGAAGGGAAATGGAATTGTTGTGCTTGTCCGTGTTGGCAATGATCTGCATTGGCCTTTGATGAAGGATGTGCCGGCTGTGAAGCTTGATCCCACCCATTACTTCTTCTCGGTTCCTGTTCCACTTTTTGTTGATCACACAGAAGAAGATACCAAGAACAGCAAGCACAATGTTAGTAAGCATTCTTTTTGTCAACTCCAGTTTTCTGCTTTCATAGTTCATCTAGGTTTGAAGCTTGTAAGTTCTTCAGGAGACGAAAAAAATTCATGAGAGGAGATGCTTGGCTGTGATCTGGTCTTCTCCCTTTGTTGGTTGCAGGATTTTAATCTTCCCAAATACCTACCAAAGGTCTACTTGAAAGATCTTGCTCTGCCTGAAGTTCTGTCTACTGATATTAATGGGTTCCTTCACTTTTGTTACATTGTATATATGGATCAGCAAAGAATGAAAATAAGGCTAAATGAAATTGAATCTCACAGTGAATCTAATCATTTTTCAGCAAGGAAAACAGATGACAGTTATCCAGCATTAGGAAAATTGCCACCCTTCTTGGGATATGGACTAAGTCAGTGAGCTATTGTTCATTGCACTGGTTGCAGAGTCGCAGTGGGCAAAATGAGTCTGAAGTCCTGAACTATGGAGTTACATTTCCAGTGGCTGGACATGAGAAGTCACTGGAGGAACTTGATACATTACTGGGGCAGTACACATGCTTTTCATCCCCAACTCTTGTGCATGGGGATAAACAGAAAGAGAAATTTCTGGAGAAAAGCAGGGAAGCTGAAGGGTTAGCTGATCTACCTGTTGTTTCCAAGGAACACAAGGTTTCAAGCACTGGGGAGTGTGGTCCTTATGGTGGAATGGTGGTACCTGCAGAAACTGTCTCCAGTGATCCAAAGAAGGTAGTTGCAAGACTTTCCTTTTGTATCATCATCAATTCTTCAGAAACTGATTCATACTGCTATGTCTTTTTATGGTTTTTTCTGATACTTGTGATCTGACAGATGCAAGTCACAGAGCAAAATCAAGCTGCTTTTTGGACAACTATGGCACCAAATGTGGATGACTATGGATCCAGTGCTGCAAGGATGATAGCAACTGGGTCAGGCCAAATCATAAGGGGCATTTTCTGGATTCGTGATTCAACAGTGGCACAGCTTGAGAGTGGCAGTATCTATGTACAGGGGAAAATAAAACCAAATGCTCAGCCCAGTAATATAAGTCCACGTACTCTTCGTAATCTGCGACGGTAATTTCTTTTCTCCTTTCTAGCACACCCTTATGAAGTTTATTGGAGAGTATGCTAGCAGATCGTTTAAAGCTTTGATGATGAGCCTGACCATGTTCACATCATGATTTTCTGGGTTTCTACATTGTCAATGCAAGAATCAAAATTAATGGTGGGATTAAATACCTTTGGAATTCACCAAGAAAGCACACAATATCCAAAGATTCAAGATCCCAGTTTGGATTTTGCAGAGTGAGGAATATGTCAAAGGCAACTGAGAATGTGGCCAAGGGTGTGCTCTATGGGATAGTGAAGACCGCTGGTTTCTTCTCTGGAGCAGTTATCACATCAAGTGTAGGAAAGAAATTTTTCAGGTTGATGCCTGGGGAGGTGGCATTGGTATCCCTTGATGCCTTTGGTATGTCAATTCTCATCTCAACTGTGTTGAATGCTACATCTTGATGGTTTGTATTCTGATGGGTTTTCTGCCACCCTGAATGTCCATATTCTGATGTTTGAATGTGTTGAGGTAGTCTGTGGAGCCAATTGGATCTTTTTATAGAAACCTGAGTGTATTGCAATTTGGTGTTTTCCAGCAAAGCTGTTTGATGCACTGGAGAAAGCGACAACAGATGTCTTGCAATCAACATCTTTGCTGACACAAAACGTTGTTGCTCACAGGTTCAGTTCACAGCATTGTCATGTCCATTCTTATTTTCTCTTCTGTTCATTGCTTTTCAATTGAACTTGCTGAATTGCATTGATGCATTCTCTTCCTTCTGCTCTACACTGCCTGTGCACAAAAGGGTTTTGGATATTTTTGTTGCCAACAACACTCATCATTGGTGGAACCACAGATATGGAGAGCCAGCTGGCAAGGTCACAGAGGAGACATTGGCAACGGCTGGGCATGTTGTTGCAACAGCTTGGACTGTCTCTAAGCTCCGGAAAGCACTTAATCCAAAGGAAGGTATCAAACCCACCACCAAAACAGCTTTTGTCAAATCTATTGCGAAGAATGTTATCACGGGTGGAAAAAAATAGATTGATAGAGCTGAGATGCTGGAATGAGTTCTTCTTTCCTCTCCCTTCTAGACTAGCTGTTATCAAGTAGTCATCCTTGGTTCACCACTCTGCAAACATGCAGCCCATTTGCTAGAAATAGAGTTCACCTTTGCTGTTGAAACATGGAGAGAGATATAGCTTTGAGGCAATCTGCATTGATACACAAAAAGATCACCTTGACCCTAGGGAAGAAACAAAGACATTATCTGCTTCCTCATCAAGAATGCGTTGGGCGATTGTGATTATTTTAGTTCGGTGATCATTCCAGTTCTGTGATCACATTGCAACCTTTGTTTACTGCAACAAAGCCATGGATAGTGTGTTTGAGGATTTTATGTATAAACCCAAACCCAAACATGATGAAAAGTTGGAAATTTACGCTAGAGTAATTGATGTGGTTGTACTTAAAAAGAGTTTCAATAACTTCTTTTTTGGTCTTTCGGTGGTGTTGTGTGTGGATCCATGCTAAATCAATCAAAGTAGTAGTGAACATTTAAATACCCAATTCGTTTGCAGTTTACAGAGACCTCATCAAGGGAATTTTAGTTTAGGCTGTTTTATCAGCATTGATGGGTATTGACAAAATCAAATACCCGCCCAACCCTGGGTTTTCTCAGGTGGGACTGGGCAGAGTTATCATCCTGTCTTCACCTTGTCTTTGGGCTTCTGTTCACCCCTATCCCCTCTTTGAGTGAGGTCCGCAAAGTAAGGAAGTTCTATTAAGTCTGGGTATGAAATGCAGAAACTCAGCAATTGATGCACAAGGTTCGAGGTAATTATAGTAGTTGTACATGTAGGAGCAGTGAAAATATATGTAGCAGCAGCAGTGGGGGGTGCTAAGGGAAAAAGGAAAGAGGGGGTCAAGACAGGATGAAACTCAGTTTGGCACAAAAAAATGGTGCATTTCTGAGATTTAACCCCCACTTGAAGGCTACTGCAGGCTTGTTTTAAATTGCACCCGGTTAAAAAAGGGTTAACATTAAAAGGTCGTTAAAAGAAAAAACCTGCATTAGCCTTTTTTTTGAATTTCACCGGTTTTGGACCAAACTCAGGGTTCTGGTGCAGTGTTTTCCTGACTTTATGTAAAACTCTAAAGTTTGGTGAATTTTCTCAAAAATTTAGAAAAATCAGTCTTATTTTGCACTAGAAAAACAAAACAGTATTGGGTAGGTACCTTGTTGCGGCTTGTTCCGGTTAGTAAAAATTGGACTAGAACTGGGTTCTCTACTTTTTCAAAGAACCTGAAACCACTCTAATTATTTATGATTTTCTACAACTGGAACCAGAGGTGCTTCATATGAAATCTAGAACCACCCAAACAATTAAGCTGCCATTCACATCTCCTGTTTACCTCTCCTATTAATTAGACAAGGTGCCTCCGAAGTTCCATTTTGTTTTATTTTATTTTGCAACACGCCAATTTGATTGGCCCATCACTCAAAAACAAAAATGAAACTATGTAGGCGCCACAAAATAGAAGGTTCTATTTGGAAGTATAGAGTACCTTCTCTTTGGCTCAGATATATAGGTGAAAGGAGGACAATATTTGCCAAAGCATATGGGAGAAAAGTGAGGTGCTGTGGAGAACATGTTGGGGAACACATTGGGAACCATGGAAAAATGAAAAAAAAATCCTCCCCCTCTCCCCCTCCCCCCAAACATAAAATGGGACAAAAGTATGGCAACCTTGAGTGCATGGTTGGGCCTTCCCGTTGGTTGGATGAAATTTCATTTCCCAAAAGAGTTGTGACCATTTTTGGCCTGGGCTAATACACTACCTATTATTAATTATTAATTATTAACTGTTAATAATTAATAATACTAATGAATAATATTTTATCTCAACACGGGGGCCTTGTGTAAAAACACAGCCACTCGCTGGTTCCGGGATTTAATGTCGTCCGGAATCCACATATCCATGGACACATTTGTATAACTCTCCGGAATGTGCGGGGCTCCTTTTATCACGTGCGGTTACCCTTCCGCGTCACTCCCGTACCAAAGAGCACGTGTTGTCTGAAATGCATTTTCGGCAGCCCACTGACGACCAGCAGTCAGTAAAAACAGATTCTCTCCCGACCGTTGGCTGGCAACCAAACCACAAGACTTGTTCCATAGTCCTTGTGAATCACCGACCGTCGGTCAGAGAGACGAACGGAACGACGGACGGACGGACGACTCTGCCACCGCCTGTCCGTCGCCCCCGCTTCCTGCGGGAAGAGAGAGAGAGAGAGAGAGAGAGAGAGAGAGAGAGGCAGGAGGGAGGAAGGGAGGAGAGGAAGCGCGAAGCTCCGGGCGATGACGAAGAAGCAGATCAAAGAATTGCATGCATGTGGGTTCTATGAGTAGCTAGCTAGAAAACTGCATCTTCATGGGTTGTCGTTGTTGGTGCAAGTGAGCTTGCTTTTTGGGTACAAGAGGAGTTGCAGATTTTTCTGTTTTTTTCTTTTCTTTTCTTTTTTTTGGTCTCTGAAAAAGAAAAGAGATGCAGTTTCGATCACAGCAGACTGCAGAAGTTCTGTAATCTCGTCAGGCTGCGTGTTGTTCTACAGTGTAGTAGTTGGGGGGGGTGAAGAGGAATATTATTGTGGGCCGCGTGGTGGGAGGATTTCTGATGAAATGCTGTTCTGAACTCTGAGGTTTGGATCTCGACCGCGTCAGATCGACAGTGGCGGTAAGTCGTGAAGAACAGGATCATGAGAGACACAGGCAGACTGACTGAGATTGAGCTTGCTGTGGTGGGTTTCCGATTTCTTGCTTGGACTTCATGAAATGATGCAGAGCAGACATCGATTGCTTCCAAGTTTCATGATAGTACAGGACCAGGTTTTGAGGTGGAGATAGTGATGAAGATGATGGGATCATGAGACCAGGAAAGAAAGTAAGGAAGTAGTCATGGGGGCCTGCAGCAAGAGCGTCAGATATGACAAGGGTTGATGATGGAGATGGAATATAAGCTGCTGCTGCTGCTGCTGCTGAGGAGGGATCATTAACGTCTGAGTGCAGGGTTGTTGTACTACTGGGAAGAGTAGAGTAGTAGTTCCCCGGTGTTGCAGGGAAGTAGTTTGAAGATTAGACATCTGAGGAGAAAGAAGGAAGGAAAGGTATGGAAGGCTCCATGAATTTTCGCAGTTCATGGGGAGACGATGAGTTGATGATGCTGGAGGCGTTTATGGAAACTGGAGGTCATGCAGGTGGCTACAGCAGCAGTCCATTGCGGAACAACAATTCTTCTGTGGACACCGGCCAGAGTACTGATTGGGCTGGAATCATTGGCGAGACTCCTCTTCAACGGACGTTGCAGTTTTTGGTGGAGAACAGACCTGAGAGATGGACATATGTGATTTTCTGGCAGCTTTCGCCCACACCAACCGGAGACATGTAGGTTTTTGTTCTTCCCCCCTTTCTCACATCATCATCTCCTGCAAGCTCACATTCTTTCTTTCTTACCTTTCCCTGCACTCACTCGCACACCCATGCACCCATCTATAATACCCTGCAGATGGAGCTCTTCCTCACAGAGTCATGACCACTTTGCAATGACTTTTGCTGCTGCATGCATACATACATTTGTGTGTAATACTAGACTTGGGTACTTACGACATTTTTCCATTAGGTTGTTGTGATCACAACAGCTTTCCATTATGATTATTCAACTAGCTGTGCTCCCAGTCATCTCATAGCTCTGCTACTTGTCAAGCATTGACCGATTGCATGAGCTGCGAGTCAAACTGTGACTCACCATACAGTGACATCTGTCCTTTTTTCATGAAAGCATGTGTGTTCCCAGAGTTCCTAACATGATTAATTACATATATTCAATGCACTTGCAGCTCTCTAATGAAAAGCCACTGTTGCTGCAACAAGAAACAAGGCCCTATGTCAGTGGCTTTCCATTAGGCTGCTGTGATCGTAGTTACATTGAGTGTAACTGTGATCACAACAGCTTAATGGAAAGAGACCCCTAGTAGCAGGAGGAGAGTCCTCTGAGTTCTAGACTTGTGCAGTCTGATGATTCTCTGATCCATCATGGTATCTAACTGCTTGTTGCTCCTGATCATTACCAGTGCAAACACATGGTCATTCATTCATTCTTTCTTTCTTTCATGCTACAGGTTGGTTTGGGGTGATGGATACTTCAAAGGCAGAGAAGAGGATCAACTGGAGAATGCCCAATTGCAGAGAGAGGGAGTACAAGAAGAAGATCAACTGCTCAGAAGGCAAATACTGGGAGAATTGCAGGCGCTTGTAGGTAGCACAGATCAGGATGATGCCAGCGCATCACCTGGGGTTGATTATGTCAGTGATACCGAGTGGTTCTACCTTGTTTCCATGTCTTATTCCTTTCCGCAAGGAGTTGGGTATGTCATTCAAATCACTCACTCACTCCCCTTGGACCTTACTCTCGATCAATTTATCTATCGATCAATGGATGATGCCTAGACTAAGATCTGTATTCATGAAGACTTCCTGTTGTGCATTGTCTAGATAGAGAGACTTTGTCCAATGCATGCATGCCATCCATCCATCCCAGGTGGTCCAAACAAGCTTTTCTTCCTACTTCACAATCTTCTTGCCAGGCCCTGCCACAGCAGATCTTTCCTTGAATTTCAATCAACCTTCTCTAGTCCTTGTTGCACAGAGTCTACTTGTAGATCACTAGTTTTGTTTTGTCATGTGTGTGTGTGTGTCCCCTCCTGCATGGATGGCTTTTTACAAGAGTTGTGAAATTCATGATCATGAAGTTTGGAGTGATTGAGTCAGCAGAAATTTATGCAAGTTGGAGAACTTTTTTTGCAAGTGAGAATTTAGTGTTGGAAACCCCTTTTTTGTCTGCTGGGTATATAGTACTCCAGGTCGGGCATTGGCTACAGGACAGCCTGTGTGGCTAATGGAGGCAAACAAGGCTTCTAACCAAAGCTGTACACGGGCTCAATTGGCAATGGTACCCAATCACCACCCTCCTCCTCCTGCTGGGCATAAATTTTGTTGCAGTTGTGTCCAGACTACAATCACAAACACTCCAATTTTGCTCAATTGCCTCTTGCTTACTGTTTAATATTCTTCCGGGCCTAGCTGAGACTATCAGAGAAAGCTTGATGATATGTTGTTAATGCTGGCTAGTTGAAGAAGTGCCTAGCTGTGGTTGGAGCTTGCTCATGTCATCTGCTTGAGTTTTCAGACTGCCATTGAAACTGAAGAGCTCAGCCCAGCTCATGTCAGAGTGACTTCAATACTTGGAAGTCTCAGACATTAAGACAAATTGAACTCTTAGATATTAATGGTTAAATTCAAGGCAGGAAATTGAAGATGGGTTCAAGGTTATAGAGAGAGAGAAATGTCAATGGCCTGAGTAGTTGCAAATGGATTAACTCTGACATTTGTTTGGCAATGTGGTTTCACCCATGGTTTCTCTCTTGGTGGGACAGAGGGCTGGCATTCAGGTAACACCATAATACCATGTGTCCATTTGTTGCTTTTTATGTAAGAAGTTCTATGATCTGTCCATGTGTTTGATGCAGCAGCATACAGGCTGTATTAATTGCTTGCAATCCAGGATCCGAGTGTTGTTAGTTAGCCTGCCTTTCTATGCAGTTCATTGAGAACAATCTGAAGCTTTTTTGGACTGAGCCAATTTGTATTTTTCCATGTAATGCCTGGTACTATCATCATAGAGCTTGTCATTAAAATGGGTGGTTTTCTGTTGCAGACACTACTGTGTGTACCAACAGGAAGTGGTGTGGTTGAACTTGGTTCATCAGATCTGGTGAGTGTCAAATCCTTTTGAGCTGGGCTACTTTCTTACTGCTTCTTGTGACTGGAGATCCCTGAGGAATGATTTAGACATTGTTGTTTAGCTGGTCTGTCTCATGTTCTAAGCTTGATAGTTTTGTCTACAAGGCTTCTTAATCCTGAATGTGGGAGCTTCAATGGGCCCACCTTGTCCTCTAATTTAGTTTAGTTTAATTTATATTCTCTTATATACTTAAGACTTGTCTTGTTTCTCTCTTTTTGTTTTTCCGCTCCTCTTTCTTTCTTCTTGGTTGAATCTTGGGCAACCTTTTTTATATCCTAGTTTCAGTTTTGCCAAGCTAACCAGCATTATGGACGAGACTTCTCATTGCTGCCAGTCGTGTGACAGACTCAATTCTAGGACCCAAGTTGATCACAAAGAACCTTAAATGCGTAAACTTTTATGGAGAGGCTCTCGATATTTATTAAGATAAATTCCTCCACTGAGAACTCCATCCTAGTTCACTGGACTGTGCAGATTGATGAGAACTGGCATGTTGTGCAAAACATCAAGAAATTGTTTGATGAGACAGCATGGGGGTTCAGTGACATACCAGCTAATTCGTCCATGCAAGTGAATCCTGGGGATCTGGATTTCTTACAGCCAAGCTTGAGCAATGCAACTCTGACAGCTGTAACAAACGGATCTATAACAAACAACAACCCTGGCAGTTTAATCAGTGCAGATTCAAGTGTAGATGCAAAGGATTCTAGAAGACATAATTTCTCAATGGAGAAGATGGGTTCCTCAATGGCAAGTACAAACATGGACTCCTTTGACTCCATTTGGTCATCTGAAGATTTCCCTTTGAGTGATGTACTATCAGCTGACACTGTCGACAAGGAACATGTGCTTCCTGGGTTGTCACCTTACATCGTAGATAGATCGCCCCTACGTGAAGACAGGCACCACCCCAGCTTACCAGCATCAAGTGCTCCCACCCTGATTCGGAGTTCCATCTCAGAAGTGCAACCATTGTTGGAGCAGGCTGTAATCAAATCTTCTCTTCCACCAGATTCAAGGCCACCATCAGCAATCACTAGGATAGAAAGACAGCCTCAAATCAACCCGCATCCAATCAATGGAGCCTATCCACAGCAGAAGATGGATGTTGAGGAGGTGAGAGATATTTCTAAACATTTTGAGCTCGGCTTGAATCAGACTTCCATGAGACTAATCCAGCCAGTGCCAGAGGAAAAGGTGACTATTATTCATGCAATAGGTGATGACATGAAGATTGTAACTGAGAGACCACAGCAGGCTAGTACCGTTTCAAAGTTGCCAGAGCAACAGCAGCAGCAGCAGCAGCAGCAGCATATCATAAGAGTGTTGAAGGAATTTCCTCCTGCCACCCATGATGCTATTGGGCGCTCCAGTATTGATCAGTCAGAACTTGATTGTATCGAGTCTGAAGCTGAGGTGACTTTCAAAGACAGTGCTGAGTGCAGTTTGAGCATTGGCCCCAGGCCTCCTCGCAAGCGTGGTCGCAAGCCAGCCAATGACAGGGAGGAGCCTCTCAACCATGTGCAAGCTGAGCGTCAACGGCGAGAAAAGCTCAACCAGCGCTTTTATGCACTGCGGTCTGTTGTACCCAATGTTTCAAAGGTAGCCCCAATCAACCCCCAAACTCATCCTCAAAGCAGCAGAATGTTGTTGTTTGAGCTTTTACCGAAGTTGTGAACTTGGTTCCTGAAGCTGTCAATCAAATGTGTTGACAGTCTGGACATCTGAATATTCTTTTTTGTTTCCTGTGTTGTGCTCTCTCACAGATGGACAAAGCATCCCTATTAGGTGATGCAATAACCTACATCCAAGAGTTGCAACATAAGCTCCAGGAGGCTGAATCTCAGCTCAAGGAACTCCGGATCAGTCATGCAAGGGGGGGATCGTCAAACAAGCCACCACAGGAATCATCACCAGTTCCTCCTGTCATCATCACACCAACGGCAACCGACTCCACAAAAATGCCAGGATTGATGTACCCAAATTCTGAGACAACAAGCATTAAGCCAGGTGCCACAGCTGCATTCAGAGAATTTTCAGTAGAAGAGAAGCCAGCAGTACATGTGCACATCATGGGACAGGAGGCCTTGATTCGGCTGAGCTGCTTGAAGCATATTTATTCAATTGCTGACATAATTTTGGCTTTGCAAGACCTACATTTGGAGGTTAAACACTCAAACACGTCTGCCACAGAGAATTCACTGCTACATGTTGTGATTGTTAAGGTAAAAACTTACAGAACCAGAGCACCCAGATTGCTGCATTGCTGCTGTTTATCTTTTTTGAATCCTAAAGGATCTTCTGGCTTGAAAAACACAAATATTTGAATGAGATAAGCTTCTTATGAAGGTGTGTGTGTGTGTGTCTGTGTGTGTGCTGGTTGAATGGCAGATGAAGATGGCCGAGTTATTAACAAAAGAGCAGCTTCTTGCTTCACTGCAAGGTGCACTTCAGGTCAGAGGTATGGCGAAGCAAAATCATCAAAGCTTTCAAGGCACCTCTTGAAATCATGTTGTTAAGCTTTCTATTGTTAACTATGTAAAACTACAGTACTTGTATCTCCAAGCCTGAGTTGGTATCCATCCCGCTGTTTTTTTCATTCACTACTTGTAGCAGTAGCCCTTGGCTTTTATAGCCATGAAAAATCATGGGTGTGCAAGTGAACATCAGGGTGTAGTATATTATAAAGCTTTCCTGACAGGTTGCCAGCATCATCATGGTGTAGTACATGAAGCTTTCCCTTTAAAGTGTCATCATGGTGTAGTACTATGAAGCTTTCCTGATGGTTTGCAAGTGTCATCATGGTGTAGTACTATTGAAGCTTTTCTCATGGGTTGCAAGTATCGTCATGGTGTAGTATTATGAAGTTTTCCCAGTGGGTTGCAAGTGTCACCATGGTAGAGTTACTATGAAGCTTTCCCTGATGGGTTGGTCGCAAGTGATCATCATGGTGTAGTATTATGAAGCTTCCCCGATGGGGTTGACAAGCATAATATTTGCTAGAAGATTTTGCTTGAGCATGATGGCTGTAGCTAATAGGCGAGTCTGCTGATTCTTCTTCTACGTACAAGTCTCATCAGCTGTGCTTATTTGCCTGCAACAAATGTACAATCAGTGACTTTGCTGGATACTTCAGAAAAAATATTGGTTCCAAGACAAACCCATCCTCAATTGCTTGCTTACCATCCCACTGAAGATGTAATGAGCATATAGAGTGATATCTGCTTTGTTGTAGCTTGTTCTGTCTCAGACTACAGAATAAGAATTTCCTTTAACGCATTGCTCATGCGGTTCACGTGAGCTAGAACCAAACCGCAGGGGATTTGGACTTGCAAGCGAGGGAATCAGAGGAACATTAGGTCTTCCTAATGTCCCTCACTATTGCTTGTTGCAATTTTGCTATTCCTTATTGGCATTCTTGTCTTTTTGTTGTCCCCAACCATTTCTCATCATCCTTGGTGTTTTTCAAGTGTGTTTTTGTCATTGACCAAGCTTAGGTGGTCTTTGAACCAAAACAGCCCATCAATCCGAATTTTGTAAGGCATATATTTGGATCAAGAAACTTTGGAAATTTTAGACTTGTTTGGTTTGAAAATAACATTTTCAATGAAAATTATATTCTATTATTTTATTTTATTTTATTTTTATGTGTATTTATCATTCGATTTAATCTTATATGTATATATATACAAGATTTCATGATTAAAAAACCTAACCTTCTCAACATGGGTGGTACATATTGCATATACAATGTTGGATTACCATTCGACTAAGTCTATTTTGTAGGCACACATTTGCATAAGCACGATATATTAACATGTGTTGGAACTTGAATTTAAATGTTTTTTCAAACTGAACTTAATAAATTTATACTTCTACACATTGTAGTTTTCACATGAATGATTAGCCATAGTCAATAAACACATTTTAATGTAATGAGGTTGGATGTTTATTATGATTTCATGAACATGAGATGCTAAACACACACTTCAGAAATAGAATGATGAGAAAATTTAGATGAGATTATCTTAGGTTAACATGAATTAACATGTTTTATTTAACTCCTCATAAAGATTTTTGGGGGTTGGGGGCCTGGAGAGGGTCAAATTTCCATTGATTTAAAAAGAAAACAAAGTTGAAGGGATAACTATTTTCAATTGATTCAAAAAGAGAAAGCAATTGGAAGGGGAAAAAAATGTTTATCCATTCCAAAGAGAGTGTGGTTAAAAAGGGCAAAATAAAATGTCCACCCCAAGTCATGTGTGGAGTTGACATTAAAAGATTGTTAAATGAGATTTCCAACTATATTAATGAATTTGATGTTTAATATCAGTTTATGAAGTCTAATTAATTTCATAAACATAAGACTAATAAAAATTAATGTAGACTTGTCAACTTTGATAAAATGTTTTGATGGATATTTACTTTCAATGTTGACTTGAATAAGTATGTTTGTAATTTGAATTGAAAGGTGTTCACTTAAATAATTTTTAAAAATTGAGTTGAAATCTATTTAAATAATAAAATTTATTAGTGATTTAAAATTTATATTCTTAGTTTCAATTACAACTATTGATAATTTTTTAAAAATATAACAATATAATTATAATTTAGTTACGTAGTTATAAGTGAATTTAATATTTATTTATTTATGATTTTGAGTTTCAATACAAACCAAAAGTTACCATAATAATTTGATGTTATCATTTGTTGGAGTTGAGAACATTACAAAAATTAAATAATATCAAATTCATTAAAGAATGTATGGATTTAGATTGTGGTTTAATAGATCAAAATGCATGAAGACATGGTATTCTTTTCATATGAAATCAAATGTTGAATTTAGGACTTTCACAATTTGCAATCATGATGTTTAGGTCAAGAACTTAAAAGCGTAATTGCTGAATGAAAAGGTGAAAGACAAATGCATTTGAATGTGAACCATGCACTCTTAAATAATACCATGCACAAAGAATCTCAACAAAATTAGAACCTTGATGTGATACATAGTGTTAGTAGGTTGAATGACATGTCATTTATGGTTAACAAACAATTAATTTAATCAAAATATTAAAATTTTGAAGAATGTAAAATTTGAAATCAAAAGCTAGACTTTGAGAATGTTTCAATTACATAAAAAATGAAAAATATTATAATTATTATGATAAACTTGTATGGTTAAAAAAAATCTTGGTGATTTTAATTTGCAATGTCTATTGACAATGAATTGAATACATTGAATTAGATTGCTTCATTTTTTCTTCCTTTTTTTTTGCCACCTTCTTTGTTTTCCTCTTATCTTCTTATAAAACTTCTATGGCTACAAGTCATTCATCCTCCCATGCATTTAATTCAATTAATAACACACATTGAAAGAAAATTACAACCCCCACAACATATTCATGGGATGTAACAAGCACACATGACTTAATAGATTCATAATATTTTAAAGATTAAAAAACTACATTTTATTACTATCGTACATGGTTAACTTTAACATGTCTATAGAATAATTAATGGATTTTGAAGATTTCATGTCAAGAATAAAATATTCATGAATATTCCAAAAGACTATATTTTTATTGACAAAATTTGATCCTCTGAAAAATTAACATTTCAAAATTACAATATTTATATATATAACATAATTAGTGTGAAAGATGCCAATGTAAATATAATGTAGGTATATAAAAATGACATGCATATACAATAGAAATTATGTAATAAAGAAAATGGATTTTTTTCTAGCATGTCATATTTGCACAAGGGACAAAGATCACCAAATGAATTAAAATATATATACAAATGATTTTATGTCATCAAGTTGTTTTTGTTTTATGACAAAATCTTCATCTTCCATCCTTTTCTACAATGTCAATAATAATTTTAATGTTTTCAATAAATTGTAAGGATATATTAAATTCGTATAAAAGGAAACCACCAATTTTTATATTTTATGTTTTATACGATTTATCGTCAAGCAATGACATTTGTAATGAGGAGGATATTGGTCATCTACACATATAATTAATGATATTCCAAATTGAATTTTGAACTAATGAATTTCAAAAAACCTAATGAATAGATTACAAACTCAGGCCATCAGGAATACAAAGAATGATCATTTTTATTCAATAGAAGATTTGTGCAAAATGTCATTTGATTATTGTTACAAGATTGTGTTCATAATATGAACAAATGAAATAAAATAATTCTGTACATGCCCAACATTCATAAATCCTTATTCAATTTTTTGAAAATTTGATTTTATGTAACAACAAAATGTCAAACATTGATTTCAAAAAAATAGCATTTGCAAGCATAGCTTTTCAACCATTATTTGATGATCTCTTTTCTTTCTTATTATTGAATTTTCAAATTGTTTTATCTTTTGCTTCATTTTGTTCAAATAATTTGACAAATAGGTTGTTGTAAAATGTTTCGATTTTTATTTTTATTTTTTAAAAGATAAATACCCATGTCACTTAGAACATGCTTGTAAAGATATAAATGGGTTCACATCATATGACTTGCGCTATATAGTAACAATGTGATGCATAAAATTTAATAAGATTGTGAAACACACATCAAAATATTTGTTTAGCCAAAAATAAATGAGTTAGGAAGAACATTGAGGAGAATATTGCATTCTTCCTTTTTGGTCCATTAAATATTTCAATTGGTCTGTTTTAAATAAAAAGGTGAGGTGAACATCACTTATTGTGTAACACCTTAAGGGAGTGCAAACCACAACAAAGGAGAATAAAATATGTGCATGCCCAAACATAAAAAGTTAATGAAATAAATGTTTTATCATAAATCACAATCTACTTGATAAAACACAATTTTAATATATTAAATTATATGGTCAACTTTCATTCTTGTTTTTTTGTTCATAACACATTTTCATTGGATCATTACCAAACTCATTACATGCTTTCACATTTGTTCTTTCATGCCTTTTATACATCCAACTTTCACATAATATTTACATAATTATAAAAAATCATACAATTTTGTACAAATTCCTGATCTTTGAACGCAAAAAATGCTAGAGAAGTAAAGAGGAGATTGAGTACCATAAGTAATATCAAAACACCTACATCATGGTTGTTTATGCATGTTGAAAGCAAAGACATTTCTCCATTCACTTTTTGCATTGACATTTACTTTATTAACAATATCTTAAACAATGTTAGCATATCCACATGAAGCCTAATTAGACAACACACATTCATATGTCAAATGACATGACATGTTAAAATAACCTTGATATAAATTTATTTCATCCAAAGGGTAATAACCATATGATGCAATGTGTAACATGTAATAAATCCTACTTATTTGCACAAATACAAGGAAAAGAAAAATTCCCCAATGGTTCTTGAAATGTGAGACACTAATTCATTCCTCTATGAAACTAAGATGCAAAATGGCCTAGATATCGCAAAAGACATTGTTTCATTCCATTCAAAATATATTCCAACCCTACAATTGTCTCCTCTAAACCAATTCAAGTGTAATTGTCAATAGAAATCTAAAAATGAGGGCTAGTATTGTAACTTAGGGTCAATTTTTTTTAAATATAGATTTATTTTGTTTTTCTGATTTAGAGTATTCTACTATATAATGTCATAAAAGTAATGATATGATTGATGTCATAGCATGTCACTTTCTAGCCAATAATTACTTAAGATCCCTTAGTAACTTGTAAACATGTCCAATTTATCTAGTGTTCATCATAGTAGAATTATTTGTAAAGTCACACAATTAGGGGGCAAAAATGGCCAGTTTCAGCATAATAGGCCATCAAATGCACAATTGGGAATGAAAATTTTACAAAATGAAATAATTGGGACCCAAACTAGTTTTTCCACCAATTTTGGTGGTAAATTGAATTTCATCTTGTCTTTCCTTTTTCATGAGCACCTCCACTACTACTCCACATATTTTCATTACTCCTCCTACTTGTACAACTACTATAATTACTCTTGAACCTTGTGCATTAAATGTTGAATTTCAGCATTGAATCATATTAAGATTTAATAAAAATTTCCTTACTTTGTGAATACCATTGAAAGAAGGGATAGGGGTGAAACAAAGGGTGAAGATAGGGTGACTTTAAGGATAAGTCTATTATGTTAATCTTATTATTCTACAACAATGTTGCAATTTGGATTTGAATTTGGGTGTGAACCAGTATATTCCCAATTCTTAACCATTAAAGATACACAAACTTAGGTGCACAAATGTGCAAATTATTTTATGTATTTATCCAAAGCCTATTACTTCGAGTGGTTCATTTTGTATGTATTGTTGTTATTATGTTATTAAAAACATGGGCGTCGTGTTGTTTTGCATTACCAGCAGTGATGATGCATTGGCATAAATCAAAACATTAATGTATTTAAATGTTACTTAAAATAAAATATTTTTAAAATAATTAATTGCCATATATTGATAATCCATCATGACTACATAAAAGGATAACTTTTATGATAGAAGATTCATGCAAAGATGTTTCTAATTATTTATGATATGAAAATTTGGATTGTCAAACATGTTATCATCCCCATAGATTGTTAATAAGCTTTGATTTTCTCTCTCTTTTGCCAAGAGATGCATGAAATTATTTTAGTTCATTTCTTCAGAATATTATGTACACAATCTTGGAACAATGATCAAATGACATTTTGCAAATATAATGTTTTGTAAACACTCATAAATCCTTATTCAAAATTTTAAATGGATTTTATATGAAAAAAATGTTACATATAAATTTCAAAGATAATATTTTTTGGAAGTATATTTCTTGAGCCATTATTTGTTCACTTTTCTTTTGTACTATTGAATGTTCAATTTTTAATTTTTTAAATTAAAAAGTAATCATTTAAGTGTAGATTTTAAATGTTTAGGTTTTTTTTTTTGAAAGATTAATGCCCATATCACTTAAAGCGTGTTTAATAAAGGTATAAGTGGGTTGATATCATATGGCTTTGTTTTATAGTAATGATGTGATGCATAAAATTTAATCAAATTATCAAAACACATATCAATGTTTTTTTTAAACCAAAAATGAATGATTTAGGAAGACCATTGAGGAGAATATTGCATCCTTCTTTTTTGGTCCATTAATTATTTCAATCTTTTTGTTTCACATAATACATAAATAATGAAGTGAACTTAACTTTGTGTAACACCTTAAGTGAATGCAAATCACAATGAAGGAAAAAAAAAGTATGCATGCCCAAATATAAAAAGGTGAAAATCCTTTAAGGTGTACCACACATGACAAAAAAGGCTTAAACCTTATTGTAGTCCTTTAATACGTTATATTTTGATCCCCATAAAAAATAATGAATCAAATGTGTGAAAAAATTAAAAAGGACTGTATGTTAGACCATAACAATTTTAAATTCCATCATAATCATCCATAAATGTGTTTTTACATGGTAAAAAAGGACTATGTAAAAATGACAAAAAAAAGGTGACGTTGTGACAAAATTTTGGTACATCTTAAAAAATTTGAACCCAAAAAATTCATGACAAAAAATGTTCAATCATAAATTTTTAAATGTTTTTTTTTTTTTTCCTTTTTCCTTTTTGTAAAGCTTTGATGGCAACAAGTCATTCATCTTCACATGCATTTAATTCAAATAACAACACATGAGAATATAGTTACAACCCTTACAACATATTCATGGGATATGGAAAACACAAATGATTTAATAAGTTTGTAATATTTTTAAAGGTTTCTTAAATACATTTAATTAATGTAATACAAAGGAAACTTCAACACATGTTAATGAATTTTGAATATTTCATGTCAAGAGCAAAATATTTTTGAATATTCGAAAAGATTATGTATTTTCCTTCACTTTTTTTTGAAAATTTAAAATTGAAAATTAAAATATTATATATATATCCATATATATATTGTCAAAGATGTCAAGGTATTGTGTTAATAAATAAAATGAAATTTTAAAAATGACATCCATGTACAATAAATTATGCAATAAACAAGATGGATTGTTTTCTTTTAGTAAGTTATATTTGCATAAGGGACAAGGATCACCAAATAAACTTAAAAAGACATACAAACCATTTAATATCATCAAGTTGTACTTTTTTTATGACAACATTTTCATCTTCTATCCTCTTTTGCAATGCCAATAATAATTATAAGGATATCCATAAGTTGCAAGGGTATTTTAAATTCATATAATGATAAAATGGCATTTTTGAGTGTATAAAATTTTGTAAACACCCATAGATCCTTATTCAATTGTTGAAGATTGATTTTATAAATAAAAAATATTAGATGTGAAAAATTTCAAAAAAAATTGTTTGCAAATATATTTTTTCAATCATTATTTGATCATTTTCTTTTGTATTAAATTGGATCTTCAAGTTGTTTTTATCTTTTGTTCCATATTGTCTAAATAATTTGACAAATATGAAGGTTTTAAGTGTTGAGGATTATTTTTTCCTCTTTCAAAACATAAATATCCATGCCACCTAAACACATGTTCAATGCATAGTTTGTTGTCATATGGCTTGTGTTATATAAGAATGATGCGATCCATAAATCTTAATCAAATTATCAAAACACGTATCAAAATAAGTTCTTATCCAAAAGAAGGACATTGATGAGAATATTACATCTGTCCTTTTTTGGTTCTCTAAATCTTTCAATTGCTTCTTTTCACATAATGCACACATAATGATATCAACATCACTTGTTATCTAGCACCTTAAGTGAGTGCAAACCATAATGATAGAGAAGAAAATGTATGCATGCTCAAATATAGAAAATTCACAACAAAAAATGTTTTTATCAAAAATCACAATTTATGTGAAAAAACACAATTCTACACAACTTAATTCTATTGTCAACCCTCATTCTTGTTTTGTAATCAAAACACATAATTTTCATTGGATCATTTACCAAACTCATAATGTGTTTTCACATTTGCTTCCTCTTTCCCTTTATGCATACAATTCCCACATAATAATCTAGTAACAAGTAATCAAAATTGGTGTATGGGGGATTTTTTGGAATCCTTTGTATGGTCGTCCATGGACCATTCCAAAAACAATTTAAAAAATAACTACCTCACTATTTTTCCTTCTCCACCAATAGGGATATGAAAAAATAATTAACATGTGTCTTTTCGTGTCCATGACATATATATTAATTTAAATAAAATTCAACGATGACATAAATAATGATGAATTATTGAAAACTAGATGAAAACACAAGAAAAACATAAAATAGTTGATTGTCACTAGTAGTGCACAACAACATTAAGCTCAAATTTACATAATTGCAAGAAATCACACAAAATCATAGAATGTATGATTTATGAAACAAAACAAAGTAGATAAGAAATTGAATACCATGCATAGTATTGAGATGACTCCATGGTGATTGTTTTCACATGCTAAATACAAAGGCATTTTTTCATTTTCACCTTTTGCATTGACATTTGTTCTTTTGTTAATAATATCTTGAAAAATATTAACAACACATGTTCATGTGTCAATGACATAACATGTTGAAATAACATTGATATAAATGAATTTCAATGAAAGCATAATGATGATATGATGCAATTTGTAACATGCAATACATTATGCTTATTTGCACAAAGACTAAAAGTATTGAAAAAACAAAAAAAACACAAATTTATACCTATGGAACAAGAAAAAAAAAAGAATCTTCTTGAAATGAAAAAAAAATCTTTAAATGAAATTAAAGCATGAACAACATTTCAATGCAACTTGAATTGAATTTGAATTGAATTGAATTGAATTTAACAATTAGATTAAGATTCAGTTGACTTGAATTCAAATTCAATTAAAGATAAATTGGATGCAAATTGGTAGAGAAAGTATTAAAAATCTTCTTGTGAATATGGTGTTGGAATGTTTTTTTTTAAAAAATAATAATAATTTGAAAAGACACCTTCACATGCCTCTTCACTTGGAAATGAGTTCAAAAAATAACTTTGAATTTTATTTTATAGTTGCTAATAAACTTGGATCTTTTACAATACACTAAAACCCTTTCACTTGAGTCACCATTACGATACACAAACTTACCTTGATGAGGAACATAGATGAAGGGAAGCAAAGAGACTATTCTATGGTATATAAAATTTAAAATGAGGACAAATTAATTGGCATTCATAGTTAGAACCAAATAGTGCCTAGGGAAATTTAAAGTTGATTGTGGTGCCACTTCAGGATTAGAGACCAATGTAAACTAGCTCTCATCATTGTGTGGTAGGGGTGAAAATTTGTGAACCCTAATGAAGCTAAACCATCATATCATGGATATGTTAATCTACATCTAATAGATATTATGCAAAGAAACATGATAGACAAGTGGGACATCTATTGTATTAAATATGTCCATCAATAAGTACAATCTTATAACTTTAATATTGCAAAATGTGGATGTTTACTTCTAATTTCTCAACATAGGCAACATTGTGTGATTTATTAAACTTTAATGTAGGGCACTATATGCTACAAATTAACTAATTATGTATTCTTCCCAAAGGTATATATATTTTAATATTTTTATACAAAACAATAGAAATGGGGGAAAAGGTCCATTTGATTTGAATTTCATTTCGAAAGGATTATATATATATTATTTATTTATTTATTTATTTGGTAGTGAGTAACAACATAGGCACAATTCTTACTATGTCCATGAAAATGCATTGGATGGATGCCAAGGCATTAGGAAGGACAAGCAAAACGCAATGAAAAGATAACAATTGGGATCCATCAATCTCCAATCGAGAAACCATATTTAAGCAAAGCGGTGTATTAGTGTGTTTCCCACCACTTCATCATTGTAGCCTTTGACATCAAAGCAAAATATTATGGTAATAAACCTTAAAAGTGCCAAAAATGAAAGAAAGAAAGAAAGCCAATGCTTTTATTTCATGAATTTTGTGATGTAGCCAAAATGGTGAGCATCCCAAAACAAATATTTGCATTAATTGACAACACATATGTAAAGAATGGGAACTGTCAAAACAATACCAATGGACATAAATGTGATGATTCTCCTGAAGAAAAAAAAAAAACCCCCTGAAATTTGGCATTTAGGGTTTAGGGTTTAGCTTTTGTTTTCCAAATTCTCAAGTCAGTGGAACACATTCGCACCTTGTTGATTTTGTTGAATATGGGATTCTACGATTCTATACCATTATTATATAGGACTCAAAGCCCCTTCACTCTTGCACTCTTGCACCTTATTTTTCTTAACCATTTTGTCATATTGACTGATGATATGCTCCACTCCAAGACAAGCTCAAAAGGTGTGATCATCGATTGCAAATTTGATGGATCCACTTTGGCTTAGAAGAATCCCTCAACAACAGTTCACAACAGTGGCCTGTGTATTATTTACTTTCTCAAATACAGCAGCACAACAACAGGAGGATAGGACACTTGCACATCGGGAGGAGGACTTTCATGAAATTATGTTTTAAGGTATGGTCACAAATTGTGGAATGCTTCATGGCTTTTTTCTTTCTCTCCAAATCCAGAGATTGGGAAAAAAAGGATACCCAGAGATCAGGATTCACTGGATGCTTTGCCCATAGATTGAGATTCAGGACTTTTCCTTTTTCAAATCCAGAGATTGGGAAAGAGGATTATGCCCCAAACATGTCAATGACCACTTCCTTCAATTTTTTGTGCATGCCAACAGATTAAAACTTTGTCAGTCACAAGAGCAAATCAAGGGCATCATCATGCTTTTTGAAGTTGCACCACCATCACCACCCCTGTGAGACTTCAAAATAATCCAGGGTTGTTGTGCCTGGGTTTGTTGGCCTGCATGTGTGGCAGGTGTGTGCATGCCTGGCTGGGTGTTTATTGCCTGTACAACATCACCATTTGGGCCAAATTTAGTCTTCACATCATACATTGGCCAAGAGCAATTGTTGCTCTGGTGAATGTGATGATGGTGTTAACTGTGCCTCTGCTTTTTTGCCAGTCATCTCATGTCGTCATTTGCTTTGCATTCTCATTGGGATCTCAAAAGGCTTGGTTATAAAAAGATGGAAAGCATGCCCATGACCTGCTCACTTGCTTGCTTGCTACTCGCCTTTGGTATCTTTCAGCTCATCACATTTTGTGGTTGTGATAGGGCTTCCTGCATACTGATCAACTTCTTCTTTCCTCTTTCTTGGAAGATGGATCACATACTGCATATAGATCTATGCGCAGTGTGGAGCCCCAAAATTGCTGCAGTCATGCATTCATGCACTGCATGCTCATGATCTGAGAGATCTGGGATTCGTGATTACTTTAAAGACCTATTTGTAATACCCATTTCTGCCTTACCGCCCTCCTCCACCTTTTTGGCGTTTTGTCCTTTCCTCATTAGATTCATGCAAGAAAACACAACTGGTGCCATTTCGACACCCTTTGGGTGTGTTGAAGTAAATGCAAGCTTTTCGAGATTTCCCCCGTGGTTGAGTCATTCCAGACCTGCTGCTGCTGCTTGGACCATTCCTTGCTGCATCCCCAAGTCTTGAAGATGGGGCAACAGAGTCAATTTCTTCTTTTCCCGGCCACCTCGGTGCAGGCTCATACTTTTCAGATCTTCCGGAGGAACTAGTTGCTCTATAAAGACCATCCTGGAGTTCATCCATCCCTCCTCGCACATCATCATCATTGCTGTTCCTTCCATGCTGAGAGATCAGATCTTTCAAGTACTGCTCATCATGATGTGATAGTGGTCGACCAGGAAGTGACATGACTGCCTGAGGTGCAGGAGGCTGAACAGAAGGGGCATGTAATTGAGCACTTGAAGGCCTAGCAGCAGCTGTGTACAGCTGCCCGTCTTGTGCCATATGAGGCTGAGATGCTTGCATGAGTCCATTGGATATTCTGGCATTGACTGTTTCGGGAAAAATATCAGGACCATTTGTGGCCAGGGCTGTGCCAAATCCTGGGGGCCTTTCAAATGCAACATCCATAGGAGCAGCTCCAGGTACTACTGATGTCTTCCTTTCATTGAGACCAATTTCCCCTCCACTTGGCAACAATTCTTGCTTGGGCAGCACTGGAAAACTGGTGGCTATGGGAACCCACTGGCGTCCATTCACCCTTCTTGTACCTTCTGTGCCCAGCTTGGAACTTTCATTGCCTCCATTTTCCGGTGAATCCTTGCTTGAGAGCTGACCTGACAGGTCTTTCAGCATAGATGGATTTCTAAGAAACTTGAGAAGTAATTCATGATCAATCATCGTATCATCATTGGACTGTGCAAGGGCAGCATATGCAGCAGCAGTTGCTGCCATAACATCAGGTTCCATCTGTGTCACATGTGAAGGTGTGACAGTCGGGACCAGAGCTCCATTTGAAGGGTTTGATTTTTTTTGATCAAGATTGAAACTGGGAATATTCTCAGTTGCAGACATGGTGGACCCAACTAGACGAGAAAATCCCAAAGAGGGGCCATTGAAGTCTGCAGGAGCTCTTGTTCGGCCATTTTCATGGGCAGTTCCAGGCAACCAGTTTGCAACAACTGGCGTTGGCTTCTTTGCAAAATTCCCAAAGCCGGGCGGAGGAGATAGTGCTCTGTCACCTGTACATCACACCAAACATAATATTTTCAGCACCTATGAATGTACTTAGCAAGGAAGGGAAGTGTGAAATCAACCTCAAAGTACCAGCAGAAATTGGGTGTGATGAGAGGTATTGAAGGATAATTAATGCAGGTGGTCCAGACACAACTTGCACAATCAGGTCATGTGAAAAACCTCATCCAATGTACCTTTGGTTGCAGACTCTTGAGGGAAGTGAAGTCTGTCAACTGCTGATGTTAACCCATCATCTCGATCAGGTGTATCATCATCTTCAACAGGCACCACTGGGATGACAAGAGTTGTTTCATCATTGTAAGGCAGCTGTGGCTCTTGTGGCTCAGCTGGACTGCAAAATTCACACACCTCCCTCAGTTTTGTGACAAGCATCAAGTGAATCTCTATATGATTCCACAATTCATTACAAGAGACTCTGCTCTACAAGACACATTCATTATTGCTTAATATTCCAGAGTTGCCCAAATTTGCGTGCTCTCCAAGTTTGATATAGAGGACAACTTGACATCATTGAGAAACTATTGCTTTGCAATAGTCAGCCCAGCCATGACCCAGAGCCACACAACCTTACTTAACAAAGCAAAACATATTCAGAGCAGCATGGCTACATTCAGGAAGTAAGACTTTGTACCAACCAACAAGGACAATGTTCATAGGGCATGATTGCTTTTGCATTATGAGTTAAGACATTAAATACAACACATCAGCAGTGATACCTTGACTTCACTGAAGATATGAGGGGCAGTTACTGGGATCCAAAGACTGGGAAGATACCTTTCAGGAATGGACGAGGGTCGAGGATAAACAGCTTCTAGTACCCTAACCTCCCGTTGTCTCTGGACTGCAACCTCTTTACTTTCTCCACCGGCAACAACCCGCCATGATGGATGCAGATTGAACTGATACAAGTGACAAAACACAGCTTAAGTCATGAGTGACTGCATAATCCTCTTCATGACATATCAGGCAAATCTCATCATCACAATAGGAACCAAACAGGATGCTTTAGGAAAAGAAGACCTGCTTTCGGCAATAAGTGACAAACCACTTACCACAGCAGGAACCCGCCAAGGAACCCATGGCATGACATCTGCAACTGCTGGTCTCATACTCATTGGTGCTGTAACACCAAAACCAGGAGGAAGATCGCTTGGTGATATGGGAACTGTTGCATGCATGAACTTTGTCTGTTTTGCCTGTAGAAGATCTTGATGGGCTGTTCCAGACACATCAGGTGCATCTTCAGCTGCAAATAGCCGCACCTGTGAACCAACAACAGTAAACAACAAAGGTTCTGTAGGTTCAATGGCAAGTTCTTTGCACAGAAGAGGGCAGCAATTCAAGAAAACAGATACAAAAACAGCAAGAAAAGTTTGAGTATCTTAGTAAGAAGAATCTGCTCCTCTCACAACTCTGAATACAGGTTGCAACACTGGTACTTAGATGGCCAGATGAATGACTTCACATGAGAAAGAAGTCAAAGCTCTTCCAAGCAGCCATCAAAGCATTATGAACTCAAAGAAGAAGCATCACAAAATAACCACCTGTACTCAGTTGTATTCAGATATCATCCTATTCATGCTCAACATGACTAGTGAGATTTCATTGAGGAAGTTCAAACCAAGCAGGATATGATGAGCAAGAATGCGCGATGTTTGATCTCTGCAAGTCAAAAGGCTATGTTGCTTCTGACATAAGAAGATCTATCTATCAAAACTTCCACTCAAACTGTCAAAGACTTTTGACAGGTTTATTGGGTAAATGAAATGCTTGGTTTTGGCTTCCAGGTCACAAGCACAAACATGTACTGCTTTTGACCAGGATCAGCATATGCATGCAAGCTTTCCAGAAGGATGTCACTGCTTGAAGGCTATCTTCAGTCCTGAGCTGAATTCTACAATGTGGCCACAGCACATCTTCATGCACCTGCATACTAATCCTTTAGTTCCACTGTGTAATAACAGTACTGCAATTACCAGCATATTGCATTCACCATTCCAAGCATTGCACCCAGATTATATCTACCTTCCAAACTATTCCAACAATCACATGTATGCTGCACTGAACAATCAGTACACCACATATAAGACACTGCACAGATGTCTACAGTCACTTAGGGTTCCCTGGAGATGCACTGGTGTGTCCCAATCAATGGCCAAAGTTCCCAGTTCTTGTTTATTGCTTCATTCCCATAACCAAAAAGATATATTGCAATGAGTTTTCTGCAGATCGGATCCAAGTGTCAGCTAACAGAATGATAAGGCAAGTATGAAGGACTATCATACTTCAATATCATACATGGCAAAAATACTCTTACAATTGTTGGTGTTGTTGACTACAGTTGATTCCAAACACAAGTGCACACACACACTTACTTAATCCTGAGTTCTTCATCACAATACTTAACTTTGATGCTAACTCATGAGACTACAAAGGAATCCCTTCTACATTGTTCCTCATGCTTGGATGGGTGCCTGGGTCATGTTATCCTTCCACCAAGAATGCTTGGATAGAGACAATATAGGGTCACAATCATTTGCACATTGAGTACTAGGGCCAAGATCAGATCTTTGCTAGATGTCAAATGTAGATGAACTACTTTCTAGACTAATTTCATGTTCAGATACAAAACATACAAACATTTGTCTCATCTAAAACCATGTCTTAGATGGATACTGAAGCAAAGTAGTACAGACTTGAGCAAAGCAGCAGAGCAGGTACCTCCACATGCAGCTCGCACAGCATGTAAATCATCGACACGCTCAATTTCAAATGTAATTTCAGTTGAAAGACATAGATAGACTCATGGGCTGGTGGCAAACAAACTACCTTTCTCAAAGCTCTAGCATCCATATTGGGTATGTATATTAGTCACAGAAACTTAGGGTTTCTCTTTGGACTAGAGCTTGAAATTTTGTTCAGGCAACTAGCACACAGACACATCTCCCCACCTTCAGATGCATAACACAAACATTCACAAGCAAGCACAAACAAATAAAAAGACCAGATGATCACTTTGCTTCAGAAACAAATCAATTAGATCTCTGAATATTATGCTCTGAGAAAAGGAACAGCCAAGCATAAAACTACAAAAGCCTGTGACAATCAATAGTGATGGCCTTTGGAATCCAACAGGGAGACACATTCTCTCTGGATTTTCTATTCAAGCTGGACATGGAGAGAGACCACAATAAATTATGATTTCTCCAGAAACAGAGGAAACCCTAATCCAGCAAGGCACTCTTAGAAAAAACACTTGCAGACTTTGGGACATGCAAAGAGACCACCACAAAACAGGATTTCTCCAGAAACAGAGGAAACCCTAATCAAGTGAAGCACTCTTAGAAAAAACACCCTGCAAACTGTAACGCAGATTCGTTGGGAAAATAGATCTCTTTCCTTGTTTGTGTAGCAGATTCTTGTGATTCATTTTTGTTGATTTTCTTGCAATTATTATTGTGGTTCAATTTTCTTTAAGAATCTCTTGTTGTTAAAGGGGGGCGAATGGCAAGCTTTGCAGTGTTTCACATCTCCGGCTTCCTACACTTGCAAAGAACGGAGCTGTTTTTTTCTCTTTTCTTTTCTCCGTAGTTGTGATCCAGATTCCGATATGCTGAGGAAGACCTTATCCAGCCCGACATCGCCCGGGGGACTTCCGCCATGTTTACTTTCACGGGGGAGGGAGGGAGAGGAGAGGAGGCCCAGAAAGAATCCTCGGTCACAAAAGGAGACTGCTCTTACGAAGAAGGAAGGAGGATCGCATCACCAGAAACCAAAAAAACGAACTAAACAAAACAAAACAAAGAAAAACAAACCTACATCGCAAGAGTAGAGAGGTCGCAGGAGGAAACATAGAGGAGAAAGATCTTATGACCTGACACAGTCTGTCCCCTGCAGCCCAGGAGACTTTCTTATTCACTTTGGCTTGGTGATGATGAAGAACAACATGTGGTAGTTTGTTCTGTTCCATTTGGTCTGCAGGCAGCCCCATAAGCGGCAGGCCCCCGAAGCCTGGCGGTAAAGAGGCCGTTGCCATAGCTGCGACAAACCCCGATAACCTCTCTCTCTCTCTCTCTTTTTGCCCCCTCCTCTTCTCCCAGATACACTATCTTTGCATTAAAAAAGACCAATACTGCAACGTTTTTTCCCAGATTTTTTCTGCGCGAGAAAGATTTCCCTAGAGTACAAAGCTTGTGGCAAACCCAGCGGATCGATTGCGAATTTAGATCGTGACTGCCGCGGTAAAGGACACGAAGTTCCGTGAGTGCGAGTGCAAAGAGCAGACGGAACGAGAAGCTCAGCCTCACTACCCTGCCTACCAAACCCTACCTCTGGTTCCGCACCGCAACCACGGTCATAGCCTAACGGTTAGGCTGGTAGGTAATAGGTACCTACCACTCTCAATTCGCCAAAAAGCCAAATCAAAAATTAAAAATTCGAAAAAGAAGAGATTCTAGCAGTTTTTAGTCGCCAGAAGTGAGAGAGAGAAAAAAGAAAAAAAAGAAAAAAAAAAGAAGTAAAACTCGTCAGATACGTATACTTGATTTTTCAATTAAGCAAGCCAAAAATATAGAAGGATGGTTAAAGATTTATACTATATTTCTGGTTTATAGCCAGATTTGGCTAAATCTTCCTAAAGGATGATCGCCACTTTTTTCGACAAACAAAACTGGTACTAGGTACCTCGTGTAATTGGACAACGGCGGGGTTCGATTCTCGCCAGCCACATAATCCTTTGTTGCTTAACTTAGTTTCTTTCCCAAAATAGTTGCTGGCTTAGCTGATGCTGCTGATAAGGTAGGTAAGGTAACTACCTACCTACCTACCTACCTACCTATCCACCTACCTACTACCTCTCCTATTATGATGGGTTTGTTACCTATCAATTTCCTACCTACCTATCCTATTAATAGGTTTTGTTGGTGAGTCTCTTTTTTTTTTTGCCAGCTATTTTGCCAAAATAATTCCCAAATTTGGCACAATTTTTAAGTGGTTATGGAAAATATTATTTTTATTTTGTTGTAACTTGTTATTATTTATTTCATATTGGCACATATATGTGTGTTATTAAGGGCTATACCAAGCGTAAGTATTGCGCTCCAATATTTTCAATTTATTTTGGTTTCTTTTTTCTTTTTTCTTTTTGTGGTTTTTTTTCCTTTCTCTTTTATTTTTTGGTAATTTTTTGAAAACCTCCTTCTCTCTCTTTCTCTCTTTTTTCAGAGTGTGGGTTAGAAAATGGTTTTGCCAATAAAGGCACCTCCCATTTAGCCACCCTTCTTTTTACCATCTTTTTTAATAGTTATTTTCCTTTTTAGTAAGTGGAAAAAAAATAATTTTGAAGAAATTAAATTATGTTGTTTTTCAGAAAACTCACACATGGGGGCTTCCCTGGTATCTTAATTATTACCCCCAAGGTTGTGATTCTTTGGTAAATAGTAAATACTAGTGTTGGTCGGTTATCAAAAACAAGAATAGAAATTCCCTCCAAAATCAATTTTTAGATATAAAAAATTTGGTAATTTCTTCCAAAATCTTATCAAGATTAGTCAAAATTACATTATAAATAAATAAAATCAAACTACTCCCAAACTTCTTGGTTGGAAAAACGACAAATTTGTCCCAAAAAATCATTGGTTCTAAGATATATATAACCATAGTTCTCAATTTTTTTGGAAAAAATCAAATAACCACCTATTAAATTGCCAAGTTCTTTAATAGTTCTTTCATGGGAATTGTCCATTCTTTCAAGTTTTTTGAGATAAAGAGAACCGATGATTATTAACAAAACTAAATACTTGCCCAACATTGTTAAATATCTAATTCATAGATGGCAAAATCCTCAACCCAATATCATGGAAGGGGAACAGTGAAGTGGTCAAATATCCAAAAGATGAGAGCTTTCCAAAGCTTCAAGCAAAATCTTGAAGGATTGTTTGCACACACCAATGCACTATTCATTGGAAACCTCTTATAACTCAGTTGTGGATGAACCACAACTAAGTTACCAAGGTTCCAAGTTAGTGACTTATGTTGTAAACCCTCTTATTTTCCCTTCACATTACTTAGGTAAGATGGTGAATAAGTAGAGAATGTAAGTGATTATAATGTAGGTAGGTAAGTAAAACATTTTGTGGCTACTAGGTTACTAAATTCATGAACGATTCATGTGGATGGTTAATACATTGTTAATCATGGTCGTTAGTTATAAGACAATGTTTCTATCCACACACCATCCATTATGTTGGTGGGTGTTGGTCGACCCTTTTTTCTTAAGATGATATATGGCCAAATTTCACCTTTGGCTAAGGAAACACAATGAAGTCAATAGGAGATGTGAGCTCTAATTCACCATCAACAAGGTTGGATGAATTGGCATGTTATTAGTTTACAATGAAAACATGTGTTTATATTGCTAGAATGATTGTCATTGCAATGTGCAAAGGGTGTGTTCCCATTGCCTAATAAACTCTTAAACTCTAACGTCCATCACTTTAATAGTTTCATGTCTTTCATTCAAATGCTAGTATGTTTCATAGTTCTTGTTGTCATCACTATTACCTTGATGACAAAATGCAAATTTTTCATCAACTTATAGTTGAACTCCATGAAGTGTAATTGCTTAAATCTACTTCACTAATAGTTGGGATAATTATAATCCATTTTGCCATGTTATTGTCATTGATACATTTGCAACTATGGGTGATGTGCATCATTCATTTTGTGAATCTTACAAGCTAAAACATTTTCTCTCTTCTCCCATCCCCTTATGTTCAAAAGCTTTGTTTGTTGTGTCATAGCTTCAAGCTAGTGTTGTGAAGTTTGTAGTAGCTTTGCCCAATGTTGTGGATTTGTGCAAAGTAAATGGAATGGTTATTTCGACTTTTCAGAAGGGGCAAAAGGGAGATTTTTTGTAATTTGGACATGGGTGGCACTTGTTTAACTTAAAGTAGAATCCTCCTTTGGAACTTTTTTTTTTTTTTTTTGGGTAAATTTTTTTTTTTTTAAATTTTAAATTTTTTTTAAATTTTTTTTTTTTTTTTATTTTTGTTTTTTGTTTTCA